>Ga0247771_1000629_pt1 | contig 10992 bp, 11 predicted proteins | sample UWRJL197509C6_FD_179948 | JGI IMG/M metagenome (GOLD analysis project Ga0247771, IMG submission 179948) | Plant litter microbial communities from Arlington Agricultural Research Station in Wisconsin, United States - UWRJ-L197-509C-6 | ecosystem: Environmental > Terrestrial > Plant litter >...
CAGAGGACGGCCGCATCCTGACCCCCTGCGTGAGAGGGATGGGAAACGGCACCGCGGAGGGACGGGGGCAGGGGGGACAAGCTGAATGCATCCACTTACCGCGTCTTGAATTTTTCGGCCACCCACAAGCCTGGAGGGTCGGATCGAGGGGCTGCGGATTTCGCCAAGGACGGCACGATTATGCCTTCGAGGGGCCCGCCGCCAGTTTCTCTCCCCCAGCACACGCGACGGCGGGATCGACGTCCTTGGAGGTTCTGGAATCCGGGTTTGTACACGGCGGGCACGGTACGCTGTGTCCGGGACGGCGAAGACGGGGACAGGAAGAGGACGGCCGACGCGAGGCGGCGGGGCGCGGGTTATAACGAAAGGCTGGGCCGGGCGGACTGTGGACTCGGAGGCGGAGTGGGAATCTGAGTTCGCGTTGCGAGCCTGCAGCGCGGGCCAAAAGGTTAGCGGCCAGAGAAAGTTTGGGGACTCCGCCAGAGAGGCCGCAAGCCGCAAGCCGCCGGGGAGGGATCCTTGCAAACCTGGGAGCCGGGGGGGATTCACGGTGCAGCAACGATCGGACGGACCACGCCAGAGTCGGACAGGACGAGGCACGAAAAGCGCGGATGGCAGTGCGCGGCGCCTCTCGTCCGGGGTAAGACGCCCGAGTGGCTGGTTTGGCGTTGCTTTTCCCAGAGCCAAGGGGCTTTTCCCAGAGCCAAGGAAGCTCCGCTGTTGGCCGCCCAGACCCTCTCTCGTGGGGGAAGCGGTCGCCGTCTCGCGGAGTCACGAAAACCGAAAACCGCAAGGCGACGGTTTGACGTCCAGCCGGAACGGCCGCAGGGGGGGAGGGGCGTGCTTCCGCTGGCAACCTCTGGGGGCGCTGCAGCCTGCTCTGGTGTTTCCCGCCGCTGCAAACTCGGTAGGGAAGATGCTCACGAGACCGACGGCCGGATCGCGGGGTCCCTGGATCGGTGGTACATGTGCATGTACCTCGTCTGGCTGCCGGCGTCTCGCTCGCGCACCCGGCTCGCGGTCGGATGGCCGGACAAGGAACCTGGGACGGGGAGGATGGAGGGCGGCGCGAACGACGGGCTTCCGGTTTGGACGGTCGACGGGCGCGGCAAGCTGCGGCGGGACGAGGTGTTGGTGGTTCGTATTGTACCGAATTGCAGGTGCAAGCAGCGGGCGCCGTGCCCCGCGCGACAACCAACCACGAAGGCTCAGGCTCCCCCGTCTACGGGCAAGCGTCGACTGCTGCCTTGGGCTTCGTGACGGGCCAAATACGGTCGATGCGCGAAATAGACAAGTCCTGGAGGTCGTATGTGCCGGGGAGCGTATGTCGAGGTCGGGACTAAGTGCAGACGCCGCTGGTATGGACGGTCGCGGGGCGGTACTATGGCGGGGCGTCGTCATCGGCGCGGCAATGCCTGGCAGCGAAGGAAGCAAACCCGATTTGTACTCGACACGGCCTGTCCACAAGCCCTCCAGGGAGGGCGGAGAAGACCAGAGGGCCGCCAGAGCCCGCCAGAAGCCGCCCGAGGGGAGAGCAGCGCAAATTGGGACGTGCAAAGGGAGGGCGGCCGTAGCGCCGTCTTATTGTACGCCCGTGCAACGCTGCCTCGTCCTGCTCGCTACGGCGCCGACGCCCAGTGGTGAGCCGACCAGAAACATGCGGTAGCGCAAGGAAGCCTGTGTTTGGCGGCGACAGGCTCCCAGCGGAGCACAGGGGACGTCTCTGCCCTCGTCGGCCGGCGCACAGCAGCCGGCAGCGAGACATCTCGAGCCGGCGAGACACCCTATGTCGTCACGGCGGCCGCCTCGCGTCAGATAACGCAATCCCCTCCCAGCCCTGCGCCGGCCAGCACGCCTCCGGCAAGTCTGGCCCGGCCAGGGAGCTGCCAAAGCTTGTCTCTGGCGCCCGCTGCTATTCGGCCGGGCCGCGGGTCTGATAGATTGCTGGCATGCGAGAGGCCCGGTCAGGGAGACGCCTTCGGATATTACCCCGTCTCCCCCACAGAGCGTCGGCCAAACGGGCACCAGGTCGCGGCGGTCCGTTGGATTGGAAAGGGATGCCCGCGGGCAGTCGTGGAATGCAACACAATATCAGGCCGTCCCCACGCATCGGCCGCGTCCTCGCTCCGAGCTGCCAGTCGGTACTGCTCGCCCGGGCTCTCCGCGCCGCCCACGTGCTCTCTGCTTCCGGGGCGTTTGTGTGTGATGGGGGGGATGAGCCCGTCAGCGAGTCGTCCCGTCGTCCCGCCGTGTCTCGGCCGCGTTTGCTGGCCCGTATCATGGATGCCGCCGTCTGTGACTCGACCGGACCCAGGGCTGGCCAAAAGCAAGCAACTCTGAATCACCAATCCCGCCGGCCCGACCGTCTTCACGGGCATCCAAAGAGTCGGTGAGCCATGCAAGCCCACGGAACGGGCGTCAGGCGTCAGCACTTGCGCCCGGCTCCGATGGGGAGGCCTCTGTTCATTCGTCCCGTGGCAACGAGCCTTGCGAAAGGGCTGTCGGCATGAGGTTCGTTTCGGCCCCCACCGTTCGACGCCGACGGGCCGCCGTTCAAGGCCTAAAAGCCGCTAGAAAATGGACCGACCTGGCCTCGGCCTCTCGGCGTCGAGGGGCTCCAGGGGGGCTTGAAACCCAGCCAATAGCGGTACAAGGCGTCTCTCCTGTCGCCGCAGCGGGTCCGACCCGTTTCGATCCCACTCCAGATCTCACCTCGACGATCTGCACGCGGCCAGGCCCTTTCTCGGTGATTGACGCCTTCGTCCTTGCTTCGGGTCCACGACGGGCGCAAGCCTGCGGCCTGAAACAGGAACATCCGAGACCGCCGACCCTTGACATCCTGTGCGCCGGCAGGCCTTCGACTCGTCTCGCCAACGTGAGCAGCCTAACCGATGGGGGACAGCCTCCAACACTGTCTGTATTGGGCGGCGCAACGGCCTCCCTCGAGTGACGCAGTCCGGGTACCTGCAGCATCCGCCAGATACCACGAACGAGTCCGGCGGGACAAGCCATCTGGGCGCTGGGCGCCCATGCGCGGACCACGACCTCGCCGTCCGAGAGCCCATGACCCGAAGACGAGCCAGTATCCGGGATGCGTCGTGAGGAAACCTGAGGCGAGCAACCTTGCGATACATGACGGGCGACAGACATGTGAAGGGATCGTGTGGCTATCCTTCCCCCACCAATCATCCCTTCTCCCTCCCTTCCCGCCGACCTTGCGCGGCGAATGAGAGATGATGGAAGCTCGACCGGTCGTTAGGTATGCTACACATCCATGCCATGGAAGGTCAGCCTGCCGCCACCACGACATCTCACCAAGCCCCCTGCCGTCTACGTCAGCTTGGTGCCGGGAGTAGTGAGCTGTGGCGGTCAGGCGGAGGGATGACTGTGGTATATGGCATGGCAGCAGAATCGGGCCGCGAATGCCACGCCCTGCGGACAGGCTACCAAGTGGAGGTTGTACGGTTACGGCATGAGAACTTCGCCTCTGCGGTGCCAAAGATCCAAGCCCAGCTGTTCTTCTCGTTTGGGGTAAGCCCGGGACAGGGGGATTCCTTGAAGCTAACGTTCTGGCCTGGTCTTGTCGCCTGCTACTAGGTTGAAACTCGAGTGGGCTCGACGCCGAGGCTGCTCTTATTCCGAGCAAGGAATATCTGCTCCCTTTCTCGCCGCCCTGGGATTACGGAGTGTACTACTCGTATCCTCTGAAACCACTGCACTTTCCGGCTCTGATGCTCAGGTAATGGTTCTGGGAGGACTCGCCGCCTGACGACCTGCGGATGTTCTATAGCATATTTGGAGACGAGCCCAGTTACCAGCCACAAATCGTGTGAAGGAGAGAATGGGATTGTCATCGAAGCGTATGAGCCTGTCGAGATGCCGAATCCAATGCTGGTGAGGAGGCGAGGGTGGGATCCGTTGGGGTTTCTCACTTAGACTAACCGGCCCAGGAATCTCCCTCTCGCTTACGCGCGACATCTCGTTGACCGTGCCGAAAGACCTGGTCAACTGTTGTACCTAGTCTTTGTGGAGAGGGCGTGGTGTTGCATCCAGTCCAGACATGGGTTGATACCCGCCTTTTCCCGGGGAGCCGGACCCTGATCGCCTCCATCCGCCTTCCTGCCCGTCACGAGTGCATTCCTTCCGTTTCAGGTAATTAGACTGTTGCCAACCGCGTCTAGAGTCGCCAAACAGGATCCAACTGCGGGAGATGAAGGTTCGAGGTGCTTCTCTTGTGGTCGTGGATATCGCTTTGGCAGGATGTGCAAGCGGCAGGTGAGGAGTTGGCAGTAGCCCTACAATCTAGTCAACACAGCATAATTTAGTATCCTACTGAGGCCAGGTGAGCTGTACAATGTGTTGATCTATGGACATCGCTAGCGATCGCTGAGTTTGTAGGTTATACGACTTCTCCCAGTTGGGATGGTAGCCTCGCTTCCCCTGACTTATACGGCGCCAGCCAATCAGGGGCGGCGCTCCTTGTTTCGACGTGATTGGCTCCCCACCTTCATCCGGCGGTTCTTTCTCGAATACGACCTACAAGCCTGCCTTGTGCCTCGGATTTGGTAGAGAGGATGGCGATGTCTTTGTGTTTTAACGTCAGCGGTAGATCTCAGCTCACTGGTATTTGCCGGCATGAGGCTTCAAGACTGAAGCTTCATGGGATTGGAGCCCGGCGTTCCGGGACCAGAGTCCCGGTGAGGCTTAGCCCGAGATCCAAGGTCAATGCGGCGTCGCCTCTTTGTGCCGAGAAACTCGAGGCTGCCCTTGCCGCCAGACGAGGATGTGGCCGTCATACGGCTAATAACGCAAGTGGTAAGGGGGAAAACCGGGTTACCGCGCTTCGGGATAAGCCCCGTGTCCCCTTATCACGACCGCGGCTGGCGTCCTTGAGGGTAGCGAGGGTAGACAGCGAGTCCACAACTCACGACGACGACGACAACGACCATTCCGGTAACTACGGCTCTGTGCTCCGTCCATCGAAACGCCGGCCTGGGTGCTGCGGTCGAGGCGGTGTCTGCACGGGGCCGTTGGAACTGCTGCAGGGGAAGGGTCCCCTGAGCCCGAGCGGTGCGCAGGGGTGGTCAGCAAACCCTCCCGCCGGACCCACCGCTTTTGCCCAAAATAGGCACGATGATTGGCCGATTTCCTAAAATGAGCAGCGCCGCGGCCAACCAGAGGCCCGCATTCCGCGCCGCTGCGAGCCAGACCCCTGTCCTCGTTCGTCGGTCTTCAACGCCGGAGCTCACCTTCTCCTCTTTCTTTCTCCCCTTCTTCGCCGCCCGACGACTTCACCAAGGCTTTGAGAGATTCTCCCATCTCGTCAATCGCCGCTTCCGCTCTTTGACGAGCCTGGACGCCAACTTCACTCTTTTAGTTGTGCTCCTGTCCTGTCCTTTCCCTCCCTCCCCTCCGTCTCTCATTTGTTGTCTCGGGTCCCGCGTCGCTCCACTACGAAGTGCCTTGGTTCCGGACGACATCCCTTGCGTACGTGTACCTGCTCGAGCCGAGGGCTGTTGCTCTAGAGGACGGAGAGACGGACTGACACGGAAGCTGTACAGATTTCGCTCGTTTACAGCAACCCCTTGACGGCATTTCCCAGCACATCTGCGAACCGCATTACCAGCCACCGGCCATTCCTTCGTTTATTCCAGATACGCATACCACACAGTACGAGATGGCGTCGCTCCACACGCTCCTCGCTCGCAGCAGCGAGGCCGTCCGCGCCGTGACGACGACGGAGGGCGCGCCCTCGGACATAGTCATCAACGCCATGATCGCGCTGCTCTCGCTCGTCTTCTTCGGCCTGGTGCTCGTGGCCGTGCTGGTGCTGCTGCGGCGCATGAAGCGCCAGCAGCAGATGCGCGGCGACGCGCTGCTGCCGCGGTACCACGACGCCGTGGCCGCCGGCGCCGGCGCCAAGCGCACGGCCAACCACCGCGGCCTGACCATCCACACGTCCGAGTCGGGCCGGCGCAGCGTGCTCGTCATCGACGCCGCCACGGGCCAGCCCATGCTGGCCAACCCCGGTTCGCCCCCCCACTCGCCCGACAACGTGCCCGAGATCCACATCACCTTCCCCGACGAGCACGACGACCAGGGCCGCCGCAAGAGCGGCCGCGTCGTCGTCGTCCGCGTCGGCGACGCCACGGTCGGCATGGAGCCCCTGCACGAGGAGGAGCAGCTGCCCGCCTACGAGCGCGAGAGCAAGACGCACTTCTACTCCATCGACATCGACCACATCGGCGGACTCAAGGAGAAGGACCGCTCCGACTTCCGCTAGGCCCGCCGTCCGCGAGCGGCGGCGCCATGTCGGCGGCGGTTGGTTGTTTGGCATCTTGCGACGCGGGCCGGGTCCGGCAAGGGGAAAAAGGCCGACGCATGGGCGGCCTTGTGGCGGCGCGGAGTTTTCGGACGGGACGAAGGGATACCCGCATCACGCAACCACATCTACCTTAATCCATCGCTTAATCGGCCTTCGGGACGTCTGGGGCCGGCTGCGGTACGCCGCGCCCGAAGGCCACGTACATACAACTCGTCTGCCCCCTCCGGCGGCCGATGGAGGAGGGGGGAGGCGGCCGACGAACGCACGGGCAGGGGTGTGTGACGCGCTTGTAGTATACTCTGTATATTCTTGAATTGTATACCTAATCACCATCGCATCATCCTGGTGGCGCCGCCATTGTGACCGTTCCCGTGCCTTAGTACCTAGTTTCCGCGGGGGGTATCCCGTAGCCCCCGTTCCCTCTTACCATGCCCAACGCCCCGGGCCGGGCCCCGCGCCCACTGCCGGCCATCGCGTCGGTTTTCCCTTACCTATTACGCCGCCAACGCCGGCGGCTTGGGCGGTCACCCGCCGAAGCCGCGATGCACAGCGTGGAAGAAGCCGTTGTCGTGGTGGTGGGGCACGGGCTGCGGGTGGTAGACGTCGCCGTAGTACTGCATGGAGAAGGCGGCGACGGGCATGCCGCCCGAGACGAGGTGCGAGACGGGCGGCGGGCCCATGGACAGGGCCTGCGGCGCGCCGGCGGCGAAGGAGTCGGGCCCGACGAGCCCGTAGCCGGCAACGGGCGACGTGGCCAGCGGGCTGGCGGCCATGGGCGCCGTCGTCTCCATGCGGTGGTACAGGCCCGGGTCCTCTTGCTGCGTAGCCGGGTCCGGCACGAGGCGGCGGTCGGCGAAGGGGCCGTAGGCCAACTCGGGCCGCGGCGGGAAGGTGTAGTCGATGGGCGGGCCCGGCGGGCGGGCGGCGGTGCCAGGCGGCATCACGCCGCCGTGGTCGCCGATCCACAGGCCGGCGAGGAAGTCGTGCTGGTGGGCGTCCTCGACCTTGGGCTTGACGGGGAGTCCGCCGTCGACGACCAGGTGCGACTCCACGGGCGGTGCCGACGTGGTGCGCGCCATCCTCTCCTGCAGCGAGTCCACAGCGCCGCCGTGGTCGTCGCTGTCGAACAGAGCCTTGAGCCTCTTGCGCTGCGTTGCTGTGTCAGCCGGGGACGGGCGAGGGGTTGGGAAGCGGCCGGATGTACCATCTGGTTGGCGTGCGGCAGGCAGACGCCCAGGTCCTGCATGACAGCCATGTTGGACTCTATCAGGGCGGTGTACGTGGCCTCGTCGATGACCGTCTCCGAGTGCAGGGGGGCGGTGCAGCGGCTCTGGAGCCGCGGGTACAGCCCGGCCTTCCTCGCGGCCGCGAGCAGCTTGCTGCTCTGCACGGCGCCCGTGGCCAGCGTGATGTCGGCCGCGAGCAGCCTCGACGGGCCGGCCGGCCGGTCCGAGAGGAGGCGCCGGAGGGACTCCCAGAACTGGGCCGCGCTGACGGCCCACCCGATGGCCTCCTCGACCGCCTTCTGGAGGAAGTCGGCCGGGAGCCGGGCCCGGATGTCGGTCGTGGCCTGTTCCTGCGTACTCTGGATGGAGAAGCGGTTCAGCTCCATGTGGAGCTGGGAGAGCCACGTGTGCGTCGTGACGAAGGACGGCCACTCCGTCGTCCCCATGTGCTTGACCGAGTTGCTGTCCAGCCGCTTGTACGACGAGGGAAGCGATTCGCCGAGGGTCGTTAGCTGGGCCTGAAGGCGGTCGTACTCCCGGACGACTCGCGATGTTTCCAGCGTTGATCTCCGCGGATGTGCCGGTGCTGCCGTCATCTGGTTCGAAAAGCTGCACCCGTGTCAGCGGATCATCCACGGCCGCCTCGTGTGCCCGGACAGGTACCGGGAGAGGAAGGGAAGAGTTGGTCGGGCGCGCACCCCTGGATATCGTGCCGCAGCGACATCATACGACAGTGGAAAGCAGCCGGCGCAAAATGTGTCTCGGTTCGCGGGCTACTGCACTTCTTCTCTAATCTGCCCGTCCGGACGGCATTATCGTCTCGGAACGCCCGGTTGCTGCAGGGTAGACCCAGCATCACTCGGTCCAAGGGGAGGTCGACGTGGTCGTCAAAGCCTCCCGCAAGCTGCTTGTCCATGTCCTATGCGGCGGGGCGTCGGCGTCAGTCAAGGGTGATTGCCAAGAGGGATGGAGCCGGACAGGCGGGAAGCATCGATCACAAGCGACCCAGACTCGACTGGGCAGGAAAGCGCGGCAAGGATTTCACTTACGAAGACGAACCATACTAAACGCCTGGTTGCCTCTTGTTCCGTGAAGGATCCGGGGCTTTCGAGGTTCAGTTTTAGCCCCTTGACGAGCCTGACGGCGAAGGCGTGAAACATCCAACACTTGGCCGCGTGCGCCTCGGTCCAGTTGAACAGGATGCAGAGACATACGAGTCTTAGGACTTCGATGTCGAGCCGGTTCAGATTCCGCCAGAGATACATCTCGACTTCTTCGTTGCACCGGGCGGCAAAGGACCAGCCGGCCTCGGGATCGATGATGCTGGCCGTGACGGAGCAGACGGCGGTGGCCAGGTACGCAGGGAAGCGACCCAGCTCGACGTCCTGGAGGGTTTTGGTCGGGTGCAGGAAGCCGTAACAGGAAATGGGGTACAGGTGCTCAAAGTAGACGTCGAGATGTCGGCGCAGGAGGTCCTTCTTGAACAGGATGCTGTGAGGGGGGGGCCGTCAGCACTGCTCGGGACGACGGGGCAGAAAGGTCATACTCGGCTGCCAGGCCGCCCACGGGTTCGGGCATCGGATAGGAGGCGAAAGAGCCGTCCGGGGAGTCCATGCTCGCACCCGAGACGGGATCGATCATGGACGCAGGCCTGAGTTGCAACGCGTCGTCTTGGCCGCTGTGCTCCGAGGCCGGCTTAGAGAGGAACCGCCGTCTGGCGTTGCTGTAGACACACGCGAGGTTGTTTCCTTGACATCGCTTGCACCTAGGTAGATCTCCCGAGCACTTGGTCTTGTGGAGGTGGCACTCGCTGCACGCGCGCTGGGCCCGTCGCCTGGGAGTTCCGGCCTCGGTATGGCTCTGAGACGGAGTAGTCCGCAGGACCTTCTCTCCTGCTTCACCTGTAAGTACTGCGGCCCGACGCAAGCGTGACGGGACGAGACTGGTCCCACCGTGATCTGCCGACGGGGCGCGGCCCGATTGCGTGAAGCTGCAGCCGAGATCGAGCCGAGAGCAGTGGCCGCAAGGCCCGTTCCCCGGATTCCCGGAGCATCTCACCTGATGCCGCCGTTAGCAAGGCCGCGCGGTCGTGTCGGGAGGTTCCCTTAGCAGGGACACAACGTGTGGGCTCCTGGTATAGGGTTGGACGGCGAGGAACTATCATGATAGGTGCAGGCACAAAGAAAAGGAGGAGAGGCGACGGGCATATCGGGGTTGGCGTCGGTGCCACGGACCTTTCTCAGTCGACAAGTACGACAACACTCTCCGGGGGCGGCTGCTGGACGGCGTCGCTTGGGCGTAGACCCCGAGACGACCAGAGAACGGTGCGATGTCTCTGGGGAGCTGTCGGTCCCGGAGCCATCGGCCTTGATGGGAGGAGAGTCTGGGGAGTCCATCTGGCTGCGGCTAGGGATGCTCTCCGATAACGCCTAGCAGTCAGTCTTCGACGTCCGGAGGGCGAGACGTTAAGCCATGGCACCGAGCAACGGTCCGTGGGCGAGATAACCGGTACCGGACGGCCTGGTCGTTTCCGGGGAAGAGACGTGGGGTTGCCTCGGGGCCGACGGGCGAGCGGTGAGAGCCGGTGTTCTGGTTTCTGCGGAGTGGGAGCGCAGGCGGAGAGAAGGGTTAGGTTACCATTCGCCCCGGGAGGGAACGAGACTTGCAGTCCCCCGATATCTTATCCCTGGTGGCTCGCAGGGGCGGGGACCGGCGACCCTGGAGGTGTCAAACCCGCCGGCAGAGCCTGGCGCCCCGTAATAGGTGGTAGGCATGCTCGTGGAGGGCGCCGGTGGAAAAAGGACGTCCCCCCCGGCGCAGGGAACCGGCAGGCTGGGATACGCCACGCTGCAAGGCCCGGTCGGGGCATGGCCGCGTCGATGGGACGCAGAGGAACACCCCGATCGATTCCGCACCGGCGCGCGTCTTCAGAGGCGAGAGACACGCCAATGCGGCGGCCCTCGCCCCAGCATCGCCGACCATGCTCGACGCCTGACTCGCTCGCCCGAGAAAAGCAACGCCGCTGTCGAGATACCGCGGACGCTTCGTCAGATATGACGAGTTTTGCTGAGACCGGGATATTGGGTCACCCGTCCGCAGCAGCAGGTCTCACGCAGCAGACCGTTTTTGGTCGAGCGTGGCGTAAAGCTAATGCTGTGCTTGCGTCCCGGCCGTGCGTCCCTCCCCACCAGGCTCGAAGCCCTCTCCCGCCGTCTGGGTCGCCGGGGCGAGGCGCGGAACGGTGCCGGGCGCCCTCCCCTCGCGGCTCCGGGCGTCGAGCGCTGCCGAGGGCTCAAGTCGACGACGGCGGCACTCCGTACGAGGGCCGGTAGTTCGAATTGGTTGCTGACGAGATAGGAGAGCGGGGTCGAGCAGGAAGGCTGCAGAGCGGACGAGCCGCTGGCGGGCGGGCGGGAGGACCGGCCATGATGCACGGCGGAC
>Ga0247771_1000630_pt1 | contig 10958 bp, 18 predicted proteins | sample UWRJL197509C6_FD_179948 | JGI IMG/M metagenome (GOLD analysis project Ga0247771, IMG submission 179948) | Plant litter microbial communities from Arlington Agricultural Research Station in Wisconsin, United States - UWRJ-L197-509C-6 | ecosystem: Environmental > Terrestrial > Plant litter >...
AATAGCGCCAAGCCCTCGTCGCAGCCGCCTGAGGGCACAACTGATGCAATGATGCAATTGGACGCCGACATGCGCCCGCCTGCAAGCGTCTAATTCGACTGCCATCGGAGTAAGCCGGCCCGACACCTGTTCTGGGCAATGGTGGTGGACAAGATTCGGTGTCGGCGAGCCGCGCGGTATTTACGTCGAGGCTAGCCTTGTCTGGACCCGGTCTGCACGTCGGTGATCGTGCCGAGTCGCCGCGGACGCTCGTCTCCTCCCATGGAGGCTGCTAGGTGAGCTCACATTGCCAACTGCCGACCTGTCCCTCGAATGGCGGACTCTCCCTCGGCTTTCTCCCAGCTCCCAAGGCGTCAACGGCATCTAACATACGACGGCTCTCGAAGTATGAATCTAACTGGGAAGGCCAGAGATATTTGCCACATCCCAAGTCTTATCCTCTCCAGGCCCCGTCGGCATGACTTAATACTATACTACGCTTTAGACATCTTACGCGGCAACATAGCTACCCAAGTACAACAAACAAGGTAATTGCCAAGCAGAATGCGACAGCGTTCTTAGCTCGCCAGGTCCAATGTCCGAACTCCTCACACAGTTCCAAAGATTTCAAACTCTAATGCTATGCCCTCAATCCATGGATGCCAGGCCGCTCGATGTCATCTAGCAGGTATAGTCGATGTATAAGCCTTGCTGCTCCTCAGGGATACCTTGATCCTTGTTGACACCCTGCATAATGACACCGCCCTTCTTGAGGTTCTTGTTGAGAGTGAGGTATATATAGACGCTTTCGGAGCAGGGAATTTCTCCATTTAAATGATCCCAAGCTTTCGAAGTAAGATCCCAGTTGGTGAAGTCGAGGCCGATTTCGGCGGCGCCGGCGGGGGCGAGGGCTTGACGGCGTTGAGGGTGACGGACGATGGCAGGGAAGGAACAAATCGGGCACTGACAAGGCCGCCATTATCGTATCTGACGAAGTTCCGCGTGGGCGAGCCGTTCTGCCGCCAGCCAAGGGTGCATGTTTTGGCATCCTTGGGGATTCCGCTGAACAAGGCCACCTGGTCCTGGAAACGGTGGCCCGTGCTATCATCGCGGAAGATGGCCATCAGGTTGCCCGACGTGTTGGTGGCCGGCGCGTCTGGGGAGCGGACCTGGAGGTCGAGGAGTTGCGGCGCGATAACACGACCCGCGGTGCGGCAGGCCGGAGGCGGCGGGGGCGAAGGAGGAGAAGGGGGGAATGTTTGGCCGTGGGCGCAGGGGTCGTAGTTGAAGCAGCCGTCAAAGGTGCCGCACTTGCTGTAACAGAAGCCTGGGGAACATTCCACATGTGTACGGGCCTCGAGCTTGGCCGTGTTGGAGGTCGTCGTGGGAAGGGCAGAGACGGAGGCGATGAGAGCGAGGGACGCCGCGACAGTCGGGAAGGACAACATCTTGCACTGCTGGCAGCGAGTGAGGCGAGGAAATAAGAGAAGAGGCCTAATAAAGGCAAAGAGGCAAGGCCGCTGTTGGCTTTCTCTGTTTTTTGAGATTGTCTGTGATGGGAGACTCGAGTCCCGCTATCTGCTAGCAAGTCACGCTCGCCCCCTCTGAGGCCGTCGTTGGCCCGACCTAGAGGCGTTAGGTCGGACTACCTAGAGGCGTTAGGTCGGACTACCTAGAGGCGTTAGGTCGGACTCGCTGACATCGGATCCGCGCGGGCGGAATCGACGCTGGCAGCCGTGGTGAGCTCGGTAGACGGGACCAGCGGGGCGACTCGGGCTGTAGTGGAGAGGCGGTGCGAGGGGCAGTCGATGACTGGGGCGGAGAAGGTGTAAATGGTTTCGGGATGCAGGTGCGGTGTTGTCGGCGGCGTTCATAGTATTCATAGCATCTCGGTTACCAGGGATGAAGGACTCCAGTACGCCGGAGGCGACAGTTGCAACCGATAGGGCAGCATGACCCCGGTTATCGCCGCAGTATTGCGCTGGCGCACTTTTTTGGGCCGCCTTCCTTCCATCTCCGCAGAATATCGCCCACTTCCGCTTCCGAGGCATGTCAGCCGCGGGAGCAACGGGAGCATTAGCCGCAGGGAGAGGGCAAGAGGGGCGCTGCCCCTGATGTGAGCTGTTCTTGTAGTGGTATAGAGTTGACCCCTGAAGCAAGTATGCCACGTTAGCTGCCTCCCCTCGCGTGCCCGGCGAGGAGGTCGGCTGTGGCTTCTTGCCGCCAATCGGATCCGCGCGAGGCGACAACATACATATTTACACAACGGTGGGGCCTCAGAGAAGCAGGAAGACAATGATCTTCTGCTATGGAAGTTGGCCCCAACCCAAGGCTAATATAGCCCTAGAGATGGGACCATTTGCATCTCATAAGATACAAGGTCTGAACCCGTTAGGGTTTGCAAACAAGGGTTCAGAGGCCCAACGGCGTCACAGACGGCTATCTGACAGAACATGATTGCCTACTACCAGCCGTGGCATTCCAGCTCCAGCTCGAAAGGCAGACACTGCGGAATTGACTGGATCCTTTCGATCGTCGGAGCTAAGGAGTGGGGAAGACGACGACGGCTGGTGAGTCGCACTTCGAGCCTTACAAGCTTCCCTGGCACCAAGGGATCACTCTAGCAAGCAGTCAAATACCGGCGAGGCTAAAACGTCTTGGTCAGAATGTGTGGCCGACATGTCTTTAGTGATGCGCAACAGCTGTGCCGGCACAATTGGTACGGTATTGACCTGATCAGTCTGATGGTAGCGGTTGTTGCTGTTGGGGGGTGGCTGGCAGGTGGCGCAGATGCAGACCTGGTAGGGTCGCCAGCAAAGCCCACGGTCATGAGGCTCCCAGAACCCCACATACCACGGCTGATCTCATGTGCTGCCCGTCGTCTTGGCGCAATTATTGGGTTTGGTCCGCATTGCCTCCAGATGCTAGAGATTATGAGGATGCCAAGTTGAAACGCTAGGTACAGGCGCCGAGAGGCGCAGCTCCCGCGTCGGCCTCGGCAGGTTCTCGGCAACAACTCGCGGTCCGCTACAACACCTTGGCAGTGCACAAGGACGAGAAATAGCCAATGTCCTGTCTCCTACAAACTCGCCTATCCCCTGCTGATACCGTTGACAAGACGTGGTCAACCCCTCGCTGCCAGGATGAAGCTCCTACGTGACCGTTGGGGGACGCGTCGTGCCCGCCCAGCCTAGGAACGGACCCACAACAGCCCTAGTGATGGAATCCCCGAGGTTATAAAGGGACCCCACTCCGTCATGTCCATCCAAGACGAGAAGCTTTCTGCTTCCAGCTACTCTTGTTGTGAAGCACCCGCCAGCCTCTGCTCCCGCTCTCCTTGGCATTGAGCCCCCTTTTCATCCTCCAAACCTCCAAACGTTTCGATCTCCCCAGTCCATCATGGCCGATGAGAAACGTCCTCCGGCCAACAGCTTTGTGCGCGTGATGCGCAAGGTCTACAACCCGCTGCACTTCTACCGCGGGTACAACTTTGTCCTCTTCTTCATCTTCGCCGGCGCTCTCTTTGGTTTCTCGCTTGCCCGCTTCATGTACCTCAACATTGACGGCGTCTTCTGCAACCGAAGCCGTCCCGCGGGCAACGGCGCCGCCCCGGGCGAGTGCTACTTCTACACGGGCGAGGCCGGCCAACGCTACCGCATCGGCATCCTCTTGCACCTTGCCACCATCCTGCCGGCCGGTCTGCTCGTCGTCCTGCAGTTCGTGCCCATCATCCGCCACAAGCTCTTGATATTCCACCGCGTGAACGGCTACGTTATATTACTATTATCGCTAGCCAGCATGGCTGGTGAGTCCATTGCGCCGTCCTTGGCGGGTCTCGGCTTCCTTGACCGATGTTGGGTTGTCTGAGTGTATTAACACAGCGTTTCAGGTGTTCTCATGCTCTTGGAGCACACTTTCGGCGGTACCTTGGCCGTGAAATCCGGCGGAGGCCTTTTGGTCATCATGTTTCTGGGATCTCTCGGGCTGGCGTACTACAATATCAAGAAGTTACAGATCGAAGAGCACCGCGCGTGGATGCTGCGGGCGTGGTTCTACGTAAGCTAAACCCTGAGCCCCTTACCTCCCTTTCTACCCACTCTTTTCAGTTCTCTGTTCTTGGCTATTTTTGATCTGAAAACATCTTGCTGATATCGCTCCTTACCGCAGGCAGGAATCATCGTCACCATGCGAATCATAATGATCATCTCCGCAACCATCATCAGCAGATACGGCAGCTTCTTCGAAGCGCGTGGCTGCGTAGACATCGACTACATCTTCTCCCATTCTCAAAACCGCACCGAGTTGTTCTACCCCGAGTGCGCGGCGTGGTACTCGGGCGCGAACCCGAACCAGTATGCCGTTGTGCAGGCCGATATGAGAGGCAACCCCGCGCAGATAGCAGCAGCACTGGGTCTGTCTTTCACCATGGCGATGTGGGTTTCCCTGGCTATCCACGCCATCGGTGTCGAGGTCTATGTAAGTTGGCAATGCATTAATGGGCCTAAATAAGGAGGCTTACATGTTTCCTAGTTGCATCTGACGCCACGCGAGGCTGAGAGGCTCCGCAACGTCTCCTACCAGCGGCAGGTGGAGGCCGGCATGAGGAACCCCGGCAACGCCGGCCTGACAGCTGAGAGACTTGGGGATGCCATGCCCTTCGTTCCTGAGGAAAAGAGACTGCATGTGGAGGATGCGAACCTGAGGGGGTAAGAAAGTGGAAGATCTGCTGCAGCCTAGTTATATTTTCTTGCCAAAGACAAATATACTATTCCTCGCCCCAAATCACCCCTCGCCGCTTTGGGGCCCAGCACAGGCGCTACACACCATTATCGCCAGCACTAAATACCTACCTCTCCAGAGGCTTGAGGTGGTGGTGGGACTAGCCACGTGCCCGCGGTAGGATAGGTAGGTCGAGTCCGTGCGAGCGCAAGGTGACGGGATGGAGGGTGCCCGCCGACCAACAGCCAGTCCGGGACTGACCTATACAACTTTTAGATGCGGCAGAACGTGTATGGGACATTGGCCAAACGTTCGGATCCTCTCAATCTTGTGAGCTTCACCTTTTCGTAGCGCGCGACTCGCTTGTTCGAATCCAAGGCTCCTGACACATCATGCCCTGGACAGGACGACGCCGGCGTGCAAGGGTTTCTCAATGGGACTCATGAACAGACGAAACGGCGCTGAAATCTATGGGCACTACAGGCGCATTGAAAGAGGTGGCATATTCTGGCGTTTGGGACGAGGTTTCAGGCATTCGGTCGTGGGCTCCCGGGGCATACGCTGCAGGCCGGCTCCAGGTCGGGCTGAGGGTTTTTGCTGGTTAGTATCTACTGTATATCATCTATCTATTCAAATCCGTAGAGCAACTAGGTAACGTGTCTCGCTGAAGGTAACGATCTCGAATTCCTGAAACCGCGGCCAACTATCTGCCGCCTCCGTACCAAGTATCTTTGGCTGCCGCCGGCTCAACTCAGACGTGCTCTTCGGATGCTGGACACTGCAGGACGCCGCATGACGCCACTCGTTGTGCATTATTGCCCCTTCCCTCATGGGTGCGACCCCGCTTGGAGTCTTCTCGAACGCGAAAGCACGCTTCCACTCGTCGGCGGACGCCACCTGCAGAAGCCATGGAACATCCGGCTTGCAGGCCGCCTGTTGCAACACGTGTCCTGAAGCGGGGGGGCAGTCTGATCAGGCTTAGTGCCAAGAAGATCATGGTTTTCTATGAAGTAGAAGGCTACGCGCTCCCTGACCGGGGGCCTGCCAGGTGAACTCGGCGGCCGAGACGCTTTTCTTCGAACTCACGCTGCTCCGCGCAACCCTGGCTGATGCAATGGCGGAGAGATCAACCGTCCCAATCCCTATCAGCCTGCCGGGGAGGGACGCATCATCGCGGGTGACGGTAGACCTCACCGACCTCCCGACGACTCGTGTGAGCCATGTTACGCCAACGGCGCTGGCCACGTGGAGGAACCCATCACTACCCCAAATAGAAACCAAGCAATCGCAAACTTCACCTCTTACAAGCATACGAAACCGTCTGAGAGATGATGGCATCCGACACCCCGACTGCCCGGAGGAGGACTGGTTACTACCTCCGCGCCTGTTCGACCATCTGTTCCACAAGGATATAATCCGGCAGGTCATTAACGAGCTTCTCACGGCCAGAAAGATCCGGTTTGATCAGACTCGGTATAGCACCAAAGCGGACGCAGAGGCCAGCTGGACACGCATTATCTGCGGACAAGGCTCAGCGGACTGGCCCGACCGCCGACGGCTCTTCGCCATTCTGATCTTGGTGGGACGGCCAGCTGCCATCCAGGCTTTTCTCGACCAGGGTTACAAGGACGAAAGCCTGCCCCTGCGTGGAGACGAGAAGATCCTTAGAACGCCAACCGCTGATTGGGACGATCCCTTTTCCCTGGTGACCTTGTTCTGCTCTCATCAGCGGTCGGTCAACGTGACGGTCCTCAACCCCTCGAAGAACGCGACTCCGGAATACACACTGGACCAGAAGGATTTCAAGCCATGGGCCACCCTCTCCAAGGAGCCCGGGGCCCCAGTACCGTCAGGTTCGGCTCTGGCAGCGCACCTCACGTCGTCGTCGGCCAATGTGTCCTCCGCGAGCGGCAGCTACGGAAAGGTGGAGCACGTCGTGATCCACCCCTGGCTACATGGCTTCCAGGAGATGTTGCAGCAGGTAACAAGACTAGTACCCTGCTGCGTCTGGTCCGCTCATATGCTGCCGAGACGCTGATCAACCGCCTCTGCAGCTCTCGGACCGCCGAGATGAGTTCGCCTTGAAGCATTTCACCGATCAGAGGACTAATAAGGCCGACTTCGACCGGGAGTTGGGAATGCTGAGGCGCTTTGGCGGCCAGCATCCCAACATCATCACGCTCCTGGCCACCATAACGTGCAAGGTGGGTGCACAAAGGCTCGACTACCACCTGCTCTTCCCCTGGGCCGAGGGCGATCTTATGCACTACTGGAGGAGCATGCCGGCGCCGCGGAGTCACATGATGGCAAAGTGGCTCTCGGAGCAGTGCTACAATATTGCAGAGGCGATAAAGTACATCCACCTGGCGCCGGGTCACAAGAACGACGAGGGGGACGATCTCTTTGGTCGACATGGCGACGTCAAGCCCGAAAACGTCCTGTGGTTCAAACGTGGCGGGAAGAATGTTCTCGTGTTGTCCGACCTGGGCATCTCGGCCATCCACCGCGAAGGCAGCCGTTCCAGACAAGAACCCCAACACGTGGAGATGACTCCTACCTACCAGTCGCCCGAGCGGGACATGGACGGATTCCAGCGCTACATCTCGCGCTCCTTCGATGTCTGGTCCCTCGGATGCGTCTTCCTCGATTTCATCATCTGGTCGCTGGGGGGTAATAGTGAGAGGCTGGACTTCCTCCAACAGCGCTTCTCTCTGTGGCTTGGCAACGTCAAATTCAACTTATACTACGACGTGGCGCCCGTGAAGAACAAGCCGGGCAGTTTCGCGTTTAGGATCAAGGAATGCGTGACAGAGGTTCGTTCACGATATCCGTCATCGGTCCTCCACAAATGCCTGCATCGCAAGCTTACACATCCCCCAGAAATTCGCGGCCCTTCATCTCCACCCGGCCTGTTCGCAGTACACGCACGACTTCCTCGACTTGGTGCAGAAGCATATGCTCATCGTCGAGTCCAAAGTACCATCGGTCAAGAGAATCCGCGCGGAAGAGCTCCTTCTGGAGATGAAGAGGATGCGCGATCGCTGCCGAGACGAGGCGGAATATTGTCTCGGGCCATGTCCGCGTGAGACCACATACGATACGAACCTACACCCCGTTGAGGCGGAGTTGAATGCCCGCGCAAAACGCAACCTGAACTCCGACCAGCTCCAGGTCAAGATGCCGCCACCCTTTGACGGCCCGATGAGAACTCCCAGGAAGCCCGAGGGAAAGACGGGGGAGGGAAACTAGGACAGTGCCAATTTTTAGTTTCCGTAGGGAGGCGGGCAGCAGATGAAAGGACCGCTTGTATTTGGGCAGTTCAGGTGTATATTTCATTCGATATGGTCCTCGTTTCCACCTGGGTTGTCCAGTGCTGTTTGCCGGTCAATCCCACCTCAGTCTCGAGCTCATCTGAACGGCCCTCCTGCCAGCCCCGGGACTTAAGTGGCATAGTGGTCGCGCTTTAATTCTTGCTTCACCCACTCACGCTGCGGCTGTGGGCTCAGTTAGATAACTGGGCTCCGACAGGGGGTCTCGTTTCAGACGGCGTGACCTACGTCTGTAAGGGCCCTCGGCACCGAGCAGCGGTAGTGAGTGCGGTCGAGCTGGGGCAAGCATGTTAATTCTCGGACTGAAGTCTCAAACCCGAACTTCGTGTACCTGAACTCCGATAACTTCTCCCGGGTAAAGTAGCTGGAGCAAGGCCGTGAGTACCACCGCGTCGGTGTACCTCGCTCGGAACCTCTCCTCAACGCTCATGTTGGATTACCCTGGCACTTCCTAAGGGGGCTTAAAAGGAACAACTTCAGGACGAGGATGAGCTAAGTCCTGCGAAATGAGGTTGAGTACTACCAGATTTCAAAGGTGGACATGGCGCAATATATATGTATAGGTCGTCCCCGTTTCTTCCCACGACGGCAAAAGGGACAACCACAGGCGGACGAAATTCTGCCCGGTGGAAGGCCGACCTGCCACTGAAGTGCGAGGAACAGCACTGCAGGTTTCTCCAGCATCACACTGCAGGCACATCCTGATGTCCGCGGCGGTGCGAAGGCGCATGCGGCAGCTATCCTTTGACGAGGACGTCTTTCGGCAGATATGCCCCAAGTTCCATGTCCACTCCTCAGTATCCAAGGTAATCAGCAGAGCGGGATGTCCCCCTCTTCTCACGCTCAGAGGCCAGCATGTCCGTCGACGGCGGGAAAGGGGATAGGTCCTCGTTACGTAAGACAGAACGTATGGATGACTTCACACCACGTTTCTGCGCAGCAGGCTGCAGATCTGGCGGATGCAGCTGCGCAAGATGGTGGAGTATGTCGACGAGCTGGCAGGGTACGATTGGTACGCGTCTTAAGTGCTGGCATTTAAGACGCTGAGGAGTTGGACGTCGCGCAGCTGGGCAGGACGAATGCCATGATCTTAAATCGGCTTAAGGGATTGATCGAGGAGATGGACAAACGTATCGAGGGGTTCAACATGTGTATCGATGGAATGACGATAGCCACGCAATGGGTGTGTCCCCCTTCCTGTTCAGTTCCCGTTGGGCCGCCCGCGGCCACAGACCTTGAACATATGGCTTGCAGGTACAGCACCGTAATCAAGCCCCGAAAAACGTGGTTCGTACTTTGTATAACTTTACCAGAGAGCGCCATACTTGACCCACACATAGTGAGGTTACACTGTTGCGCCTCCTTGCAGGTATACTATCCTGTCAACAGCCCCTTGGTGCTGTTTGGTTACTAGTAGGTCTTGCTCGGTTGCTGTAACCTGCGAAAGCAACGGTTCATTTCCGAAAGAGCTCTCCAAGTGGGAAGACCGCCGAGGTCAGCCAACCCTTCGTGTGTACGTGACCGGCATAACTAGAATTTGTGATCCGTGGCCTACTTTCAGGGTTACGCTTCCTGAAAACCGTGAAGTGCTTTCGGTTTGCAGTTGAGCGGTGGTAGGTTAGGCGGTGGTGGGCGGGTCATTTTAACACCCAACCCCGGTTCACCCGCACGAACCTCTGTTCACCTCAGGCATCGCCCTAGGGTCCTGCGGGAAGCAGCGGTCAGGAACCTCGGGAGAGGTACGCTGATCTCAATCGAGGCCAGCAGCATCTTCAGCAGACGGTTGACAGGTACTGCGGATGGTACTACCTACCATTCCAACATACGACGGTTCTCGAAGTATGAATCTAACCGGGAGGGAAGCATGTTGCCTTGTGGACGAAAGTTTGCCAGCTGTAGGCGGGGAGGCATAGGTACTTCGGGGTGAATCCAAAATAGTGGCTAGGGTCTGGAGTACTGTCACGTAGGGCAAGTGGAGACGAGGGGTCTTGATAGTAGAGTCATAGTCACCAGGTGACAGCCCTTCCATCTGTGTCCAGTCTCCAGCGGGCGTTCGCCATCTGAGATGATACTTCCAGCACACTATAGCCGGTAGGTGACACTCGAACTATTGGAGGGACGCTGGGAGCCCGAAATTATGAGCGAGCTGACGTACCGAGTTATTAGGTAGGAGTCGGGCGGACCGGACTGGAGGGACAAGGAGGGGCCCCTGAGCAGTCCACTCCGCTGCAAGCGATGTTGCCGCACCGTAATCCCTGAAATCAAATCAAGACACCACCATAATGTATGCTCTCCCGAGTCCAAGTTACTATCGATTGTCTCTGATACGGCGTGGGCACGGAGGTAGTGGCGGCTCTGCGTTTGCAAGCCGGTGCACAACATTTTTTTTTGGGTGAGACCGAACGAGGCGTGCCGGCTGCCAGGGACGGATGCAACAAGCGGGATTAGAACCAATTGCCAATATCGCTTCACGTGCCGTAGCATCCACGGTTCTGAGCTCGATGTCATCATGGGACGAAGGCTACAGATGTAGTTGTGGGTCCTTTGGAGCGCAGCGATCACGCATGATGGCGAACCGCCGAAACGGGTGTCTAATGCCGCCGGCGGGCAAGGATTAGGAACGCGCTGGACGGTTCAGTGCCGGGAGACCCTCGCTCCCTTGGTGTTTTGGGGCGGGAAGGGTAGAGATGCAGTCCCAAGCAGGCAATGTGCTCGCCCTGGAGCCTTTCGCGCCGGGGCGAAGTGACGCATTTGACAGGCGGGAGCGATGGCTGGCTGCGGCTGACGATGCTGCAAGCTGGTGGGGTAGAGGGTGGTTCGAGCGGGAACTTGGGGCAGAGATGGCGAGGATGGAAGCCCGAGCGTGGCGTTCATCCGGTCCCGGTCATTAGAATCCCCGCGTTCGCGGGCGCTGGGTCCCAGGATCAGGGT
>Ga0247771_1000631_pt1 | contig 10954 bp, 37 predicted proteins | sample UWRJL197509C6_FD_179948 | JGI IMG/M metagenome (GOLD analysis project Ga0247771, IMG submission 179948) | Plant litter microbial communities from Arlington Agricultural Research Station in Wisconsin, United States - UWRJ-L197-509C-6 | ecosystem: Environmental > Terrestrial > Plant litter >...
GCCTTCTCCGTCACGGATCGCCGCGGGTAGCCCATGGCGCCTCGATCTCCGGTAAAGCGGGCCCACTCGGACAGCCAGGAGTCAGCCTGCATCTCGATGGTGTGTGAGGTCACGCTCATCGCCCGTGCATTCATTCACAGTCCCCCGATAGTTAATGGCTCGATCTGGATGCGTGTTGCGGCTTTCCCCTTCTCCTGGCGCACGATCAATTCGATGTGCTCGGGGCTGTCATCCACGATAAGACTCAACTGACGCAGACAATCGATGATCGGCTTACATCCTCCGGTGGCGTTGTCCGCATCGAGCATACGCGGGGAGGTTCGTGTGATCGTGACTCGAGCGCGCGGGAACGGATGCATAGGCCCCAGGTACTTAGATCGAAGCGCCACCCATACGAGCCTTGCCCACTTGGCTTTGAGCTTCCTATCGACGCTCCAATGACGCCTGAGCATTTTGTTAAGACTCGGCGTCGCCTCGTTCAAAGTCAGCTCAATCATGGCGAGGCTGCGCTGTCCGCGTAACGCTTTACCCGCTGTGGAAGATCGTTCGTGCCTTCGCGATCGATCTCGGCATTCTCTTGGAGCCAGCACGGCTCGCAAAGAATGAATGCGCGATCTGGCGAATAGACACTCGACTCGCTGCCTCCATCTGAGCCAACAATAGGCCGCTTGCAATTCGCACAAATCATCGCCCCGCGTCTCCATTGACAGCGCTTCGAGCTTTGGACACTTGAGGAACAAGCTCGCCATCTGGGCCGCGCTTCCATGCCCAGTTTTCGCGTTGCGCTCCGTCAGGTCCAAATTCTCGGCAGCATCCGCCACAGAAATGCATCGGCGATCCTGGCGGACTGCGCCAGGAGCCGCCTTTGTAGTGGATTGGCTTGCGACCGCAGCAGCGGCCATTCTCGTCGAGATTGGTCACGATTGACCCTCCGAGGCTTTGTCCGTGAGTCGTAATTGCAGCCCGTGATTCTCAAGAATGGGTAGCAGGCAATCCCTAACATGGTGGCGCGTTGATCCGCCAACACGCTCAAAATGTTTGTCAGCTTCACGCATTGCTGCCGTCATTCGGCGCACAAGCTCTGCTTCGTATGCCGCGCGCTCAACCTGACGCCGGTCTGCGTCTTCATTCACGGACACACCTCAAAAGTACAGTTCTCAATCCGTATTTCACCCGGCTGATTTGCGCTATCACGCTCCAGCGCTCGGCCGTGATCCAGAACGAGTCCAAGATTGATGCGGACGCTGTCCGCATCAGGCATGCCTCGGAACATCATGCAGGCCGCGTATGGGTGGTACTCACCGGAGGCGCAGGTCATACCGCACTCCATGCATCTTGATTCGCTCACGATTGCACCTCGGTGGAATCAGGAGCGCGGCGCCGATGCCGGCTCCAGCGATTAAGAATGACCAACGTCACGAGTGACACCGTGACCACGTATCCGAGATACCAGCCTACGAATCTCATAGCACTTGCGCTCGCAGGGCGTAGTAGGGAGTGACGATCATCGTGATGAGACCGATGACGGCACCTAAGAGAATCAGTTTCGATATTGCTATCATGGCCTGTTTCTTGCTGCTGATCATTTTTTAGCCACCGGGAGCACTCCCGTGAGCCGCTTGTTATTACTCATCCTCGAAAAGCCTGAGGCGTTCCATCTCACACAGATTCCTTGTGTGCTGCGCACCCATTACTGGGCGGCTCTGGAAGCGGCCTCCAGAATTGAGGGGGATGCATAGAATGCATGCAAGTTCCGGTGAGCCAGCCATATTTGGCTGTATAGCGAGCAACGGTGAAAGTCTCCCCTCCGTAGACCAAAATGGTCTCGTTGAAAGGAGCGCAATCAATAGGCAACCACTCGCTCACGAGTGCGGCTCTTGAGGCTCGCTCACAGCGGGCTGTAATCGATCGGCTACGAGCTTCGTGTAGCCGATGATGTCGTGCCACGAGTCGTGATAGTCGGGGTCGCCGTTGAGGATGCGACCGATCTTGTGCGCGATCATGTCTAGCGCCTCGCGTTGATCGGGTGCCATCGTCCACCAGTTCGGTGAGCCCACCATCACAGACTTGATTGACTGCGTAATTCGCGCGTGGCCGCCGAACTCTCCATATCGCTTTCCGCGCTCGGTGAGCGTTGTGTCGATAGACTCGCTCACGACTTCACCTCACCCGCGTCCCGCTCTCTCTGAGGCTCCAGAAACCAATGGACCATCTTTAGGAATTCATCGTGCGGGATCGTCACTAATCCTGAGTTTGGCCTTCCACTTACATAGGGAAGATCGCTGAGCGTTACACCCAGATCATTGACCAAGATCCAGCCATTCACCGACATGTAATCCCGTGCCTCAAGGCGCGAGAAATCCCCCGTGGTGCTGGCTTGGGCCGGCGATAGCGTGCGCCTCGCCCGAACCATCTTTCGGTAGTGAGCCGGTGAGCGACGCTTCGAAGCGCCTACGCCCGCCTTGCCACCCTTCGCACCGAGCGCGGCAGCGTGTAGGTTCTTGCTCATGACCGAGCGGCCCTAATGGCAATGGCGTTGATGTGCTCAAAGAAAGAGATGTTTTGCTGAACCCCATATGCGCAGCCTTCCGCGTGAGCGAGCGCGAATCCACTCTGCAGCAGTGCAAACTGCGCATCGGACAAGACCGGTAGCGCCGCCATGTATTTATCCATCGCCTTCTGAGCATAAGCGTCATGGTCCGCGATCTGCTCCTTGGGGCCTTTTAAAATCGGTATCACGCTCATAGTTTTTTAAACTCCCGCACCAGCTCATGGAGCTTCTGTAGTTGAGGTTTCGTGACCACCTCAGCGCCTACGAGAAAGTTCTCGACCATCATGTATTCATCGACATATTGCCGAGCTTGCTTAAGAGCTTCTTCGAGCTGTCGGATGGTTAGCGCGTCCGGTTCTGCCTTGGTCATTTCACTGTTCTTTTGCATTGATCGATCTTGCATGCAAGCGCTTGCGTATGTCAACTCCTGATCGACTTATCACGCGCCAATAGACTCACGACGTTCTGCACGGGACTTGGTTGCTCGCGCTCCGCACGCTTCAGGAATGTTTCAAACACATCGCAGCTCTCAACCGCCATCGGGGATCTGAATCCGATCGATAGGGCGCGGGCTTTCAATTGCTCCCACCTTGCATTGAGCTTCTGTTCTGCGGCGCTCTGTGGTTTCTGCGGTGGGGCGTAGTCCTCCGTCCACCCTTGGGTGCGGTAGTCGAAGAAGGTTGAAGCGGACTTAACGTGTTGCGTGCCGATTGATCCGGTGGCGAGACAGTATTCTCTGTAAGCCCTTGTGCCTGAGAGAATCTGCTCCCAAGTGGCGCCTGCACTGATGGACTGAGGAAGGATCGTTCTGACTCTCAACCAGCCTTGAGGCCCGTAACGTTGGGGGTATTCTGATTTGAGTTGTTCGAGCCAGTCTGAGGGGAGTTTCATTTGAGTTTCACCTGACCGTAATTCTTTAGACAAAAGCTCACCCTTTTCTCCCGTGTCCCTCTCCGGGGATACGTCCTGGCTCATGGCCAAGTACAGATATTCAGCCTTCTCCACTCGTGCATGCGTCCTGCTACACGGAAGTCCCCGCTGTTATTGCTATGCAACAGCGACACGGGCCGGCTCCTATGGGTCACGGAAATCCGGATTTCTAGCAATCGGAAACTAAAACGCAGTCTCGGAACGAGAAGTTCTTCACTTCCACGGCCCTTAAAACGGTTTGTGAGCGACTGACCCGTTTCTGTCGATTAACTATCGTGGCTCTGACGGCGAGCTACTGAACGGGCGTACAACTATTGACTTGAGGATACAAGTCGGTAGGATTACTTCCGTTCGATTGCAGCACAATCAACATATCTCTCGCCCCTCGGCACGTCAAGGCTCCCGCAAGGGAGCTTTTTCGTTTATGGGCCTTGCAAGCTCACATTCTCTCGACCATTAGTCACCTTGTGATGCTCGATCACATGCCGCAACAATTTGGCTTCAAGCCAAACGTCTCGTAGGCAATAGTCGATCACACGGCCTTTCTGGCCTTGCTGCCACCATATGGGGGCCATGGCTCCGTTACCGCTCTTTCTTTCTCCGAACGTACCCTCGCACACCGCATCCAGTGACCAGCCGCCATGTGTGGAATAAACGAAGTTATCCGGATCAAGATTTTTGGCGATCCATATCGATTCAAGAACGTCGTAATGCTGCGCCTGATCCACTGTGACGCCATGCACGGCCAGGAGGGGCAGATCGAAGCGTCGGGTGTTAAAGCCGCTCGTAGGCTTTCCGGCGAGGTATTGCTGCAGATCTTCCAGGTCCTCGATCAGAAAAACTCGCGACAGATTGGTTTCTAGCTCATACGTACACACACACGTAACGCCCATGCCATGGAAATCGCGCCAGCCTTCGCAATAGGCGATGGTCGGATCACGGAATTCGCCAGGTCGTGGAGGAATGGCTTTTTCAATTTCAACATCAATAACTAACATCAGTATCTGGCTCCTTAATCATGGCAGCATTCGTCCAATGGTTTCATAGATCAACTGCCGCAAGCATTCCGGGGCATCTTTGCGCTTCGCGAACTCGCGGTAGACCTCTTCTAAAAGAACACGATACTCATCGACCATGCTCCATTCCGATTCCTCTAGCTCTTGGTTCACAACACTTCCTCGATATCGACCTGCTTAGGTCCTTCAAGCTTCTGGTATCGCCCCGGCCCGCCGTCATAGGTCAACTGAAGGCCGCGGAACCACACACCTGACTGCGTCACCTCGATCTCATGTGCGTGAGCGGCTTTCGGCCATCGCACAACGAGGTCGTAATCCTTTTTCTGAAGCGTGAGATAGGTCTGATCCGGCTTGTGACGTTTAATCCAGTCGGCCAGCGGCTCAGCGCGCTTGCGCACCTCTTCGATGGAGCGGTAGCCGCGGAATAGGCTGTCGGTCATAGCAGTTGCGCTGGCTCGCACTTAAGCACCTTGGCGATATCTTTGAGCTTCCGCAGTCGCGGCGTCCGTACATCGTTCTCCCAGCTTCTGATGGTGATCTCTGCCACATCCAGCTTTTTAGCTAGCTGCGCCTGGGTCAAGCCCGCTTTTTCTCGAAATCTTTTAATCTGGATCATGGACGTATACTATGCGATACATTGGGTGTTGACAACCGTAGATACAATGCGTATAACGTTTCCCACTGGCCCAAACACTAGGACAAGCAGACATGAACCAAGCCTTAGAAGTGATCGCGACCGATGACGTAGAACTCGGCACCGTGACGCGCAAATGGTTCAGGTTTGGCGGTGAGACGTACGGCCTAACGAGCAACGGGGATGTGCTGGATGTGGATGGTGCACCGATCACTGACGCATCCGTCGTCCGCGCCTTTCTGGACGCTATAACGTGAACAAAGAGGTGATCGCGACGGAAGACGCGCAGGTAACGAGTCGAAAAGTGTCGGTCAGAGTGGGGATGAATCTGCTTACCGCTAACTCCGCGAATGATCTAGGTTCTGTGCTCGTTAACTACGGCGGCATAAGCCGGTCAAGGCATTACGCGGTTCGTTATCGGAAACGCGACGATGCGTTCATCACTCGGCGGGGCAAGCTCACGGCCGCCACGATCTGGCTGATTGACGGAAAGTACTCTCACATTACGTTTCAGGTGTAACGCAGAATGAAGACTAAAGATGAACGTGAAATGGCAGCCTTTGAAGCGCTGAAGCTTCTTCGTGCCTTTCCTACAGGGACTCCCCTTATCAGCGACACGATGGGAATAGCTACATTATTCGGGGTCGATTACGAGCGCCTGTTTGTCTTTGCGAAAGAGAAGCTTTAATTCAATTCTGATTTCTGAGTAGGTGAGCGACATGAACACAGTTGAGCAGGAATTCACAGACACCCTTACAGCGCTGGAGTTTCAACGTCTGCTGATGCAGGGCAATGAGCGCCTGGTGAGCTACTTGGTTCCGAAGAACGAAGATCGCGCCGACCTTTTAAACCTCGCAGCCAACATTGGACACACTCGAACATGAATAATCTGATCAACACACCTAAGCCTAACCCGTTATTGATCTGTGTGGCCCTTAGCTTTATGGCAGGTCTCATCGGATGTTTCGCAGTCGAGCTGTTGGGGTTTGGTGATGCGTTCGTAAGGGGTGAGATCGGCATCAAGCGCCTTGCAGCGATCTTATTTGCCACCTCGATTGGCATTCTTATCGTCTTCTTCATCGCGTGGGCTTATGGGAGCCACTACCTCGAGCGCATGCAGAAAGCGCGTGAGATGGATCGGATTCAAAACGGCAATGACTTGTGGTGAGTGACATGAAAAGTAATCACACGGTACCCAGGTACGCCGACGAAGCGGCATTCCCCCGCGCCGACATGAGCAGCTTTGTAGAAGAACGCGCAACGTCCAAACGAAGCAACCCCTGTCACCGCTGCGGCGAGCAGCTCGCTGAAGAAACGGCGGTTCCGCTGGAGTATTCCGCGACCAGTGACCTTTACTACGCACCGGGCAAGATGCCGATCAACCATGAATCACTCGGCACGTATTTTTTCGGCCCGACCTGCGCAAAGCGCGTGCTGAAGGCGAAAGGCGAACTCGATAAGGAGTATCGAGGATGAGCGGGTACAGAGTTGCTAACGAAGTTCTCGCAGAATTGGATCGCTCCGGACGCTCGCTCCCTATTTCTGATTGGGCTGAAGCGTTGGAACTAATCCAATCCGGTGTGCGCGAGCGCTTAGATGCAGCGCGGGACGATCTACGCAGGGGGAAGCCATGAGCAGCGTCCACACCGACGTCTGCTCCGAGTGCCAACGTCTTCGCGATGCACTGCGCGGCGTAATCATGGCTTGGGATCAACTCTACAGCCAGGGCTCATTCACCCAATTCCCGTTCGCTGAAGACCTCGAATTCGGGCCGGTATCACGCGCACGTATCGCATACGACAGTGACTGGTATCAGAACAACGCATTTGGTAATCGGACGGATGAAACTAAGGTGCAACCATGAGTATTTCCACCAAGATTCTAGGCAGCGATCTGTTTCACGTCTATATGGTTGGACGGCTTGCGTCACAACGCGACGGATGGATGGACACAGCGAGAAAAGAGAGAGCCGCTGGAAAAGATTGCTTACTCATCAAGCAATCCATCCAGCACGCTCGAGAGCGAAACAGGCTACTCGTTGACCGTCTAAATAGCATCAGCGTATGACATACGAATACGCAGACCTCGAAGCAGCTCTAGACCATGCGGACGAGCTGAACAAGATCGCCGGCCGCATCGCGGTGAAGGTGTACGGCAAGGATGACGGATGGGAGCTGCGGCGCGTGATCTTGAGGAACACGGCATACCGTAAGTTCATCCGCAAACTGCGGCGCGACTTCCACGCAGAGTATGGGTTCTGGCCGTCATGAGCGAGATCGTGCACAACGTGAAGGTGCTGATCGTCGGTGGCCTGACGGTGGGCTGGTTTGTGCTGGTCGCTCTCGCCTACCGGGACTGCCGCAAGCGCAAGAGGCAGCGCGAGATTGATCCGCCATCAGATGACTGCAAAAGGAACTACATACCGTGAACAAAGAACACCCGGCCCCGCTGCTCCCCCTCGCTTATGACGCTGAGCGCATGGAGGAATTGCGTCACAAGTATGCAGTGGAGCCGGTCCCTAAGGATTGGCAGGACCTCGCCGCTGATGATGCCGGCATACCACGATTTGGAGAGATTTAGATGAGCGCAGTCGTACAGCAAACACTCCCAGGAATTCCGCCGGAGCCCTCCAACATCCTCGACATCATTAGCAGGGCGGCGAGTGATCCGAATATTGATGTTGCAAAGACCGAGAAGCTTCTCGAGATGTATGAGCGCATAGCATCACGCAACGCTGAGATGGCATTCAATATTTCGATGAAGGCGACTCAGGAAGAGTTGCCAAAGATCTTACGCAACAAGACAAACGATACAACGCACTCGAGATATGCGGATCTTGAGAGGGTGAACGAGCAGATCATTCCCGTGTATACGAAGAACGGCTTCTCGCTGTCCTTCGGTACAGCAGACTGTCCGATCAAAGATTACTTCCGCATCACATGCTTGGTGTCGCATGTTGCTGGTCACTCGCGCTCGTATCAGGCGGATATACCTATTGACATGGCTGGCCTCAAAGGCAACGTCAACAAAACTCCTATGCACGGCTTCGGCTCAACGATGAGCTATGGGCGTCGCTACATGACATTACTGATATTCAACATCACATTGACCAACGACGATAACGACGGCAACGGTCACGCCGAGACGATATCTCCAGAGCAGGTCGCCGATATCAAAGCGCTGCTCACCGAGGTCAACGCGGATCAGAAGGCCTTCATGAAATGGGCGCGCATCGATTCGCTCGATGAGATCCTTGCGAAGAACTACTCCGAGGTCATCCGCACGATTGAGGCCAAGAGGAAGCGCTCATGATTGAGATATTCAACTGTGAGCAGGGAAGCCCTGAATGGCTCGCCTGTCGGCTAGGGATTCCCACCGCCAGTAACTTTGCGACCGTGATGGCGAAGGGTGAGGGCAAAACCCGTAGAACCTACCTGTTAAAGCTCATAGGAGAGCGCCTGACGGGCGATCCGGCGGATAGCTACTCGAATGCCCACATGGAGCGCGGTCAGGTCATGGAAGCCGAGGCGCGCGCGCTGTACACGTTCATGACGGACGTTGAGCCGGAGCAGGTTGGGTTCATTCGAGACGGCAATAAGGGATGCAGCCCGGACGGGCTCATCGGCACGGCCGGCATGACGGAGATCAAAACTAAGCTCGCCCATATTCAGCTCGAGGTACTGCTTGCGGATCGTCTCCCGCCTGAGCACGCCGCGCAGTGCCAAGGGAATCTCTGGGTCGCTAATCGCGAGTGGATAGATTTCTGCTCGTACTGGCCGAAGCTCCCCCTGTTCATAAAGCGCGTCTATCGCGACGAGCTCTATATCAAAAAGCTCGCCAGCGAGGTCGATGCTTTCAACGATGAGATGATGCAACTCATCAGCAAGATCGACCCTTCAAAGGCCGCTGCATGAACAAGCGCAAACGCAAATTTAAGCTCAGCGAAGAGCAGCGCAAAGCGATTCCCGAGATGCTCAAGCGCCGCTCCACTCGCCAGCTCGCCTATTGGCTCGGCGTGAGCCAGAAGACGATATGGCGATTGTCTCAGGTCGCTCGAAAGGCATAGGCCATGGACAGAATATTTACAAAGCGATTATTTATGCGTTGCGCCATTCAGGGCGTGATTTTCTTCACTCTGGGTGCTGTGCTGTCTTCAGTGGGCGTCGGAATAACCACAGGGAAATACTGGCTGATCATGTCTCTGATTTTTGCAGCGACGATCGAGGCTTATATCGATGGCGCAAGAAGACTCGAGACATGAGCCACGAACCCACCACCACGTTCTACCTAGCGCCGCGCGAGAACAAGACGCGCACGCTTGAGCGAATCGTCCGGCACATCGAAGCGCTAGGTGATGCTGTGGGCTGGGAGATCACGATCAAGCGGCGTGTGAGGAAGCGCTCACTGGATCAGAACGCCTATCTTTGGGGTGTGTGTTATCCCGCGATCATGCAGGGGATGTTGGGCATGTTCGAGAATCCAGACGAATGCCACGAGTTTTGTCTGTGCGAATATTTCGGATCTGTGGAGAAGTGCATCCTGGGAAATTCTATGATCTTCCCCCGCCGCCGATCCTCGAAGCTCACGACGCTTGAATTCATGGACTACGTCTATTTTCTCCAGAGATTCTGGGCCTCGCATAACGTGCTGATCCCCGATCCCAGCACATGAGCAAGCTACGAAACCTCGCGCGTGATCAATCCTGCGTGCGTTGCGGTATACACGATGAGACCGTCGTGCTGGCCCATTACACCGGCGCTCGCCGACTCGATTATGTCGGTGGCTATGGGATAAAAGCCTCCGATCTAGCAGGTGCTCATCTATGCGGTCCCTGTCATCAACACATGGACACGCTATCCCGTAACAAAGATATGAAGTGGGAGCACAGCGAAGAGTTTCTTCATCTCGTGCTCCTGACCATTCTTAGGCTGGCTGAACAAGGACATGTGAAATGCTAAATCCAATAGATCTTTGGGACGAATACCTTCCGAGCTTTGAGCTTCACAAATGTGAGCATTCCGATGGCAGTGACTGCTTGATCTGTCTGTTCGAGCTCGATCACGAGTGCGACCTCGATGGGATCATCATGACCACGGAGGGACACGCATGAGCAGGCGAAAGCGCATACATTCGTTATGCAAAATCATTTGGACGGCCACCCCACTTAAGCGTGCGGCGTTAATACTCGCGTGTCGAGATCGCATGACGGTCGATGAGATCGCATTGGCCACGGACCGCACGCGCTTAGAGGTGGGCGAGGCGCTGGCTGACATGCTCATCGCGGTAGCGCAAGAAAAAGGCAAGTCGATTGAGCACAAAAAGAAAAACGCTCACAAAGGGTGAGGTGCGGGTTTTACCGCTGCTCCTTAAAGGCCTGACCATTGGTGAGGCGGCCAAAGAGCTGAACCTGTCACCTCATACCGTGAAGACACACGTCAAGCGTATATACAGACTGCACAACGTGCATAGTCAGTTGGAGTTGGTATTGAAGGCCAAAGAGCCATGCAGAACAGAAGAATATTGGATGAAGATGAGGGAGTACGCGCCATGAGTGAGCAGCGAACTACTGAAGAGCGCGATTGGCAGCCGATTGAGACTGCGCCGAAAGACGGCAGCGGAATTCTTATTGCTGGCGGGACGTACATCTATAGCGACTACGAACCGATGCCGTTCTTAAGTGTGACTATCGCTCAGTGGTATCAGGATGGATGGCGCGGGGACACGTTCGCTCACGATGAATGGAACGTGCATAAACCCACTCACTGGATGCGTTTGCCGGAGCCACCGAAGTGAGTGAGCAACGAACTTCCGAACAGCGTAACG
>Ga0247771_1000632_pt1 | contig 10952 bp, 5 predicted proteins | sample UWRJL197509C6_FD_179948 | JGI IMG/M metagenome (GOLD analysis project Ga0247771, IMG submission 179948) | Plant litter microbial communities from Arlington Agricultural Research Station in Wisconsin, United States - UWRJ-L197-509C-6 | ecosystem: Environmental > Terrestrial > Plant litter >...
GCGGGGGTGGCTGAAAAGGGGGAGGGGCCATTGGCTGCCGCCACCCGTGCCTCTGGCTTTCTGAAACAACGCCACCCGCCGTACAGGGCCGGGGGTCGACGGCGACGACATGGGCCCGTCGACTGTTGAGATAACAAGCAGGGGGCTCCCCACCGCGCCAACAGCACATCCTTCCGAGGCCCTCTCGGGACGTGAATGGACGAGGCTTGCGAGGCTCTACCCAGTCACGGAGCAGCGCAGACGCTGCATCGACCGCCTGCGCCCTGAAGAGAACCAGAACTGTCCCATTGCCGAGGACAGACAGTCACGGTCCCGTCGTGTTGCTGCCCCGTCTCCCGACCAGAAAACCATGGCATTACACGGCCGGACGCTATCGCAAACAAGAATCAAGCACTAGAGCTAGCTGCCGAAACAGACCGTTTCGTCGAGCCTCTCGGAAAATTCGGTGGCTTGCGGCTGATATCTATTTTGCACTTTGGGCGTGCTCTATCCTCGCCAACAGCTCTAACCGACGCTGCGGCGTCCCGAGGACGACCTCACGCGTCTGCTGCCCCGGAAAGCAGCAGACACGGCTGTCTTGGACGGACATGCCGGCTGGGAAGGACCCGCCACGCGGCACATCGACCAGAGGCGAGGAAGCCATGCTCCAGCTGGTCAATGCCGTGTCGTCAGTCAAGACCAAACGGCAGCCGCATGATAAACACGCACACGTCTGGCGTGTCATCTGGCCTCGCGACCGGCTGATACCCGACGGGCTCACGCCAACCCCCGGGAGCAGAAGTGCAGAGCTAGCCGACCTTGGGTTCTGTTTCCACGCCTCCGCCGTGGGACTGCGTCATGGTTGCCGTCCTGAAACCACCGAGATGGAGACGGCTGGCGTCTTGGGCGCCGCCTCTCGCCGGCCTCCACTCTCACAAAGACTCCCGGCGTTTGAGTTGCATTGTCGTCTCCCGGTTTTCATGCCTTTGCCAAGCCCGTTGCTCCGCGTCTCTTGTCTCTCGTGCGAGTTGACAGCTCGTCGAATGGACGGCTGCCGAGCTGTCACGATCAACCAGTCCGCCCGGCGTTGCTGTCCTCGCCAGTGCCGACAGCAGATTTGCATCCCAGAGATCGTACCGCACGTTCCGGAAGACCAACCGTGGAAGCATATCATGCAAGACTCTTATCACCCCGCAACACGGGGTCAAGCGAACCGCGGGTCCCGCGGTGGCGATGGACTGGTCTAGACCCCCGTGGAAGAGATGGAACGACGTCTTTCGCGTGCTACAGAACCTACTATAATCGAGGCTCCGCTAAGGTGCCGTCCTCTCCCAGAAGCCTGGGGATCGTGACGGATCGCCATCGCTCGCTGGCCGAGCCAGATTCGCAGCGAACGTGGGACGAGCAACTTCAGGCGAGCAAGGTGCGTCAATGCCGTCACGCGACCGCGAGACAACGTTGGAGGGTCGTCCCAATTCCACCTATTGCCTCTCCCCGATCTGTTATACACATCCCCTCTCCGGGTCGTCCCCACCCCGCCGTGCTTGACACTCGAGATTCGTTACAATATCTGGAGCCCGTCGCCATATGTGACCCGACGCAACCAACCGGAAGTTTCCGTAGACACATGGACCGACCGGATCATAGGCCCAGCTCGTCATCGCTTTGGGGCTCGAGGAATCGGATCCGCTGGAGGACCGGCTCGCATCCGGAGGATGAAGTGCTGCTGCGGCTCAGGTTACCCCTTCGCCCCTCTGCGAGAGCCGCCGTGTGCAGATTCTCCTGGCCGACACCCATGTCATCATCTGGCACGAGGCTCAGCAAGCTCCTTGACAAAGCAGACGGCTCCTGCTTGGGTCTCGCCACGCGCCTGCAGGAGTGTCGTTCCCGCCCATTGCCATCGAGACTCTCCAAGCCGGAGAGCGCAGCACTTGTCCCGATGGCTTCGTCCCTCGAGCTCCCAAGAATCCGGTTCCCCGCCGCCGGGTTGGCCGACATCCTGCGAATCCGTTTCGGTTTTGTCAGAACGGGACTGACGGCGATCCACTCGCTGATACCTGCCTCCCAACGGTAGTGCTCAGCCGTGCCGCTGTGCGGGCTCCCTTTCGCCGGAGTGCGTTTCCGCGCCGGCGTCCGGTCGGCTTGGAGCGTCTCGGCGAAGGCTAGGTCGCGCAGATCGCTGGTGCGGTCTGCGAGCAGAAACGCGGCATCTCTCTCCTTGCTTCTGAATAGCTTCGCGGGGACGTCGATTGTGCCCAAGTGATTGCAAAGGTCCGTCAGATACTGCCGTGGCGGTGCTGAGGCGCCGCGGCCGCAGCAATGGGCCATCGCGGCCACGAGTGCCATGGTGTCGTTGTAAAGTCGTCTCTGTCGGCGGTCGTCTGTACCTCCCTTCCCGCCCGACCCCCAGACCACTTCCACCGCTGCTACCGGCGTGGTTTTATCGTAGACCATATCCATGTTGGCCGCGTGGATTGCTGTTAAGACCTTTGTAAGATGCAGGAGGTATCTTCTCGTCTTAATCTCTTCTCTCCTACCACTGTTTGTTGTTGCTAGGCATGTCTCAATGATGAATGCCACTCGTTGTACTGTGATTTTTGCTCCTGCAAGCGTCACCGGGTCGGAGCTGCGAGATATTGTCTCGATAGCCAAGATCGCAGTCGCCCCGAGCGATGCCAGAATGCTGATAATGATTTGTTGGGGGGGGTGAGCCAGGGCGCTGGCGTGTTCTTGCCTAGACGAGGGCGGCAATGAGCCCCGTCGAGAGTTGCAAAGAACCGTGATGGAGGTTGCGATGAAGGCCAACGCAGCGTCGCAAGTCTCCGTTTCGGGAATGGCTCGGGCTGCTGACGACCAGATGGGACCAAACTCTTCGGAAGAGATCCAGGTCTCGTCCAGATGGCCGCTTGACAGAAACCCAGACAACTGCGCAAGCATAAACGAAGCCCGCCCCGTGTCTGTTGCGAAGTTGACCATAAGTTGTATCGACTCGATCATAGAGGAACCGTCCGAGGGAGTCGGCGCCGTTGCAGGTCGGTAAGCCGCCACAGCCTCAAGCAGCTCCTCGGCCTCGGCGTGTGCCCTGCATCGCGTGCAGAGCTTGACCAACAACGCGGGGAATGTGGCGTCGAAGAGGCCTTCAGATATGGCGTCTCTCAGGAGGCGAATTCCGTGTGCCCGCAGAACCGCTCGGAGGTGCGGCCAGCCCTCGCCCACTCCGAGCACCTCCAGCTCCGAGTATACCTCGAAAGCAACCTTGGAGCCTTCGATTGCCGACCTCGTCCCATTCTCCTCGGCGTTCTGCTCCTCCCAGTGCTCAAGCTCCGAGATGTATTGAGGCACCCTGCGGAGACACATGCCGAGGAGGGACTTGGGCGCTACTAGCGGCGCCGTCTCCTCTGTCGCTCTCAGGAGTGCCTCCAGGGCCCGGAAGATGGATTCGTGGAGGCCATACCGGGTGGCACCGATCTTGTCTCGCAGGCGGCTCAGTTCGCCTTCCAACGCCGAACGGCGAGGATTCCCAAGAGACGTACATTGACGGGAGGCCCTGGGTTCCCGTATTCCTGGCGGCTGCTTTGGCTGGACGGGCGAGATCGACTCTTGGCTTCCTCGCACCCGACGGAGGACGGGCGACGGCACCATGACTTCTCCGGGCTTCAACACTCTTGACATTTTGTGTGAATGGAGGGTTGGCGGTCTCGTAGGTAAAACGGATCCGTCTCTTTTCCGCGACCCCTTCAGCGAGTAAGTATATCGACTCTTCTTCCGCGACAACGGCTCATCATCAACGCGCGGTCGTTTGGGTGCCGGCTCTAGCGGCCTAGACCGCATTTGCAGTGCTTCTCGAGTAGTTTCTCGTCTGAGTGAAGCGAGGTGTGAGAGCAGCGGCCGCAAGAGGCGATGGCACCTGCTGGCGGTCCAGGGCGGCGATGAGCTGTCGCTCCCGGGAGTGATCTTAGACCGCCCATATTCTCGTCGGGGCGGAGGGGAGCCCAATGTGACTAGCTTCTCTTTTCCAGCGGCCGGCGGCTGGTGATCGATGCTTGAAAACATGATAGGCAGGGTTGTGGCGATGTGCTAGAGGAAGCAGCAGCTTGAACAAGGGCCATGAATAAGATCGCTCAGAAGGAGAGGGCTTGATATGACGGGCGGGGCATATGAGCCCTACTGGGATGGTGGTTAAGGGAATAGAAATCTAGTTTGAAAGCAAAGATGTTGAAAGCGCAGGATACTGGTTTCTCGAGCGAGGAGTCCAAGGAGATGTTTACTTATTTCCATTCTGGGGTTAGCGCATCACATGCATTTTTGGTGCTCCGACCCGCCGCCCGGTATCATTCCGGTAGTCCGGCCCCATTCATGTCGGTTGGAATGCGGTCAACGCCTTGCGATGCAACGCCTATCTCTCGAAGTTCAGCGATCGATGGGTTGCCCTGAGGGCTTCACCACTCTGAAATGCGTAAAAGGGCCTGTCAGAGGCTCCGACTCGTGGCACTAGCTGCGAGTTGCTCCCGGTCAGAACTTCCCAGGTTTTTTGTCTCAAGCTGAGGGAAGCTTCCAGGTACACAGTACCTTGAAGCTCAGGGTAGCCACCGTAGCATCTAAGGTACCTGAAACTCCGACGTCACCGGGACTTCTCGCGAGCTCCACCCGGTAGTGCCGCAGGCGTCGGGAATTTTTTTTTGTCGAGTTGTCAGTCACCCTGAGCAAAAAACTTGTTGACCAAAGCCCAAACGCTACTAATTCTAGAAAAGGGGGCCAAGCAGACCGTCACTCTCTTTCTTCTCGTTTTACGCCGTCCTGCCTGTCTTTGAACGTTCCGGGTTTCTTCGATCCTGTCCAATTGCATCTTTCCCTGGCCTGCCGGTCCTGTACAACAACTGTCTCCGCGCGGCATCCGCAGTCTCAACGACCCAGTGCCCTCTACATCGATCCGTCTCGAGCCCTTCCTCGTCCTGAAGCTGTACTATACTACCGAATCTTGAGCCTTGCGCTTCGCGACAGGAAAACAGCCGGCCCCTCAAGTATTTTGAATCCACAATGGCCGATGTTCCCAGCGACCTCGCAGCTGCTGCAGGTTCGTCACCACTTTGTCTCCTGGATGCCTCGGACCGCGTGCATGCCGTGCCTGACCCACACGTAGGCAATGCAGCTCTGGAGGGGCAAATCGAAACCGAACACAATAATACGAAGGCAAGCGAGGACGATGCTTCGGAAGGTATAGAGAAGGATAAATCCTGCGTCGTTGTCCTCGGCTGACTGGGCCAAGATGCATTGCTCTCGCTGGCCGTGTCTCTTCCTCATGCCTCTGACAAGTTGCAGTTGATGGTAGGTTGCTCCTCTACAGCGCATTGGCATCCCGCTGAGATTCACGTTCTCCAGGTGTCCCCCCTAGAGCAGGCTCACGAGATCCGCCAGTCCGTCATCGAACACCCGTCTGCGATGCAGTACTCGTGTTTCCACCTCGAACACGAAGGCGAGCGAATCAACGACTTTGCCCAAATATCGGATATCAAGGGCCTTCGCTCGGGGTCAGAGCTCCGTTTGGTGGAGGACCCGTATACGGAGAAGGAGGCCCGCCTCCACATGATCCGCGTGCGTGACCTAATTGGCGCCACGGGGGATCGGACGGACCTGGTCCAGGGTATTCTGTCCGGAGTATCTCTGTTCGACGACGTCACCGCGAGGGCTCGGGACTCGCTCGAGGCCCCGGCCGACTTCGACTTCGCAGCCGCGCCAAAGCCCGAAACGCTGGTCCCATTGCAGAGTGAAGTCGCCCCTAAGACGGTCAAGGCGATCCAACTCTCCCCGTGGAACCCGCCCCCGGCGCACCTTCGACAGAAGGGCCACCTGCTGTACATCATCGTCACGACCCTGGAAGGCGAGCAACACCAGATCACTTCCCACGTTGGCGGGTTCTTCGTCAACAAGTCTTCCAATACGAAGTTCGACCCGTTTGCCCGCCCTGCCCCCAAGGCCCACGCCGCGCATTCGTTGCTGAACCTCATTCGCGAGATCTCGCCCTCGTTCGACTCGTTCTTCACCGCGCTCCAAGATTTCAACGGCCGCAGGGACCCGCTCTCCACCTTCCAGATCACCCACGCCCAACCTGTGGCCCCCTGGATGGTGCCGCCGCAGTCGTCACCGTCCTGCTCGCACACCCCCGATATCACCAGGACCCAAGAGGCCTTCCTCATTGCTGGCATTGAGAACGACTCTCTGCGAGACTGGAATGAGGAGTTCCAATCTGCCAAGGAGCTTCCCAAGGACTCCGTTCCTGACCGGGTCTTCCGAGAGCGACTCTTAACTAAGCTCTTCGCCGACTATACCGACGCGGCCACGCGCGGAGCCGTGTTGGTTGCCCGGGGAGAGGTCGCCCCGCTCAACCCGGCCGAGGGCCACGACGCTCAGATTTTTGTGTATAACAACGTCTTCTTTTCGTTCGGCGCCGATGGTGTTGGCACCTTCATCTCGGAAGGTGGCGACGAGGCAGCGAGAACAGCCACCGGCAAGGACGTCAGCGGCGTGAGACTCGTCAACCAGCTTGACATAGACGGGCTGTATACTCCGGGGACGGTCGTGGTCGACTACCTGGGGCAGCGGGTTGTCGGCCAGAGCATCGTCCCAGGCATATTCAGACAGCGAGATCCCAGCGAGAATCAGATCGACTACGGCGCGGTCGAGGGAAAGGACGTCGTCTCGGCTGACGAGCGATTTGTGCCGCAGTTCGAAAAACTGTCCAAAGCCCTGAGAGTTAAGAAGCATGCCGTCTGGGACAAGGAAGGCAAGCGCTTCGACCTCGAGGGTAGTGTCGAGACCAAGGGCCTCATGGGCACGGATGCCAGGAAGTACGTCCTGGATCTCTACCGCATCACCCCGCTGGACATAATTTGGCGAGACGACGGTGGTGAAGACGACGAATACCCTCACCGGATGACGGTACTGCGTCCGGAGCTGGTCGAGCTTTTTTCCCGGCAGAAAATGCGGGATTGGGTCAACATCGAGCTTGCCAAACGCAGCCAGATCAAGGAGAAGAAGCCCCGGAACGATGTCCAAGCACGACCGGCTGAGAAGAATATCGCGGCAGCAGACGAGTCCGAACCAGCAGACGACGCGGCGAGCGAGAAGCCAGAGCAGACCGAGCCCGAAGAGGACCACATCGACATGTCCAAGTTCTCTTTCGCCCTGAACCCTGACGCTTTCAGCGGCCAAAATCCTCAGACGGATGAGGAAAAGGAACAGATGACTGCAGACGAGGAAGACGTTCGCGCCGCTGGCGCCTATCTTCGAGACACGACGATCCCGGAGCTCTTGAAAGACCTGCGGGAATCCGAGGTTGGCTTCCCTACGGACGGACTTTCCCTGAGACAGCTGCTGCACAAGCGAGGCATCAACCTTCGGTACATGGGGAGGATTGCGTCCATGTGCCAGGAGTCGCGGCTGACGTGTCTTCGTGACATCTGCGTCCGGGACATGATCGCACGCGCCTTCAAACATGTCTCGGCGAAGTATCTACGGAGACTACCCCTTCCAGTGGCGTCGGCATGCTTGTCGCATCTCCTGAACTGCCTCCTCGGTGTGGGACTGAACCCAAAGCCCGTCGCCGACGTCGACCCAGGTATGCGGGCACTGTACGGCGATGCCGACCTTGGCTTCGAGGATCTCTCCCCGGAAACCGTGCGGGAGTCGATCGAAACCGAGACGAGGCGAAGGTTCAGGTATGCGCTGCCGGCCAACTGGCACACCGAGGTCCGCCGCACACAGCTGCTTCGGGAGATATGCTTGAAAACTGGCATTCAGCTCCAGTCGAGAAGCTACGTTTTCACTCCAGAGTTTCCGGAGAGTGGTGAGGAAGCGAAGACGAACGGAGCGAACGGCCACGCCAATGGGGAGGCGAAGAAGAAGAAGAAGAAGACCCACGACGGTTCGCCTTCTTCCCTCTCTTCTCCGGCCAGCGCTCCGCACACCTTTGTTCCCGACGATATCGCCAACGTCGTCCCTGTTGTCAAGGACTCGTGCCCAAAGAGCACGCTGGCCGAAGAGGCGCTGGAAGGCGGCAAGCTCTCCATTGCCCAGAACCAGCGGAAGCTCGGGCAGGAACTTCTGCTGGAGTCGCTCTCTCTTCACGAGCAGATCTACGGCATCCTCCACCCGGAGGTGGCGAGGGTCTACCACACGCTGTCCATGATGTATTACTATCAGCTCGAAGAGAAGGATGCCGCGGTCGAGCTCGCACGCAAGGCCATTATCGTGGCCGAGCGCACCATCGGCGCCGACAGCCAGGAGGCGCTGCACAACTACCTCAACCTGTCGCTGTTCCTGCACCACCAGGGGGAAAGCGGCCTGGCCCTCGAGTACGCCAAGCACGCGCTCCACCTGTGGAAGATCCTGTACGGGCCGGGCCACCCGGACGCCATCACCAGCATCAACAACGCGGCCGTAATGCTGCAGAGCACCAAGGCCTATCACGAATCGCGCCGCTGGTTCGAGGAGTCGCTGCGCATCTGCGAGGCCGTCTACGGCCGCGCCTCGGTCAACTCGGCCACGCTGCTGTTCCAGCTTGCCCAGGCCCTCGCCCTCGACCAGGACTCCAAGGGCGCCGTCGCCCGCATGCGCGAGAGCTACAACGTGTTCTTGGCCGAGCTCGGACCCGACGACAAGAACACCAAGGAGGCCGAGAGCTGGCTCGAGCAGCTCACGCAAAACGCCGTCTCCATCGCGAAGCACGCCAAGGACGTCGCGGCGCGACGCTTACGCGCCGGCATTCGCCTCACCCCCCCACGCGTGCCCTCGGCATCCCTGACGCCGTCCACCGGCAAGCCCGGGTCGTTGGCTTCCAGGGTCGCCGACAAGCCGACGGTCGACCCTCGGTCCATCGACGAGCTTATCAAGTTCATAGAGGGCACCGACGGCAAGAAGAAGACGAGCAGCGCCGGCAAGAAGAGGGGCGGGGCCCGCGCGAACCCGAAGCGCAGGGGCAGCAACGCCTTGGGCGTGTCATCGTCGTGACGTCCTCGGATAGAAGGAGTTCGGAGGGTAGGAGAGGAACAGGGTGGAGGGGGCCAACGACTGACGCCGTTTGTATACAACAAGAAGCATTGTACAATCTCCGGTCTGGCGCAGGGGTTTTGCATGTACACTTTATCACTCGCATTGACGACAAAACCCCAGGAACTTGCTAGAAACGCCGCCGGGTCTGAACCCGGATGGGCCTGGGCGAGCGCCACGGCGCCTCTCATCTCCCTCGCGATGCCATAATACAGATCTTCACTCTCAAGAAGGGCACGTCTCACGGGGCACCACACAACTCGTGACGTTGACAATGATTTGGATTCCGAGTTGATGCCGTAGAGAACACGTGTAGATGCACACAACGGTCGGTGGCAGCGCAAAGACACCGCTTCGTGACTACGGCTAGTCAAAACATGGCGCACAGCGAGCCTACCCGCTTCCGCTGGACCGCAGAGCGCAGCGATTCAGCTCTAGAAGCTACCGACCCATCCTGGGTGACTCGTCCCGTTATACGAATCAGACAACGCTTTCCCATGAGGCACCCACTGGTACATGCAAGTTTGAAACCAAAACACATCGTCTTCACAGACGCCCGACCCGAGAAGGCGGCCAAGCTACACGACGGCGAGGGACATCGCCTCGCCCATCAAGGGTTCCCGTTCATGGCTGTGGCGACCGGAAGCCCGTGCCGGACCGGGGCGTGGTACGAGCCGATACTTTGGAAACCCCTGGCAAGATGGTTAGCGAAAAGGCGCCCGAGCAGATCGGGTGGGCTGGGGAAACGGACTTGGTCAGGTCAAAGCCGCCGTCCTCCTCGACGTCGGCCGCCCCCGCCGCAGGCGCGGGCTCTTCGGCGTCGGGGCGCGCCTTGGTCGGGCTGGAGACGGGCGATTTGCTCCCGGCCGCCGGCGGACTGCTGCTGGCGGCCACGTGGGCCGTGGCCCGCGACGGGCTTCCGTCGGGCTGCTTGAGCGGCGTGCTCTCGACGTCGGCGAACTTCCAGAACGGGGCGGGCGAGCTGGTGGGCATGTGCTGGCTGGGGCGCTGCAGCGTGCTGGGCGGGTTGAGCTTCACTTCGACGCGGTGCGGCGCCGGCGTCACAAACGTGGTGCTGTCCTCCGGGAGGTAGGACGACCCCAGCGTCGGGGACCGGGGCGCCGCGTCGCCGCCGGCCGCCGGTGCGGCGGCGAGGCCTTTGCGGAACCGGGGCACAGGGCTGCCGTCTCCGCCGGCCGGGGCTTCTTCCGGCAGCAGCCGGCGAGAGCTCCGGTCGGGCGTCATGTGGGAATCGCGCAGGGCCGAGCGGGGCTGCGGCGAGCCCAGGGGCGACACCTTCCGCTTCCGGGCCGAGCCCTGGTCGCGCGCCGCCATGTCCCTGGGCCCCTGGTTGACGTAGTTCAGCTGGCTGGGGGACGACGGGTTGGAGGACCCGCGGTGTCCGCCGCGCCCGCCGCGGTAGGCGTTCCGGACCATGTCCTCGCGGTGCTCGGGCACAATAAACCACTTCATCCCCTTGCCCGGCTCTTCCGTGGACCTTGCCACCTTCTCGAAGGCCTTGTTCAGGGACAAGTTGTGGCGGATCGAGTTCTGCAATACGGTGAGCTCCTGAACCCGACGCGTACAGCCTGCCGGTCGATGCTCACCTGCCAGCCGCTCGCGGATTGATGCCGATAATACGAGTAGTGCTCGGTGATGTAACTGTAGATGCCGCTGAGGTTGAGCCGTTCCTCCTCGGTGCTTGTGATGGCCTGCGTGATCATCTGGGCGTAGCTGAACTGCGGCTTGATGTGCTTGTTCTCCGCCAGGCTGAGGTCCACGTCGCCGGCGCTCAGCAGCATGGTGGAGCCGTCGCGGAACTGGGGCGACTTGGTCTGGGGCGCGGGCGCCCGGCCCCGGGCAGACGGCGGCGTGCCCGGGCGCTTCCAGTCCGGGGGCGCGGGCGCTATCGGCTGCCCGAACGGCTG
>Ga0247771_1000633_pt1 | contig 10930 bp, 7 predicted proteins | sample UWRJL197509C6_FD_179948 | JGI IMG/M metagenome (GOLD analysis project Ga0247771, IMG submission 179948) | Plant litter microbial communities from Arlington Agricultural Research Station in Wisconsin, United States - UWRJ-L197-509C-6 | ecosystem: Environmental > Terrestrial > Plant litter >...
GATCCTGGCAACCAGGTGGTCGGCGCTGGGCGTCGGGCCCGCGGCCTTCGCCGCCACCACGGTGGAACTTGCGTCCTTCTCCGCGACGGTCGGCTGCTGGTGTGCTTCCGCGGTGGAACATGCGTCCCTTTCCGGGAACACTTGCCGGTCGGGCGCGGGTACGGTGGAACGTACGTCCTTCTCCGTATCCGCAAACCCATTCTCGCCGCCGACGGGTGTCTTCGCTGCCGCATTGACCTTGGACGTCGTCTCTGAGAGCTTGATCTCGAGCTCATCGCACGTCTTGACGAGGCGCTGCTTTTCGGCCGCCGTGACCTGGATGATCTGCTCGAGGGCTGTCTTCTCCTTCTGGAGGCCCTGTCTCAGGTGGCAGTTGTTCTCCATCACAGTGGTCGTAATCCACAGCTTGCTCTCCGTCTCGCGCACCTGGAATTCCAGATTCATCTTCTCGGCTTGGAGGACCTTGGTCTTCTCCTCGAGCCGGGCGATCGTGGCGAGCTGGTGGCTGGCGTCCGAGGCGCTCTCGGGTGTGTCGACTTCCGCCGTTCGATGCTGGAGTTGCGTTTGCAGGAGCGAGAAGTTGGCCTCCACGTTTTCGAGAGCCTGCTCCTTCTCCCGAATCGTTGCGCGCAACTCTTCATTCTGCTGGGCCGCTCCGCTGTGCTGCGTCTCCAACAGCGAGTATTCGGTTTGCGCCGTGCTGAGGAGCTGGTCCCTCTCCTGGATTTTGGCCGCAAGCGCTGGGCATTGCTGGCATCCTAGTTCGGCGACAGCCTTGTAGGCGTCGTGTTCACGGGCGAGGTGCTGGCAGAGGTCGTCCTTTTCCGTGATGGCCTGCTTGAAGAAGTCCCGCTCGTTCGACACCTTCTTGTACTCCTCCCTGTGCTGCTCGATGACCTGTTTGGTGGAGTTCAGCTGACTGAGGAGGTGCGGAAGGTCACCGAGGGCGCGACGAGAGGCCTTCAGCTCTTCTTCGGCGGCGGCCTTGACCTGGGCGAGGGCGCTGGTCGCCTGAAGAGCCTCGTTGGCCTTCTCCTCGACCAGGCGCCGCAGGCTCGTCGCTTCACCGGCACTTTTGGCCTGGAAGGCGAGCTTCTCTTTTTCGAGATTGTCGACGATGGGCTGCAGATTTTGGATGATCGACTTCTGTTCCTCGGCCTGGATGTATCTAGCCTGAAGCTCGTTCGTCATACCGATGATCTGATGGTTGGCCTGGCCGAGCTGCTCCTTGAGGTTTGCAACGATGTCGTCATTGTTCCCGGACTGGCTGGCAGCCTGAAGAGACGTGATCTGGTGCTGGATATACTTAAGTGCCTCCTGCTGGGAGCCGACAGTCTGGCGAGTCTCCTCGAGCTCCTGCTTCAATCGCTGCTCGCTCTCCTCGTGCTGCCGGTTGACATGGACCTTTTGCTCGAGACTGGCGATGAGCTCGGCAATACGGCTGTCTTTGGCGGAGATCTGATCCTTGGCCCTCTGCGACTCTTCGGTGGCTCGCTTCAGCTGACCGGGGACGGCGGCAGCGGCGTTGGCGACAAGTCTCTGAGGTTGACGCCGGACAGCAGCCTTTGGGTTCTCATTCTTAGTCGACGCGACAACGACGGCGCTCTGAAGAGATTCCTCCGGGGGCGGAGCTGTGTCGGTTAGCCACTGCCTGCGGCCAAGGGGGTCCGCTCTCTGACGAGAGGGCCCGGGCTAAAGGAGTCTGGCTCGCTGGGGGCGAACGGTAGGGGGGATGGGTACTGGAATGCGGCGGGCCGGGGGGTTGTCTCACATTGACGGGCTCGCTTTGTCATGCTGCCAGCTCCGCCATCGTCCTCGGCAGCTCGCTTCCGCGGGTTCTTCTCTGCGTCCATGCCTGAGAGGCTGTTGTCGCGGGAAAACGGGTTGTTGATGCCGCCCAAGGCAACTCCAGACGAGAACGACATCTTGAGACGAGGGAGATGGAAGTAAGAGAACCGCGTCTGAATAAGTTCGTAAAAACAAGGTGGCAGTGACGAGGACGAGTCGTGATGACCTGTGTCTGGATGCGGTGCTGATCAATGGCAAGTCTCCGAGTTGGGAAGAGGGGATGGGATCAGCGGATGGTGTTGAGTTGGAAGGAAGCCATATATATAAGTTGCGAGGGGCAGAACCTGAATAGGATCGAGAAGAATAGAAAGCCGAGGTATTGTGGGAGATCCGAGGTATTGTAGGACCGGCCATCTCTCGAATAATCAATAGAATAGAATGCAGTGCTTCCAGGCTGGTCACAACAACATCACCCTCTCCTCAGCCTACCAACCCGCAGGCCACCGGGGACCGAGCCCGGTCCAGGAATTGACTCCTCGCTGGAGCACTGGTTGGCAGCTGCGAAGTGCCAATATTTTAGCTCTCCCCCCTAGGCTTGCGCCTCCAGGCATATCCCATAAGACTGTGGTCCGCTTTCCTGACGCCGAGCCTGAGCGAGAAAGCGCTAAGTAGCACCAAACGTGCTAGCACAAACAGTATGAGAAATGCCGAAGGGATCACTCTCACCGAGACACTTGTGGGGAGGTCCATGTAGCAGATGATGAGCCAAGAATGAACAGGGCAGCGAGTGACGGGATAGGGACAGTCATAGCCGACGCGTCTTGTGTCTTATGCAGAAACATCTATCTTGCACAAATAGGTCGGATGGATGTTGCCTTTCGCATCCCCTGCGATGACCCTTCTACGTGCATGATCCCAACGGCTGAGGAGTGCGCACAGGGCATCGGGGGCGGTTGAAGAACTCGCGCCGCTCGCCGGCTAGCTGTACCATGCTCTTGCGCCCGGGCCGCGATGATCGGGTTCGTTTCGATGCGGTATCATGGGTTCCCGAATCCCGTACGTCTTGACGATATCCCTCCACATGGCCTCGTCGATGCTGATGATGGCTTGGTGCTTCATGGCGCTGCGGTTCCGAGGCGCGCCGTCTTCCTCTTCGGGGACGTCTATTCGCGTCAGCTTTCCCCGGGGCGCATAGGTAAGGCAGGCAAGCTCACAAAGAGAGGGCATCTCGTCGCCGTCAAACCCCAGCCCGACGTTTCCGTCTCGGATGAGAAAGCTCAGGTGGAAAATATTCTCGACCGTCTGGGCGAAAGAGTTCGGGTTGACGACAAAGCGGAGGAGATCCACACCACCGTCGGGCCTCAGTCCGACCTGGTACATGTAATTCCTCGCCTCCTCCTCGTCCATCTCCTCCGAAGCATCCTCGACCTTGACTTGGAGATGTTTCTGTACCTCGCCGAGCGTCCGAAGGATCTTTCTGCACAAAGCCGGGACGTCGCTCTTCTCCGTCTTGGAGATGTCTTCGGCCTTGAGAACCTCAGGTCGCGTCTCCCTAAGATTGTTGACCCGGAGTCGCGCCGTACGTTGAACGACCTTGCGCGCCTTCTTTTCTACCGAGAGGGGGCCGAGGAGAAACCCCGGCAGGGCGGGCCGTCGAAGGACGGGGAGACAGGCGTACTGGCCGAAGTGGGCCCAGTTGAGCATGTCGCCCTCGTCGCCGACTTCGTCGTCCTCGTCGCCTACGCCGCCCCTATTGTTCGCCGCACGCCGTTGCCGCTGGGTGCTGGAGAGCTCGGGGGCGCTGTCGTTGCCGATGCCTTTGCCCTGACGCATGTAGGTGATGCACTTGGAAACCAGCTCGTCCACGTCCACGCCGTTTCCGGCGCCGCCCGTGGCGTAGAGGGCGCTTCTCTTGTTGGCCAGGTCGGCGATTTCGAGCATGAGCCGCGAGTCGACGGTTGCCTCGGTCGTCTGCTTTGTTCGGTCCAGCAGCACGTTGGACTCCTCCATCAACTTGTTAAAGAGCTTCGGCTTTGCTTCCAGGAAGTCATCGTGGTTCTGAGTAACCTGTTCGTGCAGACTCCGGAGGCCCCGTTGAATCGCCCGCCGCTCCCGGAGCGGCTGGTCGGGATCGTACTCATCTTGGTCGCTAGCATCGTCGTCGATGTCGCTGTCTCTCGGCATGGCTGCTGGTCGCGCGTGGGTCTAGAATGTACCCGAGGGCAGAAAACCACAAAGTATCTCTGGCCGTTGACTGCCGAGGTGCTGGGAAGACCTGAACCAAGAATGTCTGGGGCGGGGAGAAGTGCGGCGGTGATAATGCGGGACGCGCTGATAACAGCAAACGCGTTGGAGAGCTGCAAAGTGGGGTTTCCCCGCCACCAGAAAGATGTAATTGAGGGGGCCACCCCGGCCAGCTTAGGTGCATAGCCTACCCAATCTCGCCCAGGACGGAATCAAGCTTTATTGCATGCGGTGAAGATCTCGCCGCCTGAGCCTTCTCCAGGGTCACCCATATTCCTTCCAGGTCGGTAAGCCCCAATTTGGCTAGTGGCAGGTGAGATCTTATGAAAGAGCCTCTGTTGACGTCCATGTTTGACCTAACCGTCAATACTTGCCGACCCATTGCCAAGTCCGCTTCGTAACGTGAACATAACCCTCCTTGTACCACTCTGGAACTGCCTCCCAGTTCTCACCGTACTCTCCGTCGAAGTCCGTGTCCACTGCACCCATCGAGAGGAGGGCCTCTAGTACCCATGGCGTGGAGTTCTTTTTGGCATAGTCGACGGGGAGATCACCGCCGCTTGTCGGCTGATTCAACGATACCCCGGCTTCGACCAAGACGGAGACCATGGCTGGATTCATCGTGGATATTGCCATCTCGAGTGCCTTCGCCCCGAGCGTGTAGTCGGCCGTATCGTTATAAGCAGGCTTCATCGAAAGGATCGTGGGATCTCGCTTTATGAGCCTCCGTGCCAAGTGTGTCTGCCCATGGGCAGCTGCTTCGAAGAATGCCTCCCGGGGGTCGGCACCGTATTCGATCAGGACGTCAACCACCTCTTCGTGTCCGTATGGGGCCGCCGCTTCCATGGTGTGACGGACTGACCGGGTTTGGGGTGCCATGTTCGCTCCGCATTCCAAGAGAAGACGGACTACTGCGGCGTTTCCGGCAATCGCGGCATGCTGTATCGCCGTGCCTTCGCATCCGTGGATGACGGGATGAGGGACAGCATCAATATCGACACCACTGTCCAGAAGCATTCGAACGACGTCTTGGCGGCCGTACCTCGCTGCCTCCCACAGCATCGTCGGCCCAGTCCCCGGGAGGTCAGCCAACGTCCAGCCTGTAGCCTCAACAAGGGTCCTGACGAGGACGTGGACGATGTCAAGGTGCCCGCCTTTGGCCCCGGCTGCAAGAGCATATGAATACTCGAGCCCCAGGGGATGGATGCGGTACTCGGGTTGCAGCAGAAATTCAACGACGTCTTTGTGGCCTCCGAGGGCGGCGGCGCTCAAGGCGCTCCCTTCTGGGTTCCGAAACGCGTACCTCCAAGGATCCCTGGGCGTCATGCCCTCCTCGGGCGTCCATTTCCCATTATAATCAGCACGATCGTACGTCCTGCTGCTGGCGTGGGCATCGGCGCCGCTCTTCAGGAGATGGCGGACTATGTGGAGGTGGCCCCAAGCCGCGGCGAGAGCTAAAGGCCGACCAAAGTGAAGGCTCCTCGTGTTGGCATCGGCCGAGGTTGGCGTGCCCTCTTCAAGGAGCGATTCGACCAGCGGGAGGCAGCCGAGCACAATTGCCCCGCCCAAGACATCCTGGGCCTCCCGTTTTGCGTTGTCCATGACGACAAGGTCCTCGTCGGAACGGGATCCGTACGGGGACCTGGGTGCAAATACCTCGTCCAAGTTGAATCCATCACTGTAATGGAATCTATAGGGGTACTTGAGCGCAACGGCCTCGGCCACGAGAAGATGCTGTTCCTCTCGGCGCTCCTCTGTCGGCTGGAGCAGAGAGTCGAGAATCGTATTGACGCCGGCGAGAACCGAGAACGCCGGGTCCTCGGTTATCCGAGAGCATTGCAGCTTGGCCAGGAGCACTCTCGCCTTGAAAGAAGGGCCCATCATCTCTCCCAAGGCGTCAGTGGCAGGGTCGTTGATATCGACGACCTGGCGACCACAGATAGCGCCGAGGACGGCAGCATTGAAAGCCCCTGAACAGTGTCACCGCAGTCAGCCCTCGACCTTCGTAGCGGGAAACGCACTGGCGCCCGGAGTCCCTAATGCTGGTTCCACAGGTTCAGGTTTCGCACGTACGGCTCACCATGCGAAGCCGCACAGCTTTGTAAATGCCCACTGTGACCACCAACGAGTCAATGATCGCGTCCAGTAACTCCGCCGAAAGGGATCCGATATCGCCCATTGCTGGCGATAGATCGCAAGGTAACGTAGCGGGTACCGAAGCGAAGCAGGATGGTGATAGTGGTGTAGCCTGTGCGGTTGAGTGAGGAAGTGTAGGTAGCAGGTAGGTTAGTTATTTTCAAACCTTGCTGCGCATGGGATGAAACGAGCAGGGTCTGAGACAGGACCAAGTCGGCAGCCTCGCGTTATGTAAGCCAGAGCCACTTCTTGCTGCTATATGCATCAGGGGGTACTGTGCCTCTCAGCGGCCAGAAGGTCGTCGGGGCCATATTTGGACATTGACCTCACTGAAACATTGTTTCATGGGCGCTTTGGTGTCCAAATTCGGCCACAGTGTGTTTACCCATCTTAGCCGGCAAGATTGGGTGGAGGCCCTAGTTGTGCCACCGCAACCGTGGACATCCGGGTTTATTTCGGGAACGCTGCCGGCCTGGAAACGACCGACTTGGTGCCAGTGCCCCCTCGGTACGGAAAATTCCCGGGCTGCATCTGGACCCATTCAGAGCCCCTACATACCAAGGCTAGCGGTGACGGGTCTCAAGACAGGACGAAGGCTACGAAACGGGCTCGCGGTGAGATGTCGTTGTGGCGTCTGAAACCCCAGCGGCCACAGGCCGGCCCCCAGGTACAGAACAACCGCAGTAATGTTGATGTCAGCCCCCAGGGCCACAATGGACGCACATGGGGAAAGGCATTCAGATAGGGCGAGGTGTCGGCCGGACACTTGAAGGCAAGAAGATATAAGACCATGTCGACCATGACCTTCCCCAGGACTAAGGAGACATCCATCATTCTTCTGCATACCAGCACATCGATTCAACCCCATCTGCATTCATCCACTCTTTCACTTCAACTCTCGTTCACCACGGGCTGCCCGACGTTCCGTCATGAAGCTCTCGGCAAGAGAGTTCCTGCTGGTGGCAGCATTCCTCGGCCTACACCAGCTTGTGGCCGGCGCCCCCATTCGACAGGAGCTCGACGACTCCAGCATTGCTCCTGCTGAACACGATGCGGATGTGTCTTCGTTTCACGAGAAGCGAGCCCCTGTTACGGCGGGCAAGGGTGGTGGGCTCGACCTTCCCGGCGGCGGGCCGCCGAAGTCTCCTGGCGAGGGCGCCGGCACCGGCGCTGGCGCTGGAACATCATCGCCGCCGCTGTTCGGATCCGGTGGCGGGTCTGGCAGCACGAGGCCCGGGGGTTCCAACGATGTACCGTTGTACGGTTCCGGGGGCCAGCAGGGCGCGCCGGCCGGCTCTCAACCGCCCCTTTTCGGATCCGGGGGGACGCAGACTCCAGCCAACCCTCCTCCCGTCGCTCCCCCGGTCAACCCTCCTCCCGCCGCTCCCCCAGTCAATCCTATTCCCACCCTTGCTCCTCCTCCCGCTGCCGCGCCGGTGAATCCTCCTCCCGCCGTGCCGGTGCCGCCACGCCCTGCTACCGGAAACACCCCCGCTCCGCCAGGCCAGCCGCCACAGGTGCCGTCGCGAGGCTCCAGCCTGAACCAGCCGCCTCCGCAGCCGCCGGCACAGGGTACTATCAACAATCCGATCGGCCGGCCGCCGGTGCCGCAGCGAGGCTCTAGCCTCAACCCACCACCGGCGCAGGTGCCGGCACAGGGCGGCCTCCCGCTCGGTCGACCCCCGCAGCCGCCGCCTCGCGGTTCCAGCTCCGGGCAGGGCCAAACTGCGCCCCCCCCAGGCCAGCCACGACCGCTCGTTCCGCCCGCGGGTGTGTTCCGGCCGCCGCCGCCCCCTGGCTCCGTTCCCGGTCGGGCCAACCCTCAGGTACCGCCGCCGCCGCCGCCGCCCGCTGGCGTCGGCCCTGGCCGAGGCAACCCCCGTCCCGGTCAGGCACCGCCGGGGCAGCCTCAGCGGCCGCCGTCGGCCGATTCCGAGTATTCGTCGGACGGCACCGAGAAGTCAGTTGCTCAATCGCTGCGGACGAGTTCGGAGGCCTCGGGAAAGCCGCCGGTGATCACTGGAGCAACTTTCAAGGACGAGCAAAAGCAGGTGGGATTTGCGAGGGTGGACGGCGAGATCCTCCCCATGGTGCAGTACGAAACAAAGGGAGCCCAGCGGCTTGCATCCTCCGATCGAGCCATCGCCGGAAAGAGCCCCGACATCAAGGCCACCCTCAACCGGGCGGCGCTGACAGCCGCCCCTCCCCCCAAGACTTTCTTCGACATCTTCAACCCGCAAGTGGTTCGCGGAAAGACCCCGTATAGAACGGAGATCAAACCGCTTCCGAAAGGACCGCTCGAGACGTTCCCTGAACTCAAGACCTTCACGAAGGAAGACCTCGGGTTCGACATGACCAATGCCAGGATGAAGGAGGTTCAAATCCTAAACCACGACGATAAGAAAGGAGTCGAAACCTACATCGTCAGGGCGGCTCACGACAACGACGGGCGCTTCATGGTCCACCAGGATGCGTTCAAGGACAACGACCACTTCGCTAGCGCGGTGGACAGCCGAAAGAAGGCGGGCAGACCCGCCCCCCAGGACGTCGAACGGGTCCCCGTCAACGAGATGTCGTATCAGGGATTCAAGGCCGTCGCCGGGGACAAGTCGAGCAACATGCAGGTCCAGTTCCTCATGAACATCCAGAACCCGGGCTTCTGGCGGATCCTGCAGGAGAGCTACAAGGAGCGGGGCATCAGCGTCAACACGAAGGCGACCTGGACGCGGGCGGAGCACGGCAAGATGTTCGACCGCCTCGCCGGCAGCGACAACGCGAACGGCAAGATCCTGGCCCTGGAGAACCACCACGGCGCCCTGGGCGACAAGAGGCTGACCAAGATCATCACCGTCCCCGCGGGTGTTACCGGCTCTGAGGGGAAGCTGACCGGGGCTCTCATCTTCGAAAAGTGAGGGGAACGGCTGGAGTACGAAGGGGCGGACCGGGCGACTTTGGGCAGGGTGGCTGGACGCGTTTTGGCTTGGGCTTGTTTGATCTAGGCGGGAGTCAGCTAGGTTGCGTGCTCGGCGTGCTTTCTCTGTTTTTCTCTTGTCCGGCTCCCCCTCGCATGCCGGCCATGCAGGTATGGTTGTCAGGTAGTAAGGGCTTTGCAATTCATTCGGTTGTTCAAATTTCTTCCAGGTCTGATTGCATGCGATACTGCGCTGGTGCATCTCGCTGCATCCCTCCGCCAATGAGAAATCCGCATCCACTAGCAAGGCTGTCACACCACACCGGGCTGATCGTGTTCCCTATGCCTTGTAATATCTTGCCCGGACCATCTCGCCCTGAACGCGGAGAGTCCCGAAATCTTAAGCTCCGTAATTGCGGGATTCATACTATTCCAGGTCTCCAAGATGAAGTTCAGGTTCCGAACCACGTGAGGATGTCCACTGTTGGGCTTGTCCCTCACTCCCTCCCTCCGAGATCCATGCCGGACTTGGGAAACAAGAACGTTGCCTCTGCTGCAACGACATCAACACAGAGGCGTAGCAATGTCAGACTTCTAGGTCGTTCGGCTTTCGCTAGTAAGTGGGTTGTTCAAACACTCCGTCACCTCGCTTCACGCTGAGGCGGCCCGAATTGGTCTGAAACAAGGTCTTCGCTGTCGTGACCGTGAAACAAGTCGCTGCTCTGGACGCTATTCTAACTCTAGCGGTGGTCATCTCAGTGTCCGGAATGCGTCTATCCGGGGAACTGGCTATTATTTTTGACTGCAGCAGGTCGGCTACCCGCCGCCAGGACGGCTGTATTTAGGTAGGGCTGCAGGTGCCGAGGGTAGTGGGCCGGGTCGGCTATTGTGGTCGCGTACCTGGTAAGCGTACGCCGCAGGTTATTATAGTGGCTATATCAGGCCGCCCCGGAGCTTAGTACGCGGTGGGCCTCCGGGCCTACGGGCCTGCAACCTCCCCGGTGCCGCACAGTTGCTTGAGGCTGTTCACCAGCGGTCGGCCGCCAGCTCTGAAAACCTCCACCCTAAAACGAGGTTCGCTCAGCCACGTTGGTGAGACCGGCCGCCAACGTCTCACACGCTGGTTGCTGTCGAAGGCCATGGTAAGACGACCCAGTCCACACATGGCACGGCTCTAGCGACCTTGGAAGTCTCAAAGAGAAAACACTGGTGGGTCATCATCCGGACAGCATGGTATACAAATACGTCGAGGGCCAGCGTTCCTTGATGCCATTGCCACCATGATCCAGCATCACCGACATTCCTTACCGGCTTCCACACAATCATTTCAATCGTCCACCTGTTTCGATCTTTCCTTCCTGTTTCAATCTTTCCTTTTCACTATCCAACATCGCTACATTGCGCGGAGTCCTGGCCTATAGCAATTTCTCCCTTCACCAGCCATCAACATGGCCGCTCTCGCGCCCCTCGAGGTCATCCTCTTTGTCGGTGGCCTCATAACCGCGGCCCCGATGCTGTTGGATCTGTTTCCCAAGAAGGACAACAGCAACCTCATCACGACGTGCAAGTTGGTCTCCGGGAGTCTCGACACTCAGGACGGGGACCTGCCCGCCCTCCATCTCTTCGACCGCAACGGAGCCACTATCGGGCTCTCGGAGGGCGAATCGAGCGGCCGGGACACGGGCCTGGGCAAAGGAGGGTTCAAGGACGTCAGGATCCAGCAGGTAAACCAGCAGAAGTCGATCGCCGACCTGTCGTACCTCAGTGTCGTCAACGGCGGCAACGACGCGACCTGCCTCGCCCTGATCTCGTGCACGACACCGTCGGGGCTCTCTTACGCCTTCACCGGCG
>Ga0247771_1000634_pt1 | contig 10912 bp, 14 predicted proteins | sample UWRJL197509C6_FD_179948 | JGI IMG/M metagenome (GOLD analysis project Ga0247771, IMG submission 179948) | Plant litter microbial communities from Arlington Agricultural Research Station in Wisconsin, United States - UWRJ-L197-509C-6 | ecosystem: Environmental > Terrestrial > Plant litter >...
GTCATCCGGAAGGTCCTGGACACGGTCTCGGTGTCTGCCAACAGGGTGAGCACTCGGCGTCCCCGGCGACCGGCCAGTGATACCGGCGAGAATTCGTGCAAAGCTGAGGGCGGAGTCATAGCCATGCGCGGGCTCGGTATCATCAGGCCCATATTCCCCAAATTCCGCAAGTCGAGAAACGGGCAGCCAGGAGTATTCCCCCTTTTCGGGCAATGGGCAGAGTCTCCCCACCGGTATGGGCATGGCCATGTCATCCTGCAACCACATAACGGGGATCCTCCGTCGATGCACATTGGGCCCGCCGTCTTCATATCCGGCCTTCCACCTCAGCGAGTTGGTGCCGCTGGATGTAGGGACCGAAACGTAGCATGTCGGGAGTCGCTTCGAGCGGAGGTTGGTGTCCATGATGTTGCCGCGGATGCCCACACTGCTGAATGAGCCGAGGGGTAACACCAGGAGGGCGAACCAGCCTTCCTCCTTCCAGCGGCCGAGATACGTGGCCCCGGCGGTGGGGTTGCTGATGCCCTCGAACTTGGTCCCTCTCCGCTGTGTTGTCGTGGCATTCAAGCTCGCACCGCCGCGTCTCCCGCCACGTCTCCCACTATGTCCCCCGCCGCGTCCCGTACTGGTTTGCCCTCCTCTTGCGCCCCTCTGTTCCTTGGATGGCTCGCCTATGCCACTAGCAAGCGAGACAGGCTGTCGTTGACCTGGTCGGTCGGGTCGGTCCACACCCATCTCACGGGCGGCGCATTTCGCAGTGAGCACCTTGTAGCCCTGTCGCAGTGCGGTATGAAAGACGTCGTTGTTTTGCATCGCCTTGTCCTCGTCGCACTCGAGCACGCGAATGCCGAGGTGTTGGACGACGACGGCGTCTGTTCTCGGCAGGCCTGGGTGTCCGTGGTGCAGGTGCATCTTGGCGCCCTGCATCGGGGGGGCCTTGAAGTGCACATGGTGCTCGTCGCACCGCAAGATATACCACTCATTTCCGCCTTTGGGGTATTCGAAGATGTCTGCAATAAAAACTTCGAGTCAGCATTCTCCGCCTTGTAGCACGTCCAAAGCGAGGAGCGCTTGCAGTGCTTATAACGGGCTTGACCCCCTTGAAAGACGTCGCGGAAAGCCATGACGCCAGTCTCCGCCCTCCGCCTCTTTGGAGCTGGACGATTCTCGTTATCGTCGTCGCTGCCGCCGTCGCCGTCGTCATCGTGGTTGACGCGGTTCTGTTTTCGCTTTCGCCGCACTTGTAGGCGCCTGGCCGCCTCTGTGGAATGACGTGTGTTCTATGGAACAAGAATATTGTTAGTCAGTTGTTGGCATCATGGTCGGAGCAGTATCGTTCCGGATGGGATGGAAGGAAAAGTTGCTAGGAGCTACGTACCCCTTCTATGCCATTTGGCGTGCCTCGGCTGGCCCGATGGTCCCTAGCGAGTGATAGTACCGGGCCGCCCGCTTCAGATGGTGTCAAGCCCGGAGAACAGAGGCGCCGTGGTTTAGGGTCGCGAGTTGTCCGCCTCAATGTAGGCCCTGTCTGTGTTGCATCATCGTCGCTGTCGGCGGCCATCTCGTCATGCTGCGCATCGACCTCTCTAATCGGAGCTTGCTCTGAGAGAGCGTTGCTGCCGTCATTGTCTCGTGTTGCTGCGGTGCTCTGCCTCCCAAGGGGGCTGCCTGGCCCCGCCTGGTTTGCGCCTTCGTTCCCATCATGGACCGCGGCGGCACGTGCAGGTAACAGGCGTTGTTGCTGCCCGGGGGTGGCACCATCATCTGCCGCCGGTGCCTTGCATACCACTATGTCAGGCATGCTATACGGACAAAACGGCCAGTGCCGGCATGGTTGCAGGTTCTCCTACCTTGCCCGCGAAGGCCAGCAGTTTCTCAATTGCCTGGGCCGAGGCGGTGACCTTGAATTGGCCGGGTTCCCGCCGCGCCGTCTCGAGTTTGGACTGGCGTTCCGTGATTTTGGCGTCCACCTCCTTGATGTTGGCGTCCATCTCCTTCATCATAGCGTCCTTCTCCTTTATTTTGGCCTCCAGCTCCTTTATTCTGGCCTCCAGCTCCTTCTTTTCGGCGCCCATTTCTTCTCTTTCGGCGCCAACTTCTCGTTTTTCGGCGCCCATTTGCCGTCGTTCCTGTTGAAGCGCCTCCAGGGCATTTTCGTGGTCCGTAATCACACCTCGTTGATGGCATGCGTCTTCTCGTACTTTGGCGGCCAGGGCCTCGATAAATGTAACAGTCTCGTCTATTGAGTCGACTTGGGGCGGACGGCTCACCATCTTGTCAAGCTGCTGTGAGAACAGCCTGCCGACCTGGAAGTGATTTGCCTTCCCGTCGGAAGCACACTTGAAGTCAAGAGCCTGGCGTCGCGTCCAGGAAGTAAAATTCGGGGGCGCCGCGATGTGATGAGGTGCATGGGTGGGGATGTGACAATCACGCCGGCACGTTCCCCGATTTGCTCCATTGCTACTTGGGTACCCACCTACTACCTCCGTTGGCCCCAGTCGCCAGCCCTCTAATCATAGAATGGCAGCCTTTCGGTCCGTGAGTCGCGCATAACGCCCATGGACTGTCAACAAGCCAAAGCCCTCCCAGGGCTGCCCAACAAGCACTCTCCCTCTTTGCCCTCCTGGCTGTGCACTGGTGTCTCCGGCAACGGATCCTAGCGATACTTCCACGGCACTGCCCCGGCCGGGAGATGCTCCTCTTCGACGAAGTTTAGCTTGATGCTATTGCGGATCCAAGGCGATAGGAGGTAGGTGACGAGGAACCGGTCGCCCAGCAGCGGAAAGATCCGAGACTGTATCTGCCGGCCATACCATGTCCGCCAGCTCGCCCAGCGGCAGTAGCGTCCACTCAGCCAGGTGCAGAAGGCGGCGCGCCGCTCGCGTTCTTTCTGATAACCAGCAAAGGCCGCCTGGAGGTCGTCAGTCGTCGGGTTCGGCTTCTCCCGGAGGAGCGCGTGCAGCTTGTTGGTGATCGACGCTGCAGACTCGAATGCGTTGTTGCCCGCCATGCCGACGTTCGGCGTCATCTGGCCGCACGCCACGTTAGTGCCCGGGCCCAGTATGCCCAGTATCTGGCCATCTCGAGACTCAAGACGCACCTCATGGGCAGCATCTCCCAGGGTGACCACGCGCCCGCGGTACCAGCGGCCGGCGACACCCTCCATGTAGTCGTACAGGCCGGTATTTGTCGAACTCCGTGTCCGCCAGAGGTCTCCAAACGTGACCTTGCCGCCCCAGGCTACCGGATGGTCGGCATACCTCTCGGCGAGCGCCTGGGCGTCCTCGGCGGAGTACTTCCCGCCTTTGGGCGCGGCCTTGTCTTTGAGTTGGGTAACTAGCCAGAAGGATTTGTCGTGCGTCGACAGGATCATAAAGTTGACATCTTTGTCGTGCACCTCGGTGAGGTCGCAGGGAGGCACACCGTCCAGGCGAGGCCCATACCCGAACAGGCCGCGATACTCGGACTTGAAAGGCGTCTTGGATCCGGCTCCCTCGAAGGCAAAACCCCGGACGGCACTGTGCACTCCATCGCAACCGACTACAATGTCGCCTGTGAAGACAGAGCCGTCTGCGCAGCTTACCGTGACGCACGAGTCGTCTTCTGTCAAGCCGACGACCTTCTTGTTCGTGAGCACGCGGCTTTCCTTGCCCGGCAGCCGGGCATAGAGGACTTCCATGAATTCACGGCGGAGGAACACCATGAAACCTGGATAGCCGTGACTGAGGCTCCCGTTAGCCAAGATCTGGTACCTTCAAAGTAGCGCTTCAGTAGGTAGTTAGGCTCGGGGTCTCACTTCTTCGTCAAGATGTCCCAAAGATTGCCGTCCGAAACGACATGGCCGCGGGGATCCATATGAGCCCAGCGCCGCAAGGGTGCCGAGAGTTTTTGGATGTCGTCGAGAAGTCCCAGCTGGTCCAGTATTCGAAACGACTGCGGGAAGAAGCCGATACCCCCGCCATGCTGCTCCACTGGGTCCGACCGGCGTTCGAGGATGACGAAGTCGTCAATCCCAGCCCGGAGCAGGCAATGACCCAGAATAAGGCCACTTACTCCCGAGCCCACGATGATAACCCTCATGGTCGGCAGCCCTGAACAGGTCCAGCAGATTCTTGCAGTGTAGAAAACCAACGCCAACAGCTGCGCTGTGCACGTTTCGAAGTGAGGAGGTACGAGGTAAACTGTCGGCCGAGTTTAGAGCTCAGGGGTGTGTATTATATTAGCGCTCACGGCCGTCTCGGGCCTTAAAACCCGAGAGGCTGCTGTACTACCCCCATTCTGCAGACCCAATGCAGCAGGTGCATATCAGATTCGCGTAGTGACACCGTGACTGGCCACAGTATCGGGACCTCGGGTTTTGCGGCTTGGTAGGGGTTGGGGGTTTATATTGGGGAGGAAACACATATAGTTGAGGTACAATGCCAGTGGATGTTGACAGGAAGCAACTGAATCTCGCCAGTCTGTTATACCTACAGTAGCCATTAACTAACAGGCCGCCTATCCACTCACACAACAGCACAGCGGCGATAAGGACAGGTGGGTAGCAACAATGTCAGTAGGTACCGACCTAAAGGTAAGCGGGTGTTGCGGTAACGTCGGGTTGCTGAAGCCGTTGCTTAAGGTGGACGAGATACTTGGTTGGTTTTAAACGTAACTCCAGGGGACAGTCCAATTCTGGGGGATTCCCATGTCCAAGTTGGCCTCCAGGGCGGTGTCGATGGCCCCGAGATTGAAGCTGGGATCGAAATATCCGAATAGGTCGACATCGACGTCAAGATTGTCGAGAATCGTCGGATCAAACTGTACGTTTGCCTCGTCCAGTGCAGGAGGGATGAATGGTATCGTCATCTCCGATGCCGCAGCAGGCCCGTTGCTGGTTCCCGGAGACGAGGTGTCCTCTGCTTCGTTCCCCCTCTTTCCTGTGGGTCCAGGCTCCGGTAGCTTGCTCGGCACCGTATTGTCGGTCTCCTCCCGAGCCAGGCAACTCGCCGTCTTCTCCATCTCCCGGAGGATGCTCTCCCCGAGTCCAGCATTGACCCTCGCGCTGACGTACGTCCTGCCGAGCCCGTGCAAAAGATCCACGATGTTCTTGAAGATGACGCGCGCCCTATTGCGAAACATGGCCGTTCTGCTGTACCGCATCTTTCGGTATTCCACCGTAAGGGCGAGGGATACGGCATAGGGCACAAAGGGAAACGGACACATCTCTTGATTCTCCGTAACCCAGACGATGCGGTCGGCAGACAAGGACCTTCGCGAGTTGACGGTAGGGGGTGGCATGTACCTGAAGTCGTCAGGTCGGGGGTTGTCGCAAAAGGCGCTTGACGGTTGCCTGCAAGACAAAACGGCTATGGCGTGGTATAAAACTTCCAAGGTTCCTATCGTCGCTCGTCAGATGCATGCTTCTCCTTTGGGCGGGCATCTTACCGAGCAACGGAATGGGCAGCTTCTCGGCGCCGGTATCCATGATCAAGGATTCGAGAACGGGCAGCTCGATCAGCACAAACGGCTGACGTGGGCGATAAAGTGCAATGACCTTGTCAAGATGCTGTACCAGCCTCATGAAGAGACGGAAACAGGGAGGCTGCGCGGCGATACACTCGTCAAGCGGTCGGTCCAGGTCGCGCTCGTGCAGTAGACACGGCCGAGCATAGAAGGACGGACAGAGCCTGTCCAAAGCCCAGACAGCGCAGAATAGGCGGTCGATGTTCTCGCCTTCGCTCTGGGGGCGGTAGCCTCTGAGGTGCGCACCCAGGGTGCAGAAGTGGTGGACGGCCTGGCTGTGGAGGAGGGCGGCTCGGTCCCGCTCGTTCGCAGTCGACGGTTGGAAGAAGAGAGCGAGGAGAACAAGGATTCGAATCAGATGGATCCGATTAGTGAGCATCTCGGCGTCCAGCACGGCCATAACAGCCGTCGACAATCTTCGATGGAAGTCCTGAAAGCCTAGGACCGGTCCATCTCTGGATAGACGGAGATGAGAGGAAGCAGAGGGATCTGTAGCGGCCGCGAGTGCTACAACCTGCGCTGTCAAGGCACCGAGCGTAGTCGAGTGATCGCCATCTAGATCTACGTCATCCAGCACGGGGAATATTGGATGGATTTTGTCGCGGAAGATACGCTTCAAGGCCCGCAGGTCGTTGCCCGGAGGGAGAAGGACCAGGCACTCTTCCGCCAGATATTGTTGCCGAGACAGCTCATAATGCTGCCTCAGAGTGGACTTGGAAATACTGCTCGTTGGCACCTTGGTGGGCTCTCCGGGAGACTCCGCTGGGGGATCGGCTCCAGAACTATCCGTGGGTTCGGTAGCGGGTGGCACAAAGATTCCGAGGTCCGCCGCGTCTCTGTATGATGACCGTGTTGCTGCCAACCTCGGAGTGGCGGCTTGGAGGAAAATACCTTCGGGGTTCATGTCGCCGACAAAACGGGAAGACAGCTCCATCAGCGGGCCAGAGGGCTCCTCGGACGCTCCCTCACCTCTTCCTTGGCCGTCGTTGATCGAGACCGGCGAGTGCGGAAGAGCGGCGGCTCGAATACCTGGCTGCCCCTGACTCCGCGTCCGCCGCCTTGGCGTGGTTTCCGCTTCGCTGGTGTGAATACATCGTTTCTACGCTGCTGTTAGCCGGGTGGTCGCCCTGGCCGGAGGTGGCGATCAATCTATGCCTTCTTCCTCCGGCACAGGTCGCAAGCCTGTGAGACCTGTCTCCTCTTCAACGGCAGCCCGCTCTCGTCCGATCCGACGAACTTGACTGTGCCCGGCTGACCCATGGATGTCGCAAGGTGAAGAGGTTTCTCACGCCGGGTTCATGCTTCAGGGGAGGACCAAGTTTGAGGCGGCAACGTTACAGCACGACCCGTTCCATGGTGTGGAAGGATCGGCGATGGAGGGTCGCGGGAGTGACGTGCGGAGGCCATGACGGACGGCGGGCGGACTAGCCATATTAGGCAACTCCGCCTCCCCCTTTTGCCTCTGAGAGAAGTCGCCACGGCGTGTGTAACGATTCCCTCACCTCAGAGTTTTGGGGTGTATATATTGCCTAGGAGAATTCCTACGTCTAGCACCGTGCCCAGATCCATCAATGTGATTCCACGGCCTGAAACGCATCGATGCTGGCGCGAACGTTTGGTCGAGCCCACGCTCTGAGAACGTTTCAACTCCGAGCCATCAGTATGCAGACCTTGAACGCCGGTTCCAAGAGGGAGGGGGACATATCCGACTCCTTTGCATCCATGTCCGGGCAAAGACGCCAGCCGTTGCCCGACCGCTATCGGGAGTTGAAGCTCTCCTTGGTCGGCGGACACGAGGTCGACGTCATGGACGGGTGGAAACGACTTCTAAAGGAGTTGAGGCACGAAAACGACATTGTCGCGACCCAGAAGTCGGGGGTCATCCCGACCATCGAGTTTGACAACCTGGAAGACGATGTACTCCGCCTCAAGGACGAAATCAGAAAACGAGGCGCCGCCGTCGTCAGGGGCGTCATCCCCGAGGCCGAAGCAAGGGCCTACAAAACAGCGATCGAGGAATACGTGCGGAAGAACCCTTCCACAAGAGGTACTTTCACACAATCCGCTTGCTCCTTTCTCAACGAGTTTGCTAACTCTGACAGGCTTTCCGCCCGATAACCCCCAGGTTATCGAGCTCTACTGGTCTCTGCCCCAGCTCCAGGCTCGTGCGCATCCGAACCTCGCCCGGGTCCAAAAGGCTCTGATGCAGCACCTCTGGCACGTTTCCTCGCCCTCGGTGGCCATCGACACGTCCCAGCCCCTGGTCTACGCCGACCGCCTGCGCATCCGGCAGCCGGGCGATGCCAAGTTCGCGCTCGGTCCCCACCAAGACGGCGGCAGCGTTGAGCGGTGGGAGCACGAGGGCTACGGCCGCGGCGGGGTCTACGATGCCGTCTTCGCCGGAAACTGGGAGGCCTACGACCCCTGGGACGCCGCCGGGCGCGTCGATGCCGTCAACGACCTGCACAACGGCCTCGGCGCGTGCAGCATGTTCCGCATGTTCCAGGGGTGGCTGAGCATGAGCCACTGCGGGCCGCTGCAAGGCACGCTGCTGGTGAACCCGCTGCTCAGGCTGGCGACGGCGTACACTCTCCTGAGACCCTTCTTCACGCCCGTGAAAGGCTTGGACACTAATGCCGTCGACGCCTCTCAGAGGGACGCCTTCTTGGACCCGGACAACTGGGTGTTTACTGCAGGCGAGGAGACGACGTCGGAGTTGCAGGGCGCCACGCCTGGTCACGGTCAAGAGTTCCCGGAGGCGATGCACCCGCATCTCGAGCTCGACAGGACCATGGTCCATATGCCGCACGTCAAGCCGGGAGACTTTGTCATCTGGCACTGCGACAGTGAGAGTTTCTCTTCCACCATCCATCCGTTGATTCTGACGAGTTGTCACACAGCAATCCACGCCGTGGACAAGATCCACCAGGGCGCAGCAGACTCCAGTGTGCTGTACATCCCGGTGTGTCCCGTCACGGAACACAATGCGAGGTATCTTGTCCGGCAGCGGGCAGCCTTTGAGGGCGGTACGCCCGGGCCGGACTTCCCTGGCGGCAAAGGCGAGTCGGAGCATGTGGGCCGCCCAACGAGGGACGCAATCACGTCGGCAGAGGGATTGCAAGCGATGGGGCTCGAGAAGATGGTATTTGGCTCGGATGCACGCGAGGGAGCGCGCAGAGCTGTGACCGCCGCAAACGCTGTCCTCGGATTCTAGGCCAGACGGTTTTGGGCGTCGAGCCGACTTGTGCCTGGCGCCGGGCACAGCGCCGGAAAGGGCCCGGCGTAGATCGAGTGGACACCATCGATTCTTTTTGGAACTTGGGCAGAAAGGAATCGGGGCGGCGCCTCTTTGTCCAACCAACTCAGTTTTGTCTTTGAGGCTGTGTTCTTTGGTTGGGCTGCCTTGGCCGCCGATGCCAGTCACAGTCGAGGCCCAACCCGTCAAAATCTTTGTACCCCCGTGGAAAGCGTATGTAAAGCCGTCATATTCTTTCGATTGCTCGATTACTGCTCCACATGCATTTTTGGACATCTTCACTCTCACCAGTCGTCATCAACGCCAAGCTCTCGACCTCAGAACGCGATCTCACTTCCTCGACTCGTTCAAGATGGCAAACCACTACAGCTCATCACCGCTGGCCTCAAAGCCCCCGTGCAAATGGTGTGACGAAGGCGTCTGCGCCGTCTGCGGCGTCAGGCTGGATAAGTCGTCGACCAAACGAGCAACAAGGCACTTCCCCTGCACCCACTGGGGCGTGTGCACAACCCAACGTTGTCTCAACATCTACTACGGGGAGGACAGCGAGGCGTCGCGCGCGCCCCGACGCAGCCTGAAGTGCCAGACAGTTGGCTGCGGCGAAAGGATCGTTGAATGGCAGAGCAGAGGCTTTGGTTCGGACCAGGCCTTCTCGTGCTTGGAGAGGAACATGAGGCGGTCGCAGTGAGAGAGCTCTGCGCAGGAGGGCCATGCAAGTTGGGCCATGGTGGTTATGTTCAAGGAGCAAGCCCCACGGCTTGTCGGCAGGGATAAAAGTCAAGGGATAGAGTCGGTGAACGAAGAGTCCCGAGAACCCGACCGAGTCCCAAGGGAGCCCCACTGCCATTTCTCACACCAAGGAGATGAGTAGCGACCTGGGAAGTAGGACGAGTCTTTCCGTTCTCATTTTCAGTAAAAATGCTGCGTGCTGTGTAAAGACGTGCCAATGCATGCTCCTCGTCTCGGCCCACCGTGGAAGAGCTATGCAGTATGCATCCCGTCGTCGCCGCCCCTCAGGCGTTGGGCTTCATGAAGGCCTGGAGGTAGTCTTGCTTGCCCAGGGGCACGCCCTTCATCCGCAGGATGGCGTACGCCGTCTGGAGGTGGAAGAAGAAGTTGGGGAGGGCGTAGTCGAGGACGTACGCCTTGGCGGTGAGGTTCAAGGTGCCGGCCTTGCCCATTTGCCTACTTCCAGGTTAGCCAATGCCGACGTGGTTGGGCTTCCCGAGTCGGAGACGCACAGCTCGACGTTGTTGTCCTCCTTGCCGTCAATATTGCCGGGGTCGACCGTCTGGAGCAGGTCGAGCGTCTTCTGCACGCGAGCCTTGAGCTGGGCGATGGTGCTCTCGTTGTCATCCCAGGACTCAACTTCGTCGCCCGTCAGACGCCAGAGCGACTTTTTGACCGTGTTGGACGCGACCTATGTCGGAGGTCAGCGGGAGGATGCCCGGCGAGCAGTTTCCAGTACGATGAACCGACCTGGACCTGAAAGCTGAGGGGCTTCATGTCCTCGCACAAGGCCGTAGCCACATAGCTCTCGGCGTCGACACCCTTCTCCTTGGCATAAGCCTCGGCCTTGTTGAGGATGTTGAGCAGCGCGGTGAGACCCTTGGTGAAGGTGCCGGCCGAAACTTCGTACAGCGAGAGGCCTGACATGGTCACGGGATCTGGATTAGCTCGAGGGAGAGGCTGAATTGAGGCTGGCGCGCCGTTATGCTTGATGGGATATGATGGTGGGGGGCGGCGTGGAGGGGGGATGTTGCCTTGGGCACAGTCGATGGCGTGACAGCTTGACCTTGGAGGGGCCTGGGCTACTTATTACCGAGTATAAATGGGCACTCCCGTCGCCGTTGACTAATGGACATGGAGCGGCTTCGAGCTTGTTGCCCACTGACCGCCGGAGGGAATATGAGCCGACGGAGCCTTTGCGGAGTACCATCACTAATCCATCACACCGCTGCGCGAGGGCGAGATGAAACGCCTCGTCTCGGGTTCATCTGCCGCAGCCGGGCGCAGAGGAGAGCTCCGCTGGAGAGGGCAAGCGAAGCGAACCCAGGGAGGGGAGCGGCTGAATGGCAGGCAAACAAGCTTATCCCCCCTGAATCGCCGGCCTGCCATCTTGCAGATGGGGCGTCCGGTAGCGCGTGTCAG
>Ga0247771_1000635_pt1 | contig 10905 bp, 9 predicted proteins | sample UWRJL197509C6_FD_179948 | JGI IMG/M metagenome (GOLD analysis project Ga0247771, IMG submission 179948) | Plant litter microbial communities from Arlington Agricultural Research Station in Wisconsin, United States - UWRJ-L197-509C-6 | ecosystem: Environmental > Terrestrial > Plant litter >...
CAACGCCAGCCGGCGTCGCGGCGCCGACAACTTCATGTGCACGGGCGAGCTGGTCCGCTCCGCCCAGCCCGGCGGTGGCCACATCTACATGACCGGCACCTCGGTCGCCACGCCCGTCGCCGTGTCCGTCGCCGCCCTCATGCTGGGCTACATCGACAAGTACGTGCCCACCCCGCAGCGCGGCTGGGCCATCGAGCCGAGGAGCCCCGAAGGCGTGCGGCGCATCTTCAACCTGATGGCCGAGCCCCGGGGGGACTACGAGCTGGTGAACCCCTTGCTCTTCTTCCGCACCTTTAAGAACCAGCCGAACAAGATCACAGAGGATATCATCAACGTACTTCAGGGGCTGTAAGCAGGGCGGCTCTGTCATAATAGAAACAGACAGGCATAGCTGGGCTAACTGCGTAGACTAAGGTGATGATAGCCGGCTAGAGGCATAAACAGCCAGTTCCGCATTAAGTGTGCTGGACAGGGGATCTTGGTTGGCTCCGAGCTGGGTGGGCTGGTAGCGAAGGCGTATTGAGTCGCTGTCTGGTAGGGACGGCGAATGAAACCGAAGACTAGGGTGAGCCAGCATCAACTAGAAGCTGTCGTCAATGTCCTTGAGTTCCGTCTCGGTAAAGTCCCGAATGACCATGTCGTCCGCCTCCACCTTCTCGGCCGCGGCGACAATCTGCGCGGCCTCGTCGTCGTGGTCGCTCAGCATCTTCCCCTTGACCTCGAGCGGATCGCCCAGCTCCAGCAGCTTGCTGAAGAGCGCCGTCGTCACCTTGCGCAGCTCCAGCGCGAAGATGCGGCTGCCCGTCATGGTGCCGCTGATGTCCCGGCTCACCTCCTTCACGCGCTTCACCTCCAGGCCCGGGTCCACCAGGTCGCCGCCGCCGAGGGCGTCCAGCACGCCCGGCGCCCCCGCCGCCGCGCCGGCGATGGCGGCCACGGGGGCGGTCAGGTGGCCGCCGCGCTCGCTCTCGCTGCCCAGCTCGACGGCGAGGTCGACGTCGTCGCACACCATGACGCCCACCACGACGCACGGCGGCCACGGGTTGATGAACTTGATCCACTTGGGCACTGTCGCCCGCACGCTCGCGTCCGCGCGGAGGGACTCGAAGAAGATGTCTTCCTGCGCCAGCCGCGTCCAGCGCACAGTCTTGCCTCGCAGCCGCAGCGCGTCCTTCTTGCTGCCGCGCAGGTCGAAGCCCGCCACCTTGCCGATGGACGCCGCCGTCGTCGTCGTGGTCGCGGTGCCGGGCTGGGCGGCGAAGTTGGTGAGCGAGCCCGTGATGAGCGGGTACTCGTCCGCGTCGTAATAGGTGAGAGCCGGCTTGTCCTTGGCGCGCGGCTCGAACACGGTCGGGTTCGCGTACTTCTTGACGATGGCGCCGAGGATACGCCGCTCGTAGGCCGCCGTGTCCAGCCAGCTTGTGTACTTTAGGACGATGAAGACTGGGTCGCCCATCATGGTGGCGGTCGGTATCAGTGGCTACGTATGTATGTCGGTTTGGAGTGTGACGAGGACCCGGTGGATTGGGACCTTGTGACAGCAGAATGGCTTCAGGGTGCTTCGCCCGCTCTATGGTGTGATTAAGCTGGAATTGTGGTTTCCGGGGGTGCCCTGGACTGTCGTCGCCGAGGATGCTGTCGATGAGCATCGCCCGGGGCAGACGGCTTTGAAGGAAAGGCTGAACGATTGTCGGGTACAGCCAGCTGACAGCAACCTTATGCAGCTAGCCCGGAGTGTTTGCAGTCTATTCCTCTTTAAGAAACCCGGACAACACCAGCTTCTACTGGTCAGAAAGCTCTACGGTTAGAACCATGGACAGCCGTTCATGGCTGCTTTGTACTGGTCGCCAAATAATGAGGACCCTCGGAAGCTATCTAGGTACTCATGCGGTCCTGCACCAGCTTCATCGTCGCTCCCGAGCATTACGTGTCCCCAAACCGACAGTCGAAGTCTTCATTCGCAAGGAGTTTGAGAAGTCCAAGTCTGTTGATCTCTATGCTCCCGATGGGTTTTTAGACCTTTATCATGTGCAGCTACGGCTTTCGAAGTAGTTCGTCTTCATGTCGAAGCCTTTGACTTGAAAACATACCGCCCGGCTCAGACCCCGTTCGAATGACCGTTTACGCCAACATGTCAAATATCACAAGCATCCATGAGGTAGCCGCCTTTAGGCGGCTTATCAACTCGCTTCCGACAGAACCCCTCATAGGACAACCACCGTCTCAAGCAACAGCGTTGGAGACACGGGGTCGTCCGCCAGCCACGTCCTCCCTTTACAGGAAGCACCACAATTGTCCAAGAGCTGGTCCAGAGCTTCTTTCCAGCCTTGAGCCCGTTCACGAGCCGCCACCGTCATGTCGCGAATAACCATACTCGCGTTCCGAACCCTCTCCATGCCGTTCTCCGTTGCCCTCCCGGTCTTGTCCACAACCTCGATGTTTCCACCGTGCGACGCTGTCTCAGTGAAGCACTCGGCGGCAAAATCGACAAAACTGCCGCCGTCCGGCTGCGTTAGGCTCGCCCCGTACGAGAGCAGGAGGTGGGTTGCGACGACGTTGCTGGATCCGATGGCCCAGAACAAGGCCGGTTGCTGCTGGACGAGAGGCGGGTCCACGTTCGCACCGAGGTCGAGGAGCGCTTTTAGAATGAAGCCCGGGGCGGGGGCAAGCGGCTTGACTGCCAGGAAGAGCAGGCTGGTCTCGTCTGCTCCTGCGTTGGGATCCACGCCAAACTCGAACATGGTCGCGACGTTGTTCCACAGCCCCGAGTGCATGATGCATTCGATGGCGTCCATTTCCTCGGGGCCTCCACCTCGCGGCTTGGAATGGACTACCTCACGGAAGGTGTTGTGGTCGGCGGCGCTCTGGCACAAGAGCCTGGTGAGATCGGCATTGTCGAAGCGGGCTAGCCAGTGAAGAGACGACAGCGTGTCCCCCGACGCGGCGTGCACCACTGCCCCGTAGTCGAGAAGTGCCCGGGAAATGTCTCTTTGGCCGAACTGAACACTGATGTCGAAGATGCTCGGGTCGCCCCGTTCGAACATCATAAAGTCGGGTGAAGAGCCTACAAGCTCTCCTTCGTCCTCTGGAGGCACCGTACCGTCCGAATCGACCCCCGCGTCATCTATATCGACCTCGGTATCGGAGGTGTCCAGGTCCATTTCTCCGTCCTCGAAGGTTGGGGACCCGACTGAGGACTCCCGGTCAGGTATCTCGACTCTGGCGTTCGGGTCGGCGTGATACTCCTTCAGCAGGTATCGCGCCACCTCTACACTGCCGCCGAGAACTGCTATTCCGAGTAGTGCCTGGGCAGCAGGATCAACCTTCGATCGAGGGAGCTTGGCCAAGTTTTCGAGGTCATTGCGGTAGGCGTACCCGACAACCTCGTCTTGGGTACCGACAACTAGATCGATGGCGTCGGAAGTCAGATGCTGAAGGTCTTCCGACAGCATCTGTTCGAAAAATTCGCCGACTTGCAACGCGGGGAATGCCTGGCGGAGCCTCTCCTGTATATTAGTCGACCTTGTCGCAGGCGACCAATATGCATGGGACTCGGCGGAGGCGGCCAAGTCCTCGATGGTGGTGCGGCTCGGGATGCCTCCCCCTAGAAAGACCAACAAGTTCAAGCTCTGCACGTCGGGCCGCGAAGCAAACTCGGTTAGCCGGTTCATCAGCACATCTTGTGAGATGGACGGAGTCTTGAAGCCCGCCGGTTCGTGGGAGAGAATCAGCCTCCCGATGGACTCGACCATGCGCAAGACGTTGCGGTCGGCAAAGATGGACTGCACGGCGGACATGGATCCCAGTTCGACTGCTTTCAGAAGCCACTGAGCTTTTGCGATGAAGTTCAGCGGCTTCTCGAGAGCGTGACCGACAATGCCCGAATACATGGCCGCCATTGTGACGGCCAGTCGCACATCTTCGGTGTGGTCTGTGGCTGCCGCGTATTCTGACAGAAGCTTGCTGAAAAGATGATCCGAGATCTCCATATTATGAAGAGCATCGACCTGAGATGGCGCGTTTCAGTAAAATTCGGCAGCTGCTGTTTATCATAGCCATCAAGACTCACACGGGGATTCGCTGGATCCGACAGGAGCTTCTCTACAGCAAAGTCTTGGACCCTCTGGTAGTCGCTGTATTCGTCAAGATGAATAACTAGTAGTGACCCAAAAAAGGGGCACTCGAACTCACAGACCAGCATCTGTAGTGCCGCTTAGTGATGCTTTGATGGTTGCCAAGGTCGCCCTTTGCGCCGGGTCTGCCGAAATGGAGTGCCTCATGACGTCGAGAAGCACGGATATTTGAGAATCTCTGGGGATCCTTGCTAACAAGAAAGGCAAGCAAACCTCGTCGTCGTGCTGGATTTTTGAAGAGTCCCGAGGAAATGGCGGAGACGCGTGGTACGTCAAGATGGAAAAGGTGAGGAGGCCCAGTCCATAAATGTCCCGTGGTAACCGGTTGACCCATGAGTGGTACTCGCTGCGCGCGAAGTATTCCGGAGCATAGTAGCCGGCTGTACCGACGATAGTCTCGTTCTGGTCCCCTGCAACCCCGCAGGTGCCAAAGTCGGCCAGGGCCGCAGTGAGCCGACCCTCTCGAGGGAAGAGGAGGATATTGTCGGGCTTGAGATCCCCGTGAAGCAAGCCGTGCGTGTGGATGGCGGAAAGACCAGACGCAACGTCCGAGGAAAACAGAACCATTGTACTGCTGGGGATGCGCCTTTCGGCGTGCTCATGGAGATACGTCGAAAGACTCCAGGCGGCCCTGTCGAAGATAACGCAAGGTCGTGTTCCAGGTGGGCGGAGCTCTTCTTGGAAGAACACGCCCAGCACATGCGTCAAGTTCGGATGACTTCGCAAGCTTCGGTGTGCCAATATGCGTAATTCTTGGATGATGCTCGAAAGAGCCTTGCGTTGCAGGTCGCTCTCAATCTCGGCGTCATCACGACTAAACGAGCCTTTTGGCTGTTTGACAATGACCCGTTTAAGGTCGCTCCCACGGGCCAGAAGCGCGTCGTACGTCGCCGAATAGCTCCCGGACGGGCCCGGCACCCATGATTCCGGGTTTAAATCTGCTCTGGTGAATACTGCGACGTCGAGAGAGGTCGTGTACGACAGAAGATTCCGGTATCCGACAACGCGGGCTTCTGATCGAACTTGGGCAACGGCATGCTGAATGTCAGAAGAATGATAGACACTAGAAGAATGATAGACGCTAGAACTCATTGTGAACGATAACAGACGCAAGGCGAATAACGCGAACACTTTCGAGCGACCCCCAAGAGTCGAGACAGAAACTGCATTTGCAGCCTGATGATGTGGGTTGGACGGCGCGGCTCACCCTTGATCTCCACGTGATGTATCCTCGCCAGCTGCCAACGGCTGGCATCTCGGGCAAGCCACAAGTGAAGGCTCCGAAACACATGACATTCGGATGAACCATGTTCCGTTCAGAAAGCCGCAAGGCAGTTTTCAACCATCTGGAGGCTTGACGGGCTCTTCTTGCCAAGCGCGTAACCACCGAATCAAGGTATTCGTAGCCGGCGCCCGTCTGACGTTGGAGGCTGGCGTAGGCTGGCGTAGGCGCTCCTTTCAACATGATTGCGATTCGAATACAGGGTGTCCCAGGAACTTGGGACCTGGACGACCTCGTCGCCGCCTTGCGAGAGCAGTGCGACGAGGCCGACGGAGCGGCGGCGCAAGATCTGCAACTTCGCGGGAGGTTGCACGCCGCGCCCAACCCCAATCTCGACAGCAAAGTTGCCGTCGTACAGTTCGTGTCGGGCATGCCCAGCTTCTTGAGAAGGGTCGCCGAGGACATACTCGGACAGACGACGTTGCAGCGAGAGCTTGCAGACGGAGTTGTGCTCAGTTTCGATAAGAGATTCGCTGGCATGACGCCTCTGCATGCGCCTCCCCGTGACGAGGACATCTCTATTGAGTAAGTACTCGTTCCGTGGCCCAACTTGGACATTATCCACGCTCACCTGTTCAGTATTGTGGCAGTCACAGGCTTAGACGGGAGTCCATACGCCTCTTGGGCGAGCAGGAAGGCTGACTTGATTTGGCTCCGGGACTTTCTGGGCCAAGATCTGCCCAGAAGCAGAGTCTTGACCTTTGGGTATCAAACTCGCCTCGCCGTCGACAAAAACTATCGCCTCGAGGACTTCTGCGTCGAGTTTCTTCAGTCTCTGGAATTGGCCCGAGCATCCGAGACCGTAATCCAGTCCTATCCTACCTCTCCGGGCTAACTGTGCTGACGTCTTGGTTGTTGGTAAGCCAGGCATCGTCTCGTCCGCTGGTTCTTCTTGGGCACAGCTATGGATCTAGAATCATCACGCAGGCATGTGCTGTCTCACAACCAATACGCCCGTGGTTATTGAACCGAACGGCGGCAGTTGCTAACACGCGAAACTTCGCCCTGCAGTCTCTGGTACGGTGCAAAGTGGCCAAGAACCGAGACCTCGCTGCTATTCTGGATTGCCTCCAAGTCGTCATCTTCTTCGGGGCTGTCCACAAGGGCATGCAGACAGACGATCTCCAGCACTACCTGGAGGCAAAAGTCCCGGACACTTCGCTTCGCCTGAAGATCGTGCAGGAATTGCGAGCCGACAACCCGGCTGCCGCCAGGGAGCTGCGGAACTTCGTCGACCTCCTCCCCGGCTTTTTGGTCATTTCCGTCTATGAGATGAGCCCGTCCCGACTCCTCGTCCGCGTCGCGGATCAAGCCGGTCAACCAGCCAAAGATGTCTCGAAAACGCCAGGTGTGGCTCCGCGGACGAGAGTCTGGGACCGCGTCGGAGATCCCTACACCCCGGTTGCTGTCGAATCGTCGGTTCTGGGATTGCCCGCTTCCTTGGAGGTTACCATACCGAGAGACTCAGATCACTCGAGTGTCGCCAGGTTCGATAGGCGAGACGACGAAGCCTACCTGCAAATACTGAGCAAGCTCAAGGACGTTGAGCGGGCAACCGGGCTCGCGACCTCGTATCATCAACTCCTTCGGATTCACCAGTCAGAGCAACGTGCCTCGCAAGCGAGCGGAACAACACCAGTGGAGTCGATGTATAATCAGCGTATTGTGCGGGTGGATCCTAAGCAGGGTCTTGTGCGAGGTAGGCAATTCGATCGTGACCAGCTTCACCCAAGTTAACCCGAGATGGCGCTAGATCTCTCGAAAAGACCAGAGGACGCAGCCGTCTTCTCAACATCTACTCTGATCACCGTCGCACAATCCCTGTGCGACCGACTCCGTTCCGTTGTCAGACTCCCCGCCAAAGACTTTCAGCTCCTCAATCATGTAGCTACGGTTATGACGGCGACACGCCTGCGAGTGGCCCTCCTAGACAGAGGCAGTCCGTCGGCCAACGTCGGAGAAGCAAAACCCCGGGAGATACGAGCCACATTGCTTCAGTGCAGACAGGTCCTGGTTGATCTCATCAACGCGCTCGATCCAATGAACACCCCGCTACAGCACCAGCCATCTAGCCTGGTGGAACTTGACGAAACCAGTCTCCCCGACTCGGCCTATCAGTCGATCAGGCACTCGATCGAGGTACTCGAGTCTTACAACGATAGGCTAGGGGTCTTGGCGTCTGCCAGTTCGGCGGAGTCATACACGCGATTGCCATCGGCGGCGACGACCCCTGGCGTCGATACGCTGGCGAGGATGTCCAGCACGCAGAACCAGTACGCCAGGGTTCCCGAGGAAGGCGTCGAGTGGGTTCCGTTCTCGAGTCTCAAGTTCGCCGTCGGAGAGGTGCCCGAGACGGAGCGGGACAGCCCCGGGTGGATGGAGCGGGTGGTCCGCTTCTTCACGGAAGAGGAGAGATCCGAGCTCCGCCTGCGGCCGAGGCGGTTCGGCGTGCTCGAGCACCACGGCCGCCTGGAGCGAGTCATGGTCGAGTTCCGCCAGTACCCGCAGGACACGTCGTCGTGGGAGTACAAGGAGCGGCGCTGGGCCGTCGGGCGCCTCGGCCGCGTGCTGCTGGCGTCGACGCGCCGCGACCGCACCGCCGACGCCCCCTTTCCCTGTGTGCCGTTGCGGTGCCTCGCCGACCTCGCCGACTCGTCGACCCCGTGCTTCGCGCTCGTCTACTCGGTCGACGGCATCGTCGGACTCGACGAGGCCATGCGCGCACCGGCGCCGCCGCCGTCGACCCAGCGCCGCGCCAGCCTCGCCCTTGCGTACGCGCAAGCCCTCGCGGCGCTGCACCTCGCGGAACTGGTGCACGGCGGCGTAAACACCGAGAACCTGTACCTGCGGGTCCCGAGTACGGGCGAGGGCGGCGCAACCGGGCTGGAGGACGCTCAGGCGCTCCTCGCGGGCTTCGAAATTACGCGGCCGTTCGGGGCGGAGACGGATAAGATCGACGTCGACAGCCCGGACTTGCGGGTGTACCTGCACCACAAGCGCCTCGAGGGCGGGCCGGCGAAAGCACGGCAGCGCCCCGCCTTCGACGTCTTCGGGCTGGGCATGGTGATCATCGAGATTGGCCTATGGAGACGCTTCCGCGACCTCCCCGGCTACCCCTCGCGGTATGCAGAGCATTCCGACGACGACCGCCGGCGGTTCTGCAAGTCCCAGCAGAAGCAGTTCCACGGCGAAACGACGGCGCAGGACTTGGGCGGCTTGTATCAGAGCATCATCGCGTTCTGTCTCGGGAAGGTCGGGGACCCGTTGAAGGGCCGTGATGGAGTTGTTGTTGCGGCGGGTGATGGGGCTTACGCGGCCGTAGACAAGTCTTTGCGCGTGGTGGAGTTGTTGCAGGAGTGTGTGCGGCGAGTAACCAAGCTATGAGGTTGGGCGTGTCAGCCGCGGCAAGACATGGCGCCGACGAGAGTTGCACTGAGCAGCAGGTCTGCGTTACTACGATTGTGTCTCGACCTACAGGCTCGGGTCATCTCTAGCTTCGCGTATCATCTCCGTCATGCGGGCATACAACCCAAAGTCCTCCCTCTCCCACCGAACGCCATTGGGAAGCATCGTCTTGCTCAGCCTATTGACCCAGGCCATGAGTGCTCGGCTTGTAGGTGCCTACGGCGAACCCGGACGAAGTCGCCCTCGTAGGATATCTACCCCTTCTTCTCCCTCGTCGACTCACGAGCTCGGAGCATCGCCCAAGCCCAACTGCAGCGCACACCGGATGCCCATGGCAAACGTCCAGACGCGCGGGTCGACGATGACGCCGTCGTCGGCAAACCGCTGCAGGCGGTCCTCGAGCTCCAGCAGCGGGACGACCTGCTCCTCGGCGAACTCGCCCTTGTCCAGCCGCTGCTTGCCGGCATCGCCGCCCGCCTTGTCGGCCGCGTCGAGCAGCACGCCCGTGAGCCGGGCGGCAATGCGGACCGGCTCCGACGTCAGGGGCGGGCTGACGACGGCGGCGGCGCCCGTCTTGGTCGTCTCCTCCTCCATCTCGCGCACCGCCGCCTGCTCGGCCGTCTCGCCGCGGGTCCGGCTGACGAAGCCGGCCGGGAACTCGACCGTGTCCCGCTCGTACTGCGGGCGGAACTGCTGCACGAGCACGGTGCACCACCGCCCCTCCGGGTCCTTGTACGTGTTGGGCATCAGCGTCCCGACCGGCTCGCTGCGGGGGCGGTTGACGAGGAAGATGAAGTCGCGCTCCCGCGGGATTTTCTTTGCATCGCGCGGATCGACGTAGGTGACTGTCGCTAGGCCTTGGTACTTGCCATGGGCAATGACCTTTTGGTCGAGAATGTAGGGAGAAGTGGAGCTGGGGAGCAGATCTTGGCTGTCCGACATGCTGGGTATCAAAAGGCGCGTGGTTAGATGGGAGAAGAGGGATGCCGCTGGTACGGCGGTGTCAAAGGTCCAAGAGAGTACCTGGAAAGTGAGTGCTGGAGCGGCAGGCAGCTCCACATCGCCCGGCATCTTCGGTGTGGCGCAGGCCCCCACTCAGGATTCTGCATTTTCAACCTCCCCCGCGAAACGGGGCGCCCATTGCTGTTGCCTCGCAGCCTCGTTCTCATCAGGTCAAAACGGCGCCCCTCCCCAGAGATCAGAAACTGACATCTTCAGCGAGACGTCTAATCCTACGTCCTAGACTCTAGCTTCACTACTAAGGTAGACTGCCTCTGCACTTATCATCCCGCTCGAACCTAGTCACGTCCTACGAGCAATGACAGGAGTAGCCGGGAGCAGCCTTCAGCAGTACGTGAAATCGATTACGGACCCCGAGACGCTGGAGTATCGGTTTTCGACTATCCAGGATGTCCTCCTCGAAATCCAGCTCCTGGAAGTGCGACGTGCCGAGGGCAAGGGGAACGAAGTCCTCCGGGTTTTCACATCGTTCATAAGCTTCATTGAACGGTACTCCAAGGCAGTAGACATGATGGCACAATACAACGCCTCGCCATCATGTCTAATTTGGGGGTGCTTGAGAGTGGTATTGAGAGTATGTAAAAGCTCGCCTCGGGTATACTGGGTCTTATGGGAATACACCCATTCTTGTCCTTGACCGTATTAACACGAGGGTTCGCGTTAAAGGTGGGCCAGTCGCTACCGTACTACTTCCGAGACCTGTTGTGCATCGTCGACCGCTTTGGATCCCAGCTTTCCTTGTTTTGTCGATACGATTCACTGTTTCACGGGAGCGAGGACTTTAGGTCGGTTTTGTCCGACACATACCTGGACGCACTCGTTTTCCTCCGGGAAGCAAGAGACACTCTGCGAGTTAATGGTGAGGCGGCCGGTGTTTCTCAAGATTCTCGGGCGAGCACCCTGCCTGCTGACCACCGCCACGCATATCCAGGTAGCATCGTCGTTTGGATGAAGAGGGCGTGGATCAACCCCGAAGACCGCTTCGCCGACATCTTCGGGCGTCTTGGGCACCGCCTGGAATTCCTGAGCTTGCTGAGCGCGCTTCTTCATCGGGAAGTCGTGCAT
>Ga0247771_1000636_pt1 | contig 10904 bp, 5 predicted proteins | sample UWRJL197509C6_FD_179948 | JGI IMG/M metagenome (GOLD analysis project Ga0247771, IMG submission 179948) | Plant litter microbial communities from Arlington Agricultural Research Station in Wisconsin, United States - UWRJ-L197-509C-6 | ecosystem: Environmental > Terrestrial > Plant litter >...
CTTATAGAATAGCTTTTATATTGCTTCTTATAAGAAGAAAAAGGTAAACCTCTTTAGTTGTTTATAGAGGGTAAAAAATAGAAAACCTTTAGTATATACTGCTATAGGTAAAAATGTAAAAACCCTATAATGTAAGTCACCATTACCTTACACATACCATTACCTTGTACACTTTTCTACTGCAATACAACCTCTTAAATCAATTGCTCTACAACAATATATTGAGTTGGGGTTGGGGAGGACAGGACTGGACAGGTCATGTGAGGCCTGATTAGAGCGTACCTGTGCGCTCTGACTACTTTTGCGCCGTCTATGGCTGTACTATAGCTTAGAAAATCAACCATGCACACCCAAGTGTTTTCTGTGCCTGTCTATAGCACTTTGGCGTTATGCCAACGTGGTTTGTTACTGAAAAGAGGCTGTACCCTCCTGCTTTGTTCCTTTGATCCGTTGGGGTTTGATTAGACGCCTAAACTTGTCCTTTTGGCTATACAAGCCTTAGTTGTTGTATAGATGTAGCGTGAAGTACTTCTTCCTTCTTTAGGCTATAGGCGTCTATAGGTAATGCACCTCTGTTATGTGGTTGGGTTGGGACCCTTCTACATTCCTTGCTCCGCTTTATTTAGGGGTTTCTCTGGGAAAGGTCTCCAACCTGCTTTAATCTAATTAGAGTAGGTGGACCTTCCCGAACTACGAAACTGGTGGACAAAGCAAGAGGAGAATCAACTACTAAGCAATAGGGAGAATAGCCTAGACGCCCTGCCCTTTCCTTCTAGAACACCAATAAGACCTTTAATTAGATAGCAGTAAGAGCGGGAGACCGCTTAGACCCTGAGAATAGGTAGTCTGGGCGTGGCTAGTATAGAGACTTTGTCTACGCTGTTGCATTGCTTGGAATAGCTAAAGCACTAGCGCTTGCTTCTGATTAGGTGGTTCTACAGCAATTCTGGAAGACCTGCTAACAAGGTGAATAGGAGACGTCTTAGGGCTACTAAAGGCGCTAATATAACTAGGAATAGTTGCCCTGGCTAGAAAGAGCAGCAGCAGTGGTATAAAGCAACGACACTATGAGACCACGAGATCACAACCCCTACTACCCTGATCAGACAGCAGTGTGTACTAGTAAAAGTCACAACTGATTAGAATCTTGGAAAAGGTCTTCTTTGAATGCATCTAAGTTGAGACGTAAAGATTGCAAGAGATTGAGCTACAACAAGAATAGGAGTACTAGCAACGAAAGAGTAGAGGACACTGTAGCATGAAAGAGTGGAGGATACCGCTGGACGAGACTATGATTAGAACAGTATTGCCTGCCTAAGAGAGGCAAAAGCCTTGATAGATAGACGAACCGACTACTATAGTCTAAGTGGCTATGATGTATGGTGCATGCCTCCTAGAGGAGAGGTGTAGGAGGAAAGATGAGGATGAGTTCTAATTAGGACGATGTTGGTGAAGCAAGGGTAAAGATAAAAGCCTATTACTATTCCCTGGAGAGGAGGAGAGAGACTCCTACTACATCTACACCTTTCTCCTTTTCCCTAGTACTAGAAGACAGCAAGTTGCTTGTTACTTGCACCTTCTATGTTTCCTTTTTGTAATCGGTTTGTTTATAGCAAGAGAGAAGAAAGAGAAGAAGCCTAGTTAAGATGAAGTCCCTATAGTGTTGTAGTTGCTGAGCTTGAAGAAGAGGCCCTATTCTCTAGGGATGTTAGAGAGCACCAAGGTGCAACACCTGTCTACGAAGAGCAAGACCTATTTGATTAGAAACCCTAGGAGCGTTTTAGGTGCCTCTGGAAGTACTAGCTTGGCATTAGGATTGCGATCATTGTCTATATAAGGTGAATATACCCTATCCCCATCTCTAGCATCCTACAACGTGTTTTTCTAGTTTAATGAGATGGCAAGTGGCTAAGAAGTGGTGCCCTGAGTGGAGAGTACTGGCCCTGATTAGACCAGGCCCTTGAAGCTTATCCTGATGGGAGCCTCTGCAGCTATGACATTCCACGGCCTCGATGCTACCCTGTTTATTAAGTGGTATCGCTAGTTTTTGAAGCTTGGAGGACTTTTAGACTAGCAGGCCATTGAGTGCCTGCCTTTCTACTGTACCCTAGACGTTGCTGAGACGGTTAGAGCTCTGATTAGCACTGTTATGCCAGCTGGGAGCGTTGTGCCTATGTGGGATGCCTTGGAAACGGAGTTCAAGAGGGAGTTCTATGACTAGGACTTGAAGCAGTACATGAACCTCTGCTAGGAGTTCGAGAACTGGTTCTTGCGTCTGATTGGACCCTATTATAGTAACGTATAGGCTGCTATTAAGGAGCTGGACTGCCTGATAACTGATGTTAATGAGGACCCTAGCTAGTCTAGGTATATAGACCGTTTCTTCCTACACCTTCTAGCATACCTCTAGAAAGAATACTACATGTGCTATAATGTTAAGATTATAGATGTTAGAACAAGGCCCTACGTATATATTAGGGATGAGATCTGTGATATCCTCTATAAGGAACAAGCCTGCTAGCGCTATAATGAGATAAAGGCTAGGTACTACTAGGAGTGTATGGGGATTGAGATAGCCTATGTAGAGCTCCCTAGAGTACTTTAAAGCTATGATTAGACTAGGCTGTAGACTGTCTAGTTTAGAGAGCTGGTCCTAAAGGTAGAAACCCTTCTTTTGAAGACGATCTTGAAAAGAACCCCTATACCTTTAAACTACGTAGTGAGTATAGACGACTTAACAGCTGTAGTTAAAGCCTTTAAGATTTAATACTAAGAGGCTAGGAATAAGATGGAGTAGCAGAGGGAGGTTTATACGATGAAGTTTAATTAGATTAGACGACTCTTCTCTACCTCCAGCAACTAGCAATAAGTCTAGGTAGACTACCTGCTGGTACTCTAGTATGGCGATTTGCTACAGACATACAACTCTATAGTCTAGAGGTATTAAAGAGGCAGGTACTAGAACTAGTACAACTAAGGCTAGGGCTACTAGGCTAGGTACTAGGGCTAGAATTGCCTGTACTGCCTTGATGAGTCCTGATTAGGATATGCTATAACTGACTTTTGCTGCTACTACTGTAGAATACGTGGGCATTGTTTTTTGACCTGCGATAAGTTCTTGCTAGATTCTGGCTATAGGCTCTGCCACTTTGATTAGTTAGACTGTTGTCTAGTGATTGGGAAGTTTAGTGATTAGCTTGCCTGGCCTATTAGCTGTGACCTGTACTTTAAGTTTAAGGATATAGGGGAGGTCTGCAATGTGGTGTAGGTCTACTTTGAAAAGTGGGGAGGCTTCCTAGGGTCTAATGGTATGAAGGAGCTCTGGAAGAAGGGCTTTGAGGTTCTAATTAGTATAAAGTACCTCTCTTTGTTGGATAGAGACGATTCCTTAATTCTACGTTCTAAGCAAAGGCTACCTACTATACTGGCTAATAATAGGGTGACTGAGGTCCTTTTGATGAGCTGGAACCAGGTTATAGATGAAGGATATGTCCCCTAGAAATAGATGGACTTCTGTAGCTACCTGGTAGAGGTAAAGGGCTCTAGCCTAAAGGTGGTTATACTTACTGAAGAGGAGGACGAGGAAAGCATTTTCAACATTATGATTATAGAGGTGGATGGAGACGTTACTATAGAGGATGGAGACCCTAGGAGCTCCTGCTTGCGCCCTAGAACCTCTGATTAGACTGAAACTAGGCGTTTAAAGAGACTCTAGAAAGATGCCAACGCTGTAGAGGCAGAGAAGCTAAGCAACGAACCTGTAGAACTAGCAGAGCCCCTAGCACTAGTACTCTTGCTGTGGAAAGGCAAGAGCAAGGCCTCTATAATAGCTAGTGGGAAAGAGCCAACTTGGATTAGACCTTCTACTGTCTCTATAGATTCTGAAATTAAGAAGGACATTACTAAAAAGCTGATTAGAAAGATTACTAAGAAAGTTTTAAATACTGAGGTAAAGGTGTTGATAGCTAGTCTCGCCCAACTTAACCCCTAGATTGCCCTTATAATGCTTACCTAGTTAAGGAATATAGTGGAAAATGTTACTAAGATAGTGTAGATTAAAGAGGACAAGATAGCCCTATTATTAAATGTCTAAGAAGTAGACCCTACTCTCTCTATAAAGCTAGAGGGAAGCACTAACAACTTCTAGGCTCTAATCACCTAGTAAATGCCGTAGGCATACTAAAAAGGACCCATCCCAGTTAAGAGGAAGCCTTTAGGGATTAGCAACTTTACCCTAAAGCGTGTAGTAGAGTTAGGCTGTATAACGTGTAGTGTGGGAGGTGACAATGAGGAAAACTATACTGCTGCTATCCTAGATATAGGATCCTAGACAAATACTATGTCCTTTAAGTATACTAAGCATTGTAACCTTCTAATTAGACCTATAAAGGCCTAGTCTAAAAGTTATTACAGGTTAGAGGTCGCCTTTTAGGGAGAATGTGTTACTACGTTGTAGATTGGTGGCTACTGGATCAAGATCTATTGCTTCGTTATGCCCTCTGGGACTGCTGCAGAGGACTTGCTCCTAGGACTCCCATTTATCTTAGACGCTAATGTAGCTATTGAGAAAAATGCAGAATATAAGAAAGTCTGGCTTAATATGCTCTTCTAAGACGTTTAGTTGGTTATTAATACTAATATTAGTACTAAAGACTAAGCCTCCTACAAGCTGTAGGAAAACTAGATAGTAGTGTGTTCCTAGGAATGCATACTACCTAATTAGATGTCCTAGAGGAACTAGAGCTTGAAGAAGGCAATAGGGTTGTTGGAGAGCTTGAGCCTGCCTGTAGCATAGCAATCCTAGAGATCGTTGCCCTTTCTATTACTAGCCCCCTCTATACAAACTTGTAGAGTAGGATTTGTAGTAATTAGAGAGGGAAGTGCTTTTGTAGAAGGCACTGGGCATTAGCTGAAGAAGAGGTAGAGGAGACATTTAAAGCATATATGCTATACAAAAAGAAGGTAGATAAGGTAAACCCTATTAACAACGCCTAGACAGATAGATTGACGCTAGAAGGTAATCTTTATTAGAGATTAAAGAAGTAGACTCTAATTAGAGACAAGCTAGACTCCTGCTATAAATTCGACAAGCTAATTACGCTAAAATGGTTAACTATACCTTAAGGCGAGCGACTTACCTGTAAGCAGTAGGAGGAACTGATTAAGAAGGACGATGTGCTTTGGCTGGGAGAGAAGAAACTGTTCCTCTAGCTCTTGCTAAATAGAGAAGCTGCGTTGGCCTGGGACTGGGACTACAAGCAGACGCTAAACCTAATTGTAGTACTGCCCTAGCATATTAGGACCATTATGTACAAGGTCTAGTAGATGCCCAATATCCCAATACCTAGGGCTTTGGTGCTGAAGGTCATCGAGCTGCTTTAGACCTAGTGGGACAAAGAGGTTATTAAGGAATCCTATACGTTATACTGGAACTTGTAGTTCTTGGTGGAAAAGAAGGACGGCTCTCTATAGCTAATCAATAATATGTAGCTGTACAACAAGTATACAATTAGAGACGCCTTCCTACCCCTAGGTGCTAATGAGTTCTCTAAGAGTGTTGTAGAGTGCGTTTTGCTGAGTCTAGTGGACGCTTTCTCTAGATACGACTAGGTGTCTCTAGATGAGAAGAGCTGCAATATTACGACCTTTGTAACTCTAATTAGACTGTTCTGCATGTACACCCTGCCTTAGGGAGCCACCAACTTAGTCGCCTAGTTTATGAGGATTATAGTCTGGGTGATGTTAGGGCTTATCCTTAAGGTTGCTAATGTCTTCCTAAATGATATTACAGTATAAGGACTAGTCTTGTGGTACGAGGATAAGGAGACCCTTCTAGGGATTAGATACGCTGTGTTAGAGCACCTTTAGAATCTCAATAAGGTTCTAGTCAACTGCAAACTAGCCGGCTTGACTATTGCAGTGGCCAAATCCTAGTGGTGCAAGAAGAAGGCAGTTATTGTTGGGTATCTTACTAGATTAGGAGGGCACAAGCCTAATTAGATTAAGGTAGAAAAGATTAGATAGTAGCCAGCCATTACAAGCTTTATACAGCTTTGCAGTTTTCTTAGACTTATCTACATCTATTGTATCTGGATCCCTAAGTACACCTACACTGCTGTACCTCTATACCGGCTTACAAGGAAGAATGTGGTCTTCCTGTAGACTACTAAGTAGGAGGATGCTAAGATTGCTCTAATTAGAGCGGTAACAACTATATCTATCCTAATCGCTATCGATTACTAGCCTAGGGGAGGAATTATCATTTTAACTGTAGATGCTAGCATTATAGGTTAGGGAGCGATCCTTATCTAGAAAAGAAGTGAAGGGCGCCTTCTCTGTAGATTTAAAAGTGATGCTTGGAATAACGCTGAATCCTAGTACAACGCAATGAAGTAGGAGTGCCATGGTGTCCTCTATGCCCTTAAAAAACTAAGGTGCTACTTGTATAGCATTTACTTTGTTTTTGAGACCAACGCCTAAGTCTTGGTGCACTAGCTTAAGGGTTCCATGTTTGATCTGCTAAGGGCCCTAATTAACCGCTAGATTGCCTGGGTATGCATGTTTGACTTTGAAGTTTAGTATATTAAAGGCAAGGACAATGTAGTTGTAGACGCCCTGTTGCGCCTTCCTGTTATAGAAGAGGCTATACGTAAGCGAGACGAAGCAGGTGACATTAATAAGTTTATCGACTCCTAGATTACCCTTAATGAACTAGAGGAACCTCTAGACCCTAATTAAACCTAGAGTAAGGAGTCCCAGCAGATCGCACGCTACCTGCATGACTTTACCATGCTAGACGGCCTGACTAGAAAGAAGGCCCTCTACTTTAGATAGAGGTGTACTAAATACCTCCTATACAAGCGACTACTCTAGAAGACCCTCCTAGATGCTAATCAGATGCACTGTATAGTGGATGGAGCGGAAAAACGCTAGGAACTCGTTAAAGCAGCCTACAAGGAGAATGGCCACTGTAGCAGGGAGGTAACCTACAGATGCCTCTAGCAACGCTACTACTGGCCTAGGATGTACACTGAAGTTGTATAAGCAGTCATCGCCTACCCTAATTGTTAGGCATAGGCCCCTAGAAGGTATTAGGAAGCAGTGCAAGGAACCACCCTACCCCTATGGCCTATGTAGAAGGTGCACCTTAATAGCCAGCATATACCAACTGATTAGGGGAAGTGGTACCTTATTAAAGGCTGCTACAACCTAATGGGATGGCTAGAAGCTACAGTAGTAAGAAGGCTCAACTCTAAAGCAGTCAAGGATTTTATCTAAGACAAGCTTATCTAGACTTATAGCATGCCTAGCCTTCTAATTGTTGATGGAGGACCTAAATTTAAGAAGGAGGTTAAGATAGTCTATAAAGAACTTGGGATTTAGAGGATCGTAGTTTCTACCTACAACCTAAGGGCAAATGGCATCGTTAAGGGCAGCCATTTTAGCCTAGCTAGCACCCTAGCTAAACTTACAAATAGTACTAAGAAAGGCTGGATAAAGCTATAGAGACCTGCCCTCTTTGCTAAATAGACGACTATTAAGGCATCCTATAGCTAGACGCCTTTCCATCTCATAAGAGGCTACAAACCAGTTGTTCTACTAGAGACAAGTACGCTATTATAGAGGGTTATCAACTAGTTAGCTGATATATCTACCTAAGAATACCTTGAAGTGTAGATCTAAATACTAGAGGAGAGGCAAGAAGACCTCAACAAAGCAGCTATAGATATAGCTAAATACTATCGTTGTTTAGCTAATTAGAAGAACTCTACACTTAAGAACAGCATAAAGCCTAAGAATAGGGAGATTAAGGAGAAAGATCTAGTCCTGCTCTACAACAACATCTAAGCTATTAATATATCTAGGGATAAAAAGCTGTCCTACTAATAGAAAGGGCTATACTTTATATACCAGAGGACTGATTAGGGAGTCTACTTCCTATACACACTAGACAGAGTTGACCTAGAGGGCACATTCCCTCTACACTACTTAAAGAAGTTCATCCAGATAGACAGGTACTAGAGACTAGTAGACAAGACCTACCTAGAATTGATGCCTAGCGAAGATCTAATTAGACCAACCTAGAGAGAAGAAGAAGAGAGGTTTGAACGCTCTTTAGGTTTAGAGGTAGATACTAGCCTAGGGGAGGACTCTAGGACAGGGGAGGAGTCTAAAGAAGAGACAGATTCAGAGGAGGATGCAGACTAAGAAGAGGAATTGGCTAGATTAGACGATTTAGACAGTTTAGAGGAATAGGATAGCCTACCGCAACTATACACCTCTATTTCCATAATTAATATCCTATCCTACCCACTACAAGCACCTTAGGACTAACTAAACCCTAGACTTTCTTATAGTTATTTCCTTATATTTCCTTTTGTTATTCTCTAATTAGACTAGAAATAGATAGATTTCATTTTTTGAAGGACATTTTCTTAAGTAATTTTGCAAATTTATTAACCTCTGCTAATAAACTAGGCGAGTCGAACCAAAGAGAAGGGATCTTTGAAGTTCTAGACAACTAGCTATTACAACGACGACCTAACTATACCTTACACCTAATTAGAGCATATAGGCCTATATACTACACTATAGGGCCATATATTATGCTACAAAATCATACATCGTACTACAAGACAGCACATCCTCCCATTAAGGGATATCATATACTAAGCAGATACAGCTAGATACACCTAGCTATATCCAGCTACAGTGTAGGACAGACTAAGCATACAGCATATACTAGACTACGATTAGAAGCTATAGCTAGAGATTCTCTATTGATGAGGACTTAGGACATGATAAAAGCAGACCTTCCTACTCTAAGACCTCTACACTCTATTATCTGTACACTATCTAGACCTAGCCTATCCTAGGCAATAGATATTAAGACAACAAGGACTACCTAGCCCTGATTAGACCTACTTATACCTCTTCTATGCTTTATGCTGCGCAGTACTAATAGCCTTATAGTTGGGTTCTTGTAGATCTTCTTTGCAAGGTGTAGTCTTAGCATTGAGGGCACGAAGACCTATATCTTCTGATTGGCAACAACTGCTACGCAGACCTTTGAATCTTAGTATCCCTGCCTAGTTAGACAATGCAAAAAAGCATTGGTGGCCCTTGACGTGGAAGAGGCAGTTCCTACAAACGCTATTGTAGAATCCTAGGACTAAGATGCAGCTAAAGAAAGGAGTCTGGATGTGTATAGTATTGTTGTCCTGGCTAGGGTTTCTGACTAGGCCTACGTGGAACTGATTAGAAGGATTTTTAGGGTCTGAGAGGTAAATCTAGGAAGACTGGTACTGATTTTTGTACTTAGAGTAAGGGACTTAGTTCTAGTGGCTAAGAGACTAGATAAAAAGACCCTAGAGATAGTGTGTATTGAGTCTGATTATTCTAATGTATTTCTTAAGTAGGTAGCTACTACTGGCCTTGGTGTATACTGATTGGTACTTAAGACCCTTTATGTTCTTAGCTTTGGCTATAAAGGACTAGAGGTGGGTGTTGGCGCCTATAGTAGTCTAGAGGTTTTTGTACTTCTTAGAGTTAGCAAAGGCTTTTATATCCTATTTGATGTAAACGCTAGCTGCGACCTTTCTATTGAGCTTATAGATAGAGATTTAATTAAGAAGGAGCTGGTACTAACTGTAGGAAGAAAGGTAGCCTAGAGGAGGAGCCTTTGAGTTTCTAACCTAGATTAACGCTCTGGGATTCTAGACGACCACTTGATACTCTAGCAACTAGAGAAGAGGGATCTCCTTTTCGTTGCTCTAATTAGAGAGAACAGGTTAGATAATACTAGTTTCTAGGGAAAGAATGGTAAGGGGAGGTACCTTGGGAAGTACTGGCTTGTTGCCTGTAGCCCTCTTCTTAGATAGAGACTTGGTGGTTATGGCGACTTTAGTAGAGAAGGTGACCTTGGTAGATAGGAAAAGAACTAGCTAGACGAGGTGGAAAAAGAAGAGGAGGATAGCTATAATGTTTTAGAAAAAGAGGAAGGGCCTAAGGACAAGAAGAATTGTTGCTAAAGATAAAGGCCTAGGAGGACTTTAATGACCTCTAAGGGGTTAGAATTAAGGTGTTATGCCTGATAAAAGCTCCTAGGTCTAGTTAAGCTAAAGAGATAGTGTTAACAATAAAGAAAGGGGGTGATGGGGAAATGTACTAATGCAAATGGAAAGAGCACCTGGAATCTAGGTTAAGGACAAAGAAGACCTTAAACCTTCAACACTACCTTTCCCAACGCCTTAGACACCTTTAGGAATTGCTTCCAATTCTAATCAGACCCACTAGCACCTTCTCAAACACCTAGGCTAGATAGATTAATGCCTCTCTAAAAGTTCTACTACAACATAAGACCCTTCTTAGATACCCTTAACAGTTCTAGCATCGCTATAGCAACCAGATTCACTACTATCAACAAGAAGCCCGCTAACGCAGCTACCACAGCGAAAGTACCAGACGCTAACCTGCTAGCACCTAATTAGACGCTATTCAACCTAGAAACCGCTAGGCTATTTATAGACCCTACAGTCGACTGGCCTAATAGGATGTAGAAGGGAAAGCACATCCTTGCCTAGCTTAGCTATACTAATAGCAAGATGCTAGTAAAGCCTTATAGTTTCTATACAATTAGAGCTTATCTAGGCTAGTATAACACTATTAGGAAGGGTGATGCTCTTAAGAAGGAATTCCTGGCCTACTTCTCTAGGCTAGAGCTACAGAGTACCTGGGATAATGGCTAGCTCTTTGGAGAAGAGATCTTACTGATTTGTTATAACGTGATTGTACATCGACCGGCGCAGTCAATCGACCGGCGCACTTTCCGCCCGCACCACCACCTCCTCCACGCGACCCACCATCTCCACGTCCACGCACAATGTCTGTCCTTACAAAAGAAA
>Ga0247771_1000637_pt1 | contig 10879 bp, 10 predicted proteins | sample UWRJL197509C6_FD_179948 | JGI IMG/M metagenome (GOLD analysis project Ga0247771, IMG submission 179948) | Plant litter microbial communities from Arlington Agricultural Research Station in Wisconsin, United States - UWRJ-L197-509C-6 | ecosystem: Environmental > Terrestrial > Plant litter >...
CAGACCTGCCCTTCATCCGCCGCAGTCGTTAACTGATTACAGGATCCACCGACATCCCGCGGACACCGAGGCCAGAGACGACCGCGCGCCGTTGCAGATCTACTCGAACCTACTCTCGAAGGTACGCTTCGCCGAACTCGAGACGCCGTGCTTCCGCTGATCTTTAACAGGAGAGCAGTATCGTGTCACCAAGTCCCCTCAAAAGAGCGCACGCTCGAGTCGAAAGCCTCGCGCCAGCGGGCGAGCTCCACCAACCAAGCACGCCCAAGCCCTTGACTCGTCTGCGCGGAAGAGAACGGTCAGTCGAGAGCTGAGGCGCTTGTTTCCTCCCTGAATGTCGCTGACTGTCACAGAACCCAGACGCCGTCCAGCGCCGGCCCCAGAAGCGAGCGCCCGCCGTTGCTCCCGAGCACATTCCCGACAACCGTCCCCGGAAGCGCCGCCGCGTATCGACCGAGCCTCCTGAGAATACATCCGGCGAAGGGGCAGTTGGTGGCGGCACCGAGAATTCAAACGATCCAATTAGCTTCTGGGCAACTGAAAGACGCTGGCCATCACAGGGGCCACCGGAATATTCCGAGCAGGACGCCATGGATCGTCTGCTGGCGAGAAAGAAGTCGTCGTCGTCTCTCCGCCGCAAGCGGTCGGAGTCTGGCCTCTCTTCGACGCCGAGCGATCAGAAGCCAAGGGAGGAGAAGAGTGCGCCATACAGAAACCCGCAGTACGAACTTGTGCTCAACACGAAAGGCACATTCATGAAGGAGTCCAAAGAGGGCATCAGCGACGCGAGCAAGCTCCTGTGCCAGAAGCTTCTTGATGGCGAACAGGACGTTCCTAAGGAGTCGGTTTTCGACGATGCTGTGTTCAGGAATGCTTGCCAGAACTTGCAGGGCAAGAACGAGGCCAGGGTTATTCAAGATGTTTCTCGGTTGATCGTCCCTTCGGCAGAAACACTTGCCCTCCGGGCCGAGAGCCTCGAGTGCCTCGTGGAGAGCGTCAACGAGGGCTGGAACAACTCGATCCCTCTGACCGGGACTCGCCCACAACCCGACTACTCTGTGGGCTTCAGACGGGAAGCTTTCACACAGGACCAGCTGGACAAGATCTCCCCGATTCTTGGCGATTGGGTTTCTGGCGACCAGTCCTTCTTCATGGCTACCTACTACATGCTCTTTCCATTCCTGTCGAACGAGGTCAAGTGCGGCCTCCAGGCGCTTGACGTCGCAGACCGCCAGAACGCCCACAGCATGACGCTCGCCGCGAGGGCCGTCGTTGAGCTCTTCCGCCTTGTGGAGCGCGAGAGCGAACTCAACCGCGAGCTCCTTGCCTTTTCCATCTCGCACGACCACCGGTCGGTACGGATCTACGGCGTGTATCCCGTAATTAATGGGAAGGAAACCGAATATTACCGCCATCCAATCCACACTTTCGACTTCACAACGCTGGATGGCAAGGAGAAGTGGACGGCATATCGTTTTACGAAGAATGTCTACGACGTATGGATGCCGAAACAGTTCGAGAGGATCTGCTCGGCGATCGACCAGTTGCCGTCCAAGTTGGACTTTGATGTCCCGTCGCTCCCAGGAACAGGTCTTTCCCAGGGGCTCGGGAGTCATCATCTGTCCCGGCCGGACGACGACACGGCATCGGCGTCAAAAGAGGATGATCGCCAGTCAAGCATCGCCGGCCACCGGATTACTCCAGACACCTCATTCACGGGACCAGGGGCGGCAAAGAGGCGGAGAGACGGTACGAAATAGTCTCAGGAGTTAGTGCAATCAGCAGAAGAATGCAGGTCCTCCCCTTCCAGCTCCGTTCCTCCCAGATCTTACCCAGAGGCAAGCGAGAAATGCGTGAGATCCACGTCCGGTTCTGGTCCGCGAACTTGACGAGCATGTCGGCGACGGCGTCCGAGCGGTCCGGCGCCATCATACGCCGGTCGTACCACAGGTCGGCGCCCTCGATCGCGCGCACATCGAATCGCGTCACAACGCCAAAGTTTCCGCCGCCGCCCTTGAGCGCGCGGAACAGGTCGCCGTGGCTCGACACGTTGGCGTTGACGACGGAGCCGTTGGCGAGCACGACCTCGTAGTTGACGACGCTGTCGCAGCCCATGCCCAACACAGCCCGAGTAGTACGAGATGCCACCGCCGAGCAGGAAGCCGCCGACGCCGTGCCGCTCATGCCGGGAATCCCGCCGTGCCCGCCGATGCGGACCGCGATGTCCCGCCTGCCCGCCTCAACGCCGAGGAGCGACGTGAGCCCGGTGGAGAGCTCGGCCGCCGACTGCGGCACGAGGAAGCACGACGGCCGGAGGCGCAGGTTCATGGCCCAGGTATAGGTGACGTGGGCGTCGTAGTCGGGGGACGCGGTCCGAGAGACCGGCGGCGACAAGCGCATCACACTGGACTGGGGCAAGACGTGTTAGCCGTCAGCAGACGGGTGCTGCTGGTGTTTTTGCCCCCGTACACAAAACCATATCTTGGCATGTATCGTATATGGGTGCTTAATGGGCTCCGTGCAGTTTAAGCAGCTCGACGACAGCCTCGTGCCCATTCTCGGCGGCCCACGACAGCGGCGTCCGGCCATTTTTCGAGTCGACATTGGCCTTCCCTGTCGCTAGTAACAGCTTGATGACGGCTTCGTACCCGTACCTGGCAGCCCATGACAACGCTGTCCGGCCTTTGCGGTCTTTCGAGTCAACATTGGCCTTCCCTGTAGCTAGCAGCAGTTTGACGGCGCCCTCATGTCCGTACCCGGCGGCCCACGAGAGCGGCGTCCGACCATATTCCCTGTCTTTCGAGTCGGCATCGGCTTCTCCTGCCAGCAGCAGCCAGATGACGTCATCGTACCCGTGCCTGGCAGCCCACAACAACGCCGTCCGGCCTCTGCGATCTTTCGAGTTGATGTCAGCCTTCCCTGTCGCCAGCAGCAGCTTGACGACAGTCCTGTGTCCGTTCTCAGCGGCCAAAGCTAGCGGTTGCTGGCCACCCTCATCCCCGGCGTCGATATCAGCACCGTTCTCGACCAGTAGCCGCACTATAGCCTCATGGCCCTCCTTGGCGGCCCACTGCAGTGGCGTCAAGCCGCCGTGATCTTTTGCCTCAAAGTCAGCGCCGTTCTCGGCCAGGAAGCGTACGACTGCCTCGCGGCCCTCTTCGGCGGCCCATCGTAGCGGCGTCTGACCCAGCTCCATATACACTGCTTCGATGGCTGCGCCTTTGCCATCGACAAGCAGATCGTCCATAATCCTCAGCGCTCTTGCGTCCACTTCTCTCCATGGACCATGGGCCGGGGAAGAGTCGTCCGCTCCTCTCATCGCCGCCCCGGTCGCATATACCTCCACGGCGCTCCGGAGATTTTTGACTGCCTCCTCATATCGTTCCATTCTGTTGAGTAGCATTCCGAGATTCCATATTCTGGTAGCTTCGTCCAGATAATCCTGGCACCGGCATCCCATCCTTAGACACTTCGGCACTCGGCTGTTCACGAAGTACCAATAGCTTTCACCCCGCGACATTTTTCCAGATTCGTCCCAATCCCAGACAAGCAGCAAATCAGTTGGGAACGTTGTCGATGAAGCCGGCCACCCTGGCAGATCGTCTTTCAGGGGAGCTGCAATCATGATAACGGCCGAAAAACTGTCGCATAGCCTGATGATTGTGGGCTTCGATGCCCCTTGCAAAAGACAGACGACGTCCCCATTGTTGATAGCCTTTGCTGAGGCCTGGAAGGCGTAGTGGGAGATCCATGGCTTCTGCTTCGAATCGCAAGAGCTGAGCTTGTTCCTCCAAGTAATTTCCACATGCTGCCTGTCCTGTCGAGTGGCATCCTGTCCGGCTTTTGATACTTCGCCGAGTATGTAGCCCTTGGCTTCAATTACCGCCACTTCTTCATCGTCCCATGTGCTGACGGACACCTGATCGGAGAGGCAGAAATTGACAAGTTTTCGAAAGAGATCTTTCCATGAAGATCTGTAGTTGGCCGACAACCCTGCCGCGTCGAGGTCATCCAAGCACATACCTTGTAACGCATACACCTTATCGAGCGGGTCGGTAGCCTTGCGGGTGTGGTACATATCTACCAGCTCGCTTAGAGCGCAGATATTCAGAGAGAAACTGCCTGGCCGACTAATTTCGTCTCCGTTGTACCTGCGCCGGAAGATCGCACCTCTTATGAGGTAGGCTATCGGAGAGACCAGAGTCCGCAAGTCTGGACGCGGATGGAACGGCTTCAACGCGCTTAAACCCGAGCAGAACGCATGTCCATCGATTTCTGCGGAGCCGCACTTGATCAGGATATGCCGAGCCGCGGCGACCTCCTGAAGCACCTGAGTCAAGTTTGTTATAACGCCTGCCCAACTCGTTGACCGTCCGCCACTTACCCAGATGCGCTGAAACCATTCCCGTCCGAGCAAGGCGAGGACCGCTTGTCGGTTCGCTTCGTCTGGCGGGGTATTCGCATGCTGCTCTTCCGCGGCAGCGCGGAGCACTTCGAGTGCCTGATCGCTGCAGTCCGCTGCCTCTCCAAGCCATACGATTACGCGACTTGCTTTGGCATAGATCTTCGCCATACACCGAACTTGCTGTTCCTTTTCGCCTTGTTCGTCTTGGTTGATGCAAATAGCATCTATCCACAGAATTCGTTCCATAAAGCAATCCCGAAGATGGGAGAGCGCTGCGTGAAGGTTGGCCGTCACCGGCACCTTATTGTCGTCGATAAAAATCGATCGTGGGTATTCCTGAGGTCCCCATCGGTATGATAAAGCGTCGTAAGGATGAATGCTTCTTGAGTCTAATAGAGAGCAGGTAAGGAGTCGACAATGTATTCTGGAATGTTTGTCTGGATTCGGCAAAAGCCGAAGCAGCCGCGCACTACCTAATGGTAAAGGCTTGTACAAAGACATCGTTACCAAGAGGCAATTTAGGAGGCGCTGATCTCCAATCTCGGATGTTACAAACCTTCTTGAGGAGTGGACGAGGAACAATTCCTTTCCGTTGAGCGCCCGAGGCTCGCTGCATTGATGCTTCTTCCTCAGCCTTATGAGGCCCTCTTCTGCGTTGATCTCGATGGTGCCTTATTGTGGCCTGAGGCACTTCGCGCTGTGAGCGCAGCAGTAGGCTTGAAGTCCCAAAGAGCCGCCGGTGACTTCACTGAAGCGGGAAGGCGCGTCAGTCACGTGCCCTGGCGCAGTGGCACCCAAATAAGGCCTAGTCAAAGACTACAGAGGCCTAGCGTGGTCACCCGACGCAGTGTGAAGCAGTGTGTGAGGTCCAGTGAGTGGTTGAGGTTTTAGGAGCTGAATCTCGTCACCATTACGGCGGCATGTGAGACGCAGGGCCTGGCACAGCCTCACTACACAGCCTCATCGTTGCACTAGCTGTTTTCAGCAATGCCCAGCCGCCGGGATTCTTGACGTACAGAAGCCCGCAACAACCATCCATTTTCCTCCACGTTTGCACAGTTTAACAATAACCAGAAGTTCCTTAGGGAATAGTACTGTAATCTCTTTAGTATGTCCAATTCACTACAGGTGGTACTGCAGCCTACTGCTGGAGTTTCTGCCTCAATCACGTCGTCCAAGGACGACAAGCCTGAGATGGCTGCCAAGCCGAGCAACCCGCCCAAGGCTCAGAAACCGGACTCGACGTCCGTTCCATATCCAAGTCCTCCGAATTCGCCGCGTCAAGCGAAGGCCCACAATCCTGTGGTCCCGAAACCGGCTGGAACTGTCTCCTGTGCTCTCAGTCCTCCTACCGCCCTTCGGCATTTGTCAGCATCGACGGCTCCCGAGAAGAAGCCGGCAGAGAACGAGTTTAATGCTTCAACACTGAGAACTCGTCTGGGACTCGACGAGGGGCGGTGCGGAGGCCCTAAAAAAGACACGCGGGGGCCGTGTCGCAATTGGTCGCCGGCAGCGAACAAAGGCCCGATCACTTCTCAGCTCGAGGCAATGACAGGCCTCACGCAGGCATCTCCGGAACTCAGATCCGCGCTGGACAAGCTGGCTATGCTTGTGCATTGCAAGCATCACGACAATGGCCTCCCAAAAAAAGCTCGACTCGAAGTCTGGACAACCAAGTTCCCCCTCGGCCAAGCTGATGCCGATCGGGCTGCGTTGGTTGAAAAACGAATCAGAAGATTACTAGACCTGGAGTCTACCCGGTGCATAGGGATAGCGAGCAGTACGCGCTCACGCTGTAAAAACGGAATTGGCGGGCAAAGGGTACAAAATTGTGCAAGGACGATTGATGAAATTGTCAAGCCGGACATTCATCTCGACGACAGCTTTCTTGACGGCCTTCTCAAAGTCCTTGAGACAAACATGCACTGTCACTATCACGTCAACAAGCATCCTCCGAAAATGGTGGCGTCATGGAAGTCGAGCATTGTGGGAATCCGCGGTGAGCAACCGATCGAGTCCGCCGGAAGCAGTGCGCCAGAGGGGGCAAGAAATCCTGCCCGGGCTCCAAACACTCAAGAACCCGAGAGCCCGGCAACCAAACCGGTCGACGGCCTGGCCTCGCGAAGTCGAGACTCGTTGACACCAAACTTCGATCGAGATCTCAGCACGTGCTGGCCCGCGGCCTACGACACCTCCCCCTTCGACATTATTGAGAGGAGCAACAGACTTTCCGATTACAAGTCCTCATATGCCCAAGTTAAAAGCGAAATGACGAAAGAATTCGAAGAAGAGGACCTGAAGCCCGGATATCTATATGCCTATGAAGTTGAAGGAAACAAGGGGTTTGTCAAGATCGGGTACACGAACATTTCCGTTGAGAAGCGTCATTCCAAGTGGAACTTCGATTGCAACAGGCTCTCCAAAGCTGTATACCCCGTTCCTTCTGTAAGTTTCGGCAAGGTTGAACATGCCCATCGTGTCGAGCAATTGTGTCACGCGGAGCTGCGCCATCGCTGGATTAGGATATACTGCAAGGGTTGCTTGAAGCAGCATCGGGAATGGTTTGAGGTTTCGCATGCAGAGGCTATTGCGGTGATTCAAAAGTGGTCCAAGTGGATGGGAAACTCGCCGTATAAAGCAGCTGAGAATAGATGGGCGCTCAGAGACGAAGAGGTGAGGAGAGTAGAGGATATGGACCGTTTCATGACGGAACTATCGTTAGCGCAGCCGAAGAGTCAAAGACACTAGCGCAGCGTAAGTTAACGCATCTGCCCCTGTCCGCCGAGCGACCAGCACCATGAACGCGGAGGAGTGCATGAGTGAAGGCGCGAGTAAGCCTCCTCAAGCGTCAACCCCTGAGCAGGGCTGCAGGTAGCCTCCTGAAGCCAGAAAAACTCATATTGTACGAGGAACTTCATCTCTGGGGCTCTGGTGTACCTTTGTAGTGACCCTCTCCCAGGAGAATTCTCCCCCAACTCCGGGGCACTGGTCTAAGCGGCGCCAACATATACCCGCTGCCGCCCGCCGTGTCCGATATGTCGGCCATGACGGGCGGCGCCAAGGCCGTCGCCGCTGTCGCTCGGAGTCGCTCCGCCGCTAATGTCGCACCGAGAGCACCGAGACCATCGACGGGCCCAACGGGGAGGGCCACATCGAGACGGTTAGCATCTCCCTCAACGGCGGGCCCTCCAATAGGCGGCACGGGGTGTGACGCAGGGCGAGCTCCTGCGCCAGGAACAGCGCGCCGGCGTCGTCGGTCAGCCAGCTGGCGCGCACGGCGGCCGTGTCGGTGCTCGAGGACGGCCGGAGCGCGCCGAGGACGCGGGCTGGGCACCGCGGCGCCGAGTACAAGCTCAGCGGCACCAGCGATCCTGTGCTACAGGCCAAACGCCGCAACTTCAGAGCCTTCGACTCGACGGTCCCGCTGCTCCCGTCCAACGCTCCGAGTCTGCCTCCGTGAGTTGGACGCCTTGGTACACGGCCGCGGCGTAGCCCGTGGTGAGATAGTCGGCTCGGCTCTGTATTCCCTGGTGAAGCTCTCCTCGACAGCCCCTCTTTGCTGCTGGGTAAATAGGCGCAAGCGGTCGTCCAAGTCGCACAGCTCCCGCCTAGTAGCCTCGATAACTTTCTTTGCAGTAACCTGCGCCTTCTCAACCTTGAGAGCAACTGGTTCAGGCAAGCAGTCATCGTCAATCTCATCTAGTCTGAAATAAAAGCCCATGGCTGCCATGATTGGGAGACGAGAAGTCAGGGGACTTTGATCCGTAAAGATGGAATGTAAATGCAGATGCGTCCTCGACGGAATATTGAGAGGAACATGCAGCATACTGAGGCTTTCTACGTTTGCGACTGGGTTGCGTGTAAGGCAGCTCCTGCTTCTAGACCGCGGTCCATGCCTGCTGCTGGGCCAGCTGTTGCTGCTACTGGAGGGCCCGCCGATGAGGGAGATGCTAACCGTCTCGATGTGGCCCACCCCGTTGGGCCCTTCGATGGTCTCGGTGCTCTCGGTGCGACATTAGGGGCGGAGCGACTCCGAGCGGCAGCGGCGACGGCCTTGGCGCCGTCCGTCATGGCGCGAGCGCTCTCCAGGCCAGGCCGCCGCTTCCCATGCCGTCCAGGATACGCCGGATGTGTTCGCTCCCCAGGTCGTGACATGTGTTCTCACGGAAAGGGGATGCCATCGTGTGTCCCACGCTATCGCCATCCCTAAAATCCCCTGAAGAACCAGCCGTCCGCGGTACAGGGAACGCTCGAGAGTACGCGAGGTACCCGGAATTCTCAGAGGCGGCCCGCCCCGGCGTCGGAAGAAGAGTGAAGGCGATGTTTGCGTTCAGTGGGTGTCACTCGCCCATTGGCGCTCCGTCATGGCTCAAGGGGACGTTGGATGGCCGTTTATGCCCCCCCTCGACTAGAGATGCGGCTCAGAGAGGCTGAAACGAGACACCTCGAGGTCTATCACTGTACTTTTGGAGCCGTCTCACCGTTGTGTGACTATTTTTAGCAGGCGAGATAGAGGTTTCGATTTCAGACTCCCTCCGTTAGCATAGCCCATTTTCTTCCTCCTGGTCATCGTCCAAATCCGTCGTGCATCCTCGGTTCTGCCAGGCGCGTAACTGGGGGCGGGGGTGGGGCCACTCTCATGACGCCCAGACATGTCGGAAACGCCCTGATCGGAAAGACCCTCTCCCACCCTACGGCAAAACTTCGGCATATCATGCACGTTGAACCCACCAAGTTTTTTTTTCTTCTGTTCAAAGATGGAGTGCCATCTCATAGAGCTGATCTACGCTTCGCTTCGCTTGAACAGCGTCACTCCTGCCTGCCTTACGTGTAGAAATCTTTATTGGGTTCCAAATGGCGCACACCGGCGACAACGGCCAAAAGCGTGATGTGGTGCTCTCTCCGAGCGCTGCATGTCCGAGTCGACAAACCCCTGGTCATGTTGGACGTATCACTAGACACCTTTGTCTCCGACCCTGCTGTGACGTTTGCGGCCGCGCGATAGCCTGTGGCGACGTGTTCGTGGCTTGTGGGTGCCAGCATGCCCAACCGGATCCAGTATCCAGTGTCCGCTACTAACACATATCTTAGTGCTTGGGAATGACAATTCGACAGCCTATGCAAGCTGCCCTGGCTTGACGATATTCCCTGAGTATGGCCACAACCCTGTGCTCCAGCTCCTCAAGGGTATATCCCTCTGTCGGCGGCCCCATTGTCAAGCCTGTGCGGAGTCTGCCGAGACAGCGGTGCTGCACATCGACTGCTTCAAGCTGTTCGTCCGAGGATGCAAATCTAAAGAGGTGATGCAACGCCTATGGATAGCAACATCTTGGAGGAACCCCTGGAGAGCAGCGCCCGATCTTCATCTAGAAGAGACTACGAGTACAGCGATCGTGCCGTCGATGGCAGCAGAGCAAGCCGGGTTCGCAAGACTTACCCTCCTTCCGCCCGAAATCGTCCGGGTTATCCGCGACTCCTCAGCATCAAGTCTCCTTTGGGCCTATGGCTCAGCGATGCGGCTGGCCAGCCAAATGTCTGACGGGGTGTCATTGCAGGGCCTAGTTTCTGCCCCGCTGTTGGAGGTCTCATCTTGGGAGCGGGGCAGTCCACCGCTGCTCATAGCACAGCCCCCGCAAAGCACAATACGTCTGACGATTGATGCACGGGGTATAAAGAAAATAGAGAGGCTGGCGTCGAGTCCTCCCTACCGCAATTGGCGATCTGACCATCTGGCCTTCGTCATTGCTAAAGACAAGGATATAGTCGATGCTATTGTGCATTTTAAGGTACGATGTCTCCCCAACCTCCTGAGTGTAATTTGTCTCACTGGAAGAAGTATGGCTTCTGCCGTCTGGAGTTGCCGAACAGCATCTGGGGCCTTCAGATCTGGGACACGCCAAGCCCCCCTGATCTGGATGACTGCATCTTTTTGCCAGCGGAGATCAGAAGCACTTCACAATTTTGCACTATTGATCTCTGCAACACAGAGGGCTTCACCTTTTTTTTCGGCATCGGCACAATCCACGCCATCCATGCACATACGCCGACGACATTGAGTGCTCGGTCGACATATGACCGTCTTTCGCCAAGGCAGAAACAGTTGGTAATATGGTTATACATGCCTATTTCGTCCCAAGACTATATCATCGCAGTCGGGATGCGACAGCAACAGGATAGCGATGGGTGGACGAAGTATTGTTTGCTGGTACTGCCCTCTGGCTCACGTACGAAGTGCTGTCTAACCATGGGTCATAGTTCCGCACGCGCCTTGCCGGCGACTTCACTGTTGGCCCATACTTTCCGAATGATACTGCTCGAGACTTTCTTCTTAGCGGAGTACGGCCAAAAACGCTCATCTACGACACTGCTGCCTTGCAGAACGTCTCCGTCTTCGGTGCATACCCCGGGAAGCTGCCTGGCGACGATTCTATTGCTGCTTTTCGCCATCCACGGTCAAGCAGGCCTCCTTTCCAG
>Ga0247771_1000638_pt1 | contig 10878 bp, 6 predicted proteins | sample UWRJL197509C6_FD_179948 | JGI IMG/M metagenome (GOLD analysis project Ga0247771, IMG submission 179948) | Plant litter microbial communities from Arlington Agricultural Research Station in Wisconsin, United States - UWRJ-L197-509C-6 | ecosystem: Environmental > Terrestrial > Plant litter >...
GCCAGGACAGGGTGGGCGGTAGGACGGCTTTTTTCGGTAGGCAGTTCTGCGTCTCGTTGCTTCTCGGGGGGTGGCGAGAAGAGACAGAGAGTGCTCGAGAGGTCGGTACGCTGAGGCGCCGTCCTGATCCTCAATCAAATACCGTGCAGTGGTCGAGGCTACGGGCAGTGCATAGCGACGGAATGACGACGACTCAAGCTAATGAGTCAGCGTTGGTTGCTGGCTTTGGTTGGAGCCTGGCAAAGATGTGCGTGATTGGGCCGAGCGGCTCGTGAAGACAGAGTGTCTTCTTTGGGAAGCCGGTTGATGGGTTACGAGGGTCAAACCTTGCGAAGGTGTGGGAGGCGGCCGCTCTTTTTGTAGAGGCCACGTCGCTCCAAGGGGATACGGACGCCTGATGATGCCTCAGGCCGCCAAGGACGCCATTTTTTTGCGCCCTCGTCAGGGGTCGCCGCAACGGCCCGTGATTGGCCGGTTGCGCCGGGACACGGCCATTGCGAGGCAGTTCGGGTTCAGTGCAAATTGGAGCGGCTCGGGAGCAAGAGTCAGGGGATCGTCGGAAAGGGAAAAGATCGCAGAGGCGACCTCTCGGAGCTGACTGGCTTCTCCCTGGGCGGCGAAGGGGGCACACGACGGCGAAGGCCAATGCAAGGCATCGACACAAGGGCCGGAGGCTGCTGGTTCAGCCCAATGGCGGACTTCAGCGAGAAGGAGGCGGTGCTGACGCTGCAGCTGGGCGCTGACTGCGGACGGCGCTGAAAAAGACGGACGAAGCTTTGCAACGCCCTTCTCGCGGAGGGCAGAGTACGACGTACCCGAGACGCAGTGGTGGCTCCTAAACTTAGCACGGCTTGCTTCCGACGAGACAGCCTCCACATGGCACAAAGTACGGGGCATCCCCGCCGTCCCACCACACTATACTCCCTATCACGAGGCAGAGGCCTCTGGAGGATGGGCTGGGGCTACGGTGCGACGGCCCTCGTAGCTGCACTGTCAGCCCCCGGGTCAGCGGGATCAACGCGGTCAGCTCCCGCCTGCGGTCAGCTGCGGTGCTCGCTGCAAGACCCGGAGCACCGTTCTCACACTGTCCGTCCCCTTCCGTCGATTCGATTCTCGATGCTTCTCCGGCGGCCAGATCGCGGCCAATATGCTGGGCTTCAAAGTCATCTCGGCATTCATCTGCAATATCTCCCAGACTTTACCGGTTTTGCGGCGAGGTTTTAGGCCTTCCAACCTCCGTTTCAGTGGCGACGTCCAATCTCGACGTTAAAGGAGGCGGACCGCCGGCCGCCATATTAGCCTGAAGCTCGCCATCTTCGTCTCCGGGCTGCTTCGTTACCCCAGATCGATCCACCCCAGGACCGCCCGGAAGCACGGGCGGGCGGGTCGCCGGAAGCAGCTGGACCGGGAACTGAAATTCTAGAATGCCAGTGCCAGAAACCCCAACCTCGTCTGTTGGACCGTGGAGCCGCAGACGCATATAGCCGGGCCCCGATATACCGTCGTTGGACGCAGAGGCAGCGAGGAGGCGTGACGGGCCCATGAAGCCGACTGCTCGCCGGCTGGACGAAAGGGGCAGGAGAGTCGACCAGCCACTATGCCGTAGCGGCGAAGGTCTGATGCCATCGCCCTTCTCTCTGCCGACCATCTCGCGCGACCCAGGCCGGCTTGTCGACGACTCGACACCCGCCAAGGGGACGACGGACCGGCCCCAGGATCGACGTCTGACACAGAGGGATCATCGCCGCCGACCCGCCGACCCGCCGAACTCAGCCGCGTCCCTCGGAACCCCCTATCCCTTTTCCGAACTGGGCAATTCGGAGGCTGTGACAAGTGTGACCAAAGCGAAAAGGGCATTTTTCGCTAGAACTGAATGGTCCGCGGGCTGCGACAGCCACAGACCCCAGCCATCGCCGTGTTATTGCTGGGCCCACAACTATTGGCGACAAGTTTCAGGGGCTTGCAGAGAAGTTTCTCGTTCTCGGCGCCACGACCCGAGCTGAGCTCAGGGGCTCAGGGGCCTGCTGCTGCTGCCTCCTCGCTCGCACGGACATTCGGAGGCTGGGTTCCTGCACGGACTGCCGGGCTGCCGTCCGCTTCGAGCCGGTGCCGTCCTGGCACGACGCCTCAGGCAAGCCGGAGAGCCGCCCGCCACGGCATCACGCGCAGGCTGGCCGATCAAACCACGTGCCAATCTACCCACGGCGACGGACCATCGTCAGATAAAGCTAAGGCGAATGCCCTCCTGGACCGACCTACGCAGCCGAGGGCGGGGCCTGTGGTTGGGGTCAGACAACAGGATCCCAGTTGCCATTCCTCCCCTTGACGATGCCGTCGATGTCGCTCGTCACCCAGCCGCCATAAAAGTCCCCGGGCTGCGGTTCGACCTTCTCGCCGTCGACGAAGCAGTCCCACGGTCCGGCGTAGAACGAGACGTGGTCCTTGATGGCCCAGAAGCCTTGCGTGGGCCGCTCGTACGACCAGATGCGGTTCGAGACCGTCTCGCCCGTCGACGGGTGCGTGATGGCGTGGTAACTAGCCGCCCCCTTCCACTCGCAGTAGGTGCTCCGGGCGGTCTTGGGGAGGGCGACCTTGATGGCCGACGGCGGCAGGTAGTAGGCTGTCGCCGTCAACAAGCGAGCACTCGTATCGGGGTGGCTAGAGCACGCACTCGGCGGGTGATGGGTCTCCAGCACCCAGTATGCCTCCTTGGTGTCTGCGATCAGCTCGTCCCCCCACCGGATCTGCAGGTGCCTCGCCGTCTTCTCCAACAGAGGAGGCCGGGGGAACTGCTGGACGTTCAGTTTCGGCTTGCCCGCCATGGTTCTCGCGAACATGAAGTCGGTTCCCGTTAGCACTCGTCTGTAAAACACGCTCAATCATCAAGAGCAAGACCAAAAACCGTGATGAAACGAAGTGAAGTCAGACGGTCATGGTCGGGGACGATGGGGGAGTGTGGCTTATGAGGTGCTGTGTGGCTGACTTGTCATGCGCAGCGTCATTGTGGCGCCTCGAGACTTTGGGTGGGTCCCGTGGAAGCGGCGGGGCGGAGCCTGCGACGACGACGACCCAACTCCAACCTCGACGCTCTCCGTTCGCACTCTTCACGAACTGGCCCACGACTCAAGCTACGTAGCAACACGTCACACACGCCGCTCGCTCGCTATCCCCGACGACACATACCCGCCGCCAACATGTCGCAAAGACAACTCGCTCGGGATATGAACACGGAGTTCCAGGCCAGGGTAGGCAACCACGCCCCCCTCGACCCCAGAGACAGATGGCGAGCCCGAGGACGTCGCTAACACGAGCCCGCATCAGTTCAACGCGAAACAAGCCCGCCGCGAGGCGCAGAAGGCGGCCAAGCAAGACAACGAGCTGAAGAAGCAGATCCAAGGGGTAGGATGCCCGCGAGCCACAACCATCCGCCAACCGCCTCTCCACCATCGAGCCTTCCCGCCGCTGCCGCGACCCCCGCGAACAACGGAACCCCGCTGACCGAGGTTTGGGTGTACAGCTCCTCAAGAAGGGCGAGAACCAGCAGGCGGCGCAAAAGGCGCGCATGCTCTTGGCCAAACAGGCGATCGCCGCGCAGATGGACCAGGCCGCCGATATGGCTGAGTTGTCGGTCGCGCAGATCCAGGCCAACAACGCCATGAACCGCATGACGCACATGATGGCGCAGTCGTCGCGGACCATGAACCGCGCGCAAAAGAGCGTGAACCCGGAGAAGGCAAGTCGCCCGTCCCCGTGGCCAAGCCCGCCAGCGCCGACCGGTGCTAACCCGACGCCCCGAGACAGACGCTCGTGACGCTCGAGCAGTTCAAGACGCAGAACGAGGAGTACGCCATGAGCAACAGCATCTACCAGGACGCCATGACGCAGAACACGTCGGTGCAGGTCTCGGACGAGGCCGTCGGCGAGCTGCTGGGCAAGCTGGCCGACGACGCCGGCCTCGAGCTGTCGCAGGAGTTTAACACGGCACAGGTCAGCAAGGTCGAGCCGGCCAAGGAGACGGCCGCCGGCGAACCCACGGCCGAGGAGGAGGACGCGCTACAGCAGCGGCTGCGGGCCTTGCGGGCTTGACTGGACCGAGGCGAGGAATGGACGTGGCACGAACCCCTGGAAGAAGTTAGATTTGCTTCTGCGTCCTTCTTATGGCCAACACGAAGAGGCTTTATACCGCGTTCCTCTGCTACTGAGGCGACCGCGTCCCACAAAGCCTCCCATGCTGCCCCATGAGTGTTCTCTGGCGCGGCGCGAAGCCCTTCGCGTCGAAGGTTGGCGGGGGGCTACGGCAGATCCCAGACAAATACCTGCGGAGATACGCAGGGGTCGAAGTTGAGATGAAGGAAGGAGGAGTGCAAGTCCACTCGCCCCCGATCATCACGATGTTTCTCTAAGAGAAATAGCTTAATAGCGCATCCACGACTTACACATCGAGGGAACAACCGCTCGGTCGTATTTAGCTAGAGTACCCAAAACACGTCCGGGATCCCAAAACGAAGCCGTAAGGCAACCTCGACCGTGGTGCGGTGCTCACCATCTACGTGCTCGCCGGCCTCCTCGTCGAGCCCGAGCGTCCGGAGCCGGGACATACGGCGCGAAGGGCACGACGCTGGTTTCGGCGGTGGCTCGCCAGCGGCTTGTCGGCTGCCGCGCCGGCCTTAGTCGTGGGGGCTGAGGGCGTTTCCCTACGACCACGGAGGCTCCATTGCGGGCAACGATTTCAAGCCGTGTACGACATTGAACTTGCCATCTACACGCTTCGAAATCCTGTGTTGCTTTCCTTCTCCGAACTCATCCTGTATCCTGTCACCATTGCCGTTAGAATGCCCATCCATCTAGTAACGAATAATACTAACCATTTTATGCCCAAGTAAGGGCCCTTCTTAGAATGAGGACTGTTGACCATCCTAGCCAGGTCTTTGACTTGAAGGACCTCTTCTATTGACCATAACCCCGTTTCCATATCGTGATAAGTCCGACGGAAGAGCCACCGGTCGATATCGCGCAGTGTTGCAATCCGTGTAATAGACTCCCTAAGAAAAAGGTTACATTTTAGCTTAGATAGATACAGATGGTACAAAATAATACCACCTACGATGTAAGAAAGGGCATGAGTTCGATTCCGTCGTCGCTTGCTGCACCAACCAACGGGTCCTCATGTAGAATCCAAACTGTCACCTGTCCGTACCAGTTTGGTGTGGGACTTTCGTCCTCTACCAACGCCACCCACGTGCTATTGATAAGAGGGTTGGCTGAATGTGAGCCAGTGCCTGATGCTTCTTGTTTGCCAACTGTCTGTCGATTGGTACCTCCGACCAAGAGGCCGGCGCCAATAGTCAAAGAGAAAATTCCGAGTAAAATATAGGCGACATACCGCACAAAGCCGAGATAATGCGTCTTCGTCGGTTCTGTCGAGGGGGGGGGCGAACCCAGGGAGTGCTGTCTTTTGATAGCCATGTCGATGCAGGTAAGTCGCAACGGAATGTGCCACGGCACCATGTGGAATCGACATGGTTTTATTAACCTGGCACGTGGCACCGTCCACAAGGGTTCCAAAGCATGCCGTGGACACATGAGTCGAACACCCCGCGGCCTCTCGGCCACCTCCCGGCCACCTCAGGTCTGCAGTGGCCAATCTGTAGAAGGCAAGTCAGAGATATCCATCCAGCCACCTAACATCATGGATACCTGCAGGTGAGGCGACCGCGTTCCGAAAGGCGCCCATGCTGCCTCACCATGTTCTCCCTGTGTCGGACGAACGAGGGCATCACGTCGAAAGGCCCAGAGGGCTGCTGAGGCGTGCTACCTCGGCCTGTGTTGGCGCGGTATGAACAAATGACATCGCAGTATGCACGCTGATCCTTGGTACCCTCCTGGTGTACGGTGGTGAGTCGGGGGTTGGCGCGTTCCGCGTCAGATGCTTTGTGGCTTGAAAGCCGAGGTGCCCTCTTGACCACGAATGTCCGGGCCCACCTCGGCTCCACAGAGGCGCAACACCAGGACTCCCGTCTTGCTGTAGCTCTTCACGATTTCTTCTCTGATTACTGCGGTTCGGGCTGAGTGCAGACGTTCTGACGTTAGAGGCTGGGGACGTTTTGAGAGAGTATGTGACTGTAAATGACCCTAGATCTTTGTAGATGACCTACAACTCTAGAGATGACCTAGAAAGTTTTATTTCAATAGGCTGTAAGGTTCGCAGTACTGGTAGATAGGTGGCTTCGTGTTCCGTAGTACTAGTAAATAGGTAGGTAGACACCCGGGTACCTAAGGAGGAACCCAGTAATCCGAATATCCAGAGATCTACGTTCCCCATGTTGTCCTTCCTACTACTCTTCGTCACATCAAACTCGCACATCCGCCGTCTTGAGCAAGGTCGAGCGCATAACGAACGAGATAGACCCAGGCCCGAAATGAGCAAAGTCTCAGGAACCAACGCAGGGAGGACAATATCATGAGAAGTCTCGGGCCAGCTCAAACTCAACTCTCCCAGAATCGGTACTCATGGACTATCCAGCATCGACGACTACGCGGCTCGTATTCTTGACCCCGGATGAAATTACATCTCGGTAAGCCGATCAGAACCAGGTCATCCACACCTCATCGCCCTTGAGCGCCGCCAAGTCGTCCCGGGCCAGGAAGCACACGACCTCGATCTTCTCGCCCTCCCCGTCCCGCCGCCGCGGCAGCACGATGCACAGGCCGTCGAACTGCGCAAGTGGCACCCGCACAAACTGCGGCCGGCCGCCCGCCGCGCCGCCAAAGTCGACCCCGTACAGCCCCTGGTTCGCCCAGCTCGTCATCGTCAGGTCCGTCCCGTGGAAGCTGCGCCAGCCGGGCGCGAGGTCCGCCACGTCCGGCGCCCGCCCGACCAGCGCCAGCACCTCGCCGACGCTTGCCGCCGTGACGCGCGCCGCCGCCGCCGCGATCCTCCCGGCGACCTCGGCGAGGGCCGAAGCCGCCTCCGGCACCCACTGATCTGACGCTAGGGTCGAAGCCGTCTCCAGCACCGGCACAGCCGCGTCCGCCACGGCGTACATGTTCACGTTGCCCAGGAACCGACATGGCGCGAAGCCGGAGCCCAGGTGCCGCCGGCCGTCGACGGCGAATCCGAGCCGTGACGACGAGGGGCGCACCGCCGCGCCGCGCCGTGCCAGGCGGACGCGCGTCACGCACGACCAGAGCAGCGCCCCGAGCAGGTTGTTGAGCGTCAGGCCGTCGCGGCTCGAGCCAGACGCGCCGGCCAGCGCGGCGCGTAGGTGGGAGAGCTTGGCGGCCGAGAAGCGGAAGATGTGCGATGTGCTTGCCGGCGGCGGCGGAGCCGGGGGGTTCGGCGCAGCAGAGGTGGACAGGAGACGGTACTGCGGGTGTCTGGCCATCAAGTCCGAAAAGGAGAGCGGCGGGCCTGACTCCCCCCTCTCGGCCGTGGCAGCCACGCCTTCCTGGAGCCGCTCCAGCCGGCGCAGCGGTTCGTCGGCATCTGCGACGACGGAATCAACCTCCCCTCTCGTGCATGCCGCCCAGAGGCCGGCTAGGTCAGCAACTCCGGCGCCGTCCATGGCCGCGTGGTGGACGCAGTAGCACAAGATCAACCCGCCGGCGATGGGCGTGTAGCTGGCCGCGAACACTGGCGCGGCCGTCTCGGCTGGCAGGACCCGGACGGGCGCGAGGCCGTCGGTGAAGTGGTGCAGTGCGGCGTCGGTGCGCTCGATCTCGTCGAGCGACGGCGTGTCGGCCGCCGGCGGGATCTCGCTCAGCCGGAGCGGCGCGTCGTCGGCCTCGGACCATGTGATGACGAGACGGCTACCGTCGACCGCCGGCGTGCTGGAGATGCGCCCCCTGAGATACGGCAGACGGGTGGCCAGCGCGGCGAGGCCGGCTGAGAGGCTGTCGACGGCTTTGAGGTGGTCCAAGGTCTTGAGGACCAAGAAAATCCTCGTATATGTCTTCGGCATGAGCTGGTCGATGGGCGAGAGCGTGGTCGTCTTTGAGGGAGCCATCGTTGAGCTGGGGGTCAAGGCCAGCGAGGCGGCGGAAGCGCAGCAACGAAACAGATTCACAGTTCTTGGGCCTTTTAAGGTCGAGATGGCTAGAGGAAACAGGACGATGATATGTCGTGGCACGGCTCGGGCTTTGGACACACAGCGGCTGGGGTCGGTCTAGAGTCATCTGCTGTGAGTGCTCCGATAACACGCCCAGATCGCGTCGTAGGGCTGTCAGCTTGTGTCGCGACTCCAGCTCACGGATTCGTTCACTCATTCCGTGGCGCAAGACTCTCGCGCTAAGGTACGTCGTCGGATCCTTTGGCTCTGGCGGGCAAGGAGCCGGAGACGTCATTTGCCGGATTGTGCCTCAGCCCTCGACTACTCATGGTATCTACTTGATGCCCTGGAGGACGCCAGGACAGGAATCTACATGTACAAGCTCGCCACGGCCGTAATGTCCCGCTTGATCAGCTCCTGCGCCGTCTGCATCTTCTGGTACAGCTCAGGGTCGCCGATGATGCGCGCCGCGTTCTTGACCTCGCGGCACACCTCGTCTAGGCGCGTGATGGTCCGCACGATGGTGCCCTCCAGCACGTCCGTCAGGTCCGTGATGTTCTTGAAGCTCATGCCCCGCGCCCACTCGTACACCACCTCGACCAGCCCGAAGCGCGGCTTGGTGGCGAAGTCGCTGGCCTCCTCGCCCGTCTGGATCACCTGGTGCACCTCCTGCACCTTGTTGACGTGCTCGGCGATGTCGGTGATGGTCTTGATGCCCTTGCTCAGCTTGGCCGTCAGCGTCGGCTCCGCTTCCGTCTTCTCCTGGAACACGAACGCCGACAGCAGCGCCGCGATCTCGGCCGGCTCGTACTCGGCGAGCACATTGTCCAGGATCAGCTCCGTCAGCACCAGCTCGTCGCCCGAGTGGATCTCGCACGCCACCTTGCCCTTGAGCTGGATGCGCGAACCCTCGTCGACAAAGGACAGGTCCCGCAGCACCTGGATGCGCTGCTCGTAGTCGGGCAGGAGCTGGAGGTTCTGGTCCGCCAGCGTCTGTCGCAGCTGTTCGATGTGCTCCTTGATGAGCCACTGGTCATGGCACATGGCGAACTGTTGTTGTTGTCAGCGTTGGGTCCCGCACGGCAGGCGGCACTCCGACTTACGTGCTTCACGAACTGCTTGCACTGCGTGGCAGGCGACGTCGCTATCACCGCCACCGCCTTCCAGCGCTTCTCTCGCAGTTCCACCTGCTGCAGGTTGGTCACCTTGGTGAGGTCCATTTCGTTCCAAATGTCCGCCGTCCACGACTTGCAGTACTGCCGAAGCAGCTCCCTCGCCGATTTGTACCCGTCTCCTCCCAGCCAGATCTCCGGGATGATGCCCTTGGTTACCGTCTGGGTGAGACACTCTATCTCGCTCAGCGGCACCTTCAGGGTGCGGTGGTTGACCGCTTTCTTGATCACGGGCATGGCCGTCAGGAACTTGCGAAACGACGGTATGAACGGCAGGATGTCCGACGAGTCGCGCGTGTCGCGCTGGGTGATGATCTCGAAAACGCCGATTTCCGGGTCGGGGGCCTGGAGGTTGATCTTCTGGGCGTCGTCGACCAGAATGCCCGGGGTTCGGATGCCGTTCTTGTTGAACACTATCAGGCGGCCCCTGACGAACATCTACCGACGTCAGCTGCGTGTCTGCATTCTCCGGTGCGCCGCCTCCTACCTTTCGACCAATGTGGAAGGTGAGAAGACCGCGATACATGTCCGCGGTCGTCTGCTTGAAGTCCTCCGCCGCTCGGTGGCAGTCGTCCATGTGCGCGTCGCAGATGGGACACGAGTCGCGCTTCACCTTGGCGAGGTCGGCCTCGGACAGCTTGACGGCCTTTTCGTGCTCCGGGAGGAGTTGCTGCGTCGCGTGCTCGGAGAAACTGCGCTTAATCATTTCTTCGATCTTGAGGGCCTCCACCCGCAGGAGGTTGAGTATCATGTTGTAGGTGAGGCGGAACTGGGAGCGCAGCTTGGCCGGCTCCCCGAGGATCATCTGCCTGAGCGGCTCGACAGGGGGCGCCTCGGCGTTGTTGCCCGGAGGCACGATGATGACGGAGCCGACCGTGTCCAGCCCGCGACGCCCGGCCCGGCCCGCCATTTGGGTGTACTCGCCCGGCAGCAGGTTGCGGAAGCTGTGGCCGTCGTGCTTTCGGTAGCCAGAGAAGACGACGGTCCTCGTCGGCAGATTGAGGCCCATGGCGAACGTCTCGGTGGCGAAGAGGACCTTGACGAGCGTGTGCGCGAACAGGATTTCCACCAGCTCCTTCACGATGGGGAGCAGCCCGCCGTGGTGGACGGCAATGCCCCGCGAGAGCATCTCCTTCAGCCGGACTATCTGCGGTAGCTCGCGGTCCTCCGGCCGCAACCGCGCAATCGAGTTTTGGATGATCATGTGGATGTGGCTCTTCTCCTTGGCGTCGCAGAAGTCCTGGTTACTGAGCGCGTCGGCGTTCTCCTCGCACCGCTTCTTGGAGAAGACGAAGATGCAGGCGGGCAGGAGCGTCGACTTCTTCAGGAACTGCACCAGATGCACCCACAGCGTCTTGTCCTGGGCCGCAGACGCGAAGCCGCCCGTTCGGCCGCCTCTGCCCATGTGGCCGGGGGCGTGGCTGGCTCGCGGGGGTCCCCCCCGTCCTCGCTGCGGTCCGCCGCCTCGTCCTCCGCGCTGGGGACCCCCTCGCTGGCCACCGCCGCGCTGGTTGCCGCCCCCTCGCGCGCTCGGCGCGCCCTGGGCCGGCGGGGGCTTGTCCTTGCCCTTGATGGCGGAGTCGGCGTCCTTCCAGCCCTTGTCGATCCACTTCTTCTCCGCGTCGACGATCCTGTGGATGTTCTTGCCTCCCCAAAGA
>Ga0247771_1000639_pt1 | contig 10866 bp, 11 predicted proteins | sample UWRJL197509C6_FD_179948 | JGI IMG/M metagenome (GOLD analysis project Ga0247771, IMG submission 179948) | Plant litter microbial communities from Arlington Agricultural Research Station in Wisconsin, United States - UWRJ-L197-509C-6 | ecosystem: Environmental > Terrestrial > Plant litter >...
TGGAGCCTCCCGACCGCCCACGTAGCTTTTGTCCTCGAGTAAGACCGGCCACGTCTCTTTCGTCTTTTTATTGTTGAGTTCGGCGACGGCCAGCTGCGAGTGTTGGGTAGGTCGCCGCTTGGTGATGCGGGCCGGCAGCAGTTCCAGAGGCGACGGAGATCCGGGCGTGGCGCTGGGCGGCGTGGCGAAGCTGGCCACGGCCTCGCGCTTGAACTCAGCGCATCGAGCAAGGTCCGGGTCGTGCTGCGCCGTCGCCTCGACGAAGGTTCGAAGGTTGTCGTCGCCCCAGATGTGGGGCAGCATGCGCGACGGGAGCGCCGAGGCGCGCGCCGAGCTGGAGAGGCCTGACACGAAGGCGAGGCACTCGTTGAGCTCCTTCAGGTTGCCTAGGAGCTCGTCGGCGCGCTCCTTCTGGGCGGCGGCCCACGTCAGCTTGCCCTTCCCGCGCACAAGGCGCTGGAACGGACTCGGCGATGCGGGCCGACTCGTGGAGTCCTTGAGCCGCAGCCGCCAGAAGGAATCGGGAAGCGCCAGACTGGCACGGCCCTTGGAATCCGCGTCGTGGGGGAGCTCGTACTTCTCCAAAAGCTCCGCTAACAGTGTGAGGTTCTCTGGGAACAGGCGCTGTCAGCCATGCCGGTCTGATAAGAGACAATCATATGATGTAGTGTACACAACTTATCGGCAGGACGTGAAGACAGAACCCGGATGCTAGTGACACCAGTGGAACGACCGATTAGGACTGACCTTTGACACCTTGCAGGAACATCATCAAGGCACTCTGCGCAGCCGGATCAAGTCGCAGCGTCGGCTGGGAACCCTCAACGAACCCGGCATCCCGAAGCCAACAGGCAAACTTGAGCTGTTCCCAGCTCATCCTGTATATGACCATGTTGACATCGTGGTCAAAGTTTCGTGCGGCGACTGTCAGCTTGTACAAGTCCGCACAAGCTGTGACCAAACCAGGGAGGCCCAGGATGATGCCGCTTGCCCCGCCGTCCGCCATAATCTGTAGATGCTGCTTTCTCACGGGGGACTGAAAGGAAGTTCACTGGTTGGCACGAGAAAGCTGCACTAGTAACTCGAGCCTGTGAGCAACGGTATTATGTTAGTTCAGTGACGTGATGGGTGTGTGTCCGTGGAGTGGAGAGGGGTGTTCCGGAATGGAGGGGGGAAGGCTGAGATGGTTGCCTTGTGCTCGTTGCATGTCCAATCAAGCAGATGCGTGCGGGACCCTGAAACTGTGGCTTTCGGAACTAGCGCCAGAAAGAGGAATCACAAGCGAACAGCCACTGAACAACAGTAGGTAGGCACGTACCTACCCAGGCACGGACTATACTTCGCACTGATGAGGCTCGGGGAGGTAAATGACCAACCCAACACCCAGTGCTTCGGACCTTGCTTTCTTCCCCTTGATCGAAACCACCTACCTGCCAGGTGTCTGAACCCGAAAGCACTCACTCCCCTCCCGGCATTTCACCGCGTTGTCAGCGGCGCCTGACAGCAGGACATCTCTCTCGAAATGCCTGTCCTCTTCCGCAATGTGCGGCCGGACTGGACGGATGGCCCTCCCTCGAGCGTTGCAGCCGTCTTCACGGACGCAGACAACCGCGTTTGGATCTCTTGGCCGTGCCATGACGACGTGGACGGCTCGCATTCCGCAGCGGCTGCGGATCCCTTGGAAATATTGGGAAATCTAGATCAGCTTGAACATCGCCTTCGAGAGTTCGCGCCCTTGTCGATGTGCGACTGCCCGCGTCACGACAACAATGTGGTCCATCTGAAGGCCCACGAAGAGTCCTGGTTTACCGTCTACGGCTGGAACGCTTTGCTTCACCCGGATGCCAACGACCTCGTCCTTGCTGCGTTGATCCCGATACCGCCGCTGTTGGTTCCTGTAGTCAGGGTCATGGAAGAGCTGCAACGCCGAGGTGTCGACCTAGCGTCGTTCACTAGGACCGTTGATACACAGCTTCTCCTGCAGAACTGCAAGCAACCCGACCCGGTATCGTTCCCCGGGGGCAGCCAGTTTCTCGGTTTCCCTCGCCAATATCTCAACCTCACCGTTGTCGGAAGTTATTGGCAGCACGTCGGTGATGAGGAGGGCGGGACTACCATCCCGGACCTGGGCCAGACGACGGGGTCAGCCGCCTTCCACCAGATCGTCGAAAGACTGGGAATTATCGTGCTTGGCAAGGTGTCTAAGATTGCCCGTCATGAGATTAGTCACCTCTCCGGCGCCTCTTTCCAGGTGACGGTGGCGAGGGCAAGGGGGAATTCCTCCTTACCGTCCTACTCGGACGGGACACCACGTCGGCAGTGGAAGACAGGTTCCGCGCTTGTCTTCAAACGCCCTGCATTCGATCAATCTTCCGATGCATCCGCCGGCACCCTCAATCTCGCACCGGCAGGGCAGCATGGCCGTTTGGAACGTTACACGCGAGTCGTAGTCAACGAACTCTGGATTCTCAGTCACAAGCGCCTGCGCAGACACCGCAACATCATCCACCTGTTTGGTATCTGCTGGGACAAGGTCAACATCGACCAGACGTACGACGCATGCCCTATCCTCGTCCAAGCCGGAGCGGACCTGGGCAATCTTACAATCTACCTGGAGCACATGAGCTCCAAGGGGACCCTGTCGTGGTCTCTTCGTATTGATATCCTTCGCCAGATCCTCACCGGGCTCCGCGACCTACACGCGCTGCGCATCGTCCACGGCGATATCAAATGCCTCAATATCCTGGTGGGCAGCCTCCGAGGGGAAAGCCGGCCGAGAGTAATGCTTTCCGACTTTGGTGCTTCCGTCTCATCGCCGCCTGGGAAAGACCAAGTCGAAATCCAAGGCGGTACGAGACGTTACGCATCGCCCGAGGTGTTCCGGCGGCTGGTGGGAAAGGATTACACCATGCCCCTTACGGAAGCCCTTGCTTCCGACATCTACTCGTTCGGCTTGACGGCGTGCGCCATCATCTTCAACGGCCGTGACGCCTTCGAAGCCGCTCTGGGGGTCCGCGACGCCCTGTCAGCTCAGGAAATCTCCCTGTCAGATCTGATCAGCGACCCTGACGATAGGATGAGGGTTGCCACTCTTTCCGCTCAGAATGCTTCAGAAGAGGAATTTTGGCAACACTCCAAAACCGACGAGGCGACGCACTCACTCTTTGTGGCCCTGATCTACCTCACGTCGAGCATAGCACGCCTAACGAACCCGCAAGACGATGAATCCGAGAGGAGCGACAAATCCGAGAAGAGCGACAGCGAGGAGCCTGAGAGTATCGGAGCCTGGATTTGCGGGACCCTGGGTTGGTCACCATCCGACAGGCAAACGAACATATCGGATATGCTACAAGAGCTGGACCGCTTTGCAGAGAGTCCCATGGAGGGCGAGATTTCCGAAACCTCCACAAGCCGCGGGCAAAACCTCCCTTTCGACGAAAGGCAAGCCTCCCTGCCTCCTTGTTGTGGTCGCTGTTCGGAAGGGCCGGGCTAAAACGATACCGCCACAGGGAGTCTTCGATCCATAACCTCGTCGTGGAACGATACTGTTTGTTCTATATCGATGGGGCTTTACAGGAAATTGCAGTCACGGAAGTCCCGGTACGTTGATTCAGGAGTTCCCCCTTGATGGAAGGAGACCATATCAGTCCGAACTGTTCCCTACTAGTACGTTACTGACACTTTCGATCAAGTTGGAATCCTCCATGAAGCGCATATTCACGGAAGGCTTCGAAATCAAGCAGCAGATATTGAACGACTTCAAAGCCAAGGCTAGCCCATTGATGGATTCTTCGACGTCGACATGGACTTCTCTCCGTCTGGGCCTTGGCCTACAAAAATGGGCTCGCTCCGCCTACGCTGCCTATCAGGTCTTCCTGTGCTACCTTAGTGGCTTTGGAACCAGGCTGGACCTTGTGCTCGCTGCCAAGTACCTGGCGGTAAGCTCTCGCGCGGGATATACCAACGCGCTGTCAATGTCTGTCCGCTTCTACCAGAAACACCCTGAGCTGCTACCGCCGGATTGGAATGTCGACGTGGAAGCTCTTTCGGAGGTGGTATCTCTTGGACCGTTTCCGGGCTTTAAGACCTTCGCCCTCGACGCCAAGGTCCTGCGCGAGCTGGCCCCTGACCGCCTCCTTGCGGCCCTCGATCGGGCCCGGCTCTCTGCGTTTTCCGAGCTCGGAGAAGACCACTTCAATCTGCGGGACCACGAAGAGGAGTCTTTCCGGGGACCCGATGTTGAGTACCAGTGGTTCGCCAGGGGCAGCATGGCTCTCTTTCAGCGACTCCTCCCTAAGTGCAGCCCACCTCAGCTCCTTAGCGGGTTTAGGACCGGCCTTTTCCCCAGGGATGAGCGAAACTACAACGACGAGACGGCGCTGTATATGTGTTGCCGGATCGGGGCCGCGGACGGAGTGCGGTTACTTGTCAAGGAGTTGGAGTGGTTCGGCCAGCAGGCGGCTGTTGCCACCCGTGACGGACGACTGCCGTTGCACTGCCTCCACTACTTCAAGCCTGAACATGTCGAAGATATGAGCGCCATTCTCTTAGCATACGGCGCAGATATCAATGCGGTTGACTCCTTTGGGCGAACGGCGATTGACGACGCGATTATTTCCGGGCGAGAGGACGTCGCCTTTCATCTATTGACCCAGCGCAGTACGTTGCCTCTCCCCAATGCCGAAGGTCCATGAGCTTTTTGTCTCTCTTGCTAATATTATGCGGTTGCTTTAGAGGAAGCGCTCTTCGAAGTACCTGCGCTGCGTCACATCGACATTGTAACGGCTGCAAAGGCGGCCCTGTCGGGCTCTCAGAAACTATTCGACCAATATCTTGGACTCGCAGATATTGACGCCAAGCTCGGCATACTCCTAGCCCTCAGTAGCAACGGCATAGAACGTAGGATTGTTGAAGCGACCTTTGCCAACCTACCATACCTCCTGCAATCGCTTGGCAAACTGTCAGACTACCAGTTTACTCAGATGAAAGACCTCTTGATGCTTGCCATGTCAGCGGCGATACAACACGGCAACTCGGACATTTTAGCCGGTGTCATCGAGCACGTCCTCCCGAAGGGCGGTATCAGCGGCGACGACATGCTCCAGCTGCTCATCAGCGGCGCGTCACGCTCACACCTCCCGGATATCCAGGCCATCTTGACGATTCCCGTCAACTGGACGGTCGACCTGGGTCACAGGGCCCTCATGGCGGTGGTCTCACTGGCTGGCCCTTCGCAGCTTGAGATAGCCAAAGAGCTCCTTGTCTCGTTGGACGGCGTTGCTCTGGCGAGAGACTGCGTCAACCACATCGGATCCGACTGCGCGTCTGACTGCAAACTGCAACATCTCCACTCCTTTTCGCCATCTCCATTCGACTCCGCGGTCATCGAAGGCCATTACGGAGTGGCAGAACTCATGGCGCCCTACGTCGACCATACTTTAGGTCGACCTACGGCGCTGTTCCACATCCTCCAGTCCCCCGGCCCGGGCGATAGGGTCCTGTATCATATCGACTTTCTCGCAGAACTTGGCCCGGAGAACATGCGGTATATCTGCTATCCACTCTACGACCGAACCGTCTTGCAAGTGGTGGCAATGCGCAATGGTGAGTAAGCGCCGGCGAAATGAAGAGGCCAGTTCTAACAGCCGGCGTTCTTAGATCTCTATGAATCGCCAATGGTGCTTGCCGATGTGATCGAGGCACTCGTACAACGCATAGTGTCAGAAGATGAAGAAGACATCGACTACGTCGACCGTAACGGCTCAACTGCACTCATTTACGCTGCCGACTATTCTTCCCCCACCGCCGTACAGTCCTTGATCAAGGCTGGCGCAGACCCACTGCGGACTGTGAAAGTAAAGCCGTTCATGAACCTCGAGAATGGCCGCGTAGGACTGCAACAAGCATTCGGTCAGCTCACCAACCCCCAAACAACAACGCCTTACGAGTTCTGCCTATTTCAGCTTTTGATGGATCACATCAACGGCCTTGGGTTGTACAATCCCCCGCCCACCGGACGCGTCAACGTCAACGCGGCTCTCCCCTTCGTAAAGACGCATCGGGATATACAGAGCTCGCAGATGCTCCTCAAGTTCCGGACGCTCGCCGAACTCTCGTCCAAGGCCGGCAAGGTGTCTGAGACGCCGGCAAGGTACATTCTGCCGGGCTATCTCTCGAACGCCGCGGTGAAGGGTCTTGTGCCCGGGACCAACAGCGTTCAGGCACGGATACAGTTCGGCGAGGGGCAGACGTATTGCGAAATCTGGGGTGAATACCTCCTCTTGGACCACAAGGTCGGCGTACACATTGCTCGGCGCGATGAGCTCACCCCCAGCGACGAAGCGTTCATCCGGGCCCGCCTCGCCCACCAGCCGGTCGTCGACCTCTTCGGTGTGGCAGGGCCGTCGCCAGCCATCGCCGACTTTCGCTTCGCCACGGACGACGACTACGCTTACCAGTTGCAGATCGAGCGAGCCGGTGCGGTTCCGGGCGGCGCGCGCGAGGCAGTTGGCGCAGAGGCATCGGGGAGCGGAGGCAGCACCCAGCTTCGCCACGAAGGGGCCGGGGCAGGAGATTCGCAGCCGTATCGAGACGGCTCCAAGGACAAAGGAAAGGAGCCGGAGGCCGATGAAACGGCCGGCGGTGGGAACGCCGTGCGCTCTCACGGAATGAACGAAGCAGAGAGGAACGACTCGATGAGGGTGATGTATCGGATGATGGAGGCGTTGGGGTTGAGCGTCGATGTCAATGAAGAAACCCCCGCCGCCGACGGGATTTCAAACGCCATCCAGCAGGTCGACGAGCTGCTGGAAGGGGACGATAGCGATGGAGTATGAAGTGGCCCGGGCTGGACAAACAAGAACGGACTGGGTGACGTTACTGTTTCTGGTTACCTAGGTCATCCTTGTAGCTCCACCCTTTGATTGGAATTATGGCAATTCTAGCCGGGGTGACCCAAAAATGGCTCCCTTGCTACGGCTGGCTCAGGCTGGCTCAGGCTAAAGCGGCGGCTGCTCAGGTTCAGAAGAGGAAATGGCAATTTTGGAGTTCAGATTGGGTATGTTTTCGCTGTATACTAGCCCCCTGTCAGGAGTTGGAGAGAGCCTGCTTTATGCCGTTCGACCATCGTAGGAGCTCACCCTAGCTGGGAAAGGCATCGCATATCCCATAAATAGCGCAGGAAACGCTTCTACAAGAGAACACCCTTCCCTCCTCGAATTCATCTAGAAACATGGAACATGGTGACGGGTCTTCTCTGCGGACATGTGGAAGCCACGTGATATATCACGTGGCAACTTGACGTTCATGCCTCCCTTGGGCTAGATATAAGTCTTATCGCAAATCTACCTTACCTTTGCAACCGATGGTTTACAGCCATGCAAGGCTCTATGGGTAGCTGAAGTTTGGTTGCGCAAGCGGCGCCACGATATTCCGACCCGAATCTACACTACTTTAGCTCCCAGCTAGCGGTGTTCGCGCATTCCCAGAAATCCAACCTTTCACAACAAGACTCACTTGTTACCTGACAACAGCCCCCCAGGGAAAGATGGATGAGCCGCACGCACCCAAGGCGTCGACAGACGCGGAACAAATGAGCCGTTTGGTTGAAATCCTCGTCAAAGAGCTCCGGCAGCAGCCTCGCCCGGCGCCGTCGCCGGATCCGGAGATCCGGGCGGTAAAATGGGTCAAGGGGCTGATGCCGACGTTCATTGGCATTTTCGGCTTCGGGGGCCAGATCACCTTCACCGTCATCCCGACCATCGTCAAGGACGAGGACGTCCCGTCGGACTGGGGCGCCGACAAGGTCCGCCTCTTCCTTTCCCTCGCCTGGATGTTCTTCACGCTCGGCCTCGGGCTGTCGTGCGCCATGGCGTTGACGCAGGTATACGGAGGGGACGCCTTCACGGAGAGGCTCGACGCGGGGCGCTACGAGATCATCGTCAACTCTCTCTGCGCCGTGCTGCAGCTCTCCGCGGCCCTGGCCTTCCTTTTCCTGTCTCTGGTCGTGGTCGCGTACACGCCCGCCGTCGGCTGGTTCGTCTTCGGGACGGCCTGCCTCTGCGTGGTGCTTGCTGTCGGTACCTTTATCTTCGATACGTGGTTGTGAGTCCCGGCCTGCTTGATCATGCGCCAAGACATGGAACGAACCGTGTGGTGCTGACCATCTCACCTGTAGTTACTACCCTCTGCAGGGGCGTGTTCGGCAAACCCCGACCCCAGCAAACAGCGGCGGCACGTCATAGAGCGGGACTCGCGATAATCTCAATGGACCACCAGCGTGTCTGTCCAGGCCAGGAGGAATGTCGGGGGCTTTCCAAGGCTCCCCACCTAGAGTACGGTATTCGGCAAGGGAGGGAAGGGTGGAGGGACAATGCGTCATTGCCGAACTCGGGGGCGATGGTAGCGAGCAATACGGCATTGTACGATGCCAAACGCGAGATCTTTATACGGCAGGGCATCTTCGCGGCGCCGTGACAGCCGTGCGAAAGATGATTGTTCCATGCACGTCCTGACAGGCCCCATTGGCATAGACAGGGGATTCGGTCGGGGCGACCGCGGTGCATTACGGAAGGTGCTGCAGAATAAGTCCCTTGAGTTTAGGATCATACGAGGCTGGCCCTCGCCCGAGCTACCCTTGTACATCTCGAACCGCCGCCTGGGGTAATGTTAGGCGAGTTTTCTTGCCCCAGCCGTCACAAACCGGGTCTTACCCGACGCCCGATGCCCAACCGTCACCGTGATCGAATCAAGTCGCCATTTTTTTTTACTGCTGGAAGACTCTATTGGTTTCGCAGGCCTATTCAGGTAAGCTGAGGCAGCCACACAGCGTGGTCGGACCTTTGGGGCACTACCTATGCGGCTTAGCTCAGACGCACAGCTGAACGGGGACATCGGGCGCTAAAGCGGGTTAAGGGGGGCGTCTTTACCAGTCAACCCTCCTCTATACACTCCGTACCTCGGCTCCAGCGAAACCAGTCCGAGCCAGACGCATATCTCAGACGAGCGGCTAAGGCCCTTGCCGATGCTCTCGTATCCAGGCTCTGCCGTGTCCGGGCCGGGGCGGGAACGGCGGCTTCAGCTGGGACTGGGACGCTATCGAAACGCCCACAATGTCACCAAGAATCGGGCCGTGCCCCCAAGCGGTGAAACTCACGACTCCGGTTCCATTGTTGTAGATGAGAAGGGTTCCAGCTACATTAATGGAACCGCGGAGCTTTTTTCAAGCGTCCGCCGTCGGAGTATGACAAGTTTTGTTCCTCGATTCGTGGCGAGACCTCCAACGGAACATCTCGGCGCGATGAAGACCACCATGACGGCCTCGTTGTTGGGCGCCCTGGCTTTCCATCTGGGGCGAGCGGCGGCTGAATGCCCCCACAACAACCTCTTGCGATGCCTCATCGGCAGCCCCTCGCTCGCGATCCCATTCTGCAGCTCGTCGGTCGGAATCTTCCCAACTCCGCCGACGAGCCGCACCACAACAACCCCCACGGTGTGAGCGCGCGTCCCCGACCCCCTTGGTCTTCCCGGAGGTGCGTTCTAAATCCTTCGACTGGCAGCTTTGTCACCGCGACGGGGACCGTGACCGTCACGGGGACGGCGAGCACCACGGCCACCGTCTTCGTCAAGCGGGCGGGCGGGCCAAAGACGTCGCTCGGCTGCATCGACAACCTGAACCCCGGTGCCGCCGCCGTCTCCTCGGCCTGTTCCTGCTTCTCCAAGGAGTACACGCTCCCCGCCGTCACGTCTACAGTCGCGGCGCCGACCGTCACCATCGTGGCGACCACGACGACCCTCGTCGTTCCGTACGTACAGCATAGCCCCTGCGAGGCTAACAACGCTGTGACTGACTTTGGGCGGACAGGGCTACGGTTACCAGCACTTCGTAAGTATAATTACTCGGCTCTAGTCACGACCGCCTCGTCCGCATGATGAACACGGGGGTACGCGATAGTCTTGCTAACTTCTCCTCAGCACGTCGACCTCGACGACCACCGTGCCCCAACCGACGTGCCCGGTCGGGATTCCGATAGTGGGGACCGACACATGCTTCCCGGGCCAATCGATCTGCGGGCTCAGCTCGACGGAGGAGGGCCTCTTGTGCTTCTGCCATCTCACGACCGAAAGCGTCCCCGTGTGCGGCGACGCGGACTACTACTCAGATAGGACCTGCTCGTCGTCGGCGAACTGCGCCGCGGGCTCGGCCTGCGTAGCCACCGGTTGCTTTGGCCAGCCGGCCAGGAAAGTCTGCATCAAGGTGAATTCGTGCCCGAACGGCGCCCCGACCAGGCGCGACGCCGCCCGGCTGTCCTCGAGGGGTCGGCCGCGGCTCGAGTACAACGCTGAGCTGGATAATGCTAGGTGGTTTGCCGAGTAGGGCTGCGAGACGTCGATAGGTGCCGGAAGGGAGGTTGCGCCCGGTCGGCGAGGGGTTGTGTCGAGTTTGAGAGGGTGTGGAGCGATCCGGGAGCATCTGACACGCGGCTTCGGCGCGCTGTAGTCGCCCGATGGAGCCGTAGTGACCATCTAAAGGGAGAATCCACCCTTCGGGGCCGAGGGATGGATGCCTTGCCTGAAAGGAAAAGTAATTACGTCTGCTATGCCGCAAAGCCCGCAGGCCGCGCGATCCAGATACCCCTTGTGCCGCTTGCGAACAGTTGACTCTTCCACCACCCCGTCCTACCATGTGCGCGCTCCCTATCTACTGTACACACCATCTTACGTTGCATTTGGTAATCTCCTTCAGACTTGCCCCCAACGCGGACTTGCTCCCACCCTCCGTGGCACGAAGTGGCATAGGATGCTCTGAGAAGAGATACTACCTGGTTTTTGTACAGCTTGACTACGCCAGCGGACGAGTACACAGCA
>Ga0247771_1000640_pt1 | contig 10839 bp, 9 predicted proteins | sample UWRJL197509C6_FD_179948 | JGI IMG/M metagenome (GOLD analysis project Ga0247771, IMG submission 179948) | Plant litter microbial communities from Arlington Agricultural Research Station in Wisconsin, United States - UWRJ-L197-509C-6 | ecosystem: Environmental > Terrestrial > Plant litter >...
CCGAACAATCACTGACATTACTGTCAGTTGTCCAGTGTGATCTCAAAGGAAACCCATTGACTGGGTTCATATAAGTTACTGGCTATTCGGCACGCTGTTGAGTTCTCAAAGAACACGCGCACACCATTTCGATTCGCATTGAGTGCGACCCGATCCGGGGCAGGTATTCGGTATTTCGTTTGTGTCTGAAGCTTAGCAACTTCGTTTTTGCCTTGTCAAATCGGCCGTTCCGGGCCGTTTCGCTCAGCAGGAAACTCGCTTCGCATTCAGTTTGCTATGTCCCAGAATTTATCCGAACCGAATTTCCCTTGTCAAATCGGCCTCTTCGAGGAATCCGACCCAGCAGGGAACGCTGGTGCTTCATGGAGTTCTGGGGGGCTTGCCCCGCTCCGTTCCGTTTCCGGCCCGTTCCGCGCTGGCAGGGAGAAACTTACACCGGTGTCGTTCGGGCTCCAAATCGGGGGTCCCCACAGGGGGACGCAGGCCGTTGACGTGCGCGATCACCCCCGATCGGGCGCGGCGGAGGACACCCGGCGCGGGTTAACGTCGATCCGTGGACGTGATCGTGTTGGGTGGTGGGCCCGCTGGACGGGCGTTGGCGGGCGCTTGTGCCGAGTCGGGACTCGAGACGACGCTCGTCGATCCCCGTCCGGACAGACCGTGGAACACGACTTACGCCGCGTGGGCCGATGAACTGCCGAAAGGGACGTCGATCGCGGCGCGCGCGCCGATCAGCCGGGCGATCGGCGTCGAGCACCACGTGCTGGACCGCGAATACGTGGTCCTCGACAACGACGGGTTGCGCCAGCTCCACCCGGACGTGCGCGTGGAGACCGGCAAGTCCGTGAACATGGTCCTCGGGCCGCGCGGGTCGACCGTGCGCCTGGCCGACGGTCGGACGTTGGCCGCGACGCTCGTGGTCGACGCCTCCGGCGCGCCGCCGAGCCGCGGCCGGGTGGAGCAGACCGCGGCCGGGGTGATCGTCCCCAAGGAGGAGGCGACGGCCGTGCTCGGTGACGGCGAGGCGCTCGTCATGGACTGGCGGCAGCCGCCGCACACCGGCGTGGAGTGGCCGACGTTCCTCTACGCCGTCCCCCTGGACGACGAGCGCGTGCTGCTGGAGGAGACGTCGCTGGCCCGGCGGCCCGGTCTCCCCGCGGCCGAACTGCGGGCGCGGCTGGAGTCGCGGCTCGCCCACCACGGGATCGCACCGTCGGCCGTGGAGAACGCGGTTGAGGAGCAGGTGCGGTTCCCGGTGGACCTGAACCGGTCGACGCGGTTGACGTTCGGCGCGGCGGCGGCGCTGGTGCACCCCGCCACGGGGTACAGCGTGGCCACGACGTTGGAGCTGGCCCCGCTGGTGGCCGCGGCCATCGCCGACGCGCTCCCCCGCGGGCCGCGGGCGGCGAGGGCGGCGGCGAAGCAGGTGATCTGGTCGCCCGCCGCGAAGGTGGTGCACACGATGCGCCGCCACGGGCTGCGCGCGCTGCTGGCGATGCCGCCGGAGCAGGTGCCGGAGTTCTTCGACCTGTTCTTCGCGCTGCCCGAGGAGCTGCGGCGGTCCTACCTGTCCGACCGCGAGGACGTGGCCGGTGCGACGCGGGCGATGGCGGAGCTGTTCCGCAGCGCGCCGTGGCGGTTGCGCCGGACGCTGGTGCTGGCGCCGCAGGATCGCTGACCGCGGCGGAAGACGGCGTGAACACCTGGTGAACCGCCTCGGCAAACGATGATCGACCAGGCACGATCGTGGGGTGCCCGCGTTGCTGGATGACGTTCGCTTCGCCTTCCAGCCGCTGTTCAACCTCCACACCGGGGGTGTCGTCGCGGTCGAAGCGCTGGCCCGACCTCAGGACGGCGGCGTTCAGGACCTGCTGCGCGCGGCCTACCGCGCGGGGCACCTGACCTCCACCGATGTGGCGCTCGCGTGCCGCGCGGTCGGCTCCGCCGCCGGACCGGACTTCACGCTGCCGCTGCACCTCAACCTGATGGCGCTGACGGTGGCCGACCGGCCCGAGTTCCTCGCCCCGCTGCACGACGCGCTGCGCGAGGCCGGCCGCGACCCGTCGAGCGTGGTGGTCGAGGTCGGCACGCCCTACTCCCGTGCGCGGCGCGGGCTGCTGGTGCGCGGGATCGAACGGCTGCGCGAGGCCGGGTTCCGGATCGGCCTCGACGGGGTGGGCGAGGGCGACGTGCCGTTGAGCCTGCTCACGGAGGCGCGGCCGGACGTGCTGAAGCTGGACCGCGAGGTCGTGGCCGGGCTGCCGGAGGACCCGTCGCAGGCCGTGCTGGTGCAGGCGCTGCTGCACATCGCCGAGCACACGGGGTCGCAGGTGGTGGCCGAGGGCGTGGAGTCCGAGGGCGAGCTGGCGGCCCTGCGCAGGCTCGGGGTGCGGCTCGCGCAGGGGAACCTGCTGGCCATGGCGTCGCGAAGACCGAAGGTCAACGCCACCATCTCGGCGGTGTTGAGCGAGGCGAACGACCCCGAGGCGGTGACCCGCACCGGCCCGATCCGGCGGGCCACGGGCCCTCGGGTGACGGACTTCCTGCACCCCGCGACCACGCTGCCCGAGGACGCCACGTCCGAGCAGGTGCGCGAGGTGCTCGCAGGCCAGCCGAGCCTGAGCGGCGTGGTGCTGGTGGATCCCGACGGCCGTCCGCGCTGGTCGGTGGACCGCAACCGGTTCCTGCTGTCGGTGACCGGCCCGTACGGGCACGCGCTGCACGCCCGGCGCGACGCCGCGCGGCTGGCGGACCGGCCGCACCTGATCGGCACGGACACGACGGCGGTGGAGCTGCTGGACGTGGTCGCGCACGCCGCCCGCGAGCGGACGAACGACGACCTGGTCGTGGTGGACGCCGAGGACCGGTGCCTCGGCGTGGTGCGGGTGGCGGACGTGGTGCGCGGGATCGCCGAGCTGAAGGTGGAGCAGGCCGCGTCGCTGAACCCGCTGACGCGGTTGCCGGGCAGCGAGACGATCGAGCGCGAGGTGGACCGGCGGATCATGTCCGGCGAGTTCTTCGCGGTCGGGTGGCTGGACGTGGACGGGTTCAAGCGGGTCAACGACGGCGTCGGGTTCGCCGCGGGCGACGAGCTGATCCGGACGATCGGCCGGGTGCTGTCGGAGGCGGCCGCGGACTGGCCGTCCGCGCAGGTGGGTCACGTCGGCGGGGACGACTTCCTCGTGGTGGCCGGGTTGGACGAGGTGGTGCCGCTGGCGTCGGCGGTGCTGGACACGGTGTTCGAGGCCGAGGGCATGGCCGTGACGCTGTCGTTCGCGACGCTGGTGTGCGCGGCGGGGTCGGTGCCCTCCTACCGCGAGGTGTCGCGGCTGCTGGCGCCGTTGAAGGCGCGGGCGAAGTCGTTGCTGGGCAACAGCTGGGTGCTGGGCAGGCCGGGCAACGAGCGCGCGGACGTGCTGCGCGGCAGGCAGGCCGGGTCCCCCCGACCGGCGGCGTGATCAGCGCGACCGGTGCTCCAGCGGGCGAACGCGGGCGCTTGAGCCGGGTCGTCGAGATCGGTGGCGCGCGGCCGGATTCCCGTGCCGTGGAGCAGCGCGGAGCGGCTTGACGTGGCACGGCGTACCGTCGACCACAACCTGGGGCGCGCACGCGCGAAGCCGGGCGTCTCCGGGCGTTCGGAGGCCGCCGCCGTCCCCGGTGTTCGAAACTGACGCCATCCGCGCGCACAGTTCGCCAATACGCCGCATGTGCCTTGGGTTCGTCACTCATAGCATTGATCGGACTACCCTGAGCACCGGGAGCCATCGTGAGCACGACCGAGACCAGCCAACTCCCCCGTCCCCGAACACTCTTCGACAAGGCGCTCACCGTGGGCGTCGAGGAGGAGTTCCTGCTGGTGGACGCGGTGACGCGGGCTGTGGCGCCGCTCGCGCCCGCCGTGCTGGGGGCGGAGTCGCCGCACGACCTCCAGGCTGAGCTGACCGACTTCCAGGTGGAGAGCGCCACGCCGGTGTGCCGCACGATGGACGAGGTGCGCGACTCGCTCGTCGCCACCCGCGCGGCGCTGGGGAGCATGGCGGCGGCGCACGGGACCCGGATCGTCGCCACCGGCACGCCGGTGCTGGGCGTGGTGAAGCCCGTGCCGCTGACCGACGACCCCCGCTACCGGCGCATGGCGGTCGAGTACGGGCGGCTGATCCACGACCTGACCATCTGCGGCTGCCACGTGCACGTGGGCATCCCGGACGACGACGCCGGGGTGCTGATCAGCAACCACCTGCGGCCGTGGCTGCCGGTGCTGCTGGCGTTGAGCGCGAACTCGCCGTTCGTGGACGGGCTGGACACGGGGTACTCGTCGTGGCGGTACCTGTCGTGGAGCCCGTGGCCGTCGGCCGGGGCGCCGCCGTACTTCGCGTCCGCGGAGGAGTACCACCTAGCGCGGCGGGCCATGCTGGACAGCGGGGCGGCGATGGACGCCGCGACGGTCTACTGGGACGTGCGGCTGTCGGCGAACCACCCGACGGTGGAACTGCGGGTGTGCGACGTGGCCGCGACCGTGGACGAGGCCGTGCTGATCGCCGCCCTGACCCGCGGGATCGCCGCCACCGCCCTCAGTTCACGGGTGCCCGCGCTCGACGTGGCCCCGCACGTGCTGCGGGCGGCGCTGTGGCGGGCGGCCCGCGACGGCGTGGAGGGGACGAACGTGGACCTGCGCGCCGGGACGCTGGTGCGGGCGTCGGCGCAGGTGCAGGCGCTGGTCACGTGGGTGCGGCCCGCGTTGGAGGCGGCCGGGGACTACGAGCTGGTGACCGACGTGGTGGACCGGATCCTGCTGGACGGGTCCGGCGCGGAACGGCAGCGGCGGGCGTTCCGGCGCAGGGGTGAGCTGGCGGACGTCGTGGACCTGTTGGTGGCGCAGACGGCCTGACACGACGAAGGGCCCGTCTCCGGTGGGAGACGGGCCCTTCGCGTGCGAGTCCTAGACGGTGAAGCCGAGGGCGCGGAGCTGGTCGCGGCCGTCGTCGGTGATCTTCTCCGGGCCCCACGGGGGCATCCAGACCCAGTTGATGCGGAAGTCGTCGACCAGGCCGCCGCCGGGGCCGCCGGTGAGGGCCGCGCGGGTCTGGTCCTCGATGACGTCGGTCAACGGGCAGGCCGCGGAGGTCAGCGTCATGTCGATGATGGCGACGTTGCCCTCCTCCACGCGGAGGTCGTACACGAGGCCGAGGTCGACCACGTTGATGCCCAGCTCGGGGTCCACCACGTCGCGCATGGCTTCCTCGAGGTCGTCGATCGCGGCCACGTCCGCCTTGGGGGACGGCGGCACGGGCAGACCCTCGACGCCGCGGACCACCTCGGTGTCCTGCTCGCTCATGCCTTTGCTCCTTCGCTGCGGGCGACCGCGTCCTTGAAAGCCATCCACCCGAGCAGCGCGCACTTGACGCGCGCCGGGTACTTCGAAACGCCCGCGAAGGCGATGCCGTCCTCCAGGACGTCCTCGTCGGGCTCCAGCTGGCCGCGGCTCTGCATCAGCTCCACGAAGGCGTCGAACTTCTTGAACGCCTCGCCGACGGACTTGCCGATGACCAGGTCCGTCAGCACCGAGGTGGAGGCCTGGCTGATGGAGCAGCCCTGGCCGTCGTAGGACACGTCCGTGACGGTCTCGCCGTCCAGCTTGACGCGCAGCGTCACCTCGTCGCCGCAGGTGGGGTTCACCTGGTGCGACTCGGCGTCGTACGGGTCGCGCAGACCGCGGCCGTGCGGGTTCTTGTAGTGGTCCAGGATGATCTCCTGGTACATCTGTTGAAGCTGCATCTTTTATCCCACCCCGAAGAACCGCTGGGCTTCGCGGACGCCGTCCACGAGCGCGGCCACCTCGTCGAGGTCGTTGTAGAGGTAGAAGGAAGCCCGGACGCTGGCCTGCACGCCGAGCTTGCGGTGCAGCGGCCACGCGCAGTGGTGGCCGACGCGGACGGCGATGCCGAGGCTGTCCAGCACCTGACCGGCGTCGTGGGCGTGCACGCCCTCGACGTCGAACGACACCGCGCCGCCACGGTCCACAGTGGACGAAGGACCGATGATCCGGACGCCGGGGATCTCGCCCAGGCCCGCGAGAGCGGCTTCGGTCAGCAGGTGCTCGTGCGCGGCGACCCGGTCCATGCCGACGGCGGTCAGGTAGTCCACGGCCGCGCCGAGCCCGATCGCCTGCGACGTCATGGGAACGCCCGCCTCGAACCGCTGCGGCGGCGGCGCGAACGTCGACCGGTCCATGTGGACCATCTCGATCATCGACCCGCCGGTGAGGAACGGCGGCAGCGCCTCCAGCAGTTCACGCCTGCCGTAGAGCACGCCGATCCCCGACGGGGCCAGCATCTTGTGGCCGCTGAACGCCGCGAAGTCGACGCCCAGCGCCCGGAAGTCGACCTTCGAGTGCGGCACCGACTGGCAGGCGTCCAGCACGGTCAGCGCGCCGACCTTGCGGGCCGCGGCCACCAGTTCGGCCACCGGGTTGATCGTGCCGAGCACGTTCGACTGGTGGGTGAACGCCACGACCTTGGTCCGGGGCGTCACCAGCTCGTCGAGGTTCGACAGGTCGAGCCTGCCCTCGGCCGTCACGTCGATCCAGCGGAGCGTCGCGCCGGTCCGCAGGCAGAGCTGCTGCCACGGCACCAGGTTCGCGTGGTGCTCCATCTCGGTGATCAGGATCTCGTCACCGGGGCCGAGCAGGAACCGCTGGGCCTCCGGGCCGGAGATCGCCGCGTTGCCCATGGCGTACGCGACGAGGTTGATGCCCTCGGTGGCGTTCTTGGTGAACACGAGTTCGTCGGGCGAGGCGCCGACGAACTCGGCGATCCGCGCCCGCGCGCTCTCGTACGCGTCCGTCGCCTCTTCGGCGAGCTGGTGCGCGCCGCGGTGCACGGCGGCGTTGGACGTCTCCAGGAAACGCCGTTCCGCGTCGAGCACCTGCGTGGGCCGCTGCGAGGTGGCGCCGGAGTCGAGGTACACCAGCCTTTTGCCCTCGCGGACCGTGCGCGCCAGGATCGGGAAGTCGGCGCGCAACGCAACGACGTCCAGTGGAGTAGCGGTGGTGGTCACTCTCCGACGCCTCCTCTCAGAAAGCCGTATCCGTCAACGACTGCAACAAACTCAGACCTTCGCAGCTTCCCCGGTGTACTTCACGTAACCCTCGTTCTCGAGGACGTCCGCGAGCTCGGGGCCGCCGGACTCGACGATGCGGCCGTTCGCGAAGACGTGCACGAAGTCGGGCGAGATGTACTTGAGGATCCGGGTGTAGTGCGTGATCAGCATGACGCCGACCTCGCCGGAGGCCTTGTAGCGGTTGACGCCCTCGGACACGACGCGCAGCGCGTCGACGTCCAGACCGGAGTCGGTCTCGTCCAGGATCGCGATCTTCGGCGCCAGCAGCCCGAGCTGGAGGATCTCGTGGCGCTTCTTCTCGCCACCGGAGAAGCCCTCGTTGACGCTGCGCTCGGCGAAGGCCGGGTCGATGTCCAGTTCGGACATCGCGCCCTTGACCTCCTTGACCCAGTGGCGCAGGTTCGGGGACTCGCCGCGGACGGCGGTGGCGGCGGTGCGGAGGAAGTTCGACATCGAGACGCCGGGGACCTCGACCGGGTACTGCATCGCGAGGAAGAGACCCGCGCGGGCGCGCTCGTCGACGCTCATCTCGAGCACGTCCTCGCCGTCCAGCGTCACGGAGCCGGAGGTCACCGTGTACTTCGGGTGGCCGGCGACGGCGTAGGACAGGGTGGACTTGCCGGAGCCGTTCGGCCCCATGATGGCGTGCGTCTCGCCCGCCTTGATCGTCAGGTCGACGCCCTTGAGGATCTCCTTGGGCGCTTCGTCGGTGACGACCGAGACGTGCAGGTCCTTGATCTCAAGCGTGGCCATGCTGCTGTTCTCCTGTGGTGGATCAGGTTTGGGGGACGGCGACGTACACGTCGTCGTCGCGTACTTCGACGGAGTAGACGTCGACGGGTTCGGAGGCCGGGGGCGAGGACGGCTCACCGGTGGTGAGGTCGAAGCGGGAACCGTGCAACCAGCACTCGATCCCCTGCTTCGTCACCTCGCCCTCGCTCAGCGACACCGCCGCGTGCGAGCACAGGTCGTGCAACGCGTGCACCCGCTCCCCGTCGCGGACGACGACCACGGGAGTCCCGTCGACGTCGACCGCGAACGGCTTGCGGTCGTCCAAATCAGAAAAGGAGCACGCTCTGATCATCGTGTGCCTCCGCTGAGAAGAACACGTCGGCACGTCACACGCCGACTGCTTCCAACTCGGCCTCGATCGCCGCCTCCAGGCGCTCGCGCACCTCGGGAACGGTGATCTTCAGCAGGATCTCGTGGAAGAAGCCGCGCACGACCAGGCGGCGAGCCTGGTCCTCCGGGATTCCCCTGGCCTGCAAGTAGAACAGCTGCTCGTCGTCGAAGCGGCCCGTGGCGGACGCGTGGCCCGCGCTGACGATCTCGCCGGTCTCGATCTCCAGGTTCGGCACCGAGTCGGCGCGGGCGCCGTCGGTGAGGACCAGGTTCCGGTTCAGCTCGTACGTCTCGGTGCCCTCGGCCGCCGCGCGGATCAGCACGTCGCCGATCCACACGGTGTGCGCGCCCTCGCCCTGCAGCGCGCCCTTGTAGACGACGTTGCTGCGGCAGTTGGACACCGCGTGGTCGATGAACGTGCGGTGCTCGAGGTGCTGGCCCTGGTCGGCGAAGTACAGGCCGTTGAGCTCCGCGTCGCCGCCCTTGCCCGTGTACGTCACGGTCGGGGTCAGCCGGACGACGTCGCCGCCCAGCGTGATGGCCGTGTGCCGGAAGGTCGCGTCGCGGCCGAGCGAGGCGTGGTGCGAGGAGACGTGCACCGCGTCGTCGGCCCAGTCCTGGACCGAGATGACGGTGAGGTGCGAGCCGTCGCCGACCACGAACTCGACGTTGTCCGCGTACGCGCCCGAGCCGCGGTGGTCGATCACCACGACGGCCTTGGAGAACAGCTCCGTGCGGATCTGCAGGTGCCCGTAGGCGACCTGCCCGACACCGGCGCCGGTCACGGTGACCAGCGTCGGGTCGGCGATCTCCGCGTTCTTGCCGACGGTGAGCAGCGTGCCGTCGGCGAACGACGACCACGCCTGCGCGGCGATCCGGTCGCTGGGGGTGCCCGCGACACCGAGCCGCGCGTCGCCGCGCTGCACGGTCTCGACGACGACACCCTCGGCGGCCTTGACCTCGACCGTGGCGGAACCCGTGGCAGCGGCGCCGTTGTGCAGGTTGGCGAGCCGCTTCATCGGGGTGAAGCGCCAGATCTCCTCGCGGCCGCCGGGCACCTCGAAGGCGTCGACGTCGAACGAGGCGAAGTGGTCCGCCCGCGACGACACCGGGATCGCTGCCCCGGCGCCGTGCGAGTGGTCCTTCAGGCCGTGCTGGGCCTCTGTTGAAACGGCCATGTCAGCCGACGGCCCCTTCCATCTGCAGTTCGATCAGGCGGTTCAGCTCCAGCGCGTACTCCATGGGCAACTCGCGCGCGATGGGCTCGACGAACCCGCGCACGATCATGGCCATGGCCTCGTCCTCGGTGAGGCCGCGCGACATCAGGTAGAACAACTGCTCGGCGGACACCTTCGAGACCGTGGCCTCGTGGCCCATCTGCACGTCGTCCTCGCGGACGTCGACGTAGGGGTAGGTGTCCGAGCGGCTGATGTTGTCGACCAGCAGCGCGTCGCACTTCACCGTGGACTTCGAGTGGTGCGCCCGCTTGTTGATCTGCACCAGGCCGCGGTAGGACGTGCGGCCACCGCCCCGCGCCACCGACTTCGACACGATCGTCGACGAGGTGTGCGGCGCCATGTGGACCATCTTCGCGCCGGCGTCCTGGTGCTGGCCCTCGCCCGCGAACGCGATCGAGAGGACCTCGCCGTGGGCGTGCTCGCCCATGAGGAAGACCGCCGGGTACTTCATGGTCACCTTGGAACCGATGTTGCCGTCGATCCACTCCATGGTCGCGCCCTCTTCGGCCTTGGCGCGCTTGGTGACCAGGTTGTAGACGTTGTTCGACCAGTTCTGGATCGTCGTGTAGCGGCAGCGGCCGCCCTTCTTCACGATGATCTCGACCACGGCCGAGTGCAGCGAGTCCGAGGAGTAGATCGGCGCCGTGCAGCCCTCGACGTAGTGCACGTAGGCGCCCTCGTCGACGATGATCAGCGTCCGCTCGAACTGGCCCATGTTCTCGGTGTTGATCCGGAAGTAGGCCTGGAGCGGGATGTCCACCTTGACGCCCTTGGGGACGTAGATGAACGAGCCGCCGGACCACACCGCGGAGTTCAGCGCGGAGAACTTGTTGTCACCCGAGGGGATGACCGACCCGAAGTACTCCTGGAAGAGCTCCGGGTGCTCCTTGAGCGCGGTGTCGGTGTCCTTGAAGATGACGCCCTGCGCTTCCAGGTCCTCGCGGATCTGGTGGTAGACCACCTCGGACTCGTACTGCGCGGCGACACCGGCCACGAGGCGCTGCTTCTCCGCCTCGGGGATGCCCAGCCGGTCGTACGTGTTCTTGATGTCCTCGGGCAGGTCCTCCCAGGAGGTCGCCTGCTTCTCGGTCGAGCGCACGAAGTACTTGATCGAGTCGAAGTTGATGCCGGAGAGGTCGGAACCCCACGTCGGCATCGGCTTCTTCTCGAACAGGCGCAGCCCCTTCAGGCGGTGCTCCAGCATCCACTCGGGCTCGCTCTTCTTCGCCGAGATGTCCCTGACGACGTCTTCGTTCAGGCCTCGGCGTGCGCTCGTACCAGCAGCGTCTGAGTCGGACCAGCCGAACTCGTAGTTGCCGATACTCGCCAGGGTCTCTTCCTGGCTGAGCGGCTCAGACTG
>Ga0247771_1000641_pt1 | contig 10831 bp, 5 predicted proteins | sample UWRJL197509C6_FD_179948 | JGI IMG/M metagenome (GOLD analysis project Ga0247771, IMG submission 179948) | Plant litter microbial communities from Arlington Agricultural Research Station in Wisconsin, United States - UWRJ-L197-509C-6 | ecosystem: Environmental > Terrestrial > Plant litter >...
CCCCCCCTTAACCCCCGCCCGCGCCCGTTGCCTCCGCTTTCCCCCCTTACTCGACGCTGCGCACCTTGCCGGTCTCGACCTCGTAGACCCAGCCGCTGATGGCCACGTCGTCGGGGACGGCGGCGGAGCCGCGCAGGTAGGCGACGTCGTCGCGCACGGCCTGGTCCAAGTCGGGGAAGGGCAGGAACTTGAGGCCGGCGAGCTCCTCGGCGGCCTTGGGGCCGAGGTTCTTGGCCACGATGCCGTGGGCGTCGGCGTCGGAGAAGGTCAGCATGCCGCAGCCCGTGTGCTTGACCACGAGCACCTCGCGCGTGCCCAGCAGCTGCTGCGAGATGACGATGCTGCGCAGCGCCTCGCGCGACGACGCCCCGGCGTTGCGCACCACATGCGCATCGCCTAGCGCGATGCCGAAGGCCTGCGCCGGGTCGATGCGCGCGTCCATACACGTGACTGCCCCCGGGGCTGTCAGAGAGAAAGGGGGGAGGCGGGGGTGGAGCTGAACGGACCGACGAGGTACTTCTTGGCGGGCGGCAGCGCGAGCTCGCCCTTGTCGAACGAGTTGGCGTACTCGTTGTTGGAGCTCTGGAGGTCCTGCTGGACGGGCGTCGCCATGGTGTCTGCTTCGGGTGCTTGGCTAGGAGACGGTGAGGGGGTGTTTCTGCTGTAGCAAGGTATCTCGTCGATGCGGGGGTTGGAGGGTTGGAGTAGATGTCCGAGGCGGAGAAGCGGCTGAGGAGCAGGAGAGCGTTTTGGTCATCATGACGACGACCTCGGGCGCATCTTATACTTTTCTGGCAGCATCCGCTCCCGCCGGGCACTTCACCGGGCGTCGTCCCCAAAGCGGTCACCCCAGATAAGACACGACCGCGAATCCCGTCGTGGAGTCGGGGATTCGCACGAGAAGCCATGGATTGCACCATCCGTGCGCCCCAAGCTACCCCGAGATCGTTTGGGGTAGGGATCTCCACCCGCCTGACGGTGGCTTGCAGCGCAAACGCCAACTCGAGCCCGCTACGGCCCCTTAGCGGCGATTTCCCATCGGGGGCAGGACCACTCTCGAGCCACTGAGATCGTTGGCGAGGCTGCTAGCATGCTAGCCTCGCGGGCGAGTTGGCGGGTTGTCTCGTCTCGCAGCCCTGCACGGGGCTGCGGCACAGGCGCGCATTAGGGGCCTGCGACCCCTGTCCCGATCGTAGATTACTGATCCCGCAGCCTTGTGGGGGTCAGGGCTCGACAGGGATGATTAGAATCGCGACGTTCGGGACCGGGGGAGATAGGACGTCAACTCCGTCGCAGCAGGGGCTTTTGGTTGCACTACGCGAATGATGAGAAACTCGTGAACCAAAAGGGGCACAGCCTTGCAGGGGCCGAGAGAGTGGCTTCTCGCGCCCGGACGAGCGGAAGGACAGGGTTGGCTTTGGCGGCTCGCTCAAACTACTGATTACTTCGCTCGCAGGACACTTCGCCAAGGGTGCGTTCGACATACGTCACGCTGTATCCCAAGGGACACTGTCCGGTGTGTAATTATGGGTTGGGCTAAGTGTGGTGGGCGCATCGCTGCCATCATATTGTCCTCTTCGTTTGAGCGGGGTGAAACAGGCAATTTGGCGATGACATAGGAGTGTATACTGGTAGTCTAACCCGTTCCTTCAGTCGTGAGGTGACTTGAAGGCGTATCTCCCGTCAGGCCTCGTAGGCCCGGCGATGCTATAGCACCAAGAGAGAGTCGATTATAGGAGATCAACACAACGGTGTTTAGGTGGTAACTGACCAGGGTGCGGATCCACAGCAGACCGGGTCTCATCGAGTTAGGCCGCCAGTCTCGGAGTAGCGGCCAGACTCTGAGACAAGTTCGACTGCGGTATAACTAATCATGAACCCTGGCGCCGGTCAAGGGCGAAATACAACAAGCCTCGTATTCACAGAAGTAGCTACCAAATGTCAGGGACTCTCCTATCCTCAGGATGTAGACAAGGCCGATTTATGGTGACACACACTATCTAGGTATCTAGTTGTGTTAGGATGTCCCCTGCTGCCACTCCATTACCTAGCTACTCGTATATTTGAGTAGCCGCAATACGTTCTCGTCCTGAAAAGAAGCTCCGGAGCGATATGCGCCAAGAGCAGAGCCTCAGATGCCAACGCCGACACCCTCAACCATTGGCCGCGCGGGAGACGCGGCGCTGAGACGCGACCGGGCATTCCCTCTCCCCTGGCTTGGCAAGCGGTGCGGGCAAAATTCGACTGGTGGACGGTCAATCCAGCAAGGCATTGTCCTATAGGCGGCGCCCCGAAGCGAAGGGCAGGGGATGGACACGAGAAAGCTCCCTTTCCCCCGGGCTCGGCTGTGATAGGTCGTCCGGCGCACCAACACGGGACGTGGCGGAACCGACGTACCACTTGTGCGGGACGCGGGGTCCTCGTCGACGATAGCACCCGGCCGGATATGGGGACATGGGTAAATCCTTCTGTCCCCGCTTCAGGCCCGCCGTGGGAACGAGGGAAAGCTGAGGAGGGCCCCCCTGGCGCTGCATTGTCGTCGCGCCGCCCCGCGTGCAGCTCCCCGGATTGATGATCGTGTTGCAGGGCGCTTGGCAGCTCCCTCGAGCGGCGCCTCCGGTTTCAGCCCTTTTCGCCCTGTCCAGCTGCTCATGTTTTTTTGCGCCGCCCTCGTGGAGGCCCCGTGGATGGGCCAGGCGGCGATGGGTAACGGTAGTCAATTACAATAAGATGATGGGGGTAGATATCCTCATCCTGCCGCCGGGGCCCCTCGTGACGATGCCCGGAAAGCGTCCTCCCCCCGGTGCACACCCCTTTTGTGTGAATGCGACCTCCCTGCGAGGTATGAAGAGCACAGCCAAACCTCCGTCCGCGAAATCCAACCCCGTAGAAGACCCGGTGCCGGACCGCCGTCGGCTCAGACCGTCTGGCTCTCCGTCTTGGCCAGGCGCGCCTCGCGGCCCTTCTCCGACCAGGGGAAGTGGAAGACGGGGATGAGGATGAAGGAGTTGCTGCGGGCACGACGTCAGCGATCGCGATCGGGGCTGCAGGCCTTGTGCCGGTTGGGCCGAGGGGGGTGGCGGCGGAACACTCTGGGGAACTTGGAAGTGCGGGGGAGGCGCCGGGATGCCGCGGAGCCTCCTCGCCAAGACGCAATTCGTGGAAGAACGAAGCTTGGCCGCACACCCGGTGACGGCACCTCGCAGGCCCGGGGACGACCAAAAGCACGCGAGAGGGCGGGGGGCAAGCGCTCACCTGCTGTCGGCGATGCCGGCGAAGGCGTTGTACCAGGCCAAGAAGGCCGCGAGCATGCCGAAGGCGCCGCCGGCGCGCTGCAGGGCGGTGGCGGCGTCGGGGCTGCGGTTGTCGATGGCGAAGTCGCTGCAGGCCAGCATCAGGAAGGCCAGGTCGAGCGTGAAGAAGAGCAGGAAGAACATGACGGTCGACCGCAGCGTGCACAGGAGCAGGATCGTGGTGAAGATGAACCAGCCCGTCAGGAAGAAGCCCAGCGCCGAGTTGGCGATCTTGGCGTCGCCGCCCGCCGCCGCCGCCGCCGTCGCGTACGGGCCGCCCGGCCCCAGGATGTTCATCGACGGCGTAAGCAGGATGGCGTAGGCGATCCAGAAGCCGCCGTACGACGACAGCGCCGTGGCGCCGAACGTGTTGCCGACGGCCATCTCCCTGTGCGACGCGCGCCGCGTGTCAGCGCCCCGTCCCGATTTCCCAAAGGCTTCTTCCCCCACCCCGCCTGGTTTTTACTTACCACATGCCCGCGAGGAGCTGCACGATGCCGCCGTAGCCGTAGGCCAGGGGCACGGCGATGTTGGGCACGTTGACGCCGCGCGCGTTCAGATTGACGGCCGAGAGGACAAAGGTCGTCAGCGCGAAGGCGCAGAGGCCCAGCGGCGCCGGGTTCGCAAACTTGCGGTGCTCGATGGACTTGTACAGGCCGGGCTGGAACTCGCCGCCGAAGGCCGGGAGCCGCCGGTCGTCGCCCGAGTGGGCGTGGAACATGGGGTTGCCGCCGTAGTCGTAGGTGCGCTGGGCCGGGTGGGCGCCGTTGACGGGCGCCGCGCCCGTCGTGTGCCCGTGGCCGTGCTCCTTCTCGGCCACCGGCACGGCCGCGTTCGTCGTCGCCATCGCGGCTGCTGTGAGGGGGTCGGGTGACGAGGCGAGGCCGGAAGAGGACGGACTGGCTGTGTCTCCCGTTGTCGTCGGTCAGCTGGAGGCCCGGCGGGGGCGGTGGAATCCGAGTGGTCGTGGGAGCGCAGAGACGTGAGAAGGTTGGACCAGGGGACCGGTACGGGTGGGAGGGTATGGCTTGATATAGGTAGAAACAATCGGCCGTCGATCAATCCGGTGGAAGAATGGGCAAACGCGAGAACAGGAAGAGCCGGGGGCCAATATATACTCGGGGCCACTTGGGCGCCAGAGGGCCGTGACGAGAACGGGGTCCATTCACTCCGTCAGGAGAGCGGACAAGGATTCCTTCGTCGAACCAGATTGAGGCAATGTCTAGCAGCCAGTTCGGCGGCAGGGATGAGCTCGGCTCGCCTTCTCGTCGCTCCCACACGTCCGAACCAGACGTCCTTGGGTCCATTAGCCAGTGCTCCCCTCCCGGAGATCAGTCGAAACATCTGCCACTGGGCCCCCCGTCCCCTCTTTTCCCGTGTCACCCTCCTTTGACCAAAGAAACAGGCCTGCCTCGGGAGTAGCAGTTCGCCGGGCAAACGGGGTCCGACACCGACGCTGCCGGCAGCTGTGCCCGCCGCCGCCTTCTCCGCACTTGCGAGACACAAGTACTGCCCACCGGGGGCAAAGGAACCGGCTCGAGCTTCTTACAGAGGCGAAAGGGCCGCGGTAACCGGTAGGAGCGTTTCACCCAGAGCTACCGTCATCCTTCTATCCCGAGAACGCCAGGAGCGATATCGTTGGCTCCGGGTCTCGGGATGACGATGTCAATGGGGCGAGCTATTGCTGTCGCAGCCACCGCCTCGCCTCGTGGAGCCCAGGTGACGAGACCGGGGCTTCGGAGGGCGGAACAAGCCCCGCGAGCCCCGTAGCCGGTCTGAGCATGCAGTGCTTCTTTGATCGCTGTCCTGCGTCTTCCGCGGTGATGCCACCCCGGCCGGATGACCGGTGGTCCCGTCATGCTCCTGCATGTCGCTGTGGTCGAGGGAGCCAGGGTCCCATGCCGCCCCCCTGCCGCCACCGCTGCCGCGTTACATGCATAATGGAGGTGCCGTACTCTACGGGCCATACTAACCAGCCCGGGCGTAGTGGCAGTCTAAATCCTCCCGACAGCGTCACCCAGGCTCTCTGCCGCTGAGAGCAGCTTGGCGGCCGGTATATGAACGCACGCCGGGAGGCCGGCAAGCCGGAAGTCTCGGCACCGCGGCGCATCCGCAAAAGCTTCGCCCCGGCATCGCGGCCACGGCGTCGGGCATCGTGAAGCTTGATCGAGAAAGGGGACGACGAACGGCCGGTGGCCGGCCATGGAACACGGTGCGAAGGCGCTGTGGGAGATCAGCTACAACCCGTCTTCCGGCTCCCAGCCACCCATTCGCCGGGCAGACTCCTCGGTGCCTTCGCGTGCCGCAGGTTGCCTTGGAGCCCTTTTCCATGTGTCACTAGAATTCCATGTTTGGCGGAGCTACGGGCTGACCTGCATCTGGAAATTGCGGGTGGTGAGAGGCGCGTCGTCCCCTCAGGTCCCTCGGTTTGAGAACGGGCACGGCGGGACTCCGTTCTGCCGCGAGGAGCAATGGGGACCGACCGGTGACACACTGTTTGGAGGCGCCCACGCCCGGGCCATTCCCCCAACGGGGGCTGTGGAGCAGCCGGGTCTGAGCAGAACCGGGCGTTCTCTGCAGAGTGCCAGGGCCCGTCGTTCCGCTCCGTTCGTTTTGAACACTGGGTTGGTCCCCGAGGAGATGGTCAGGTTTGGTCAGCTATAGTGGCAGCTCCAGGGATATCTTCCGATTCTTCCAAGTTAAAAGGGAAGGGTGGTTTCATATAGGTCCTTGGCAGCAGCCGCCTCTGATAATCTGGAAGAAACGCCGCGGTCCTGACTTGGTCCTGTTGTCCCACCGTGGCCTGTGAGGATGCTGGGAGGTCGGCGAACGATGCCTCGAGGGCCGCCTTGTTGTTGGGTGTGCGCGGTTTCGGTGGACGGAGAGCAGCGATCTACGGCGGCAAGGCGAGCTAGCCAGGATCGTCGACGCGTTGTGCTCTTGGGGTCAGTACCGAGGACGAGTCGGCCTCCACATTGCGCCCGAGGTCACAATGCGGCGTGGTGCTTCTGTGAAAGACGTTCGACGCCACATGGCCGCGAATAATGCCCCCCCGGATTCCTCGCACATCGCTGTCCGCCTTTCCGCGTCTCCGGGTAGGCTGGCTGTGCTGAAAAAGGTCTTGGACCTCGATAACTGTGTAGCGCGATCGGAGAATTTGTGCTTGCTGGCGGCCATTGAACGCCACCTCCGCATGGGATCCTTCTTGGCCGTCATTACCGGCTTGGCAGCATGAGGTACCGCTCAACGTCATCCTGTCCCTCTTCAGCTCAGCGCGAACAGCTCCCTCCACAGAGGCCCGAGAGAAGGTCGAGAGCGTTGATGGCAAACAACATCGTTACCCTGGCAAGGCTGGACCCTGTCTCGCAGCGTGATATTAAGGGGAAGGCTCGGAGGGGTCGTGCCCGATGTCCTGGTGGTCGTGTCGTACGATGTGCCTCGGTCCGGTGGAAAGGGTCTCTAGCCCGTAATGCCCGATACCAAATCAGCTACAGCTGACACCATGATGGTAAGATAATGTCACCGGGGGCTCCCCTCGCAGAGTTTCCCGCCAGCTCGCGCGATGCGTTACTCCCTCAGGTCGCTGCGTCCTTCGGCTGCCGAACCCCTCCTCTGCCCTCCATCAACTGCGGCTAGGCCGGACGGAACGAGTCGTTGCCGCCCCAACTCGGAGGCTGGACACACGGCGGCAAACGTCCCACGGGGTCCTGTGGAAAGCCCTTCCTGTCCCGGGCAGCGCTTCTTGAATCACCGCCTGCCGTGGAGGCCAGAGATGTCGCGCCGGTCGCATTTTCCCAACCAGGCAAACCTCGATATGCGCAAGAAGACGCCTCGGAGTTGCTAGTTGCGCAGCGCGGGGTAAGTGCAGCGATGATTGTGGCCTGCATGACAGCAGCAACCTTTCTAGAAGGTGATCGGCGCGGTAAAACAGTCGGTAACTCGACTGGGATGAAGGATGTTGACTCCGGGCCCGAGCCGCGAGGAGGGCGATCCACCGGGTTTGCGATGAAACAAACTGAGACATCGACCGCTGGCACCGCCCTGCCTGGCTAGGTAGTGTCCGCCAGTCAGACCTCATAACCCGGGAGAGCCGAGTCGAGCATGGCGCCTTCGATGCTGAAGCCAGCGGGTGGCCCACCGTTACCGACAGCAGTCCCTTTACAAACGACGGAGACCGGCGTCTTTCAGGGTTATTCGCCGTGAGAAGCCATGCGTGTGTGCTTGGATATCGAGCCGCCCGTTCACACCATGTCGTCGATTTACCCGCCAGGGGCGGACACAGGCGAGGCTTGGCAAGGGATGGGATTCTTGAATTCCGCTCCTGTCCGATCGAGGATCTCCGAGGTCCGAGGAGGCTGAGTGCTTGTTCTCTGGAACGCCCTCAAGAGGGCGGGAAGCGCCATGAAGAACCAGTAAAGGCGGACGTCGCGACGGAGTCTCCCTCCGGCATACCGCGAGGGAATCGATCGTTGTAGCCCCAGTCCTGCTAAAAACGAGCTGCAGGTGGTGAGAATCGGGCGCCGAAACGAAGCGAGTCGTGCGTGACGGTCACTAAGCTTCCAACAGTGAAGGCAACAACTGCGTGTCGGCACCGACTGTCACCACCATCGGCCGGCAACCCTTTGCAGTGACCAATGCGATAGGTTTAATGGTCGTTAGGCGACTGCCGAGGGCAATCCTCGGCGAATAAACGACGTTGGGGCGGCTGCTTCGACGCGAGCTCGAAGCGAGTTGTCGCACCCGCGGGACTGTCGAGGGAACTCCGCACGAGACTTCGGGCCGTCTCGCCGCACGCTTAGATATTTATAACCCGGGGCATCCTTCCAAGAGCGCCTCTTTCGTAGTTCGGCGAGTCGACGCGGGCAGCGGCGAGGGTCAAAGAGGCTCAGGGATTCTCGGTCTGGCGCCGGGCTCTCTGTCCGTGGGACAAGACGGCGGCTCCAGGTATGCTACTTGTCGGCTTTTAGCGATAGTGGATCCTCGTTGTCAGCGTGAACTGTTCAAAACAACCCAACGCGCCGCCGTCGTGAGATGAGTACGCCATCCATGGATAGATAGTGCTACGAGGTCGAGGTCGAGAAATTCCCACAGCCACGGAATAGATGTGGCGTCGTGCCTGCCAAGTCCGGGGACGGGGGGCGGACCGGCCGGGACGGAGGCTGACCCCGGCTTGGCGCCCGACTTGCACGCTCTCCGAAGCACCACCGACCTCGTCAAAGTATATCCCCACGGCTCTCAGCAGTAATGGTGATATCGTTTATCTAATACCAAAATTTTTTTTTAAACGTCTTTAATATACTCCCTTCCTTCCTAAAATCAGGTACCCAAGACCGGCCAACACAGAAACCTACATATTACTCCTGAGCTCCTGAACCCCTGCGCCTGAGCCATCAGCCTCACCTCTGCCATAGCCGGACAAACGCCTACTCGTCGTCGTCCCAGGTCGGCTTGTGCGGGGCCGGCTCGGCGTTGCACACGCACAGCTTGCCGAGGGCCCTGAAGTAGTCGGGGCCGTAGTTGACGCGCAGCTCCTTGCCGGGGCCGATGTCGTCGACCGCGCGGTACAGCACGCCGAGCCGGCCGCCGACCGCGATGGTTATGGCCTCGACGTTGGGCTGGCACGCGTGGTTGACGAAGCGGGTCCAGCTGCCGCAGCGCGTCGCGTCTACGGCGGCGGTGGCCGGCTGCAGCTCGAAGGCGTATGCGCTGGTGTTTGGCAACGCCGCCTTCGGCATCACCTCGCCCAGGTACTCGCCCAGCCAGTCGCCGTCGCGGATCGTGCGGCCGGGGCGTACGAATACACCGTATCCCAGCCGATCGTCGCCCGTGTGCCGCAGCTCCACGGCCGCCGCCGAGGCCGCCAGCACGCGCCGCCGGAAGCGCGCCCGGCACTTCGCCCCCGGGCACTCGTCCGGCGGAGCGTCGCACGCCGCGCACAGCAGATCGTCTAGCACGTCGGCCCGGCCGACGACGTGCTGTAGCGTCCTCTCCGCGATCTGTCGGTTTCGGCGGGCTATGGTGGTCCGCCGGGTCCGCCGGGCCTTGCCCCCGGCGGCGGGGACGTTCGCGTTCGCTGCGTCGGCCGGGGGCGCGATGCCGGCCCACTTCGCCGTGTCTACTACGTTGTCTCCTATCCTAATGGGGCGCAAGGGCCCTGTTATTATGCTGCGGTTCTTTCTTGCGGCGTCCCAGACCACGAAGCTGTTGCTTCTCGTTGCGTGGACGCTGGGAAGGGCCATGGCGCCTTTGTCTACTATTGATCGAGACGTGAATATGATGGTTTAAAGTCGACACCAGAGAGAGTGAGCAAGGATAGTAGCAAATCGAGAACAAATGAAAACTAGGCGCTGGAATGAATGTGGAGGAGTTCCGGACTTCTCACTTGGAAGGTGATATACCACTTGAGAGGTTCAATGCCTGAGTTGGAGACTCGACCTTCCCACGGGCTGCCCTAGCCCTTTAATAGGGCATCGAGGATGCTTGGGATCGCGTATCAAAGAATAGACTACAAAGTCTAGTTGATTCCTTGTTCCAATTACGGATTTCTGGTCCGGGGATGCCGGCGACTCCGGTCCTTGTGCGGGTTCGAGAACAAAGAGACCCAACGTCTGAAGGCTGGGGACGTTGAGCCAGAGGAGAATTGCGCACGGGCGATGGAGCATATGCCATCGGAATCTCGAGTCTCGTAGTGCGCTACCTGAGAGTGAAAAGCGGCTGCGCGCTGAAGAGAGCGAATCGTGCCGTAGGGCGACGTGCAGAGAGTGACTTATAAGAGGAGAGCCCATCTAACCTAGCAGCCACCTTCCCTGACGATGACATACGGATGAATCTTCCAGAGCAGGTTCCAAAAAGGTCGTCGTTTCTTCCTCCTAATAAGATCGAATCGGTCCGGCAGCAGAACCCCCTTCGTTCCAATGCAGTCCTCCATGCAAACCCGACTCCGGGCTGGAGGCGTCTCCTCGGGTCGGATGCAGCCCCTACACCGGGGTGCCCGGTCAAAGACGCACTTCACCAGATGGTCATGACTTGTCGTCTCACCGGCCCGGCTCTGTCGTGTTCCGCGCGAACACCAACCCCTCGTGCGGCTCTCTGCGCGAACGGGTTACCGTATCTTCCCCCTGAGCCCTGTCCTGCGTTCGGTGGCACCGTTAACGGTGGGGGCGGAGGGGGCGGCGAGCTGTTGGCGACCGGTGCCGCCGATCCTGTGTTCGCCGGTGGCGGGGGCGGAGGGGGGCTGTTCTGCGCACCCGAGCCAGGGTTCGCCGTTGCTGGGGACGGACCGGACGGGTTGCTCGCAGACGGGGGTGGCGTCGCGTTCGCCGGAGGATTTCCCGTTGCCGGCGCCTGTGGACTGGTCGAGCAGCTTGACGAAGCCGCAGACGCGACCGGACGCATCGACATTGGGGCAGGATACACGAAGTAGGGCGTGGTGACCGGAAGTACCGTCTGTCGGATCCCGCCGATGTGAACGCTCAGCTCCGTGACACCCGGCGCCGGCTCGGGGATCGTGAAGCCAAGGATAGGGCCGGCCTCGACCG
>Ga0247771_1000642_pt1 | contig 10825 bp, 7 predicted proteins | sample UWRJL197509C6_FD_179948 | JGI IMG/M metagenome (GOLD analysis project Ga0247771, IMG submission 179948) | Plant litter microbial communities from Arlington Agricultural Research Station in Wisconsin, United States - UWRJ-L197-509C-6 | ecosystem: Environmental > Terrestrial > Plant litter >...
ACGAATCTAAGCGCCTACTATCAGACGATGCCCACGTGATGACTCGCCACGTCAAGTCAGGCTAGCTTTGGCGCTACTAGTTTGCTGATACGAGAGGTGTTCTTGGTCGCGTCTCTAGGCGACAGAACCTTCATGACCCTCAAAACGGCCTCGGGCCAGCTCGGTCGAGAGGCTACTCATGTCCCTACGTCGGATCTGCTGTCCTTCCAAGGAGGCCGTGAATATGATGACCCAGGAGCTGAGTCGACCATTCCGCTGGTTGCCTCCCGCCTTAGCGTCCAGGGCCACCATGCGGCTAATGCTGCAAGGCTCTTTTGTGGCCAATTGCATTGACTTGCTGTTGTTGCGCCTCACGCTAACCGCATTCGTACTAGGCTCGAGAGGCAGCTGGCTCCGACCCTCTTTTAAGAACCCGAGTCACCAGTCTTTCGGAGGCTGCTTGCTTCGTAGACTTCGCACCTTGTCTGTCCACTCCATTTCACCCGACCCACACCGTCTTCCGCTCCCCTTCCACCCACTACAAGATGGCCAATCCCTTTCTGCATGTGACAGGATACCTCCCGCTTTTCCCGTCGGTCCAGAACACCAGCGGCGACGGCAGCGATGAGCAAATGATTGATGCCCCCGAACCCCTGTTACATCCTTCCGGACTTGTTGTCGAGGACCCTGGGTCCTTGTTCGATCCTCCCCAGCCCTTGGTCTGTCCACAACCGGCGGCCGTTAGTCGAACCGCGTACGCCACCAACGCCGACTGGGAGAACCATCGCTCCGACATCGAGGATTTGTATCTGAAAAAGGGCAAGAAGCTCAAGGACGTCAAGGCCACACTTGAAACCAGATACGGCTTCATCGCGACGTGAGCACAGCCAACTCTCAATACTACCGTACGAGGTCGCCTACCATGGTAGGTACTGACGACTCCATAGCATCGACATGTTCAAGAAGCGCATCCGGAAATGGGGCCTAGACAACAAGCATATCCGGAGCAACGAAGCCCACCAAGTCATTCTCCTCAAGCGTCAGCGTGATGCCGTCGGGAAGAAGGATCACCGGATTCTCGTCCGGGGTCGCAGGATTGAGTGGGCCAACATCCAGCAGCACCTTGCACGGAATCCACGCCTGCAGGCCAAGGTCAACGCCTCCTCTGGCCAGCTCGAAATCGGAAGCAGCGTTGATGGCGTTGTTGTGCGGACACCGTCGCCCGACCTGGCCATCGGGCTGACTGTGCCTCCCCCCATCGTGGCCGACGACGACTTCCGCACCGCTGAGGAGATAGGCCGCATCTTGCGCGACTACATCGCCGGCGGCATCGACTCTGGTCTCTGGACAGTTCATCGTGACCACCTCTTGAGATCGCCATCACGTTATGACCGCTGCCGCCGCTGGAGTGATGCAGGCGAGCGCTGTATGGGACTGATTGGCGCTGCGGAGTTCCAAGTCGGCTTCCGGCTCCTTTCCCGGTGGCTAGACCTCACTCGACAAATTCTTCGCGAGCAAGAGTTCCGTACGGTCAGAGATTTTCTCAGGATCTTCATACACTATTTTTGGAATTACTTTGTCGACGAATGTCTGATCCAAGTCATTGGAAAACACCTGGCCGAACTGACAGCGATCGAACTTGGAAGAAATCACCCCCTGAGCCTGGCCCTCACTCGCCTCCAAGGTGCGAGCGAAAAGTGCCGCGATATATTGGTAGATAGTGCCTTGGATGCGGTTTTTGAACCCTCACAAGCAATTTTGGGTGAGGGAAGTATACAGATGTTCGACATGCAGATGGGTATTAAATTTGGGGTGAGGGGCGACGAAGCACAAGCACGGGGCATCACGTCACTCCTAGCCGGCTGCAAGCCCTGGGAGACACAGAGGCGCTTCCGTCTGGAGCTCAGCTTAGCGTTAGCCCTTGCCGGACCGAGCAACATACGCGAGGCTGGGGAGGCACTCGTCAGGGCACGGAGGTATGCTTGTTGTGGAAGTGGCGAAGAGGACCTTTCTCCAGTCGATCGTTTCTCTTTCGGCTGGGTGGCAGGGCAGGTCCACTGGTACTGCGGCAGACTTTCAGAAGCACTGGAAGCTTGCCGGGAGCTCGTCGAATTCTGCACTGCAGTCTTCGGGCCTGATCATCGTCGCACTGTCAATGTGCTGGGATTTCATTGCGAGGTTCTCCGAACGATGGGCCGCAATGAAGAGGCAGCCCAGGTTGCTGCCGAGATGGAACAGAGCGAGGGAAGGACGGCCGATCCCTACCTGTTACTTACCTAGGTAGTAACCCAGAGAACTGAAAAATTACATGGTAGTGCCATTGAGAACTCACCAGCCCGCCTCTACGGGAACCTAGTCCTAGAACTCCACAGTAACCAAGCGCGCTAGGTACCTCCCCCTGCCCTTACCGTAGCCCTGCTGGAGCCCCAGCTGGCTTGGCGCCGCCATTGCGTCTTCTCTTTGTAGGCTTTGAGGGGGTCGGCGACTCCTGAATGGTTGAGGGCCGATGCTCCTTTGCCTGGCAGGCTGGGTTGGCGCAAAGCGGCATCGCGGTGCCCACGGCGAGCCCGGGGCCGCCGCGGGCTCTGGGCTCGGTGCACAGTTTTGCGCAACAGAACATTCAATGCTTCGTTATGCTGCTTTTAGTTCCAAGCCGGACCATGGCGTGTTCCGAGTCAGGGCCCGTACGTGGGACGCGGGGCCACGCGTCTCCCGTCCTGATTGGACCAGATCCGACGGCGCAGCTCTCCAACGGCGCGTTGGGCTGACGTGCGTATCCTCGGCGCCGGAAGTAAAACGCAGGGCGGCTCAGATTATGGTAGGGATGGCGGCGGCCGCCGGCGGATCGCCGGGCCCCGGGGGTTGAAATACAGCGCCCCTCACGGTCGCCCACCGCATCGACTGCTTCTTCACTGTATCTTCAACCCGCCCCTCTCTGCTTCTCCCGGTCGCCGCAACCGAGTTTCAAACGCTCTGGTCTGCTACAGCGTCCGCAGACCAGCCAACCTTGCGCGCTCCACGATGAAGTCCGACGACGTCGCCCTCCGCGGCCGCGGGGCTCGCCCTCCGAGCCCGTCCTCCCCGCACCGTCAGACGGTTCCCTCGCACACCGACGAGCTGGATATCCCGCCTCCCTATTCCAGCGTCGTCCCCGGCCCCTCCTCGGCGCGAAGCAGCAGCGATTCGTCCGTCTCGGCGGGTGAAGACGTGCCTCTGCAGCACACCACGCGTCGCCCACGCCACGAGGCATACTCGCCAGCCGCTCCCATGGGGTCTACGGAGGACACAAGGGGCCCGCGAGGCTTGTTCGGCTCAGACGACCGGCCCGAAGACGGACCATTCGGGTCCCTGCGCGCCGGCGGGACCAAGCGCGGCTCCAGGCCGCGGGGGTACGACCGGCAGCCCGGCATGACGCCGTACTCGTCCGAGACGTTCGATCCCAGCAAGTACGCGGGCCAGCCCGGGTGCTGCTACAGCAAGACGGGGGGCGCGTGGTGCAGCGAGCGGGGCGGGTGCTGCTTCTCCAGCGACGGGGGCGTCTGGTGGAGCGGGTCCGAGGGGTGCTGTTGTTCGCAGAACCATGGCGCGTGGTGTAGCAACAATCACGGTTGCTGTTTCAGCGACCACGGGGGTTTCTGCTGCTCGGATAATGGAGGGGCTTGGTGTTCGGATGGGAACGTGAGCTCTCTCCGTCTTGGAGCTGTCCCGACGGACGCTAACGGACTGCAGGCAAAGTGAGGTTGCTTATCCGGCGCTTGGGAGCGTGATGCATGATGGAGTATCGACGGGGCATGTCTGGAACCGGGGCACACAACTCCTCGGCCCGCTAGAGGAGGCGAATGTACATATACCGACCTACCGCGGCTCACATAGAATCTAGGAAACAACTGCACGAGGAGTCAACATGTTGAAATATTAGGAGTATATTCCCGAGAGCAGTTACGTACGGTTCAGCCAGGTTGAATCTTTCTCAGAACGTTCTTTCACTTGGGTCTGAGCATTTCCAAGTCTCGACGGAGCCAAGGCATGGTCTACACATCCCGATGAGGAGGCACCATTGCCGTATGATCTTGGTCTCCTCAGTGCGTCCCTGGGTCATCTGCTTGGGGCTTTCTTGCTTTGCCATGCTACATCCTCACCCGAAGATGAACCGCGGATTTGGCTGTGGCGATGGGGTGCATCACAAAGCGGGTAGGTACCTAGTAAGTGGCTAGGGACCCTGGAACTACAAGGTCTGCATGAAGGTCGCGTGGCTTTTAGTTCAGTTGGGGAAAGTCACTTACTCTGCAAGTATATCGACCCCCTCCGGCTTGTAAAGCACCAGCAATCCTAGAGTTGGTGTGGATGCTCCATATTCGCCCCGCGGTGTGATTGGCGTATGCTTCGAAATCTGGGGGATACCTCTCGGCCTTGACTACATTGGGGGCCGAAGCCTGAGACAGATTCGGCGACACGCAGGACCAGCGTTGCTTCGGTTACGACGAACGGTTACCCCCCACTCCAGTCAGGTTGGCTGGTTTCCGTCGGCCGTGGGATTTGGTGGTTATCAGTGTCGGTGAGATGGACGGACGCTCATGATTGGGAGAGGTGGCTACCTTAGGTGTCATTGCATTGCAGAAGATGCATGAGGGTTGTTGCATCGTCCACTCGCTAGCATGGAACGAAAAGTTCCACGGGGGCCATGGCAGCCAAAGTGTGGCCAGTCGGGAAGAGGAGGTACCCTACTCGCAGAGGGTGCGGTCGGAGCTAACCAAGGGTGAGCACCCACACTGTGGGATATAAAGAGGCAGATCTCCATCGGTAGGAGTAGGACGCACCCATCCTGAAGATACACGCAAAAATAGCCTGAGGAAAATTCCTCATCGAGAGTAACAAGATCTTCATAAGGTGAGGCCAGGTCCAATCGTAATACATTCGCAGGTCCAGGCTGATGGCGACAACAACAGCACTCGCATCGCGCTACGCTATCCCACCAGTATGGTCCGCCACGGCAGCGGCGCCGGCAACGCCCCGACTGAGGACGGAGGCGGCGGCACCAGCAACGGCGGCACCGGCAACGGCGGCACCAGCAGCGGTGGCAGCCGCCGCCACAAGGGCAGCGGCAGCGGCGGCTTCAAGGCTAGCATAAGGGCATTCTGAGTTTTAATTTGGAAGGAACAAAACCTTTCCCCCACGAGGGGCGCTCGAGTATGGAGAAGTGAAAAGAGGAGCGCAGGCTATGGGAAATTTCCTTCATAATTGGGACAGGACTTGGTATTTATCACAACTTTTCGATGACTACCTAGTAATCTAAACCATACTAGTTCTGATTACTCTACGAAGCAAATATTGATCTTATTCGGGCGTGTCGCTGCACCCAAGGGGCGGAGCGATGAGTGTGAAGCACGGCTACCACTGGTCGGGGGCACTAGCAACACGTACCTACCTTACCAACTTAACCTACCCAGGTCGGTACCTAGGCCTTAGTAGGTAGGTCGGGCAGCGACGGCACCGCTATTCGGATTTCGAGCACTGTTGCTCCCAAACTTTTAGGATCGCTGGGTCGTTCATGCTCCGCAGCACTTAGCTCGCAGATCTGTCATCGAAACCCGGCGGTGGCGGCCTGAACAGCCAGCCCGGTGACTGTCTCGGGTGCTTTCCCGCGGACCGCGCCGCCACCCTGCAGCCTCATTCGGGGCCGAATCCTACCTAAACATCATTGCCGAGGAGAGCAAAGGCAAGCAACTTCGCTTGGCGTCTTCTTCGAAGCTCCTTAAGAGAACCTAAACTTTGCCTTACCGGCATTTGCATCGTAGTCAACTCTTGAGCACAATGCTACGAGGGTACATAACAGCTCCGAATGGTAGTGGGCCCTGGGGCTGAGAATAGAATGTGGCCGCTACTCACGGCACAAAGCTGAGGCTGTGCCGCCGCGCCGGGACACCAGCAACGCCGTCGGTCCCGAACGGCGGAGTTTCGGCGAACCTGCGACGTCGAGAGTCTGGTTCACCCCCTGCCCGATGTCGCCCTAGCAGCTGCAGCCGTGAGCTCCCAGGAAGACAATTCGACCAGCATGCCAAATATCTTGCGTGAGGCGTCCGTGAGGTAGGAATGTCTAGCGTCTTTTGATCGCTGATCGGCTCACTTCGGACACGAGCCGCCGCAGTTGGTCCACTCCGTGCGGCGGCACATGTTCATGCGCTGTACCACAGCCCGGATTGTGCCCCGGTCTTCGTCGATCTTTGGCCGCGCCCGTCTCGCGGCCCGATGCTGAGCCCGGTCTTCGTGGTTGAAGATGGCGGGCCGTAACATTCGTCATCACAATGCGTTGGCCTCACCACATCGGCGTCGGGGCTGAGCCTCTGGCGAGTGTAGCAGCAACGGCCGGCCGTCCGAGCGCAAGGCACCCTAGCACAATGACAAACAATCGTGTACGGCGGGGATGTGGTATAAGACAACTAGGTATGCCGACTCGGTGTTTTGGACTGGCAGCAGTCCTCACCTTCTAACCCTAACCAGTGTTTGAATATCCCTTTTATGGTGGCCATGGCAATCCTTCTTTTCCGGCTACGCGCCATCACGGCGGTAGTACTCTTTTTCGTCGTCACCATAGTTGATGCTAGACCACGGCTTCGGTTCATCCCGAGGCAAGAGATCCCCCTGAACCTCACTTCTCCCGACTCTGGAGCTCTCGCTGCCAATGGAACTTGCAACACGGACTGGTTCAACAAGGCACTCGACGAAATGGCCGCAGCCGACAAGATCACCAAGATATCTCTGATACGAACGCCCAAGAGCGTCGACGCCGGGGGCAGCTTTGGGGGAGAGACGGACGACCCGGAGAACGGACAGTTTGCTGCCATAACTGACTTGCCCTCACTCTGTGCTGTCAAGTTCCACGTCGAGGTCAATGCCACTGACGGGAACCCGGCCTCCTCGTACGACTTCGGGATATTCTTTCCCAACGACTGGAAAAAGGGGATGCTTACCGTTGGCGGCGAGTCCTTCGGCGGCGGCATTAACTGGCCCAACATGGGTCAGGGCGTGCACTACGGCTTTGCCACGGTGTCGACCAACAACGGCCACAACTCGCTGCCCGGCAACATGTCGTGGGCGAAGGGAGACGAGGGCCGGAAGCAGGACTGGGGTTTCCGCGCCATCCACGGATCCGTCGTGCTGGGCAAGGAGCTCGTCGCCAGGTTTTATGACGCGCCTGAGTTCAAATCGTACTACAGCGGCTGCTCGACAGGGGGGCGTCAGGGACTCCGTGAGCTGGCAGACCATGTCGACAGCTTTGACGGGCTGCTCATCGGCGCGCCGGCCTGGGACACGGTCAACATCTCTCCGTGGATGAGCTATCTCTCCAAGATCCTTTCCGACAACGGGGGCCCTCTCACCCTCCAGGAAATCCAGGGGCTGACGGCACAGGTCACTGCCCAGTGCGACAACATCCAGGGTAGCGACAAAATCCCGGACCAAATTCTCACGGACTCGGCCGCTTGTTATGCCAAATTCAACATGACGCCGCTCTTCTGCGCGCCCGGCGCCACGATAGGCTGCATGGAGGAGAAGCGCGCGAGGGCGGTCCTGCCCGCCTTCTACGAGCCCTACAAGGTGCCGTCGTCCGTCGCCACGCCGGAGCTGGTCAGCCCCGGGTACGACATGGGCTCCGAGTGGATGTGGCCGGGCATCTTCGGCATTCAGGCCGACGGGACGAACCTGCTCAACGCCTTCAATATGGACTACGAGCGCAACTTCCTCAACCAGGCCGACGCCGACGTGGCGACGTACTCGGACGCCGTCGTGGCCGCCTCGCGCGCTGACGGCGCCGGGAAAGCCAGCGTGCCCCCCTTCGACCTGGCGCCCTTCGGCGCACGCGGCGGTCGGCTGATCCTGTATCACGGCATGGCCGACGGGCTGCTCCCGCGCGCCAATACGGAGCGCTGGTACAACGCGGCGGGCGGCGCGGGCACCGCCGCTTTCGCGCGCTACTTCGAGGTGCCCGGCATGGGCCACTGCGCCTTCTCCAGTCCCGCCCTTCCCTTCGCGCCGTGGATCTTCGGCGGCGCCGGCCAAGCCGCCGCGCTCAAGCTGCTGGGCGTCGGCGACGGCTTCACCAACTTCGCCATCCCGGGCAGCCCGCCCGCGGCCGAGGCCGACGCGCTGACGGCGCTGGTGAATTGGGTGGCCGGCGGCGACGGGCCAACCGAGATCCTGGCGGGCAGCTTGTACCACGACCCGCGGCTGACGCCGGCGCGGCCGTGGACGACGCGCCTCTGCGCGTACCCCAAAAAGGCGGTTCTGACCGGGAGTGACATGACGAGCAAGGATAGCTACACCTGTCAGTGATGGTGTACGCTGATGTCTTGGTCCGTCTAGGTTTAAGGTTGGCGTTGCGGGATGTTGTTAGGGCTATTTCCGAGTCTTTCTTGTGTCTTGATTGGGACGGAGGGGCCGCGGAAGCCATTTGTTTCCCGTTTTTAGAGTGTCAAGATACCCCTAGGCTGTGTTGTAGAGGTCCAATAGATCTGGTTCTCCCAACTCCACCGCGGCCCGCCAGCTCATAAAGGTCACGTTGGGCACCCGTAGCGTAAACACTTGGAATATCATGATATGCTCTTCCTTCTGGTCCTTGTAGGCCCCGTTTTCCTCTCGGGTGCTGCCAGGGTAAGAGTAGGTACCATATTCGTCAGCCAACTCTCAGCCGAGGTCGGAGACGCTGCAATGAGATAATCGCCCTGCCGAACACTAAACAGTTACCTCAGCTGGGCATTTCCCCGGATACTATAGTGAGGAAGTGAATTTTCTGTCGGGATCATGGGCGCGTCGGAGGTAGGCAGGTACCTAGTACCTGGGTGCGTTCAAGTATGACCCCTTAGCCTCGCCTTATAGCGTACTAGAGGAGCCGACGGCCAGGAACTGCCCAGCTCTGGTCTTTTCAGCCTGCGACCCGAATGCACTCGTAACGGCAGCTACTCTCGGACGTTAGCTACTTGGCCAAAGTTATCGCTGAACCCCTCTTGGCAGTGGACTCACCTGAGTCTTCGCCAGGCTCGGCCCCCAACGCCCAGCCGAATGCGGCTAGCGCGTTTCGGCAACATCCGCGCCCCTGATTTCACTCCCTTCTATCTCTGTGCGTCATCGTCCTGCACAAAAGGATCACGTTTGATGAGAGCGTCGAATACCTGGTGTTCGATCCATCGTATTCGATCGTATCGGGCGTGCGCCGCTCCACCCCGGCAAGAGACCCCGATCCAGTACAACACCGCACGAGACTAGCTTGGCCCAAAATGCCCGGCGGCGCAGGGAGGCCAACAGCCTGTCAGAACTGCCGTCAGAGAAAAGTCAAAGCACGTCACATACGCTACCCCGGGTTATCCCCGATATCTACATTGAGGCATTGTGGCCATCCGCTGACAGTCTCTAGTGCGACGGAGCGAAGCCAGGCTGTGAGAATTGCGTCAAGTCCAAACGACAATGCCTCGGGTACCAGCCCGACCGCCGCTTTGTCTTGTCAAGCGGCTTGGGCAGTGCGGTCCCTCCAACTGCCGACGGCGCACCTCAGCAGAGCCATCCCCGGCCGGATGGACCTTCACGCACGAGAGGCCCGAGTCAGGAGACCGGACCAGGCCAAGCCCCGGACGTTCCCCAGGTCCGACCACCCCGAGTCGTCCGGCCAGTCTCGGCACGCCATGCGTTTCGGCAGCAGCTTCTGTCCGCCTACTTCAACGCGTTTTTGCCTGCTGAGATAGTTGCTCGCGGTCGTTCCCAAACAGCGAAAAACCTCCACTGGCTTCTCTATATTCCCGACATGGCCGACCTGAGTCCCGCTATGGAAGCTGGTGTCTTAGCCGTATGCGCTGCAAGAGTGGGATTGGCATGCCGTGATCCTCGACTGCTGCACCAGAGCCTCGTCCAGTACAACAACAGCCTTCTCCCGCTACAGCGCGACATCCGTCACCCCGCCCTTCGTTGCAGCGACCAAACGCTTGCCGCCAGCATGGCTTTGACCATGTTCGAATTCACCGAGGCACACGACGGCATAGCACAGGGGTACCTGTCCCACTTCGGTGGTGCCCTCGAGCTACTACGGTTCCGCGGGCCGGAACTGCATTGCTCGGGGTTGGCCTACGGCATTCTTCGCACTCTACGGTTGCACACGGTACGTTTTCTTCACCATCTAGCCGACTCTTCGCAGCCTCCTCATGCTCCTGTCGAGTCGATCCATTGTTAGAGGGACTTCGAAACTGAGCCGTACTCAGGCCTACCATACACTTGCCACTAGGACTCCGAGCTTTCTAGCAGACGCAGAGTGGCTCGAAACGCCATGGGAGAGCCAGCCCAAGCATCTGGACGACCAAATAGTCGATATCCTGCTCACCGTCCCCCGATTCCTTGCTCAAACCGACGCCGCCAGAGCGGAAGCCCACCCCTTGAGGAAGCTGGTTGGTATTCTCCATTCTGCCCAGCTGTGCTGGGATACCGACTCGGCTTTGCGGAAATGGCGCGCACGTCTTGACGCAGTTGAGCAGGGACCGCTGTTCCGGTCAGAACCGTCCAAGTTGGACACCGCCGCCGATGACGATGAGTCCGGAAAGCTCTTTCCGATCGCGTATCGGTTCCCATCATTCGTACTCGCGCAGACCATGGTTATCTTCTGGACATGTCAGACCCTCGTCGGCTCGCACTTGTGTCGACTCTACCAAGGACTGTCCAATATGAACGCCGATCCGAATCGGCTCCGGCTCGCCCCTTGTACTTGCAAGATCGTCGACAGCTCGTCGTCAGCCGACCCCGAGGTCCGTATTCAGACGTGCGTTCGGCACTTCGCATTGGACAAACTGCCGCCCTTGGGGTCTCACGAGGA
>Ga0247771_1000644_pt1 | contig 10818 bp, 15 predicted proteins | sample UWRJL197509C6_FD_179948 | JGI IMG/M metagenome (GOLD analysis project Ga0247771, IMG submission 179948) | Plant litter microbial communities from Arlington Agricultural Research Station in Wisconsin, United States - UWRJ-L197-509C-6 | ecosystem: Environmental > Terrestrial > Plant litter >...
GAGGGTATGGCGTTTTATGGGGGGGGGGTTGGTACTTGTGACTTGGCGTTTTGGTAGGCAATGCCCAAGGGATCCGGCGGTATTCTGCATCCTCAGCTACCGAGGAAGCAGGAAAGGGGATGGAAAGTACCCCAGGGTTAGATATGCATATACCCCCTATGTTATCTACGGATTCAGATGTAGGTAGCCCCGGCAGCCGAAGGCGTGGTTGGTCAACCGTTGTCCCAGAAGGGCATGACGAGGACCGCCGTTCCCCGGTTTCATCGCAACAGTCCCTTCGGTGACGAGGGGCTCTTCAGAAGATTCTACGCCGGGAAGTGGTGGAAGGGAGAATGGTGGGCCACGCCGCGCTGCGGACCATCCCAGCTGGAAAAGGGGCTGATCCAGGGTGGTTGCGGCGACAGCTGGCGGCACCTGGCAACGACTCACCCCGCCGCGAGCTGACCGCTCGAGAGCATTGGGCCGCAGTTCCAATGCACAATTTCCACAAGAACCTTGAGCCCTCACTCTGGTCCGTGACAGTGAGTCACTGCTCAGCTCGAGCAACCAGAAATACGCGTTCTACCCTTCGACTTCTCACTACCAAAGTTGTCACGTTCAAAGCTGCTCATCGGGCAACCAGCGCGTAAACATGGCGGACCTCAACTCGGCACAGAGGTGGTCGCTCATCTCGGAGAACCTCGCCGAAGTTATTGATGCGCCTATTATCCAGAAAATCCTGGACGAGGGCCGCAACCCGCGGATCTACTGGGGCACGGCGACCACGGGCAGACCACACACGGGCTACTTTGTCCCGGCCCTCAAAATCGCCCAATTCCTCCAGGCGGGTTGCGATGTGGTTATTTTGCTGGCGGTAAGCCCTCTTGGTGGCCTAGGAGGTCGCGTGACGAAATCTGACAAGCCTCGAAGGACGTTCACGGCTTCCTCGACAATCTCAAAGCTCCGATAGAGCTCGTCGACGAGAGGTAGGTAGCCGCCCTAGGTTGGCGAAAAGCAATGCTGATTATGCTGTCAAGAGCAAAGTACTACCGGCATTGCATCTCGCACATGCTAAAGGCGGTCGGCGTCCCCACGGAGAAGCTGACCTTTGTGCTCGGGAGTAGCTACCAGAAGAGCCCCGAGTACGTCATGGACGTCTACAAGATGTGCTCGGTGGTGTCGGAACACGAGTACGTTCCCAACACGCCAACGAGCACGTGGTGTTTGCTGACCTCGGTAGCGCCAAAAAGGCCGGAGCAGAGGTCGTGAAGCAGACCAGCAACGCGCCCCTCAGCGGGCTGCTCTACCCCATTCTTCAGATATTGGATGAGCAACATCTCAAGGTGGATGCCCAGTTTGGCGGTAAGGTCTCGAGTGGCATGGGTGATTTCCGGCCGCTGACTTCTTCTCAGGAAACGACCAGCGGAAACTGTTCACGGCTGCCAAGGAGTGGCTTCCGCGGCTCGGCTACCCCCAGAGAGCGCACCTCCTCAACCCCATGGTGCCGGGTCTGAAAGGCGGCAAGATGAGCTCCAGCGACGCGGACAGCAAGATCGACCTCCTCGATCCTCCCGACGTGGTTGCCAAGAAGCTGAAGAAGGCCGAGTGCGTGCCCAAGGTCGTCGAAGACAACGGCGTTTTGGCCTTCACCGAGTACGTACTGCTTCCGGCAGGCGTCCTCAAGCACGGGCGCCCCGAGTTCACCGTGGACCGTGAGCGCGATGGCCTGGAGCCGTTGGTCTACACGTCCATCGCGCAGATGCAGGAGGACTACCGGAATGATATCGTACGCGCAGCCGAGGATTGGTCCCCGAGAGCACCTGTCGCTGACCCTAGTTCCAGTTGACGCCGCAGATCCTGAAGCCGGCAGTGACCAAGGCGCTCAATGAGCTCATGGGGCCGATACGCGAGGCTTTTGAAGGGTCGAAAGAATGGCAGGAGACGACGCTGAAGGCCTACCCTCCAGAGGTGAAGAAGGTGAACCCGAAGAAGGTCAAGAAGGATCGTGGGTCACGCTTCCCTGGTGCTGAGGGAGATGCTCCCAAGGGCGCGCCCAAGGATGCTGCCGAGGGTTCGTCCAAAAATGCGCCAAAGAAGGCGGAGCTTCCCGTGCGATCGGCCGATGAGCAGGCGAAGCCGGAGGCGTGAGTTAGGACCGTGGACCGGGGAGTCTGCCGTCGGAGAGGGCTTGCTGATACCACGGTGGGGATCAAGGGTCGTCAAGGACGTCATGTGTCGACCCGGGTGGAATAGTCGGTCCACGTCCGTTGGACTCAGAAGTTGCTTTTTTCGACGTCAATATGGGGTTGCTCGACGCAGGCATAGCTGGCCGCGCCTGTTCCCGCAACACATGTCTGCTAGAGCATCGAGACCTTTGGCTCGAACGGCAATCCTTCGGCCTTTGCAGTACAAACTGAAAGATCAGCAAATCGCTTTAGTTTTCCATCTGCGTCGGCGAGTTCGGACAAGGATTTGGTCCAAAGTGGGATGCAGTGGTTCGCATAAATGCCCCGGTCTTACCTACCAAGCAGGGACCTTGCGTCTTCCTTCCCTGTGGCTCTACCATTTTGAGCCTACTCTCGGTGGAGGCCAGCGTGGTTCGCCCGCCTTATCAAAATGCGCCGCCGGTTTCTTCCATCCAGATGGAGACCATCCCTCGCCGCCGTCCAACCGCCCAGCACCTCCCCGTGTGTCGGGGTAGACAGAGCCGCAGCCGGCCACGGACCCGCGCCGGGGGCTTGCCACTTTGAGATGAAGACGCGGCGCCACTGCTTTGCCTATGCAAGACCAAGGGTCTTCATCGCTCACCGCCGGTTTCCGGCGGGCCTCAACTGGCGGTCTTCGCAAGTTGGTTATTGGGGGGTGGCGTCTTGTCGAAGTGTGCCGGTGGAATCATGCTCCTCGACGGTGCCTCACGACCATGGTAAAGACTACCCATTTGGTCTTGTCTCCTGCCCCCTCTCTCACCAGTTCTCGCTCGCCAGCCGCTGTATTGACACAATGGCGGAGGCCAAAGGCAAGAAGATGAAGTCAATGTTATAGGGTTCTAGCAATGTGACTGCGGCCACAGCTACGACCATAGGCAACTCCGCCAGTCAGACCGTGGGGGCGACTTGGCCGTCGGTACAAAAAGAGATCCAAAGCGTATTGGGTGGTGAAGATAGCCTGTCGTCAAGTGCCAACGGTCAGCCGAGCCAAGGATGTGCTACCAGCCCAGTCACAGAGTCTTCAAGCAAAAGGGATGCCATCTCCTCAAGTATGTTGTTATCCTCTTAGCTGTATCTGCATCTCGGCTTCTGGCCGTTGAGCGTGACCAGAGAATTGGCCCCGTATCGCCGAAACCCGCGCCAACGGGCTGCGATGTTGACCGTGGCTGCCAAGAGGGAGTGTCAGTTTGGCCCTGGAACCCTGGCCACACATCGCAGCCTTGGAGGTCCATAGACGCTGAATCATTGAAAAGCAAAAGCGACAATCCAAAGCGGTTTCCATTCACGTAGGCCTTGCTAATTGTTACCTAAACTAGCTTTAAACGAATTAACCAGTCTCGCGCAAGGACGGCGTTCCAACCCCATGCCCCAGCGGGCTCGATATCGGCCACGACGCTCGGCTCCCGGCTACCATCCGGAGTATACAAGACAGCCGAGATAGGTTTCATTGTCAAGTCTCGGTTCCCATGGCCCACAGCCGTTTCCCTACTGCTCGACCGTCAACTTCCATGCGGCCTCAAGCTTGACCACCCCCCTTTATTCACTGCCCAACCATCGACGGGCTGCTGCAAGCCTCGTTCTCACCGTCTTTTGGTTAACAGTGTTTGAATGGGGCGAGATACAGCCCGCCGACCGCCCCGACCAACCTCCTACTGCAGACACACCGAGGCCCGGATTTCTAGCCAGCTGACGCGGCGAACGCTGATAGGTGTGCGGCGACGCGGCGGCGGCACGGCCGGAGGCGGAGGTCTGCAGGGTGCAATCTGCCTTCGGGTAGCGCTGCATTCGTTGGCGAGATCGGCTCGCCGTTTTTGGGGGCCGAGTGAGGGTGCGGCGTCGTGAGGCTCTGCTGGCTATCGCCGGGCCAAAGAGCTTCGAGGCGAGGGCAACGGGAGGGCCCATGATGGCAACCGCCGACAAGACGCCCCTACGTGGCCCGATATGGCCATCTCAGCAATGGCCGTGATGTAGCCCGGAAGATGTCAAGACCGCGCGCAGGTAGGTTTTAGGGCATGGGTGTTGCCTCCCACATGTGCGAAAGGCAATCGAAGGCTTGTATTATCTACCTACCTACCGTCAAATGCACAAAGGGCTTGCAACGGGCAAACGGGTAGGGTAGCATATCCTCAACCCCTTTTCTCGTCGGAGCCTCGGCCATTCAACGGGAGTAGACGCAAAGACCAGAATCCGGATCAGAAAGTCCACAAGCCCAAGTCGCAGCCGACATTTCATCGTCGATCAGAGCGGCGGTTGGGAGCGAAACTGCGTCGACCCAGTAACCATGCCTGTAGTTGAAGTCGGGGTGCGTGGTACGGGTGGGGCACGGCCTAGGACAGAGAGAAACCTCGCGTTCTGATCAACTGCAGCAGCAATGGCCAGGAACCCGGGCCGAGTACTTACCTACCACTGGGTTGGTCGGGCATTGGTCGGTCGACCATCCGCAAGGCCCAAATGTCGCACATGATGTTGATACAAGGTTGCCCGAGGCAATTCTGACCAGCCGCGCCTGTTCCCCCTCTCTTCGAGATGATGAAGCGCCGCACAGCTCGACCTTGCTCCTCACCTCGGGCTCGGTCGGCACTGCGCTCGTTCCCCGACACCGCTCACCGCCGGCTTTCGCCGGCCCCGGGGCACCCCTGGGCCTAACAAGACGCCGACTTTGTCAACGTGGCTTCTGGCTACCTGCGCGATGGGCGGCCGGCGTGTGGCATGGTTGTGTGGATGCCGCCTCCCCGGTGCCTCACCGAGGATGGCGACCCGTGCTCCGCATGGCCCACCGACTGTAGCGACAAAGGCAATGAATCTATCTCGGGGAAGAAGCCTAGGCAAAAGCCCCCATCGTCTTCCGTCCGTAGGTACCTAGGTAGGTAGGTAGGCAGGCAAGGTCTTTCAACTGGCATGCGAAGACGGACGGGGGGAGAGCGCGTCCCAACACGGCTGCCGGGCAGGCAGCTGTGGCCAGTGCCTTCCCGCCGAGCCGGGGCGCTGGAGCAGCCGCGCCGTCCCTCATCTCCCCCGGATCCCTTTCTTTTCTTCTACCCGATCACCCCTTCCGGTGCCCCCCTTCCTGCTGTCCGCATGTCCGGTCCAGAGAAGAACTGGCTTGTCGAGATTTTCCCCGGGAGTGAAGCCCGAGGTCAGATATGGCGACTACCATCCAGGCTCGTGTTTCGCAGTCTCTTCGCTTCTGTCGATGGCCTGTCCTCTACAATCTTTTCGTTATCCTTTCTGGAGAGCCCGCTACCGAACTACCCTCAACCAGCAGCGGCAGTGCATACCGGGTCGGGCCAACCCCTCCGACGCATTATCAGCTGCCAACACACCTAGAGAGTTGGCGCAAGCATGGGTATCAGACTTGTCAAGATCGTCGCTGACTGTCTTCAGTACTAGGTTCTCAGTGGAAAACGAAGGACTTTTTGAATCAAGGAGAGCTACGTATCTAGGAGCGGTAACGACGGGTCGCGTTTGATTTCTCCTCCTCCTCAAGACGCGCTCGTCAGTTGCTGCATAGTACCGATGACGGTGGCATACGTCAGAACCAGCACGACGAGGATTTCCACCTTGTGTTCCATCATCATTGCCACCAGAGAGCCCAGAATACACAAAACAAGGAGCAACGCCGTCGCCGAGATTCGACCGACCGCGCGGAAGGAGACAATGGCCATCGGGACCACGCAAAACACCAATATCAAGAAGATGATGATAAATCTGACCGTGTAAAATAGCCAGCTCGGCTTGAAGGCCTGAACGTGCGTGTTTTGCTCGTCGTCACTCCTATCCTGACGAAACGGGACCTAACAAAGAGTCAGATCCTTCCCGGAATACCGCATACGGCGAACGAGCTTACGAAGATCTCTCTCCATGTTCGGTTTTGCAACAAGTCTCGGACGGTCTTGTCGAGTTGAGCCTGCTTCGGGCAGAGGACGAAGTAGTCCTTAGACCTGGCGGACCCGGAAATATCTTGAACGTCCTCGAATGTTCTCGCTTTGAACTCCAAGAAGGTCCTGAGGGCCTTCTGCGAGGGTCTGTCGAAGTGCTGGAGGCGTACGTGGCCTTGACAGAGTCGGTCTTTTGTCAGAACGCAAGGTGTGTCAGCCCATTTCTTGACATGGGGAAGTCGTCCCTTCATACAAAATTCGGCCAGGAGGGCACGGAGCTCTCGTTTTCGCGCTCTTAGCTCTTCGCTGTCTCTGTGCGTGGGGTTTCGGCCCTCGAGATTGGCATGGGATTCGTCCTCGAGGCGATCAATCTCCTTTTCCAGATCGTCCATCTCGGCAACCAGGCTGTCGAGTGAATAGAAGGCCGCCATGTTAGGCATCGGCCATATGCTGTAGGTACTGAGTGCATCGACATGCCTCAACCAGTTAAGGCGATGGAACCCGATCTTCGTGGCTAAGACATAGTTAGGCCGCCATTGTTACTCTGGACGGAGGGCCTTCGTCCTTACCAAAATCATTAGGGTCCTCGTCGTCTTCGGATGCTGGTGTTCAGGCCGTCAGCAGTGTCTTCGGGGACGCTCGACGCCCCAGCCAAGGGTCGATGTGACCCCCTCCCCATCGACTGTCAAGTTCAGTCCAAAGAAAGCAAGAGTATCTCACCGTCGCTAGTTGTTTCGCTCGCCTGTGTTGCGGTTTCTCCCCTCTCAGCCAGCTCGATTTCCTCGACGTCGGCCATGTCGCTGTCACTATCGGGGGGCCTGGAGCCGGGTCCTGCGGAACATCAGACAAGTCGGTGGCGACGCTGCGAGGCACCCTTTATGAGGACCCGGCTCGCGTGGCCCCCAAGAGCCCTCCTCCTTGTCCATGTTCCACCGCCGCCCTCAATGCGAAGCATGTCGGCGACGCGGAGCGCTCGCCCTCGCTGCCTGACCACAACCGCCCTTTCTCGCGGGTCCTCGCCCATGCTCACCGTCTTTTCGTCGGCAGGCTTGGGAAAGGGTTCACGGATGGCCCAGGGCGGTCGTTAGCTCTAGGCAACAAATGAGATGTCGCCCTCGATTCGATGGCGGCCATGAACGGCACACTCTGCACGCGTCAACGAGGCTTGGGCTTCTAGGGCTTGGGGGCTCTGAGATGTGGATGGCCCTGATAGGTAAGTAGGCACGGGAGGGTGTACGGCCATCGACAACAGACCGGCTCGATGGTAGGCGCAGTCGACTGTCGAGATTGGGCACGCGGCACGGGGTTTTCTGGCACGCTCTCCATGGTCGCTTCAGACGGGCAGCAAGAGATGGCCGACGGCCGCTGAAAGCGGCCGTGTGGCTTGCTCGTGGCACTAATGCGGCGCACTGCCTGCTGTACGACACCGCGGATGCGACGACGAGGCTCTTACGCCACGTATTGGCTACCCGCGGCCCAAGTATCGAGGTACCTACCCCGGCGGCTCACGACAACGACAAGGGGCCGCAGCCGGCAAAGTCGCCTACACATGTTACGCTGCCGCCGGTGGCTACTCGCGCGGCGAACCAAATGGAGTCTCTCGGGCCGCACGGTTCATTGCCGAAAAGGAATCCGCTTTTGTATTAAAGATTAGGTGTGCAGGTGGTCGGCAGAGCCCGAGTGACGTGCGGTAGTTGGGCCTGGATTTCCCCCTTTTCTGGTCTCTTTTTTGTCCCCTAAGGGGAGTGTAGCCGTAGATGCGAAATCCAAGATGCAATACGCCGAGCCCTCCGGGAACCACGCGCAATGGAAACTTTGGTGTACGGATTTTGTCATTGCACTGTTGAGAGCGCAGTGGCGGCAGCCGTCGAGAGGTACGGAAACGCCTGCGAAAAGGGTTGCGAAATCCCGCTTAGGACATCAGAGAAAACGTCAATCGGCAGCCGGTGCGAAGGAGACTTACGTGGGCCGCAAGTAGCAGATGGCCGGACGGCCAAGTACCGGTAGATCGGAACCAAGCGTGCAGGCTTGTCGGTCTCGAGAAGCACCATCGGCAGCTTGTCGCGGGCCGTAGGCCATCATTTCTCGGACTGGTTCTGTCCCTGAACTGTGTTTTGTTCTTCTTGCCTCCCTCTACCGCTCTCCCGTTTCCCGCCCCTCTTTTTCTTCTTCTTCGGACCTTTTGGTCTCCGTGTCTGAGCCCCCCCCTGGTTTGAGTGGTCGGAGACCACAGGGACGTACAAGGCACTCGGGTCCGGGGCCATTATGCTCTGCGTCGCTGAAGATAACGTCGTGCACCGTGTGGCTGGCAGTTCGAGGGGCTTGACGAGTGCTCGGGAGGAAAGTCTTGATGTCGGGAGCGGGAGGGGGATCTGTGCTGTGACCAGGAAAGGGGCCGCTGCTCCGATTCCCTTCTGGCGACACCGCCTCCGACGCCGAATGCTCTCGTTGGGATAGAAGCGCTACTCGTTGGGGTAGAAGTGCCGCCGTCTCTTATATCGATGGAGCCCTCCAGGGCCGCCCGCGGCGGAACACGCCGGCCGCGGCGCCATGTACCCATGGTGGCCGGGGGTCAATGATGGCTTTCCCTCCACGTTGCTCACCTTGGAGCGAGATTGGGCAATGCCCGCCGAACGGACGCTAATGACGAGGAACCGGTCGGAAGTCGGCCGTCTTCGCGCCTCCGGGGGGCGTGCCGCGCTCCGGTGCATGGAGGGAGAAAATGACAGGACGCACAAGAAGGAAGCATAATACGCTGGCCGCTGCGTGGCGCCCTCGCCGATCCGGGCCCCCAGTAGCGACACGCGGCACGATGGCCGAGAGTTGAGGCCACCGCTCCATCTCCTGGGTCATCCAGTGTCGTGTTGCCTGTTTTGCGGGGGATCCAGGTCAGATCTCGCTTTTCCAGACGATGCCGCTTGACCTTATTCCAGGATTGTCTTGGGGACAGGCGTCCGCATCATGTAATGACCCCGTCTGGCGCTGATCACCACTGACCGGGGTCTTGGGGACCGCAAATGACGCCAGACTTCTGCGAGCAAGGCGAGGGGCTCTGTGGTGCGGTGCGTGGAACCCCTAGCCTCCGTTTGTAGCCCCAAGTCTCGCGATGTAACGCTTCTTAGACACGCGGATGAATCCTCCTCCGCGAGAGCATCCGGCTTTGTTGCCCGGCGTTACGCGCTCTGAGCCGACGCTTTGTTGCTTGTTGAGGGGGTCTAATCCCCAGCGATCGGACGAAGCGCCTTTTGCTCCGCGAGGCAACAATGTCATGGGGGTGGCTTGTCACCCCGCCTCGACGCCTCTCCACAGGTCGAGACTCATTCTCGCTTAGGTATGAGCAGATCTCTTCTGCGGCGTCCGCAGCCTCCTCGGCCTCCTCGGATACGCGAAGGTGGACAGGACGTGTTGCCCGTCATCGCAACCCGCGGCTTGGGATCCCCGGTCCCCGGCACACGAGTCATCTCGGGTCATCTCAGGCTCTTTCCTCTCATTTTGTAATTCCTCCCGCCGCCTGCGGTGTCCCGCTAGCTCCCCACGGCGGTCGAATGCACCGCGTGGCTGGTTGTTGCCGGCGGAACCGACTGCGAGGCTTTGACCCCATCTCCGCCAGGATTAGGTCGGATCCACAATCCGACCTACCTACCCCACCTCAGCTGTTGACGGTGCAGCCATCCCAAGTTGGAATCGTCGCCGTCTCTCGGGGCCGTGTTCGAGCCGTCATCCGGTCCGTTCCCCGCGGTCGGGTGGAGATGAAAGTCCAAGTCTCCCGGCTCGATGGGACCGGGGTGAGACAGGTAGAGTATAAGTGGTCCAGGGGCATCGCCCGTAGATCTGCCGTGGCCATCGCGGCTGAACCAACGGCACGGGGCTTAGGCCGAGCACGAGCCTCCAATGGCCTGGGCTGCCCGATGTCGTCTGAGCCGGGGTGGCCAGGCATGAACAGGCCTGCTCCAGCAAGAGGGTGTGAAGGGTACCTGGCCTGACGTGGCTCGGAAAAGAGCCTCAAGATCGATTGGAAGCGGCGGGCGGTTCCGGCTCCGGTACGGGCAGCTTGCAAGGAGGATCCGAGAGGACTATCCAGGGTCCTCTCAATGTTCTTGAAAGCGGTTGGAGATAATGCCCCAGCTCTCAGCACGTTCCAGAACGCAACCCATGCAGAATTCTGTCTTGGGTCGGGGGAGAAGGGGTAGCAAGCCCAAGCCCGACACCTCCTCCCACGAGCGGTAACAGTACAAACGCCAAGGTACTGTATTCCCCGGAGATCAAGCAAACCGAAAGAGCCGGCAGGGTATCCAACCGGGGCAACCATGGAATCCATCGCTCATCTCACAACCGCGTCGATGCTGGTGCCCTGACGCACGTGCTTTCGCCAGGGGCGGCGGCATTGAAACCTAACCGTAAACAGCCAGACGTTCAAACTGCCTTTGTCAACGTCAGCTCCTAAAGAGCGTGCTGCTCGACACTGTTTGACAGAGAACCACCGGATCAGGTCTCCTATTCGGCCTGCAAGAAGCCCGTCTGAGAGCCTGGAACATACCGCACTACCGCCCGGCAGGAAGTGTCGGCGCGCACCATGCCGGTACTGCGAAACCCCCTGCTGCTTACTCGAGATCGGTCACCAGGGATAGAGCCGCCAGCGCTCCCGGGCTAGAACCCGTAGTGACAGCTGTGCGTAGTGGGCGGCGGCAGAGGTGGTCATCGACGACCCCGGGCGCCTTTTCCCGAACCGTCCGGGAACCCCCGGGGCCGTGGCT
>Ga0247771_1000645_pt1 | contig 10818 bp, 8 predicted proteins | sample UWRJL197509C6_FD_179948 | JGI IMG/M metagenome (GOLD analysis project Ga0247771, IMG submission 179948) | Plant litter microbial communities from Arlington Agricultural Research Station in Wisconsin, United States - UWRJ-L197-509C-6 | ecosystem: Environmental > Terrestrial > Plant litter >...
CCTCCAGCTGCGGCTGGACGTCCCCGAGGAATCCCTCGTCGTCGAGGACACGTCCCAGGGACTCTTCCCGACTCCCGCGCCAGACAGCGCCCATGACGGCCAATTCCAACGCCCGACGCCGACAGCACCTCTCGAAGCCGCCCAAGCATGAGGTAGCTACGGGACCGCGCGTCATCAACGCCGCGGCGTCGCTGGAGAAGGCCGAGATGTACGGCGTCAACGACGAGCGGCCCGTCTTCTCGAGGGTCATGGCCCTCGCCGGCCGCATCTTCATTGAGACCATTCCGCAATGGCTCGCCATCGGGGCCATGCTCGGCCTGATCTTCGGCGGGTGCTGCTCCAACGTCTTTGCGCTCGAGGCCATCATCCAGATCGAGCCGGCCAGCGGTTCGTCCCCGCCTCGTGGCACCGGGAACATCTCGGTGGAAAGGCTAACAGAAGCGGGCAGGCACTCTTCTGACCTTCGTCCAGTTCCTGTTCGTCGCCGTCACCGGCTACGCGTCCCAGTTTGACCCTTCTCGGCCGCCCTTCTTCGTCAAGGCGAACAAGGTGCCGCTGCGTCGGTGGATGATCAACATCGTCCTGTTCTTCAGCATCAACGTCCTCAACAACCACGCCTTCAGCTACGACATATCCGTACCCGTACACATCATCCTCCGGTCGGGAGGGAGCATCACGACCATGCTGGCCGGGGCGCTGTGGGGAAAGAAATACTCGCGCATCCAGATCGTCGCCGTCCTGCTGCTCACCCTCGGCGTGGTGGTGGCCGCCTGGTCGGACGCGCAAACCAAGGGGGCGACGCCCCAAGAATCGGACCGGAGCCAAGGTCTCCCCAGCTTCAGCACCGGGCTCGCGATCCTCTTCGTGGCCCAGTCCCTGTCGGCGATAATGGGCCTATACACCGAGGAGACGTACAAGATCTACGGCCCGCAGTGGCAGGAGAACCTGTTCTACTCGCATCTCCTGTCCCTGCCTCTATTTCTGCCCTTCCTGCCGTCGATGATCCGGCAGTTTATGCGGTTGGCGGCCAGCACGCCGCTGTCCCTGCCCCTGGGACGACTCCTGGGGCCCGAGACGGCGCTGCGGGACGTCCAGAAGGGCCTGGACCGGATACACCTCCCAAGCCAGCTGGTGTTCCTGGCGCTCAACGTCCTCACGCAGTACGCCTGCATCCGCGGCGTGAACCTCCTCGCGGCGGCTTCGTCGGCGCTGACGGTCACGATCGTGCTGAACATTCGCAAGCTCGTCAGTCTCTTGTTCAGCATCTGGCTCTTCGGAAACCGGCTGGCCACGGGGACCCTTATCGGCGCCATTGTCGTCTTCTTTGCCGGAGGCTTGTATTCCTTGGACCCCAAGAAGAAGACGGCGCCGGCTCGGCCCAGGGCTGCCAGCGTGAAAGCCGGGTAGACCGGCTTGTGCGGTAGAGATCGCGGACCAGAGAAGAGAATATAGGCATTTCAACGCTGGGATCCCAATATCTCGTGACCTGGGCATCCATCAGTTATTGACGTGTGATTACCCCTGACATTTGGAGTCAGCTTCAGGGCGGGCGGAGCGGTACCGAGATGCGTCACAGGGCAGGTTTGCCCCTGAACACTGCCGCCGCTAGCCGTGCAGGCCGTGTCGTGTCGGCCCCAGCCGAGAGCAGGGGTGCAACTTATCAGCCAAGCTCACCGAGCTCCCTCCCACGCAGACGGGACACACGCTTTATCCCTACAAACATTCCTCGTCCTAGCCATACACCGCCATTCGTGCTGACGAAACCTCGCTCAAAAGCTACCGGATATCTACAGACATACAAGAGACGGGACCGGGCCGCTTTTGCGCCTCAGAGGGCGGGCATGGCTGGTATGTCAAGCAGCACTCGGCGGAGCCCAACAGATTGGAGCTCCAAGCAGCCAAAGCTAATGAGCACGTGTGTCACAGAGCACTCGTTCTCCCACGACCCGTCGTCGAGCTCGAACTCGCCCAAACTGTCTGCCGTGCGGGCGCCCATGCACCCCGACTCCGAAGACGAGGGGGAGGTCATGCGGGAGCTCCACGGCATGTCGGACTCGGACCGAGAGGGGCGGTCCGGCGGCGACTCGAGCTCCCCCGACGCCAATGGCTCCAACGGTGGCAGACTCGACGGGCCGCAGGAGGGCAGACTACCCCGGGATCGGCCGATGAAGACGGCCTTCTTCGACCCCATTGCCGAGCGCCAGATGTCCCAGACAGACGCGAAGCTCTTCTACCAGCGCAGCCAGCTCGATTTGCAAAAGACGGCCGGCGGCCTCTGGACGGGGCAGGCAGAAGTGACCCCCCATGGCAGCCCCGTGCTGTCCTCGAAAGGGAGCATACACGGCCCGTCGGCCGCCTTCGAGATAGGCGCAGAGGCTCGGTCGCCTCCACGGACTCGCATCTCGGATCCGAGGGCACACCACCTCAGGGAGGCGCGCGTAGGATCCAATGCTGATCCCACCCGCGTGCAAGCCGGAGTTGCTCAGGTCGAGAATCTGGCGGGAGTTGGTGCGGCTAGTCTGACAGAACCGGCGCCGCAGTCGCAGCCTCAGAACCTCGGCGGACTAGAAGGCATTGGCAGCAGCACGTACATAGACGCCGACCCGCAGATCACGGCCGAGCTGGGCACCATCTATGATAAGGTCCAGAAAATCTTGACCCTACGGCGCAGGTACATCAAGCTGTCTCTGCAGGGCTCTGGGGACAACCCCAAGGATGATCCGAGCTGGAACATCTACCCTCCGCCTCCCGAGCCCGCCTGGGTCGAAGAGCACAGTAGAGTCGTCAACGGAACTCGTGCCACCAGCAGCTTGACCAACAGCCTGGCTAACAGCTTGGTGTTGTCGCCCGACCAAATCTCTCACACGGTTCCGGATCCTCTCGGGGAGAACACCCCTGAGCGTGAGCGCAGCAAGGGAAGCAAAAAGCGCAAACCGGGTCAGAACATCGGGGAGGACTTCGATATCAACGACGTACTGCCTGTTCCTGGGCCGAGCCCCATGACGTACCGGCTCGATGGCAGCGGCGTCTACCAGGTCTTCGAGAGCGACGAGGCAGCGCAGGCAGAATCGCCCCTGTTGGTGGTGCCCACGCTGAGAGAGTACTACATGGACCTGGAGTTCATCCTTGCCACTTCGGCCGACGGGCCCAACAAGAGCTTCGCCTACCGCCGGCTGCAGTACCTCGAAGGGAAGTTCAGCCTGTACACGCTGGTCAACGACTATCAGGAGACGGCGGAGAGCAAGAAGGTGCCCCATCGCGACTTTTACAACGTCAGGAAGGTGGACACGCACGTCCATCACTCGGCCTGCATGAACCAGAAACACCTGCTGCGGTTCATCAAGAGCAAGATGAAGAAATGCCCGGACGAGGTGGTTCTGTTTAGGGACGGCAAACACCTCACGCTGGCCGAGGTCTTCCAGAGTATCAACCTGACCGCGTACGACCTCAGCATCGACACGCTCGACATGCATGTATGCCGTCCCCAACGAGCCTCGCCGCGGCGGGCCTTGACGCTGACCTCGAATAGGCTCACACGGACTCCTTTCACCGATTCGACAAGTTCAACCTAAAATACAACCCCATTGGAGAGTCGAGACTGCGAACCATCTTCCTGAAGACGGACAACTTCATCGACGGGAGGTACCTGGCGGAAATCACCAAGGAGGTCATCTCCGACCTAGAGTCGAGTAAGTATCAGATGGTCGAGTGGCGCATCTCCGTCTACGGCAAGTCGATGGACGAGTGGGACAGGCTGGCCGCCTGGGTCGTCGACAACAAGCTCTTCTCCCACAACGTACGGTGGCTGATCCAGATCCCGCGGCTGTACGACGTGTACAAGGACAGCGGGCTGATGAGCTCGTTCGAGCAAGTCATCAAGAACGTCTTCCAGCCGCTCTTCGAGGTCACCAAAGACCCCTCCAGCCACCCCAAGCTCCACATCTTCCTGCAAAGAGTCATCGGCTTCGACAGCGTCGACGACGAGAGCAAGGTGGAGCGTCGGCTCTTCAAGAAGTACCCCATACCTGCCGAGTGGAACTCGAAGCAGAACCCGCCGTACAGCTACTGGATTTACTACCTGTTTGTCAACATGGCGACGCTGAACTCGTGGCGGAAGCGGAGGGGCTTCAACACGTTTCTGCTCCGGCCGCACTGCGGGGAGGCGGGTGATAGTGAGCATCTGGCCGTGGCCGCCCTGTGCTCGCACAGCATCAGCCACGGCCTCCTCCTCCGCAAGGTGCCCCTCCTGCAGTACGTCTTCTACCTCGACCAGATCGGCATCGCCATGTCCCCGCTGAGCAACAACGCCCTGTTCCTGGCGTACGAGCGCAACCCGTTCCACCAGTACTTCAAGCGCGGCCTGAACGTCTCACTGTCCACCGACGACCCGCTGCAGTTTGCGTTCACCAAGGAGCCGCTCATAGAGGAGTACGCCGTGGCCGCGCAGATCTACAAGCTCAGCCCCGTCGACATGTGCGAGCTGGCCAAAAACTCGGTCAAGCAGAGCGGCTACGAGTTTTCGGTCAAACAGCAGTGGCTGGGACCCAACTTCCACATCCCCGGAGCCGGCGGCAACACCATGGTCAAGACCAACGTGCCCGACCGCCGTGAGGAGTTTCGGTTCCGGACCCTGCTCGAGGAGCAGCAGATGTAAGCCGTCACGTCACTCTGCGGACCCCCCGCCCGCCTCTAATGTGTCTTGTAGGGTCGAGAGATACTCGCGTCTCGCAAACGCGACCGCAACGGAAAGCGTAGGCTCTGTGCCCACTACGCCTGCCGTTTCGGTCAGGATGGTGGCGGCGGCGGCGGGCGGTACGAGGCCGCCGAGCTACATCTCCCTCCCGCAGGCGGTGGTGGGCGGGCAGTCGATCCACGTCGATACCAACACCGGCAGCCCGTACACGGGGCCGAACTCGGCGGGATCGTCGCAGCTCGTGGCGTCGTCGGTCCTCGCCTCGCCTCTGGCAACGGCCAAGGACGCGCCATGGCCGGGAGATGGCTCTAGGGACCCCCACCTCTCCGGCACCGGGCCGCGGTACTTCCCCGGCGTAGTGACGCGAGGGCAGCGGCGCAATAGCGTGCGGCAGGGCTCCGCGCACGAGTCCGACGAAGGCTCTAACCGCCTGAAGAAGACTACTACGAGGGAGGGGCCGGAGGAGGGCAAGGCGGCCAATAAGGGATAGGGAGGAGATGGCCCGTTTTGTGCACCATGGACTGCTTGGTCATACAGCCAGGTGCAGAAATGCTTCATAGCGTCTAGACCGGTGCCGGGACAGGTTCGTGGTGATACCTAGGTATGGAGTATGTTGTCAAGAGTGTCTTGCCCGGCGGTTTCCAGCTGCTGGCAGCGATGGGAGGATGGCGCGATACCCTAGTACGGCGTCTGAGCCTCTGTATGTACGGAATGCACGTTCCTACCTCGTAGCATGCCGTCATCACGAATCCGCGCATGTCGGAACCAGGTGCCTGTTGACCAAGACCGAGATAAAGGGGCTGGCGGCATGCCAAGCCACACCGGACCCATGACTAAGCGAGGCTGGTGGACCAAGGCAGATGCATCGCGAGCTCGTGAGCACTCGGTTTGTCTTCCACGGTCCACAGGGACAAGCCAACTTTTTCGCAGAGCATTTGGGCATTTCTCGCGCCCATCTGGTCTCCTATTTGTACGCATGATGAAGTGCTGAAGCTCCGTCCTTATAGCCTGCATCGATAATTCCGTATTTGAAACGATTCCCAGAAACGGGAACCTCGCTCGAGGAGCTCCCCCAACGCCGCCCGCGGATATTATGCCCGCCACGCCGCCGGCGCGGACTTCGACCACCCACCCCGACTCGCCGGCCCCTTGCGCAGGACACGCCGTGTCGTCCATCGTATCTTGAGAGCCTCGCGCAGCTCCCGACATCCTTCCGTCGCCGTCAGCCGCACCTCGCACACGGTCTGCCTGGGCCTGACGATTCGAACTCAGCCACATCCCATCGCTGGCCGCCGACGGCCCTTGTCCACCTGCCGAGCCCGCAGATCACGGGTGCCCGTCAAGTGCCATCGACGACCGGACAAGACCGCAACGTCGCCGTAGTTCTTGTTTCCATTACAACGCCAGTTTGATGACATTCCGCAATGGGGTTTCTGGGCGTGTACAGGGCCATCTACGACTACGCTCCCCAGTCGGACGGGGAGCTGGCCATCTCCGAAGGCGACCTGCTCTACGTCCTCGAGAAGAGCCAAGATGACGACTGGTGGAAGGCCAAGAAGAAGGTCGGCGGCGAGGATGAGGACGAGCCGGAGGGCTTGATACCGTTTAACTACGTCGAAGAGGTATGACCCCCCGTCCGGCCCGTCGGGACGGGCACGCACCTGACCGTCGTATCGTCGCAGGCACAACCGGCGGGTCAGGCTCGAGCCCTTTACGAATACACCCGACAGACCGACGAGGAGCTCTCTTTCTCCGAGGATGCGCAGCTGTCCGTTTACGACACGTCGGACCCCGACTGGATCCTCGTCGGGCTCGACGGCGAGTTCGGTTTCGTCCCCGCCAACTACATCGACATCGGCGACGGAGACGAAGCCGCGGAGCCCCAAGAGGACGAATCTCCGGAGCCGCCGTTGCCCCCGAGGGCGCCGACCCTGCCCTCGAGACCTCCCGCCGCGGACGCGGCGAGCCCTCCCCTCCCGCCGCGCGCTCCCTCCCCGGGACCGAGCAGCCCCGCCGCCTCGGGGCCCGCGGCCGCCCTCGCAAACGTTTTAGCAGGAAAGCCCGTCGCCCGATCGGCGACTCCCCCGCCGCGGTCGCTTCCGCCTCGACCCCAGTACGCCTCGGACGGTACCGACGAGGAGGATGCGAGGTCCCCGCCCCTTCCGACGCGGCCAGTACAGCCCGCCGAGGCGTCACCTGTGTCACCCGTGTCGTCGCCCCCGCTGCCCTCGCGGGCTCGGACCCGCGATTACGACGACGAAGACGACCGGCCCGTCTCCAAGCTGAGCCCGGGAGGGTTCCACATGTACAACATCAACGAGATGGTGTCAGTCATGGGCAAGCGCAAGAAGATGCCGACGACGCTGGGAATCAATCTCAAGACGGGGACGATCCTGATTGCGCCGGAGCGGGTGCAGGACGGGCCCTCGCAGGAATGGACGGCCGACAAGATGACGCACTACTCCCAAGAAAGCAAGCACGTCTTCATCGAGCTCGTTCGGCCGAGCAAGAGCGTAGACTTCCACGCGGGCGCCAAGGATACGGCTCAAGAGATCGTCAGCGCCCTGGGCGAGCTCGCCGGCGCCGTCCGCGCCGAGGGCCTGCGGGAGGTCATCATGGCCGGCACCGGCCACGAGCAGAAGAAGGGCGTGATGCTGTACGACTTCATGGCGCAAGGCGACGACGAGGTCACCGTGGGCGTGGGCGACGAGGTGATCGTGCTCGACGACAGCAAGAGCGAGGAATGGTGGCAGGTCCGGCGGCTCAAAAACGGCAAGGAGGGTGTCGTCCCGAGCAGCTACATCGAGATCACGGGGACCGTGCCGGCCCCGGCGTCGTCGTCGTCGACGTCGGGAGTCAACGCCGGCAAATCGACAGTCGCGCAGAACAGACTGGAGGAGGAGCGACTGACCAAGGAGGCCGTTAGGGCGGCCATGAAGGACGAGTCGAGACGACAGTCAGAGGTAGGCCCGGGGATGCGTCTGCCCGAGCGAAACAGCAGCTTGTCAGCGAGGGACAGTAGTAACAATGCCCCTCCACAGCGCAAGAAACGCGAAAACGGCCGCGCCGAGGGCTCGTCGCGATCCTCAAACAAGTCGAGTGAGTCCACCGCGGGGCGGGCGTCCGGGCGGCGCGAGGCGGCTAACGAGAGTGCCCAGAACCCGACCAGTCCAAGGTACGGACTTGGACCGACCGGTCCAAGTCGTTCAGCGTCGAGGCGCAGTTCCTGGGGGTCAAGGACGGGAAGCTCAACCTGCACAAGATGAACGGCGTCAAGATTGCGGTGCCCATCGCCAAGATGTCTGTCGAGGACCTCAAGTACGTCGAGCGGATGACGGGCATGTCGTTCGACTCGGACAAGCCTCCGTCGGGCAAAAAAAGAGTCACGGTCCAGGAACCTACCAAGGTCGGCGCCTCGGTCGAGCCCAAGAAGTCCGACTACGACTGGTTCCAGTTCTTCCTGAACTGCGAAGTGGCCGTGGGCCTCTGCGAGCGGTACGCCCAGGCCTTCAACAAGGATTCCATGGACGAGAGCGTGCTGCCGGACGTCGACGCCTCGGTGTTGCGGACGCTGGGCCTGCGAGAAGGAGACATTCTCAAGGTGATGCGCTTCTTGGACAGCAAGTTCGGGCGGAACAAGAAGAAAGGCGCCGAGGAGGAGGGCGAAGGGGGCATCTTCTCCGGACCCGGCGGCACTCTGCGCAACAACACACGGCGGGGCAGGCCGGCGCCGAACTCGCAAGCAAGCGACGTGGTGGACGCGAAGGCCTTCTCGCAGTCGGGCGACGGCGACCACAAGTCGGCCCCCGCCGGAACCGCTGCCAGCGCGGTCAACGTCTCGGCCGGGGGGAAGACGTCGGGCGGCTTTGACGACGACGCCTGGGAGGTGAAGCCGCCCAAGCAGGCCGTGGCGGACAAGGCTCCCCCGCCGGCCGAGACGAGCGCCGCGCCGGCGCCCAAGGCCACGGCGGCTCTCACGGGCTCGATGTCGGAGCTGTCGCTCTTGACACAACCCCTCCAGCCGGAGAAGACAGCAGCACCGCCGGCACCGGCCATAGCACCGGCGCCGACCGTGGCCGCCCAGCAGCCGGGGGCGACGCCGTCCTTCTTTACTGCCATGGCACACCAGCAGACGGGCGTCCCCGGGACCGTCAACGGCGCACCGCAGGCCGTCGCGCGACAGCGTCCGCTCGCGCCACAGTTCACCCAGGGGCAGCCGGGGCTGATGCCGCCGCCGCCGCCGCGGTCGCTGTCGGCCCCCCAGTCGGCGCAGCCCAGCGGGTTCGCGCCGCCGCCACTGCATCCGCAGATGACGGGCGTGGTCGGGCAGGTCGCGCCGCCGGGCCAGAGCCTGGGCGAGATCGCGCAGGCACGAATGCAGCAGCAGTACGCGCAGCAGATGCAGCAGCAGATGCAGGCGGCGTCGATGCAGGGCTTCCAGCCGCAGCCGACGGGCATCGTGCCCATGATGACGGGGGTGCCCAACCAGTTCATGCAGCCGCAGATGCAGAGCCCGTTCGCCGACCCGATCCGGCCGACGCAGTTCTCGCCCATCCAGGCCCAGCCCACGGGCTACCCCGGGCAGCCGTTCAACGCGCCCGGCGTGCCCGGCGGCGTCAACACGTTCCTGCCGCGGCCGCTGGAGCCCCAACGTACGGCGGTCCCGATGCCGATGCAGGCCCAGCCGACGGGCATGGGCTTCACTCAGGGCTTCGGAAACCAGGGGATGCCGCCCGTCCCCCCGATGCCCCTGCAGCAGCAAGTACCGCAGCCGCTGGTGCCGCAGCAGACGGGGCCGGCGCCGGCGATCCGCTTCGGAGTCGCGCCCGAGGCCAACAAGCTCATGCCGCAGCCGACGGGGCGAAGGGCAAATCTGTCCCATGCCAGTAAGTCAACCCAGGGCGGACGTGTCGTGCGGAGAGCAGCCGCTAACCTGATCTGCGTCTACAGCACCGCAGAATCCGTTTGGGTTTTAGACCAGGCCGGGCGTCGACTCCTCCCGGGGTCGATGGCAGTAGCCGCGGCGGCAACGGGTTGTTTTTTTTGGTACCGTGTCGGGATGGAGGACTCCGGGGCCCGTCTGGCTTGGGAGGAGGCGGCGACGGGGGCGGCCGGTAGAGCTCTCTGCTGGGGCGAGGCGGCAACGTAGACGGGGGTGAGCATTGCCGTAGATAGGGGTCACCGAAAGTTCCGACGAGGCGGAACGAGGGCTGTACATGTTGGTCGGACCGTCGGGACATTCTCAGCGTCAACGATTCTGCCTTCAAGACGAGAGTAAGGGAGCCCCTTAATTTTGGATTCGAATCATGATGCCGTACGGACGGAGCTTTGATCCGAAAGCCATCTTCCTATCAAGGCTTGCTGCTCTCTGTGTCAAGCTAGATGGATCACGAAGGGCTCAAGCTACAGTAGCGTTGGCCGTTTCGATGTTTCACGACGCCGGGGCCAAGGGGCGCTTGAGCCTCGAGCCACGATGGTGGCGCCCCGTGGTGCCGGCCAACAAGTCTCGCCTCTTCCCACCGTGTTTCCGGCTTCTCACATGTCAGAGACCTCGGGAGCACGGCCGGGAGTGCCGTCGCCCTCCGTCTCCCAGCACCCCCTTTCCCCCCTTGCGGTTCAGGACGAGGCAAAGTCCCAGCGATCCATGTACTGCACCGTCCCCCTGCCGATCCGCCGCCCTGCCCCGGATTTCCGGGCGAGCCCCGACTCTAGCGCCGATCCCGTTGCAGGTTTCGCGGGCGCGCCACGGCCGGCGTGGAGATCTGCCGCCGATCTCCCTCGTCCTGCTCTCCTCCCTTGGCCGCGCTCCCCCCTAAACACACCCCGTTCCCGTCCCTGGGTCGTGTCGTCGCTGCTGGCATGAGCGGACCAGAACACCGCCTCGCGGCGGAATGCCCCTTCAATTATCCCCAGCTGCCCAGCCCGGGAAGGGATCCGCGGGAGCGCAGTTGTCGGTGTAGGCCCCCCTTCGTCCCATCTCGGAAACGGTGGTGTCGTTTCGCTCCCCGTGGGCGCGAGGGCGCTTCGGCGCTCCCTCTGGGCGGGGTGGCGGGTATAAGTATCCCTGGCTCGTCGCCTTTAGGGTAGGGAGTGCGTTCTCTCCGTGCCCGTCTCGATATCTCCCA
>Ga0247771_1000646_pt1 | contig 10810 bp, 6 predicted proteins | sample UWRJL197509C6_FD_179948 | JGI IMG/M metagenome (GOLD analysis project Ga0247771, IMG submission 179948) | Plant litter microbial communities from Arlington Agricultural Research Station in Wisconsin, United States - UWRJ-L197-509C-6 | ecosystem: Environmental > Terrestrial > Plant litter >...
GGTCATAGCGGTATAAAAAATCCCACCGCATCTGGTCCACCACGATGCCGATGATGAGCTTGGGCCGGGGCGAGGTCTGTGCGAAGAGCGGGCCGCTGGCGGCGAGGAGCAGAAGGGCGAACAGTTTTTTCATGCCGGTCGTTTGGGTAAAATTAGGCTCCCACGCGGGATGAAGGCCAGGTCCATTATGAATTTTGCGTAAACTGCGGGCGGGCGGACCATCCTTTTTTGTAATCGTTTGCCGGGATCGGCCGGTATTTTAATAAAACTTTCACAACCGCCCCAATGCGCCTTAAGGCCGACCGGGATCGTTGCCAGGCGGCCGCAATTGAGGCCCGAAGCCCATCGCACTCTTTCTCCTTCTCTTTCTCACTCCATTAATTCCCTATTTTTGCGACCGCAGCAAACCCGCAGCCCAAGCCATCGCACGAACCACAACTTAAAACTATAACCGAAATATGGCAGACCTTTTTGAACGTCTCTTGAAGAATTACGGCCCCCTGGGTCAGCACCGTGAAAGAGCCTATGGCTATTATGCTTTTCCCAAGCTCGAAGGCGAGATCGGCAGCCGCATGAAATTCCGCGGCAAGGACGTGATCGTATGGAGCCTGAACAACTACCTTGGCCTGGCCAACCACCCCGAGGTGCGCAAGGCCGACGCCGACGGCGCCCTGCAGTTCGGACTGGCAAGCCCCATGGGTGCCCGCATGATGAGCGGCAACACCAACTTCCACGAGCAGCTGGAGCAGGAACTCGCCGAATTTGAAGGGAAGGAAGACGCCTGTCTTCTCAACTACGGTTACCAAGGCATGGTCAGCATCATCGACGTGCTCAGCAGCCGTCATGACGTGATCGTGTACGATGCCGAAAGCCATGCCTGCATTATCGACGGCGTGCGCCTCCACCCCGGCCACCGCTACGTATTCAAGCATAACGATATCGAAGACCTCGAAAAGCAGCTGGAACGCGCCCAGACCCTCATCGACAAGCAAAAGGCCGGCGGCATCCTCGTGATCACCGAAGGCGTATTCGGCATGGCGGGCGACCAGGGCAAGCTGAAAGAGATCGTGGCCCTCAAGGGCAAGTACCAGTTCCGCCTGCTGGTGGATGATGCCCACGGCTTCGGCACCCTCGGCAAGACCGGCGCCGGCGCCGGCGAAGAGCAGGGCGTACAGCACGAGATCGATCTTTACTTCTCCACCTTTGCCAAATCAATGGCCTCCATCGGCGCCTTCGTGGCGGGCGACAAGGCCATCATCGATTATATCCGCTGGAACATACGCAGCCAGATCTTCGCCAAGAGCCTGCCCATGCCGCTGACCATCGGCAACCTGAAGCGCCTCGAGCTCCTGCGCACCAAGCCCGAGCTGAAGGACAAGCTGTGGGAGAATGCCCGCAAGCTGCAGAACGGCCTGAAGGAAAAAGGCTTCGACATCGGCAAGACCGACACGCCCGTAACGCCCGTATACATGAAGGGCGGGGTGGAAGAAGCTACGGCCATGGTGATGGACCTGCGCGAAAACTACGGCGTATTCGCTTCCGTGGTCGTTTACCCGGTGATCCCCAAGGGACACATCATTTACCGCCTCATCCCTACCGCCTCGCATACGGATGCGGACATACAGGAAACGCTTGAAGCCTTCTCGGCCACCAAGAAAAAGCTCGACGAGGGCGCCTACAAGGTGGAAGCCATCCCCGACATGGCAGAATCGAAATAAACTAAAGAGCCTCCTTCGGGAGGCTTTTTCACAGCAGTCGCGCCGGAATGAGCAGGCATATAAGCCATGCGCATAAACCGGTGGCGTTATCATCATTGCACCTCATTAAACGAACGCTCAGGCGATTGCATTCCTGTGACCTTAAGGTGAGAATACGATTCAATTAAGCTGGGTGATATTAGAGATAGTCGATGGAATGATCCGCTAACGGCAACGATGTTATATCCATTCGAAACCGGCAGGATTTACGCAAACATGGATGCGGCGATAGCTACAGAAATTTAAAGACCGATAGCCTGCAGGAAAGAGTACCATGGACTTTTGAGCACTTAAGAACCAACAGTTTTATACCTGTTAAACTTAAAAGAGAATATACCATCTCTTTTTTTGCGACCAGCCGATATGGAAAATTCATTATCGTTTTCTCAGGATCATTTTCTTTTTGGAATCCTTGACCGCATTACCGACGGCTTCTATGCGATCAGCCCCGAAGGGACCGTGCTGTACTGGAACAAGGCCGCCGAAGAAATGCTCGGGAAATCCAGGGAGGAGGTCATTGGCAAATCGCTTTGGGATTGTTTTCCGGACGGCAAAAAGCTGAATTTTTACGACCTCTACCGGCAGGCATTTCAACTGCAAAAAACCATTCAGTTCGAAGGGTACTATCCTCCGCGCGACATCTGGGCCGAGCTGAGCGTGTATCCCTCCGCCAACGGGCTGTCCATATATTTCAAAAACATTAATGAACGCAAACGCCTGGAAAGAGAGCTGCTCGAGCAGCAGCGCGGACTGACTTCTGCCGTTATTGCGGCCCAGGAGCAGGAGCGGTCCCTGATCAGCCAGGAATTGCATGATAACATCAACCAGCTGCTTACCTCGGCAAAGCTCTATGCCGGCCTGGGCCGCGAAGGGGTGGGAAACCCTATGGAAATGATGGAAAAAACCATCACCCTGGTGCAGAGCGCTATCGATGAGATCCGCAAGCTTTCAAAGCAGCTCTCCGTATCTTTTGTCAGCACTACGGCCCTGGAGGATGCCGTAAAAGAATTGATCGAAACGGTAGCCGCCCCCAACCGGCTGACAATCACATTCCACACGGAGCTTTTAACTTCCCTGCACGCGAATGAACAGATGAAGCTGGCCGTATACCGCATTTTGCAGGAACACCTGACCAATATAGTGAGGCATGCGGAAGCAAAGCATGTGGAGATAACCTTGCGGCAAAGCAAGGAAAAGCTGACCCTCGTAGCGGTAGATGACGGCAAAGGGTTCGACTCTGCAAAAAAATCGGAAGGCATCGGGCTCCGCAACATGCGTTCGCGGGCAGAGAGCCTGATGGGTATTTTCTGCATCGACAGCCAGCCCGGCAAAGGAAGCACCTTGTTTGTACAGCTGCCGTTAGAGCAGATTTAGCCGAGCCGTTCCTTACGGTGTACGAAGGCCTTATATAATCGAAGGTCCGCAAAGCACGGCGTTTCCACGAACGGCGGCCGTTTTCGCGCTCAAACCCCTACATTTACGGATAAAATTTGACACACATGAGAAGCATACTCCTGGTATTCTTTTTCCTCCCCCTACTAACGATTGCCCAGAAAAAACAGATCACCCTCGACGACCTCTTCAAAAAGGGAACCTTTCGTTCCGAATTCGTGCCCGGCTTTATCACCGCCACCGACGACAGCCTCTTCGATCCGAAGAACATCGTCGACGCCACGGGCACGAAGATCGATGCGCGCGACTTCGAAGTGAGCGCCGATAAAAAAAGCATCCTCTTCTACAACGGCCGCGAGCCGATCTACCGCCGCTCCTCGCGCGCAACGGTCTATGTGTATGACGTGGCCTCGAAAAAAACGGTCGCGCTGAACAAGGGCAAGGTCCTTCACCCCACCTTCTCCCCCGACGGCAGCCGCCTCGCATACGTATTCGACAACAACCTCTATATCTACGAGCTCGCCACCGGCAAGACCGTACCCGTTACCACCGACGGCAAATGGAACAGCATCATCAACGGCAATTGCGACTGGGTATATGAAGAGGAATTTGAATTTACCCGCGCCTTCGAATGGAGCCCCAAGGGCGACTACCTCGCCTACTACAAATTTGACGAAAGCGATGTGAAGGAATACGAGTTCACCGTCTTCAACGATACCTACAACAAGCAGTACAGCTACAAATACCCGAAGGCCGGCGAAGCCAACTCGAAGGTGGAGATCCACATCTACAACCTGAACAACGGCCAGGATGCCCGTGCGAAATATCTTCAGGGAGATATATATATTCCGCGCATCAAGTGGACGCAGCAGGACGACAAGCTGGTGGTATATTGGATGAACCGCCACCAGGACGACCTCAAGCTCCTCCTCACCGACGCCGCCACCGGCGAGCTGCAAACGATGTACGAGGAGAAGAACAAGTATTATGTGGAGATCAACGACAACTGGTGGTTCCTGAAAGACGGCAACCATTTCCTCTTCACCAGCGAAATGAACGGCTTCAACCAGCTCTACTTCTACAGCCTCGACGGCCGCCAGAAGATCCAGCTGAGCAAGATGAAGTACGACATCGCCAGCGTGGAAGGCGTGGACGAGCAGAACCGCCTCGTGTACTATACCGCAGCCTATCCCACCCCGCTGGACCGCAACCTCTTCGTAAGCGATTTCGACGGCAAGACCACGACCATGCTCACCTCCGGCCGCGGCTGGCACCGCACGGAGCTGAACAGCGACTTCAGCAAGTTCTACGACTACTACTCCACCATCAACACCCCGCAGGTAGTAACGCTCTACAATATCAATCGCGCGAAGAAGGGCGTCAGCGCCGTGAAGGACCGTGTGGTGAATGAAAGCGCAAAGCTCAAATCTGTCCTCGAGCAGTACTCGCTCGGCACCGCCGATCTTATCCGCGTACCCAACTCGAAGGGCGATACGCTCAACGGCTGGATGCTGAAGCCCGCAGGCTTCGATGCTTCGAAAAAATATCCTGTGCTTTTCTGCAACTACGGCGGCCCCGGCTCGCAGATGGCGGCCAACCGCTTCGGCTCGGTGAGCATGTGGCACCAGATGCTGGCGCAGAACGGCTTTATCGTTGTTTGTGTCGACAATACGGGCACCGGCTTCCGCGGCGAGGAGTTCAAGAAAAAAACCTATCTGCAACTGGGCCGTTACGAGATCGAAGACCAGATCGACGCGGCAAAATATATGGGCACGCTGGCTTATGTGGACAAGGATCGCATCGGTCACTGGGGCTGGAGCTTCGGCGGCTTCATGAGCTCTCTGGCCATCAGCAAGGGTTCCGACGTGTTCAAGGCGGCCATTGCCGTAGCGCCGGTAACCAACTGGCGTTTTTACGACAACATCTACACCGAACGCTACATGCGCACGCCCCAGGAAAATGCCAAGGGTTATGACGAGAACGCGCCGCTCAACTTTGCCGACCGCATCAAGGGCAAGTTCCTGCTGATCCACGGTACGGCCGACGACAACGTGCACTTCCAGAACAGCGTGGAGCTGATCAAGGCCCTCGTTAAGAACAATGTCGATTTCGAGAGCGCTTATTATCCCAACAAGAACCACGGCATCTCGGGCCAGGCCGACAACACGACCTACCACCTGTACAGCAAGATGACCAACTGGCTGTACCAGAACCTCCGCGACAACCACGCGCCGATCAACGGCAGCGGCAACGGTAACGGAAAGACATTCTGATAAACGATATAAGACGATTGGGCGCCGGTCATCCTCACTCTTTAACGGAGCTCAGGACTACCGGCGGCCAATTTCTTTTTGAAAACGATACGTACTGGTTGGATCAAATAGGCCCGCACACTTTCTCTTTCCGTTTCTCATTCCATATTGGGTTAATTTGCATCATGCAAAAAATTGCCATTGCCATCACGGGCGCGAGCGGCTCGATCTATGCGCAGGTGCTGCTGCAGAAGATCGCGCGGCTGAAGGAGCAGATCGCCGAGCTCTCGCTGGTCATGACCGAGAATGCCAAGCAGGTATGGCAGACCGAGCTGGGTGGCTCGGATTATGAGAACGTGGAGGCGCGCCGCTTCGGCACGATGGATTTCATGGCGCCTTTTGCTTCGGGCTCGGCGCGCTACGATGCACTGATCATCATTCCCTGTTCCATGGGCACGCTGGGCCGCATAGCTTCGGGTGTTTCGAATGACCTGATCAGCCGTGCCGCCGACGTGATGCTGAAGGAAAGAAAAAAGCTGATCTGCGTGGTGCGCGATACGCCTTACAACCTGGTGCATATCCGCAATATGGAAACGGTAACACTGGCCGGCGGCATCATCTGCCCCGCTTCTCCCTCTTTCTACAGCCGGCCCCAAACGCTCCACGAAGCCGCAGCCACGGTAGTAGACCGGGTCATCGACCTGGCAGGGCTGCAAGCCGACTCTTTCCGATGGGGGAAGGAGTGAGTGTGGAGAAAGAGTGCGGTTTAAAGTTTAAGTGACAATATTTTAGTAAATTAATAAATATTAATTTTTATTAATTTACGGATATTGATTGATCAAATAGATTTTTCCTATATAAAAGCTGCGATCTTATAGTATAGCCGGCATGGCTTGGCAATTGCCACCTTAATACTTTCCTTCGCCGCTCAATTTTATGCCGATATAAAGCGCACGCCTGCCCTCTTACCTGAATTGTTTCTTGTTATAAGCATAATGTTTAGATCTCTGCTCCTGCTAGGCGGTGCGAATGCACGCTTAGGAGCGCGGTTCGCCCCAGCGGTTCAAGGCTGGATTGGCGGCGTCTTCGAGGGGACAGGTATCGCTGGTGAGACGGGCCTTGCGCGAGACCACACAGCCGCAAGACTTGCAGGTGCGCTTGTCCTCTCCCCTTTTGAGGCTGATCTTGTATAAAAGGGTATCCGGAGGCGCATTCAGCTGGTCGCAGGCCTCGCAGGCGGCAAGGCGTTTTTCATAGACCGTATCCTCCACCGTGGAAAAACCGGACCTTCCCCAATTAACCAGCGCCTTCGTGGCTTTGCCGATGAGCTCCAGGTTGGAATGCTTTACCGGCGCGGCTTCCACAGCTACGGGCGCAATGGCCGGCGCGGGCGGCGCCTGACGCAGCAGGAAGGAGAGCATCTCCGAATTGCGGCGCGACAGCAGCAGGTTGCGCGCATAATCTTCGTCATCAATGGCCGCATACAATATGCCCGGCGCTACCGGCGCATCGAGGCCTAGCAGCTCACCGAATTTCGAGCAGGCCTCCTGCACGTCGGACATTTGCTTCAGTTCCGAAATATTCGTTTCCATATCGATTCTATTGACAGGAAGCGCATAGGCGATCCGCCCGGCACATCATGTTTAATTATATTAATTTTTTTAATTTATACAAGATCGGTTAGTTTCCGATACCTGATCCTGCTTATCCTTTCTCCTCATCAACCTCTCTTGATCTTAATCCGCATTGCCAACAGGAAGCAGCAGGGATTTTCGTTTCTCATTTCCAGTATTCATAGTAGTTAGTGAAAAGGCACCGGGCCCTTGGCCCGGTGCCTTGATAAAGCTTAGGAAGGTATGCTCACCTTGGCGGTACTCGCCCCGGCATCCAGCGTCGAGCCGTTGCTGGAACGCACCGTGTTCGCCACCGTCAGCACATAGTCCACGCCGCGCTTCAGCTCGGCCGTGATCTCCACCACCGGAATGTTCATCTTCGGCACGGCCGAAAGCAGGATCCCGCCGTCGGAGAGCTTGAAATTGTGCTTGCTCGACGCCGAAGAAGGATTGACGATCGTGTTGAACTCGAGCTGGATCACCGAAGGCGCATGCAGCAATACGCTGCGCACATCGCCGATCATCATCGAACGCTCGTCCTCATCGGTAATATCCTGAAAAAGATACTTCAGATCCGCATTGATGTTGAAGTCCGCAGACACCTCGCCCGTATCGCTCACCACGCCGTTCTGCACCAGCATGCCGTAGGCTTCCATCGACTGCGCATCCGTGATGTCCTGCGAAACGAACGACAGCATGCCCACCATCGGAGCAAAGGTCTTTGCATCCACCACCTGCAGGCCGCCGGCGGTAGGTCCGCCAATGCCGGCGGGCGGGAAGTCCATCACCTTGCCGGCATCGATCGCATCGAAGCGGGTGTCGATTGTGGGCTGGTAAGGATCGTTGGTGTACTTGCTGTTCTCTTCGCTGATCCACTTGAACACGCAATTGTCCAGCTGCTTGACGCCGGGCATGTACATCGTACCGAAGTTCTTGCCGAAGTACACGTTCATCAGTATGCCCACGCTGTAATAGTCGGCCATGGCCACGGAGGTCCAGCCGTTGGCTCCTACGGGCGCCGCGCTTTGGAGAGCGGAGATCATGTGCGCCAGAATGAACGACAGTCCCTCCTGCTCCAGGCCCTTGATGCGGGCGAGGCCGCCGGTAATTACGATGATCGGCTTGCCCGCCGCCATGTACGCATAAGCGTTCGGCATCGTATCGGCCTGCTCGTAATAGAAAGTGATATTCTGGTAAAAGCCGTTGAAGAGCTGAAGCACGTACTTGACCAGCGCGCTGTTGACGCCGATGTCGTCGAAGTCCCAGCGCGGGGCATTGTCCTGCACATCCTGCGCCTGGGCCGGGTCCAGATAAGCAGCCGCGGTTTTCGGAACGCTCGTTGTTCTTTCTCCGTAGAGGTAGAACTTCTGGGGACGCGTAATTTTTTCCTTCGTGCCGTCGGCCTTGGCCGAAACCATCGTCACACCGAAATAATCCTTGACCAGCTTCTTGTTTTTGGCGTCGTACTCCGGGGTGCCTACTTTGGGCAGGCTGTGGTGGTCGCGCATGAGTCGCTTGCCGATCAATTCGGGCGCCTGGGTCTGCAGCAGGAAATCTCCGGAGACTACGCCTTCGGAAAGCAGCAGGTGGCCATCCATGGAGCCGCCGTTGTTGGTATCGGTGGAGATGTGGTGCACGCCGCCGGAATATTCGCCGATGCTGATCTCGTGGATCGGAACGGGTTTGCCCCATTCGTCCATCAGCTCGTCGGCGCCGGGCACGAGGCGGTCGGCGCGGCAAAGCTCGCCGGTCGTAAGCAGGAACAGCTGGTCGGGCGTAACGATGATCTGGCGGTCGTCGTTGCCGAAGTGGATATAGACCATGGCGGACTGATGGCCGTCATCGCCGGTGCCCATGCTGAACTTGACGAGGGCGGGCTTCCACGAAAGTTTCTTGTCCTTGGTGGAATAAGTTGCCGTCATCACCTCGTCGCCGGTCTGGAAGTACTCGATGGCGCGGAAGCCGGTCGGGATCGCGATCTTGGTGCCGTTAGCGTAGCAGGAGCAGCAGCAGAAACAGGTGAGCGGATAATAGGAGTCGCCCTGCTTGGTGCACTGGCGGCCCCGGTTGGTGTTCCATTTGAGGGTGCTGATGTCGAGGCATACGCCGCTTGCAAAAGGATAAAGGGCGTTCTTCGGAACGCAGTCTTTGATAGGGTCGCCATTCACGTCCTTGCAATTGCAAAGCGCGTGCGCCTGCGGCGAAAAATCCGCATTGTCCACGCAGTGCCTGTCGGGGCACACCAGCGCGAAAGGCTTGCTTGCCGAGAACGAGTCCGAGTCGAGCTGCTCCTGCGTCACCTGCGCATTCGGTCCCGTCCAGGTTACCTGATTGATTTCTTTGGCGTTCGGATCAAGGTTGTTCCTGATCGACGTAACGCATTCTTCCCATGCCATAATTGAGGGTTTTATTTGTTAACAAAAAAATTTATATATTATATACTTAAAATACATTCGACGTATAGTTGATGATGAACACCAGGCCGGTCAGTTTCGATGCGTCCAGCTGCTTCTTATCGGAAGTCAGCAGGGCATCCGGCGTATTGGCGATGGTAAATTTCAGGGTCGCGGACTCGGCCTTGAAGGAGCCGTTCAGCGGTATCGTACCCATATTCTTGCTGATGGATACGGGCGTGCCCGCGCCGCCGTCCTGACTGAAGCTGAGGAAGGTGGTATCCCCGTCCTTGTCCGACACGACCGTATTATTACTGGTAAGCACATACACCGTCGCCGATTGCAGGGTCACGTTCTTCAGGTTGGGCAGGATGATGCTGTCCGTCAGCTGGAAGTCGATCTGCTGCGTGGCGGGGTCGGCCTGCGGGTGCATCATCTGGTACCAGGCCGCGCTGAAGGCCTGCTGCAGCACGATCTGCTTGCCCACCATGAAGGGATAGGGCGGAGTAGTACCGGAGAGCAGCGCCTTCACATCGTTCATGTAGGTGCCGTTGTCCTCAAGCGCCGTGTAGTTGATCCTGATAATGACGTCCGAGATGCTGTTAAAATCGAAATGATTCGTTTCGGGCGGGATGGACAGTTCCCAGTCCGACACGGCGCCCGTGCCTTCGAAGGGCAGGTACATGCTGTCGTTGAAATTGAGCACGAACACACCGCTGTCGTCCACACCCTTCGACAGGGCGATCTTCTGGTTCGGTATCCAGTTCAGCCGCACGCCCGATGGCGGTGTGCCCGTCGGGTTCATGGCGTATTGCGCATTCGCCTTCGTGGCCTTGATGATGGTGACGTCCTTCTTCTGCCGCAGCATCGCGTTGATGTTCTGGTAAGGCCCCACCACCGCGGGTATGGAAATGCTGATGGACTTGATCTTGCGGCAGTACTGGCCGGGGAAATCGAAATCGTACAGCTGCTCCGTCAGGCTGAAGGCCAGCTTGCCCTTCTCCGCTCCGTTGAGTCCCGTCTTGAACTCGATGAATTTCTGCGGGTTCAATTGCAGCAGCGACACCGTCTTTTCGATCTCGAGCCGCCGCGTATTGGTAAGCGTGTAGTTGCGTTCCATCTGCCCGAGCGAGAGCAGCAGCCCTTCGGCCGAGAGCAGTCCCTTGCGCAGGTTGTCCCAATAGTCGAACTGGATGTAGGAGTCGGTCGTGTCCATCTCGTTCTGGTAGGCGCTTTGGGCCGCCAGGGCCATTTCCAGCGTCAGCCTGTAGGTTTGGAAATAGATGGCCGACAACCGGCTGATCATCCACGTGTAAAGCTCCGTATTGGTGAAGCGGTCGCTGAGGAATTTCTCGTACGCGTCTTCCTGCTCGATCGTTTTTTTGTGAATGGCCAGGTCCTGC
>Ga0247771_1000647_pt1 | contig 10808 bp, 10 predicted proteins | sample UWRJL197509C6_FD_179948 | JGI IMG/M metagenome (GOLD analysis project Ga0247771, IMG submission 179948) | Plant litter microbial communities from Arlington Agricultural Research Station in Wisconsin, United States - UWRJ-L197-509C-6 | ecosystem: Environmental > Terrestrial > Plant litter >...
GGTTAGGGGAGGGGGGATGTGGTCACACTCAGGCGACGCTCCGTCCCACCGAGGTGCCGGTGATGGGTCGAACGGAGGAGAGAGCAACTTACGAATTAAAAGTACGCTCGAGGACGTCTCGAGCGATGGAAACCCCGATGAGGGCGAGTTGGGGATGGTGGGGGAGGTGGTGTCGCGTCAGTCAAGCGGGTTGGTGGCTCACCGACGAGAAACCGAGCTCGTAGAACGCGTCGGCGACGAAGTTCAACGAGAGGGAACGAGTTACGGTCAAAGAGAAGGACTGTGAAGCTCCTGGCCGTCCTGCAAGCGATTGCAAGATGACCGAAGGAGAACGTAAGGGAAAGGTTGTGCTGAAGCCGCGGCGCGGGGGAAGGAAGCGACTTTGGGTTCGTGAAGCGGAGGAGGATTTTGCGTTGACCGGTGCGCAGAAATACGGTCAATTTCTGTGGACTGCGGCTCGGCTGCGGCTCGGCTGCGGCTGGTGATGATGGCGAGCCTCGCGGCTTGGTGTCGTGGGGCGCCGTCCAAATTCGCTCTTCACTTTGAGACGAGGCTCGCCGAGGGCAGGAGTGAATGGCCTGATAGGGCTTATGAATGTGTACCCAAGACATCTGGTGTTCCGCTGTGTGAACAAAGATGGGTCTTTGACATGACTATGTGCTTCTCGTTGTTCGAGATAGGGGGTGTCACGTGCTCGAGACGTGGTGTCACTAGTTGTTTTCTCGACAACTTTGGGAAAAGACACGGCTGCCGCTTGTAAAACAATGACTAGGAAGCCCTATTTGATAGCCATCTAGCTGAGAGTTCCTGAGTAGGCTCTCTGGACTGTTGGGCCGTTGTCCCTACCGGACGGGCAAGATATGGTACAACATCACGGGCAGTTTAGCCAGGCCAACTCGCCATGCCTAGGGCGTCAAGTCCAGTTAGGACGCTTATGCCCTCGGCCAGCAGGGATCAGCGTGTCGAGAAGGAACAGAGCTCGCAACGCCGCGACGGTCAGCAACGTCTTCCCAACGGACAGCGCGATTCAGGCTCTCGCGGCGCCGAAGTCATCTTGCCGTGTACCGAGACACTTGTACTCTCGGAAATCAATATGGCAGACAAAAGCGGTGACATAGTATCTATCCCGTGTTCCCAGACTGATTTGTCCATCCCGGCCAGCCCATGGGACACGACATCGGTCCGGGCATCGACCACCGGACATAGGGGTTCGGTTGAATAACCAGGACTACGTCCTACCTCGAAGTACGGCGCGTCTACTGCAAATATTCAATGCGTTCACCTCTAACCGACTGCGCCGCGGTATGGACGGGCACTCACGATGCGTTTATTAGTGCTAGTTCGGGACACGACATGAAAGTTGCTCGCCGCGTTGGACTGGGGGTATAGGAGTGATCAACACCGCAAGGAATGGGTAGGAAAGATGTGGTCTAGACGTGGTCAGGGTTGGCCTTCAATAGACGCTCTATTTTTATTATCAAGATGATTGGAATGTCTTAGGGGTCGAACAACTAGGAACCTCCTGGATCACATAGGCGCTCAGACTTCGGGTGCCGGGATATGGCGAGCGTCGCGCGCCAGCCGAGGCGGAGCAGAGAGAACGGAATCGTTCGGACGAGCTCCTGGCCGGAGAAGGTATGGTGACCGACTTGGATCAATACGGGCTCGAAGCCTCCGATTTACACCTGAACAGTACAGCCGGCTCCCAAGCAGGTCTATCAAACAAGCCGCGCCTCCTAAGATGCCACGGAAAAGATGCTAAGCTTCCTCCCTAGTCCCAGAGCTTGATATCCCCCTGTGCACCGGCCGTCACCACCTTGCTGGTCTCCTGGGGGTGCCAGAGCACGCAGGTGACGGCGCCGCCGGCGGGGTCGGCCTTGAGGCGGCCGTAGACCTGGCACGACTTCCAGGACCAGAAGACGACGCCGCCGGCCGTGTCGCCCGAGGCGAGGAACTGGCCGTCGGGCGAGACGTCGACGCCGACGGCGGTGCCGGCGCTGTTGTGGCCGCGGTAGCTCTTCTTGCGGTTCTGGCGGAACTTGTCCGTGGCGGCGTAGACGAGCACCTGGTTGTCGCTGCTCTGGTAGGCCACGCTCTTGCCCGACGGGTGCAGGGCCGAGCGCGTCATGGGGAACATCCACGACTCGGCGATGTACTTGATGGGCACGGGCACGTCCCAGTTCCAGGCGCGGATGCTCTTGTCGTCCGACGTCGTCAGGAACGTCGCCCCGCCCTCGACGAAGGTGACGGTGTTGATGGCCGCCAGGTGGTGGTTGTACTCCTGTACCGGGTCGGCGCCCGCCCGCGTGTCGAAGCACAGGATGGTGGCGTCCGACATGCCCGCCAGGAACGTGTGCGCGTGCTCGGCCGCCGGGCTGAAGGCCAGGCAGTGCGGCGTCTTGCCCGTCGAGTAGCGCGACGCCACCTGGCCCGTCTCCACGTCCCAGACCTTCATGAAGCGGTCGTGCGAGCCCGAGACGAAGCGCGTGCCGTCCGTGTTGAACGAGAGGTCGGTGATGGCCTTGGTGTGGCCGTCGAACGAGCGCAGCAGCTCGCGCTCGTGGTATACGTCCCATATCCGGACAGCGTTGTCGGCGCTTCCGCTCAGCAGGAGGTGGCCCGACCGCGGGAACAGCCGCAGCGACGTGACGGCCTTGGACGTCGGGCTCTTCCACGTGTGCACCACCTTCTTCGGGATGTAGTTGGTGATGCTCCCGATCTCCTTGTTCAGGTCGACGTCCAGGTCCTGCGGGACGTGCATGTATGTCCGCCCCTGGTAGTCGACCAGTTCTGATCCGTAGAACGTCGTCGTCTCCTCGCCCAGCTCGGCCGCCTCTTTCCGCTTGGCGAGCGCCCCCGCCGGCGCCGCCAGCACCGTCCCGCTCTCGACCACGTCTTCGTCCTCTTCCTCCTCGATGATCTCGTACTCCTCGTCGCTCCCGAGCTCCTCGTCGCCGGCCACCTCCTCGTACGCGACCGGCCGCTTGTACCGCGCCCAGGGCCCGACGTAGGCGCCGTCGCCGTCGGCGATGGTGGCGCTGCCCTTCCCCTCGCGCGCCGCTCGTATCCGCGCGTTTTCCTCCTTGATCTGCCCGCCCGTCGCGTACTCCCTCTCGGGCCCGCCGCGGCGCTCGACCGCGCGGGCTTTACTGCGGAAGCTGTACTCGCTGAGGAGGATCTCCTGCGCCGAGCCCGCGGGTACGCTCTTGCGCTTGTTGCTGCTGCTCTGGGCCGAGTCGTCGCGGAAGGGGTTCGCCGGGCCCTGGCGCGGTCTCGCCAGCTCCTCGCCCGTGTACTTGGTCACGGCGTGATCGGGTTGCGCTTGTTCCCGCACGATGAGGGCGTCGCGGGGCCGCGCCATGTTGGGCGGATATTCGCCAAAGTCTGCCATCGTGGACGGGGTCTCAGCGGCTCGGGGGACGGGCTGCGTAGTAAGAGGCGGGACCGTAGTGGCTTTCAGGAAGTCGTTTGTCGCACGGCATCAAACATTCTAAAGTTCGACGTTCGAGTTCGAGTCGCCAAACGCCAGATCACGTGCACTAGGCGGTACGCCCAACGAACCACCTTACCTCTCGAGTATGGCCATCTACGCTATCCATACGATGCGTACAACTCCCACGGCTTCAAGACCCTTGTAAACATCGAGTCGTTTCCATAAGTCAATTATCGCTACCCAAGACGTAATACCAGGAAGCCAGAGAAATTAGCTAACCCTCACAGCTGTGCCGCTGCGTGACGCCACCCCCGCCGTATCCGCTTGATGTCCATGATGGTATGCCTCGTCGTAGTCTCTACAGCGACTTCGGTCGGCCGATCCTCCCTGCTCTTGCTCACGCCCGTCTCCTCGAATGGCGTGTCTAGCCCAGCCATCGTCGAGGAAACCTCCCAAACCACCCCTGCTGCCGGGGCCGGAGGAACCGGAGAGGGTGGATCAACGGAAGGTACACGAGCCATGCATGGGAGCATACCATGGCCCAGGCGGCCCAGACCAGTTCGCATGATTCCCACTAGTGCGACTCGTCCTTGATCAAGGCGACGATCATGCTGTACAGATAGAAGAAGAACATGACCAGGTGAAAGCCGAGTTTGGTGAACGACTCCTGCGGATCGGCGTGTCAGTCAGGGCTCACCAACGTAGGGTTGCCATCGCCCGATAGTCAAGAGGCGAGCGGAGGGCCCTTTAGAATACGGGAAGGCCCAGGGGAGGTTGGGCAGGTAGCTTGCCTTCTTATGGATGTTCAGCTTCCGGAAAATCTCGGTGGCGTCGAGGAGGTGGGTGTTGTCGACGATCCTATCCCCGTGTCAGGTACATCCACGGCTACGCGGGCACGCGGCGGTAGCGCTCACTTCTTGATATTCCACCCGAGCAGCGGAAGGTTGAGGATCAGCGGGATCCAGTAGCCGTTGATAAGGAAGAGGAAGGTCAGGAAGCCGTGGACGGCCGCCTCGGGGATGATGTACGTGTTGAGCCGGTTGCAGAGGTCGATGGGGTTGATGTAGTCGCTGCGGAGCATCGCCCGTTAGCCTTGATCCTCGCGCCGGCGGGCTCACGACGTCACCGACGCCGCAGCGGCATTTGCGGCGGCCCACACGCCAGGGAGGCAGGAGACAGGCGCGGCGGGGCGGCGGAAAGAGCGGCGACTACGTACCATTCCAGATCGCTGTACATGATGGTGAAGAAGACCTGGAGGAAGAGGTTGACGGCGTTTATCAGCACCGCCAGCAGGTAGAGCCACGCCTCGCCCGACATCTTGACCGCGGGCGAACCGAAGGCGGAGAGGGCCTGCTGCGTCTGGGGTGTTCGAGGAGCTGCAGAGGACGTCCGGAGGCCCGGCGCGATACGCGGCGAGATGCGGCGGGGGCCGTTGCCGAGCTGTCTGGAGCTCGAACCGGAGGCGACGGGAAGGCGGGCTGGCGTGCGATTGCGACTCGAGAGCTTGGACGAGGTTCCGACGAAGGGGACGCTGTTGCCGCTGGTCCGATGGTCGGCTGGCGCTTTCAAGAGGCGAGGTGGCCGAATCCAAGATCGGAGGGTTTGGGATGGGCGGCCCAGGCAGCTGTCTTGACCGAGGTTGCGAGATTCTTGGGTTGGTCGAGGTGGGATTTGCGCGCAGAAAGCAAGAGTCCCCCGTCTTGGAGAAATGATGAAAGCGGCTCGCTGCCTTGCCCGAAAATCCAGGCGGGCCAAAGCCACCGACCGAGCCACCGAGCCACCCAAGCCTCCCAGTTTTGCGCCCGCCCCCTCCGACTCCACAGCGGGTCCGTGCGTTACCCCAACCTCAGCCTTCTTCAACGGTAGCGGCCACGGAAGCATACGATGTAGAGAGTCGAGTCTGAACGTCACGTCCGCCGGTCATAGTGGCATTGCGAAGAGAGCATAAGAATATCACTACGGTCCCAGGGCCGAGTGGTCGCTGCCCGATGGAATACGCCCTCCTTGATGCAATGACGCCCCAAGTCCCACTCCACGCGCCTGGACCCCCCTTGCGCCTGCTCACCTCATGCCGTGGCCCCGTTCGTCGTCGCGGGTATCGACACGGGCCCGCCCGGAGAGTCCGCGTTCCTGGCCGTAAGGATCTCGACACCTGTTTCCGTCACAAGCAAGGTGTGTTCTGGGGCCGCGTCAGAAAGGGAACTCCGTGTCCTGGGCCGGGAAAACCTACCGAACTGAGCCGTCCGCTTCCCGTCTATCGTGGTGCTCGTCCAGTTGTCCGGCCACGTCACGTCGCGGTACTTGCCCAGCGCGATCATGGGCTCGATGGTGAAGGTCATGCCCGGCTTGCACTCGCCCACGGCCTTGTTCTTGGCGTAGTGCGGGATGTTGGGCGGGCAGTGGAAGATGGTGTTGATGCCGTGGCCCACGTACGTCCGGATGACGCTGCAGTTCTGCGTCTTGGCGTGCTTCTCGATGGCGTTTCCGAACTCGCGGAACAGCGTGCCGGGCTTGACCAGCTTGATGGCCTCGGCCAGCGACTGGCGCGCCGCCTCCACGACCCGAACCGAGTCGGGGTCCGCGGCCGCCCGGTCGCCCACATAGTACGTCTCGTTCAGGTCTCCGTGGTAGCCCTCGTGGTATAGCGTGACGTCCAGGTTGATGATGTCGCCGTCGAGCAGGATGCGCTTGTCGGGGATGCCGTGGCAGATGACTTCGTTGACCGACGTGCAGACCGACTTAGGGAAGTTGTTGTAGTTCAGCGGGGAGGGGTACGACTGCTGCCGTCAGCACACATAGAGCCAGCTCAGGACAGCCCGGAAGCCCTCACGTTTCGCTTTATACATTCCCTGTGCACGATCTCGTCGATCTCGTCGGTGCTGATGCCCGGACGCAACGCCGCCGCCGCGATGTCCAGCACCTCCCGGGCGAGCCGGCACACCTTCCGCATCGCGTCCTGCCCCTTGGCGTCTAGTATCTCGATCTTGTTCGCCCGGACGATCGACCGCCCCGACTTCGGAATGCCGTCCGCGGCGTAGTCCGGGTGCGGGATGGAGCTGGGCACCACCCGCTTCTCCGAGAGCGGGTAGACGGGGCGTAGGGGGCCGGTGTAGGAGAAAGCCGGGAAGGGGTTGTAGAAGCCCGTTTCTGGATCTGGTTTAGAGACTACCTTGGGCGGAATGAGGCGGTGGAGAATACTGGTTTCCTGCTTGTGCATCGACTTGTGAGTCCCCTACGGAGCGCGCCATGTTAGCTGCTGCAGCCGGAGCGAGGGAAAGGGACCATGCCCCTCATACCCAGTTCTTCTTGAAGCAGTCCTGGGAGCAGAAGTAGCTGTCCTTGATCCCCAGCTTAAGACATGTTGGGCACTGGAGGGTGCCGGCGTCCTTCTCGCAGTCCGCGCTGAGGCACTTGCGTTTGGTGGGCGGTTCCTCGGCCATGGCGGGCACTCTGCAGTGGTATCGTTGCTGTGTTCGGCGGGATGGCCGCTTGTCGTTGCTTAAGAAGGGATATCACGGAGAGGTGACCGATCCAGACGAGTGGGCGGTGACTGGCGTAATATACCAATGGGCTCAAGCCGGCGAGGTCGAAGCGGCGGGGAAGAGCTGGGTGGCGCCCCACGGAGGACGAAAATGTCATTCACAAGGCGAAGTGGATCCACAGCGGCTCGTCAGACCACGCACCCTCCGCTAAACCCAGATCGGCCTGCCTCGACAGGGGTTCAACGACATACCGGGCTTTTGCCGAATATCGCTCCCAAACGAGCCGAGGCATCCCTCGCTGTCCGGCGCATCCGGTCTCCAGAATGGCCTCCCAAAAGTACGTGGTGGTAGGGGCTGGGCCTGTGGGCTCGCTGGCCGCTCTTTACGCCGCCGAAAGGGGCCACAGCGTCGAGATATACGAGCTGAGGAACGGTGCATGAGTCCGCCCCCTAAACGATCCCCCTCCCGTCCGCTGACCCCAGCAGATCTCCGTGATCCTTCAACGACGCCCCTGAACTTCACGAGATCGATCAATTTGGCTCTTTCCCTGCGTGGTATTACCGCGTTGCAGGGTACAAGCCATGGGAGCTTACTAGACCACATCCTCAAGGCGACGATCCCCATGACGGGGAGGATGATCCACGGCCGGCGTCCCTCTGGTGAGCTGTACGAAGAACCACAGGACTATGATGCTCACGGCAGGGTAGGCATTTCTGGAGCGAGAAGGATGAACGCGATGGGCCGCTGCTAATGTGTTCCCAGACAATATTTGCTATTGATCGTGCGGGCCTGAACAAGAGACTTCTAGACATTCTGGAAGGGATGCCCAACGTGAAGATCTTCTTCAACCACAAACTGACCGGGGCCGACTTTCAACGCTGCAGGGCCTGGTTTGAGGTCCAAGGCACCGGCAAGGCGACCGGCCGGGCCAAGGAGATCGAGGTGGAATTCGACTTCATGGTCGGCGCCGACGGGGCCCACTCGTCGGTCCGGTACCACATGATGAAGTACGTCCGCATGGACTACCGGCAAGAATACATCGACACGCTATGGTGCGAGTTTCACTTGAAGTCGCGTGACCAACCGTGGTCCGGAGATACCAAGCCCGGGTTTCGGATATCACCCCATCACCTCCACATCTGGCCGGGAAAGGACTTTATGTTCATTGCCATCCCAAGCGAGGTGGGTGACACCGGACCGAACACGGGCGTAGTGCTGACGGACGCAGGATGGGTCGTTTACTTGTACCCTTTTTATGCCCAGCACCCAGTTCTCCATGCTGGAAAGCGCACCGTCCCAAGTACCCGTCTTTTTCGACAGACACTTCCCCGGAGTGACCTCGCTGATTCCTCCCCAAGAACTCATCGACTCGTTCAAGTCCAACCCCCACCTTCCGCTCATCAGCATCAAGTGCAGGCCGTACCACTTCGGCCACTCGGCCGTAGTTGTCGGCGACGCGGCGCACGCCATGGTCCCGTTTTACGGCCAGGGGATGAACGCCGGGCTCGAGGACGTCCGGGTCCTGTTTTCCATCCTCGACAAGCACGCCCGCGGCGAATCGAACCGCCCGGACGGCGCCGGGTCCCGTTCGCCCGAAGCAGAACGGGCGGCGGCGCTCGCCGAGTACAGCGCCGTCCGCGTCCCCGACGCCCACGCCATCAACGACCTGGCGCTGCAGAACTACACCGAGATGCGGGCCTCGGTTCTTTCGCCGTTGTACCGCCTACGAAAGTCCCTCGAGGAGGCGCTCTCGGTCTATCTGCCGGGGTTGGGATGGCAGACGCAGTACGCCCGCGTGTCCTTTGGGAACGAAAGATACTCCGAGGTCGTACGCCGCAGCGACCACCAGGGAAAGATGCTCGTTCGAGGCTTCGTGGGCGCCGTTGGCTTGCCCCTGCTTGCCGGGGTCATGGTGGCATATTGGAGACACGGACGGGCGCTGGAGGGTGGGCTTCGAGCAACTGTGCGTTGGATAGCTGAGTCCGTACTTCCGTCGCAATGACGGCTACGGCAGCTATCGCGGTACTGGGTGACTGGTGGCTATGGAAGTACTCTTGCCGTCATCCACAGCGGCCCTGAATGACCGGCGACCCCGGCGGTCTGAACCACCCAACGGCCACTGCGGTGCTGGGTGACCATCTATATCTCTACATCTTCCATGTCAAGCCACCCGTGTCAAGACCCCCACATCAAGCCAGCCCGGTTTCGCCTTGGTCCATCTGGTGAGCCCCTCCTCCCCTAGCAACCCAACCCAGACCCAAGCGCAAATCCGTGTGGCCTCAGCTACCAAGGCGCGGCCGCGGTCCATTCTTCTCAGAGCCAGCCAGTAACCTAACGCATCCCGGCCTTTTTGTACCCGGCCTCGTCCTGAAGCAGGGCCCCGTCTTTCTCGAAGAGAGTGCGGAGCTTCAGCCCGCGGCGGGACGTGGCGCACTCAGGGTCCCGGCACCAGTAGCGGTGCAACCCTTCGAAATCGCCGGGCTGGCCCACGCTGTAGCTCTGGCGGTGCAGGCTCGCAACCCAGGAGTAGTCGCTGGGCGTGTTGGCGATGATGTTGCATTCGTACTCGAGATGGATGCCGTCCTCCCCCTTGGAGGCCTGGGTGAAGCTGTACGACGCGTGGGCGCCGCAGGGACATTCGCCCTGATGCTCGGACCCGGGCGCCAGCCCGCGCGGCTCGCGCGTGCCACCCTTCTCGATGTGGTTGCAGCGGCAGCACTTGCCCTCGGGATGGGGCGTATTGTGGATGCAGTTCGAGGTGTCGTGATGGATGTCGACGTTGCCGTCCCCGAAGCAGGTGCATCGCCCAGGGTTGAAGACCTTGAGCACAGCGGGCAGGTCCTCGTACGGGCAGCGCCAGCGGCCGTCAGAGACTGCCAGGATTGACAGCTCGTGCTTCAACATGCTTCGGTGGATCGGCTGGAGGGCTTCTTGGTGCGATGCGTAGATGGCAAACTTCTCGTTCCAGCTGAATTGCAACTGGTATCGACGCTCGTAGCCCGTATCGACGATGTTGATGATGAAGGGAGGGGCCCGGCAGGGTTCCTTGCATCTGAAGATCGCCCTCGAAGAATATTCGACCTGGCCGGTGGCCGGGTTGTAGACGGGTCCGGGCTGGCGGCCGCTCATCAGCTCCTCGAAGTTCTCGAATTTCAGGCTGACGTGGCAGCACAGGCGCACGCTGCCCTCCAGGCCGATGCAGATGCGCTCCCAGTCAGGCAGCTGCCGCTGAGCGGACGAGAACATGATCTTGGAGTGTGGGAGTTGGCAGCCGCTGCAGAAAAGCGGCTCCTTGAAGTCCGGCGACTCGATCCCAAGGGCCTTGAAGTTTTGGCAGGGTTTGCAGTAGATGATTTGTCGCAACAGAGCCCGTAGCTCCTCTTGTTCCTCCTTGGCGAACTTTCGGTGGTCGGGCGAAGTCATTTGCACACGAGAGTTGAAGCTGCAGTCGAGCATGCGAATATCGTCGAACCTCTTGTCGTCAAACACTCTAGTGAACTTGCGGCAGGTCTGCCGGAGCATGACCTTTTCGACGTTGGAGCACAAGGCCAAGATTTCCGTAAGCGCCACATGGGGGAGATCGAGTAGCTGCTTGGACCGGTTGATCGGCTGGATCGTTGTGGCAGTGTCACTCTCCGGGGCTTCCACGCCCCAAGCTTGCTGGAGCTCGCTGAGGAGCGCGCTGTGATCCATGCTGGTGACGCTTTTCGGCTCTTTAGCTTGGTTACAAAAACATGGCGGTCGAAAAGCTTACCTGCGATTGCGACTTTCCTGGTGGACTTTTGTTTGGCTTGCGGTCGGGTTCTCGGCCGCAGTGGTGATGCACAACGGTGGTGGTATCGGGTTGGGACGAGTTTTCAAAGAAGCGCTCGATTTTTAAAGAGATTTCCAGG
>Ga0247771_1000648_pt1 | contig 10791 bp, 5 predicted proteins | sample UWRJL197509C6_FD_179948 | JGI IMG/M metagenome (GOLD analysis project Ga0247771, IMG submission 179948) | Plant litter microbial communities from Arlington Agricultural Research Station in Wisconsin, United States - UWRJ-L197-509C-6 | ecosystem: Environmental > Terrestrial > Plant litter >...
CCGGACTCGATGACGCCGTCGATGCGCGAGTCGGCGATGAAGCCGCCCGACGCCCAGCCGTCGCCGCCGTTCCACAGCTGCGCCTGGCCGCGGAGGTGCATGCGGCGGTACGGCGCGGCCTGCGACACGGCCCAGCGCTCGATCTGCCCGGTGGGGATCGTCACCGAGAGGTTCTCGGCGGAGCGCCAGAAGTTCTGCGTCGCGTTGCCCTTGTTGTTCGGGTTGTCGCCCTGCTGGAGCCAGTCCGCCTCGACGCGCACGTGGCCGTTGAGGTTGACGTCGTCCGGCGAGAGGCCCAGACCGGCGACCTGGGTGTAGAAGCCCAGGTTGACGTCGGCGTTGTAGGTGCCCGGCTTGAACAGCAGCGCGTAGCGCTCGGGACCGAACTGGTTGGTGTGCTGCTGGTTCGCGACGGCCGTCAGCTTCGCCTGGATGTCACCCGCGGGCGTGCTCGGGCTGAACACCGACACGTTCGGGCCCAGGTCGGGGTTGCGGATGTCGGGCACGGGCACGTCCACGGTGCCACCGACGGTGTTCACCGTGAACTCCCAGAGGGAATAGCCGTAGTTGGTTCCGCGAACCGTACCCAACACGCGCACGTAACGGCCAGTACCGGTGACGTCGAAAGTCTGGTTTCCGCCAGTTCCGGTCGTCGTCGAGTAGACCGTGGTCCACTGCGACGCGTTGTCCGAGACCTGGATCTGGAACGACTTGCCGTACGCGGCTTCCCAGTTCAACCCGACGCGGCACACCTGTTGAGACGAGCCGAGGTCCACCTGGAGCGACTGGGGGTCGCTCGCGGCGCTGGCCCAGCGGGTGCCCGCGTTGCCGTCGACGGCGGCCGAGGCGGGCGTGCCCGCGTTCTCGGTCGAGGACGCCGTGGCGGTCTTGTTCTGCGCCACGTTCGCCGTGCCGCAGGTGGGCGCCGTGGTGCCCTGGGTGCCGAGGACCTGGAACTCCCACAGCGAGTAGCCGTAGGCGGTGGCACGGGCGGTGCCGAGCACCCGGACGTAACGGCCTGTGCCAGTCACGTCCAGGGTCTGCGCACCGCCCGTGCCGGTGGTCGTCGTGTAGATCGACGTCCAGTCCGAGGCGTTGGCGGAGGTCTGGATCTGGAACGACCGCGCGTAGGCGGCTTCCCAGTTGAGGACGACCTGGTTCACGGTGGCCGTGGACCCGAGGTCGACCTGGAGCCACTGCGGGTCGGCTGCGGCGCTGGACCAGCGGGTCCCGGCGTTGCCGTCGACGGCGGCGGAGGCGGGCGTGCCCGCGTTCTCGGTGGACGACGCGGTGACGGTCTTGCCCTGCGACAGCAGGACGGGCGCGGCGTTCGCGGAGGGCGCGGAGTCGGTGGTGGAGAGGGCGCCGAGCAGCGTCGCCGTGGCGACGACGAGCACGGACAGCCTGCGCAGGGAGCGGCGGCGGGGGGACGGTGATGACGCGACAGCGAGTCTCATGTTCCTGCCTGTCGGAAAGGGGAGACGGCCTGGAGCCCGGTCAGGGGCGGGGTTTTGGGCGCGTGACGACCGGCCTGCGTGGTCTCCACGGTCGGCCAGGTCCTACTGGGAGAGCGCTCTCTCGAAGCGGTGGAACCGGTCCCGGAACCGGTTCCATGGGTATTGTGGTGGAGTTAACATCCCCGAAATGTGGGTCGTCAAGGTTCTCTCCGAAGTTTCCTGGACCGGTCCAGCCGATGCTCCGAACGGCTCGGTCCTGTTAGGACGAACGGGCGTGCGGCCTCGTCCGAGTCGGGTCCGGAGTTGTGGGATCGTGACGCTGTTTTGTGTTATCCCGAACCGGTTTCCCAGTCGTCCGGGGGACGCGCGTCACCCTCGCGCCGGTACCGGTCCCGGCTAGCATCGGGCGTGGTCGGAGGAAGGGATGTCGTCGTGCGGACCGAGGTCGACCGGACGAGCGTCGAGCGCCTGCTCCGCTCTCCCTGGCCACGGCTCGTGCTGCTGGCCGTGTTCCTGGGAACGGCCGTCGTCCTGGCGCTGACCTACGGGCTCGACGCCGTGGACGTGGCGAAGGCGTGGGTCGCGGACCTCGGCGTCCTCGGGCCGGTGGTGTTCGTCGTGCTCTGCGCCGTGGCGATCATGGGGTTCCTGCCCGCCTCGCTGCTGTGCGCGGTCGCCGGGGTGCTGTTCGGCCCGGTGCTCGGCGTCCCCGTCGTGTGGGCGGGCGCGATGCTCGGGGCCGCGGGGTCGTTCCTCGTCGGCCGCGGGCTGTCGAAGGACGCCGTCGAGAGCCTGGCGGGCCGGCGGATGGCGAAGGTCAACGCCCTGCTGGACCGCTACGGCGCGGCGACCGTGTTCGTGCTCCGGCTCCTCCCGTTGGGCCCCTTCGCCCTGCTGAACTACGTGCTCGCGGTGACCAGCCTCCCGCTGCGCGGGTTCCTCCTCGGCACGGGCCTGGGCATCACGCCCGGCATGGTCGTCTACACCGCGCTCGGCGGCACCGCCGAGCACCCGTCGTCGCCCGCCTTCCTGCTGTCGATCGGCGCGCTCGTCGTGCTGACGGTGGTCGGCGCCGTGGTCGCCCGGCGTGTGACCAAGCGTGTCGAACCACCACCGGCCCCGTCACCGCAAGAGATCGCGTGACCGGCTGACCGGGAAACCGGTCCTCCCTCCTCGCCCGCACCTCTGCCGTTCGGCCGTTTTCGTTGGTCCGAACGGTTGTCGCCCTGCGCGAGGAGTAACCCGACGGTCGCCGAACCGTTGACGTAGCTGTAGCGCGTCTGTAACTCTTGCCCAACTCGACGCAAAAAAGTTGCATGATCTTGGAAATTACTCGCAGAGCTTCGTAATTCCGCCTGGACAGCCATCCATCCCCCGACGACCGGTCACCCCCTGCCCCTGACCGGCAGCCCTCCCGCCGGCCTGTCCAAGGGGTCTCTTTGCCATACCCGCTCCCTGTAGAGAGGACCGCAATGAGAACCACAAGCCTGATCACGCGGCTCACCGCCGCGTTGCTCGCGAGCAGCCTCGTGCTGCTCGCCGGGCCGGGCCTCCCGGCGAACGCGGCGCCAGCCCAGGCCAACGCCCTGGGCGCCCGGCTCGCCGCCTCCGCCGTCTCCGTCTCCGCCAGCAGCGCTCACGGCGAGTACCCCGCGGCCAACGTCAACGACGGCAACCAGGCCACCTACTGGGAGAGCGGCAGCAACGCGTTCCCCCAGTGGATCCAGGCCGACCTCGGCTCCTCGGTCGCCACCAACAAGGTCGTGCTCAAGCTGCCGACGGGCTGGGAGACCCGGACGCAGACCCTCTCCGTGCAGGGCAGCACCAACGGCAGCGCCTTCTCCGACCTGGCCCCGTCCAAGGGGTACGTGTTCAACCCCTCCAGCGGCAACACCGTGACGATCGACATCGCCGCGACCACCATCCGGTACGTGCGCGTGAACATCACGGCGAACACCGGCTGGCCCGCGGGTCAGCTGTCCGAGTTCGAGGTCTACGGGCCGACGAGCGGTGACACGCAGGCACCCAGCGCGCCGTCCGGCCTCTCGTTCACCGAGCCCGGCACCGGGCAGATCCGGCTGGCGTGGAGCGCCTCCACCGACAACGTCGGCGTGACGGGCTACGACGTCTACGCCAACAACGTCCTGCGGACCAGCGTCGCGGGCAACGTCCTCACCTACACCGACACGCAGCCGGGCACCTCCACGGTCGCCTACTACGTGCGGGCCAAGGACGCGGCGGGCAACCAGTCCGCGAACAGCAACACGGTGACCCGCAACGGGACCGGCGGCCCCGGCGGCACGAACCTGGCCGTGGGCAAGCCGATCACGGCGTCCTCGTCGGTGTTCACGTTCGTCGCGACCAACGCGAACGACAACAGCACCTCCACCTACTGGGAAGGCGCGGGCGGCTCCTACCCGAACACCCTCGCGGTGAGCCTCGGCGCGAACGCGGCCGTCGACTCGGTCGTGGTGAAGCTCAACCCCGACAGCGCGTGGGGCACGCGCACGCAGAACATCCAGGTGCTGGGGCGCGAGCAGAGCGCGTCCGGGTTCAGCAACGTGGTGTCGGCGGCGAACTACGTGTTCAACCCGTCGTCGAGCAACATCGTGACGATCCCGGTGGGCGGTGCGGCGCTGGCCGACGTGCAGCTGCGGATCACGTCCAACACCGGGGCTCCGGCGGGGCAGGTGGCCGAGTTCCAGGTCATCGGCGTGCCCGCGCCGAACCCGGATCTGACGATCACGGGGGCGTCGTGGTCGCCTTCCGCGCCGGTGGAGACGGACGCGGTGACGTTGTCGGCCGTGGTGCGGAACGCCGGGGCTGTCGCTTCCGGGGCCACGAACGTCAACTTCTACCTCGGGGACGCGAAGGCCGGTACCGCGAACGTGGGTGCGTTGGCGGCTGGGGCCTCGGCGACCGTGACGGCGAACGTCGGGACGCGCAACGCCGGTAGTTACCCGTTGAGCGCGAAGGTGGACGAGGGCAACGTCGTCATCGAGTCCAACGAGACGAACAACAGCTTCACCGGGTCGACGCTGGTCGTGACACCGGTGGCGAGTTCGGACCTGGTGGCGAGTGTCGGGTGGACGCCCAACAACCCGGCCGCTGGTAACGCGGTGGCGTTCTCGGTGGCGATCAAGAACCAGGGGACGGTGGCTTCGGCCGGGGGTGCGCACGGGATTTCCCTTCAGGTGGTCAACTCGACCACCGGGGCCGTCGTGCAGACGCTCACCGGGTCCTACAGCGGGGCTATCGCCGCTGGGGCGACCACGTCGCCGGTGTCGCTGGGGAACTGGACGGCCGTCAACGGCAAGTACACCGTGAAGGTGGTGTTGGCCAACGACGCCAACGAGTTGCCGGTGAAGCAGCCGAACAACACCAGTGAGCAGCCGTTCTTCGTGGGGCGTGGTGCGAACATGCCCTACGACATGCTGGAGGCCGAGGACGCCGCTGTGGGTGGCGGTGCGGTCGTGGTCGGGCCGAACCGGAAGATCGGTGACCTCGCGGGTGAGGCGTCCGGGCGGAAGGCCGTGACGTTGAACTCGACCGGGAGTTATGTCGAGTTCACGACGAAGGCCAGCACGAACTCGCTGGTGACGCGGTTCTCCATCCCGGACTCGGCTGGTGGTGGGGGTATCGACGCGACGATCAACGTGTACGTGGACGGGGTCTTCCACAAGGCGTTGCCGTTGACGTCGAAGTACGCGTGGTTGTACGGGCCTGAGGCCGGGCCGGGGAACTCGCCCGGTGGCGAGGCTCGGCACATCTACGACGAGGCCAGCATCATGCTGAACTCGACGGTGGCCGCCGGGCACAAGATCCGGTTGCAGAAGGACGCGGCGAACACCACGAACTACGCGATCGACTTCATCAACACCGAGCAGGTCACGGCCATCGCGAACCCGGATCCGGCGAAGTACGCCGTGCCGACCGGGTTCGGGCACCAGGACGTGCAGAACGCGCTGGACCGGGTGCGGATGGACACGACCGGGACGTTGGTCGGTGTGTACCTGCCCGCGGGTACCTACCAGACGGCCAGCAAGTTCCAGGTGTACGGGAAGGCTGTGAAGGTCGTCGGCGCTGGGCCTTGGTTCACCAAGTTCCAGGCTCCTACCTCGCAGGACAACACGGATGTCGGGTTCCGGGCGGAGGGGACCGCTAACGGGTCGACGTTCTCCGGGTTCGCGTACTTCGGGAACTACACGTCGCGGATCGACGGGCCGGGGAAGGTGTTCGACTTCTCCAACGTGGCGAACATGGAGATCGACAACATCTGGGTCGAGCACATGGTGTGCCTCTACTGGGGTGCCAACACCGACTTCGTGACGATCAAGAACTCGCGGATTCGGAATCTGTTCGCTGATGGTGTGAACATGACGAACGGCAGCACCAACAACCACGTGATCAACAACGATGCTCGTGCTACTGGTGACGACTCGTTCGCGTTGTTCTCCGCTATCGATGCGGGTGGGGCGGATGAGAAGGACAACGTGTACGAGAACCTGTCCACCACGTTGACGTGGCGGGCCGCTGGTGTGGCTGTGTACGGCGGGTACGCGAACACGTTCCGGAACATCTACATCGCGGACACGCTGGTGTACGCGGGGATCACGATCAGCTCGTTGGACTTCGGGTACCCGATGAACGGGTTCGGGGCCGACCCGCCCACGAAGTTCGAGAACATCTCGATCGTGCGGGCTGGTGGGCACTTCTGGAACGGGCAGACGTTCCCCGGGATTTGGATCTTCTCGGCGTCGAAGGTGTTCCAGGGGATTCGGATCAGTGATGTGGACATCGTGGATCCGACTTACAGCGGGGTGATGTTCCAGACGAACTACGTTGGGAACACTGCTCAGTTCCCGGTGAAGGACACTGTGTTCACGAACGTGTCGATCAGTGGGGCGCAGAAGAGTGGGGACGCTTACGACGCCAAGTCCGGGTTTGGGATTTGGGCCAATGAGTCGGCTGAGCCTGGGCAAGGGCCGGCTGTTGGTACGGCTACGTTCACCAACCTGCGGTTGAGCAACAATGCGCAGGATGTGAAGAACACTACTTCTACGTTTACCATCGTGCGTAACTAGGGGGTAGTTGGTAGGGGATAGGCGGCGGCCGGCCGGTGTCAAAGGGGACATCGGCCGGTCGTTGTGTTTGGGGGGTTTGGGGGGGCTAACCCCCGGTTGCGCCGATTATCCCACCCTCTTTCGTCTTGTCAAGGCTGGAAAGACGCCTTGACAAGACGAAAGAGGGTGGGGGCGCAAAAACAACCGGGGGCCGGCCGGGGTGGGGGTTAAAAGAACCTGCCGGCATGGTGCGGATTGGGCGCGGTGCAAGTGCCGGCCGGGGGCCGGAAGATATTTGGTGCGGTTCCGGACGGTGCGATTTAGATGTGGGTCGGGTTGGTCACGGGGTCTCGTTGGGGCCGGGGGCCCGCTGACTCCGGTTGCCGATGTGGGTAGGCGCTGAAGGCCAGACCGGCAGTGCCTCAGTCTCAGGTTGCCTACGGCAGACAGCTTGCGGCGGTTCGGAGCGAAGGGTTGCCTCCGGCAGGCGACAGGTGGTTCGGAGCGCAAGGTTGCCTGCGGCAGACAACCTGGGGCGGTTCAATGCGAAGGGTTGCCTGCGGCAGGCCTGCTGCTCGTCGACGGCGAAGGGTTGCCTGCGGCAGCAGGCTTGAGAGCCGATTGCCTGCCTGCTGGGGCTGGCTGGTTGGTCGTGTCCGATTTTATTTGGGGGATTTGCCCCTTAAAATTGGAGATCGGGCAGGGCTTTAGGGCACTGCCTTTTGGCCCGATCAAGGGGCAAATCTAGGGGCCCCAAATCAAATCGGACACAGCACGCTGGAAATCGAAGCCACCGAGTAGGCCAGCTGGAAATCGAAGCCGCCAACCGGCCCAGCTGGAAGCCACAGCCGCCAACCGGCCCGGCTGGAAGCCGTAGACGCAAAACGGGGCCGCCCGAAGGCGGCCCCGCAAGGGAACTAGATGGCGATGATCGTCGGGACGATCATCGGCCTGCGTCGATAGGTCTCGGCGACCCAGCGGCCTACCACCCTGCGCACCGCTTGCGCGATCCGGTGGGTGTCGGTGATGCCCTCGGCTTCCGTCCGCGAAAGCTCCATCTCGACCAGTGCCACAGCCTGGTCCAGGGCCTTCGGGTCGTCCGAGAAGCCTCGGCCGGACACCGTGGGTGGGGAGACCGCGCGGCCGGAGTTGGTGTCGATGGCGACGCTGATGGAGATGAAGCCGCCCTCGCCCAAGACCAGACGATCAGACAGGGTGGATTCGCCTACGTCGCCTACCGAGAGGCCGTCCACGTAGACGTGGCCCACGACTACCCGGCCTGAGACGGCGGCCTTGCCGTCGACCATGTCCACGACCACGCCGTCCTCGGCGATGACCACGTGGGCCGGGTCTACGCCGGTGCTGACTGCCAGTGCGGCGTTGGCGCGCAGGTGGCGCCACTCGCCGTGGACCGGCATGACGTTGCTCGGGCGGACGGCGTTGTAGAGGAACAGCAGTTCGCCTGCCGGGGAGTGGCCGGAGACGTGGACCTTGGCGTTGCCCTGGTGGACCACGGTCGCGCCCAGCCTGGCCAGGCCGTTGACCACGCCGAACACGGCGTTCTCGTTGCCGGGGATCAAGGAACTGGCCAGGACGATGGTGTCGCCCGCCTGGATGGAGATCTGGCGGTGTTCGCCCCTCGCCATCCTGGACAGGGCCGACAGCGGTTCGCCCTGGGAGCCGGTGGAGACGAACAAGACCTGGTTCTCCGGGAGGCGCATGGCCTCGTCGAGGTCCACGAACAGGCCGTTGGGGACTTTGAGGAGGCCTAGTTCCGCCGCGATGCCCATGTTGCGGACCATGGAGCGGCCTACCAGGGCCACGCGGCGGCCGTGGGCGACCGCCACGTCCAGGACCTGCTGCACGCGGTGCACGTGGCTGGCGAAGCAAGCCACGATGACGCGCTGGCTGGCCTTGCGGATCACGTTGTCGAGGACCGGGCCGATTTCGCGTTCCGGGACCACGAAGCCGGGGACCTCGGCGTTCGTGGAGTCGACGAGGAACAGGTCCACGCCCTCGTCGCCGAGGCGGGAGAAGCCCGCGAGGTCGGTGAGGCGGCCGTCGAGCGGCAGCTGGTCCAGCTTGATGTCGCCGGTGTGGAGCACGAGGCCCGCGGCCGTGCGGATGGCCACCGCCAAGGCGTCCGGGATGGAGTGGTTGACCGCGAAGAACTCCAGGTCGAACGGGCCGTAGGAACGGCGTTCGCCTTCCTTGACCTCGACGACCTTGGGGATCTGGCGGTGTTCGCGGCACTTCGCGGTGAGCAGCGCGAGGGTGAAGCGGGAGCCCACGACCGGCAGGTCGGGGCGGAGCTTCAGCAGGAACGGGACCGCGCCGATGTGGTCCTCGTGGCCGTGGGTGAGGACGAGCGCGTCGATGTCCTCGAGGCGGTCCTCGATGGCGCGGAAGTCCGGGAGGATCAGGTCGACGCCCGGCTGGTCGTCTTCCGGGAAGAGCACGCCGCAGTCCACGATGAGCAGCCGTCCGGCGTGCTCGAACACGGTCATGTTGCGGCCGACCTCGCCGATGCCGCCGAGGGCGACGATCCGAAGACCGCCCTCGGGCAGCGCGGGCGGAGTCGTGGTGGGCACGTTCATGCAGAAACCCCAAGGGAAATGGCGGCCGCTGCGAGATCGGCGGCAATCGTGCTGATCTCGTCCGGCGTGGATGGCACCAACGGCAGCCTCGGGTCGCCCACGTCGACACCGCGCAGCCGCAGCCCCGCCTTCGCGTAGGTGACACCGGGCATCCGGGTGAAGGGCTGGAGCAACGGCAGGAGGCCGTGGCTGATCGCCCGCGCTCCCGCCACGTCGCCCGCTTCGTGAGCGTCGATCATCGAACGAATGCGGTCCGCGGCGAGGTGGCCGATCACGCTCACCACCCCGACCGCGCCGACCGAGAGCCACGGCAGGTTCAACGGGTCGTCACCGGAGTAGTACGCCAGGTCGGTCGTCGCCATCACGCGCTGCCCCGCGTGGAGGTCGCCCTTGGCGTCCTTCACGGCGAGGATGCGCGGGTGCTGCGCCAGTTCCTGGAGGGTGGCGACCTCGATGGGCACGATGGAGCGCGGCGGGATGTCGTAGAGCATCACGGGGATGCCGACGGCGTCCGCGACCGCGGAGAAGTGCGCGACGAGGCCGCGCTGCGTGGGCCGCGAGTAGTACGGCGTGACCACGAGGAGGCCGTGCGCACCGGCGGTCTCGGCGCGCTTGGCGGCCTGGACGCTGTGCGCGGTGTCGTACGAACCGGCGCCGCTGATGACGGTCGCGCGGTCACCCACGGCCTCGACGACCGCGCGGATCAGATCCGTCTTCTCGGTTTCGTTGGTCGTGGGGCTCTCGCCCGTGGTGCCGTTGATCACGAGACCGTCGTTGCCCAGCTCGACCAGGTATTTGGCGAGCTGCTGCGCCTTGTCCAGGTCCACTGCCCCTTGGGCGTCGAACGGTGTGACCATGGCGGTGAGCACGCGGCCGAAGGGGCGGCCGGGTGAGGCAGTCGGGCATCCGGTCATGGGGCAAACGCTACCTCCAGTGCGCCCACCCGTAACCACCGAGGTAGACCGTGGTGGTCGCCCCGCGTGATCGACTTCACCACGGACGCGCGCCTCACATGCTCGTGTTGAGGCCCCGGACCGCCGCCACGGCCGACTCGTCGCCGTCGAACTCGACCCGCACGGCCTTGCGGCCGGACGCGAGCAGCACGAGTTCGCCGGGTTCCCCGGTCACCACGACGGGGGTCGGGCCCTCCTTGAGGGTGACCGAGTCGCCGTTCGGACGGCGGAACACGAGCCCGACCGGGCTACGCCGGTAGGCGAACTTGCCGGTGAACCTGAGCGTCTTCCACAGCGCCGCGTCACGGACCGGGTCGGGCGACCTCGGCTCCCAGCCCTCGACCGCCCGCCGGACGTCCTCGTGGTGGATGAAGTACTCCCCCGCGTTGACCAGCTCGTCGGCCGGCTTGTACGGCGAGTAGACCGGCGGACCGGTGCGGACCAGCTCGACCAGTTCCGTCCACGGCTTCGCCGCGTAGCCGTCCTGGACCTTCCGGGTGTAGCCGGCGAACGGCTTCAGCATGATGCCCGGAGCGGCGTCCAGCCTGCGTTCGCGGATGACCAGGTGGGCGGCCAGGTCCTTGGTCGTCCACGGCGAGCAGAGCGTCGGCGCTTCCGGCCCCACCTGCTCGAACAGATCGCTCAACTGCTTGCGCTCATCGCGTGCGAGACCCATGGCGTGAACGCTACTACTCCCGGGTAACGCTCAGGATTCCTCGAC
>Ga0247771_1000649_pt1 | contig 10766 bp, 5 predicted proteins | sample UWRJL197509C6_FD_179948 | JGI IMG/M metagenome (GOLD analysis project Ga0247771, IMG submission 179948) | Plant litter microbial communities from Arlington Agricultural Research Station in Wisconsin, United States - UWRJ-L197-509C-6 | ecosystem: Environmental > Terrestrial > Plant litter >...
GAGCTCCAGGACGCCACTTATACGGCCCTGCTATACCGCCTAAGACCCACGGCACAGCCCCGGCCCGGCCGCCGTTGAAACGGCCAGCCACCCGCCCGCCGCTGACGTCCTTACTTCTCTCTTCCCATGGCCCCGGAAGGCATCTGCTAGAAGTGCATGTGCCGACGGTGCCGTCGCCTCGTATCCGCGCCCAGAACCCCGCCGGCGATGATGCCCGGGCGGGGGATTGGCCGCCCGTCCCGGGGTGGCGGGTCATCCCTCGCTGCCCATCGATCCGGGGTATTTTTGGAGCCGTTGCGGCTGAGGCGTGTGCTTTGCGGGGTGCAGCAACCTGTGCTTCATGCTGGACCCTCCCAGGTACCTACTCCGTACGTAACGTAAGTGGACTCCCTCGTGTAGGACTTGCCGCCGGGCGGGCTTGGTGGTTGGCGCTGCGTGGACGCTGGACCGGCCAAGACGGGTCCGTCTGCTCGTATAGAGGACGCGGGGAGGGAGAGGTCGTACGTGCCCGGCCGCGACGAGGATCGTGAGAGGCTCCCGCCGCGGCCGGAGAGGTAAGCTCGGCACAGCGTGTTACTCGTGATGGAGGAAGCGCACAGCCCCCAAGGCGACGATGCCGGGCTCATACGGGGAATGCGGAGGCGGTGAGAGGGCCGATATGATGAGTGTCTACCTACTCCACCGGAAGGCATCCTCGCTCCCTCAAGGCCGTGTATATAAACCACGCCCTCCTTCGATGAGGTGATGCCATCTCTCTCATGTCGCCATTCAGCAGTACCACAAGGTCATCACCACAAGGTCACCACCACAAGATCACCAACACCACCAACAACAACAATCCACCATAAGCCCTCCCCCTTCCCACCACCCCAAACGCAAGCATGAAGTTCTTCGCCCTCCTCGCCCTCGCCGCCGCGACCCAGGCCGCCTCCCTACCCGTCGAGGAGCGTAATCCCCCCAAGTGCACGCCGGCGACGTACGGCTGTGCGCGCAACCCATCCACCGGCGTCGACGGCTGGCAGGTCTGCGATGTGACGGGGTCATGGGTGGTATGTTTCCCCTTTCGTCTCTTTGGGCCTTCTTCGCGGGAATGTACTCGTTGGCTGACGAGGAGCGTGTACAGTACGCCGGGGACTGTCCCCCCAAGACGCACTGCTATTTCTTGCCTGCCAACGGCAGCCCGTACTGCGTGCCCTAGATGGACGTGGGTTTAGGAATTGGGAGAGTGAGGTCGAAGCGGCGGTTATGAAGTTATGACTTTCGTGGGGATCGCATTTGGTTATAAGAAGGGGATGTCTTGGGAGGTGGGGATGCCCTGCGAGGTGGCGATGGTGTCGCTGTGCTCCATAGTAACCTCCGTGCAGTATGAAGACGACCTCGCAGTTCTTGAGGCGTGTAAAAAGACCGTTAGGTACTCGTATGAGAGTGTCCCTGTTGTTGATTTGTTTGCCCAAGCAGAACAGGCATCCCACTACGGCGGCATTTCCCTCAACCAGTGACCAATGCCCCTTTTTGCTCGCTATCTGCTTGATACTATCAGAGGCGAAGGAAGACACCTGGCCTGACTAATCTGGCCTGGGCTTTCGGTACGTCGTACCGTTGCGGGCTGAACGGAAGCAATGCAACAGGCAAGTGAAGACTGCCTTTCACTAAATGCGAGTGTGAAGTGTGCGCAACGTGGTCAGGGGTTGTCTAGTCCGGCTCTGTCTGCGGACTGCTCGGCCTTCTTGAGAGCCATGCCCTCTAATCAAAGACGCAAACGGAGAAAGTCAATTATCCTCCCAAGCCCTCGCTGCCGTCATGTTCCGGCCGTAGTCGTGTTCCGGTTGAAATGCCTCAGAAGACCTCCATTCCGCCGTCATCCCAACCATTCGCCAAACCCTAACGCCATGTTTTCCCGTGCCCCATGCGAGTGGGTATCATGCCCGAAGCCCAAGCCCAGGAATACAAGATGATAGTACACAACAACCGCGGCTACCCCGGGCGGTCAGTTGAAGTTGAAGCTGCTCCCCGTCTTGGACTCAGCGTCCGTCTCGTTGATGAGCGACGGCTCCAGCCGGCCGGCGGTCCAGGCGCGGATGCGCTTGCCGTACAGGTACATGACGGGCAGCAGCAGCGCGGCGGCCCCGAGCACGGCCGAGTACAGGCCGAAGCTCTTGAGGAAGCCCAGGTTCTCGACCCAGCTCGTGGCGTTGAACGACAGCGCGAAGCCGACGATGAGCCGGAACGACGACACGTTGACCAGCACGGGCCTGCGGGCGCGGTTAGCACGGGGTGCGCTACGGGAGACACTGGCGCGGGGAGGGGGCACGAACCCGGCATAGGCGGGATAGCTCTCCACCAGGTAGACGGAGAACAGCGTGTTGGCCGTAAGGACGGCGAAGCCCATGAGGAAGACGCCGACGAGCACGACGGCGGCGGGGACGGTGCGGATGTTCTGGCCGGCCCAGCCGAACAGCAGGGGCCCGCCGATGCCGGCCAGCAACGGCAGCACCAGGCTGAGTAGGTGGGCCTCGGGCTCGCGGCGGCCGCCGTGTCGGCGGGCGTGGGCGTCGGCGACGCGGTCGGCGACCCAGCCGCCGAGGAACCAGACGAAGGGGCTGGCGGCCACGAGCGGCACCACGGCCAGGCCCAGCGACTCGAAACGCCAGCCGGCGGCGATGAGCACGGCCGAGCCCACCTGGCCGGCCGCGCCCTGGACCGAGACCAGGATCGAGTTGACCACCACCACCCACAGCACGTTGGGGAAGAAGGAGGTGCGCACCGTATCGACGACGCTGCGGCCGGCGCGCGCCCACTCGCGGCGCACGTGGAAGACGCCGAAGTCGCTGAGGTTGGTGCGCGGGCCGAAGCAGCGGACGTCGAGGCGGGGGCGGCCCTCGCCGGGGCGCAGGCGGTAGATCTCCTTGCCGGCGAGCTCCTCGGGCGTGCGCAGCCAGCGCGTCTCGGGCACGAAGAAGACGAGCAGCAGCCAGGCGGCGGCGGCGGCGCCCGACGAGATGTAGTAGATGTGGCGCCACGACAGGCGCACGACGATGAGCGGGCTGGCGATGCCGAGGCCGACGACCAGCAGGCCCTGCGAGGCGGCCACGGCGGCCACGGCGCGGTTGCGCTCGTGGATGAACATCAGGTCCTGCACCACCAGCGGGATCAGGGCCTCGACGGCGCCGGCGCCCAGGGCCATGACGCAGCGCGCCGCGATGTGCGGGCCCAGGCCGCGGCTGAAGCCGGCCGCGAGCCCGCCGGCCCAGGCGGCCACGCCGGCGAACAGCAGCACGGGGCGGCGGCCGACGGCGATGGAGAGCGGCACCAGCAGGTACGACGAGACGCCGTTGACGAGCAGCGGCAGGCTGCTGAGCAGGGCGACCTGGTAGAGCGGCGGGCCGCCGAGGCGGCTGAGCGCGGTGAGGGCGTTGAAGTTGACGACGCCCGGGGGCGCGAGCTTGGTGGCGTCGAAGGAGCCGAGGATGCGCGGGTCGACGCCGGCGTACTCGAGCACGAAGACGGGCAGCAGGGCGGCGATGATGTGCTCGGCGGCGACGGCGAGGGCGCCGAAGAAGCACAGCGCGGCGATGGCGGCGCGCTTGCGCCACTGGGGGAGGTTGAGTGGGTCCTTGGGGTCGGGCGTGGGCATGGGCACGAAGCAGCGGCGCTGCGTGGCCGGGTCGAAGAGCTGCGAGGTGCCGACGACGAGCGACTCGGGCGGTTCGACGGCGTACGATAGGTTGCGGAGGTGGATCGACGTCGCCGTCAGGTTCTCGGTCGACTCGCCGCCGTGGGCCACCGGCAGCGGCCGGGAGATCGGGTAGGGATATCGCGGGCGGCGATCCATTTCGGTGGTGGTAGCGACGGTGGACGAGGCGCTTCTCTCGTGCGAGGCCGGGTACAGCGAGTAGGAGGAGCTCATGCGGATGGCGCCGCGGACTGCCACCAGGACAAGGCCGACGGTAGGCTTCCACCGCGATGACCTCGATGGCGAGGAGACGGACGATAGGGAAAGGAGGTCACCACCGACGACCCAGGCCGTGGCCCGGGCGGACGGGCGTGATATATCAGACCGGCAACCCTCAGGCCTGAAACGCCCTCCTCGCTAGCGGAGCCCTCGAGCACACAGACTCGGGGGCGTCTGCGCGGAGCAGCAGCATTCCAACCGCACGGCGCAGGGCTGCAACGCCATGACGACGCAGGGCCCAAACCCCGGCGGGCGGCCCTCTCTGCCCTTCGCCGGCTTCGACGAGGGGAGGGGTAAGGCCGCCCGCCGTCCGGGTCGCGGGCCAGGGGCGACGATCTGCGGAGGATCCTCGTGGGCGGAAACGCGACGGGCGCCCCGTAGACGATGGCTATAGATCGCTGCATCATCTGGAACGACGATATCAGCCTCGGCGGCCCCCCCTTCGTCGGCGTCGGCGGCCGCGGTGGTGTGCTGGCCCGGGAAAAGGAAAAGACGAAATTGCGCCACCACCTCGGACGCGGCTGTCAGGGGCGACGACCTCGCGGGCGGCGGGAGCGCACGCCGTTGGCCCAGCGGCGCTCGCAATCAATTCCAGACGTCGTCGGCGGGCTCGGCGGGCGACGCGAGGGCGTCTCTCGCATCCTCCGTCGGCGGTTGAGACATCCTCATTTGCCGGCATCCTGACATCGGGGCCGGCCTGCGCTGGCCACTTCTGGAAGCCTCTGCTCGTTTGAGGTTGTCTTCAGAGTCGAGGTGAGACGTGAAACAGGAAGGGGCCAAGGCGCATCGAGGGGTCCGGCCGAGTCCCCGCTGCCCACGGACCACCCGACGGCCCCAACACCGGACGGGAGCGACGACGAGCGACAGAGCCTCACCTCTCAACCAGGGCACGGGAAACGGGTCGATATTGGCCGCTTCAGCCTGCCAACGAGAGACTGTCCCCCTGGAAAATCTGGCTGATTGCCATATTCGCGTCTCAGCTAAGATCCCCTCACACGTCATGCCAAAAGATCCGCCACGAGGTATTATCTACAGTGCCTTCCCAGACTGTTCCCAATTCTGGACGCAGCAGATGCACGTCTTGCACGTCTTCCTCGAGGTATGGTAGCGGCGGCTTTGGATAAATACCTTATGGACCGGACGGGACCGCCTGTCCTCTGCCCGCCAACCAAGTGCAAACTATATCGTCTCCCCCCTCTGCGCTCCCCCTTTGCTCGCCCCCCACTCGAACCAGTGGTATATTGCAAAGCCAGGTGCGTCCATATCGCCAAATGACTACCCATGCCGCGGAAACAGAGGAAACATGCACACCGTGCGGTGGTGTCGCCAACTCCGGTCTATGTCCCCCAAAACTCCCCCCGCCTCGGTTGCGCTGTCGCGGGAATCCCCGGCGCCTGGTATCTGGTAAACCCGTCGACCGCCCCCTGGCAACATGGGAAAACGCTGCGGGAATGTTTCAAGATAACAAAAAGGTTTTCGTCTCGGTCCAAAATGTCGTAAGAGGCGTCGGTGGGCCTCATGTCGGCGTCGCCACCTCGGCCTCCGTTTCCGCCTCGGCCTCCGCTTCGGCCGGTGACGTCTCTTCCTTGTGGCGCGGCAGCTCGGCCGGCCAGTCGGGCGCCGCCATCGGCCCGTACTTGACGCCGTCCTTGACCTCGAGCTCGCGCCGCAGGATCTCCGTCTCGAGCTCCCACCGCCGCAGCATCTTGGCCCGCCGGTCCTGGAACACGCGCGAGAGCGCGTCCTCGTCGTGTGCGAACTCGGCCGCCAGGTCCTCCAGGTCCTCCTCCCGCTTGTCCGCCTGCCTGTGCAGCTCCGCCTCCTGCCGCTCCAGCAGCTCCTCCGTCGCCTTGGCCTGCCGGTCACGCATGACGTTGATACGCGCCTGGTGCAGCCGCTCCATGCCGTCCCGGACGTTGTACTGCTGCCCCAGCTCCCGGAGGTCCCGCTCCGTCACCACGCGCTGCGGCATGTCGCCGTCCGGGTGCCGGCCCAGCCCGTCACAGTAAGCCTCCATGTGCTTGAGCCGGATCTTGACGCTCCGCTCGCTCTGCTCCAGCGTCGTCCGGAGCTCCATCTCGGCCGCGATCTGCCGGTCCTCCAGGTGCTGCGCCGTCTTAACGTGCCGCTCCCTCATCTTCTCCGCCTGGTCCCTGTGCTTGTCCACCAGCGCCAGCTTCTTGTGCGAGTGCCTCGACCACTGCACCCACCTCGTCTTCTGCTCGAACACCCGGAAGCGCTCCAGCTCCTTCTCCTGCTCCCGCCGCAGCAGCTTAAAGTCGGCGCTGGCCTCGGTCCGCCTCTCCGCCTCCAGCCGCTCCACCTCGGCCTCGGCCGCCGCCTGGTCCCGGGCCGCCTTCTCGGCTTCCAGCTCGGCCAGGCGCCGCTCCTCCTCGAGGATCCTCCGCTCCATCTCCTCCTCGCCGTTGCAGAAGTTGGGGCAGCCGATGGACCCGTCCCACACGGCGCCGCAGATGTAGCAGAACTGCGCCTTACACCGACACGTCATGTGCGTGCAGCCCTGGGACAGCTCCACCAGCGTCCGGCACTTGTAGCAGCGCCGCCAGCCCGACTTCTCGCCCAGCTTGACCACCGCCTCCAGCTCCCAGTCCTCGGGGCAGTCCCGGCCCACCGGGTGCGCGTGCCGCTTGCACATGACGCAGACGGGGGTCCGGCAGGCGCGGCAGACCACGTCGAAGGGGTGCTTGGGGTCGATCCGGCTCCGGGGCGGGATGAACTCGCCGCACGTCGTGTTGGGGCAGAAGATGCGCGCCTCCCACGGCGTCGAGAACTGGAGGACCGCCTTGAGGAAGGCCTGCTGCTCCTCGCGCGCGAGCACGGCCCTGACCGTGGGGCCGGGGATCGGCTGCGTGCAGCACCGGGGCGGCATCTTGGACTCGTCCGTGCCCGACTGGCTGACCATGACGTGGAGGCAGCCGGCGCAGTACGTGTGGCCGCAGGGCAGGCCGTGGAGCGCCTTTGCCTCGTCAAACTCCTCGCGACAGCATATGCACGAGCTGGAAGGTTTGTTAGTTACGCCGTCCGGAAGCAGGGGGGGCGGCCGCGGGGAGCTCACGTCGGGGCCGCGATCGACACGACGGGCCGCCGTTTCCACGGCACCTTCGTCCTGAGCGTCTTCTTGATGCTCACGAAGCTCTTCCTGGTGCTAACGCTGAAGAGGCTGGGCGCCGCGTCCGGCGGCGGCGGCGGCGGCGGCGCCTTGGGGAGCTTAGGCTGCTTGAGGTTGGGGTCCACCTGCTTCAGGTACTCGTCGTACTGGGAGAAGCTCAGACCCCGGGCGGCCCTCTTGGCGGCCGCCTTCTGCTGCGGTTCCATCTTCGCCGGCCCCTGCGTGAACGAGTAGGCCGTCAGGGCCGTGCTGTGGGAGCCGGCCGAGTCGGTGGACAGGGTGCGGGCATGGCGCGTGCCGTCCGTCGTGGCCGACTCCGCCGACGAGATGTTCTGCTTCCCGGGCGTCGAGGGCCGGGACGACGTGGCGATGCCCAGGGCCGACGCCTTGGCGACCAGTTCGTCGACGACCTCGGCCTCGGACTGCTTGGCCGTGACGTGGAGGACCTCCTTGAGGTAGCCCTCCTCGCTGAGCTCGGGCGGTTGCGCGTCGTCGTCGTCGGGCGGCACGACATCAGCCGCCGCCGCCGCCGGTGACGGCTCGGCGGGCGAACCCATGGCGGGCGGCGGGCTAAATCGCTCGGGGGGCTCGTCGCGGGCGAGGCTCAGTCGTGGGTACGCGCCCGGAGCCGCGACGACATGATATGCGGGTAAATGGACGGCGTGGGGGACGCGAGGGAGACCGCCGTCGCGGGCCCGGACGAGGCTGAGGCGGAACCAGGACGGCCGCTCTCTCGAGATGTTGCGCACAGCGAGGTCGGAATGCGAAGAGAACCGCGAGCACGAGGGTTGGAGCGGAGGACGGCCGGAAAGCGAGTCGGTGAGAGCGAAGTTTGGTCGGTCGGGATCGGGCGGCGGGCGGCAGGAGGAAACGGCGCAAGTCAGATGAGGGAAGGCTTGCCCTCGGTGGGACAGCTTGGAAGGGTCGCGGCACGGCGGGATTGGGAGCCGCAGCTGAGAGCAAACTGGGAGCGACCGCTTGGAACCCTGTGAACAAGCCGGAACCCTGCAAAGCCTGGATCTTAGCTTATCGGCATGATTGGAGCTGCGGGATGAGCTGCGGGAGGCGCTGCGGTGATTGGCAATGGCGTCTCCATGACCCCAAGCTCTCCCCCCTCCACGACCTCCACACCCATTTCTCAGCCCGGCCACACTTGTCGTTTGTTGAGTTAGTCCACTTGCGCGGCGCGGGGTGTCGCCGGCCGAGAGAGACCGGCAGAGACCCGGCCTGACGGCGTCGACGGGGCAGAAGACGCCAACTCGGTCAGGCCAGGGCTGGCCTTGTTGTTGCGCCGGAGACTTCGCGGTGAAAGCCTCGTCGCATGCCCGGACTGGCGGTGACCCGGAGCCCCGCCCGGAGAAACCAACCACAGCTCAAACCCGCGTGATGCGACTGCGGCATCCCGTACCAACTACCGCCCGATGATTTTCCACTTCGGGGGGATCAAGCCTCGTTCTCGACCTCGTCGGTCCTCTGCTTGCCGCGTGGAATGCCCAACCGGCCGCGGCCGTCGCGGTGGCAGCCCCTCCCTCGACCCGCCCACGGACGGCGCCACGGCGAGGGTCGAGCGCCCTTTCAGCGTCTAGATCGTCCCTCGGCGATCAGCGCATGGCGCTGTGGCGCTCGGACGGCCGCCGGAGCTTTTCGACTGGCCCTGACCGACAAAGCCGTCATGACTTCCCTGGCGGCGACGGCCGGCTTCCGACGAGACGCAGCCCGCGGCCTGCTCGACTCCGACGGCATCGACGCACGCCTCGTCCGTGCCACGGGGGACGACGCCCGCCGCCTGCTGATTTGCCCTCGCGGCCTCGAGGGGGACGACTGTGCGCGTCCGCCCGCCGTGTCCGGCTCGCGCGGTGGAGGAGCCGTGTTTCACCCTCTGCAACAGGCTACCCCACAATCGAGAGAGAAGGCGGGCTCGCCCTCTGGCGATGCTACGCTGCCTCGTCGCCGGGGGATGGCCTCTGCTCCAGAATGGTGCCGAGGCCGTGATTGCTTCTTCCACTCGGCCCATTCGAGCGCCCCTGAACGCTAAATCCGGCAGTCCGGGCTCAGCCCTGACCTCGCCTGCGCTTCCGCTAGACTCGACACGGGAAGGCTTCGGCTCTTCCCCAACCGTGGGACCCGATATTTCGGTCGACACCGAGTGGCTTCCGGTTCCCCCTTTACACATGTCTCGACCGTTGCGATCGCGAGACATCATCTAAGACAGCCTGATCGGGGGAACCAGCGTCTCGGTCCGCGTACCGCCGTGGACCGCCGTTCGGGGACGTCAGGTACAAAACCATTTTGCTTGCCTGATCTGGTCATCCCCCTCGGCAAAGTCAGCCTCTTCATTACCGTGCCGTCCAAATCCGCCGGGTGGCGCCCATGGCGCGCCGGCTCCGTGATGACCAAGAATGGCACAACCGCTTGCCCCTGCCCGGGGAAATCCAAGCGAGGCCGGCGTAGGAGCGTAGCCATCGTTTGTAGTCATTGCGATCGTCTTGTTTGCTTCAAGGAACCGAGGGAAGCAAACAGTAAAATCCCCGATGCATGGGAAATTCTCCGTTTGCGCGTGTCGTGGCGTCCAACGGCCAATATTCCCGATCTGGTAGCCTGGTTCGGCCCGCAATCCTCAAGATGTGGGACGGCCGTTGATCTTCGCGATGCTCGGTGTTTCTCCCACGACAATATCAATTCATCATGACGGGGTGTGCAGAATACCCCTGCCCAGACACCGTCTTCCCGTGCCTACAAAGCCTCCCACCTAGCGAGCCACCCCACGCTCTCGCCGGCGTTGCGGACGATGCACAGCCGATCCAGGCCCTCCTCCCCCGGTGCCTTGCGAGCCATCCAGACGGCCTCGGCCGCCTTCGCACACGAAACGTGCCCGATTCCCGAACCCCGACCCATGGCGAGGTTGAAGTGGCCCGACGTCACGAACCCTATGAGGTCTTCCTCGTCGGGAACCAAGGGTTTCCCGCCCATGTCCGACTTGTTGCCCTTCGGCGGGGGGTACGGTAGGGCTGTGCTCAGGACGTTCTCGGCGGTGAGACCTTTGCGCAGAGCAAGATCAACGTCCTTGGGCATCCTCTGCAGCCCTTGGTTGCCCTTCACATTGCCGCGTCGCTTACTCTGCCCCTTCTTGGAATCGTAGACCTCACGGGCCATATCGATCCATTGGCCCCGTAGACCCGGCGGTAAAATACCCGACTGGTCAATCGATGACGGATCTGTAGCTGGGACCACCCCCTCCGTCGATGGGATGCGTGGCTCGGATGGCAGGCGGTAGATTCGGGCACACGGCTTCGGCTCGCCGCGGGACACCATCGTAAGTGCCACGGTAGTGATGCTCGGGCTTGGAAACGGAGGGTCCGTTTCTGAATCGGTACCTTCGCTTGCGGTTTTTAGGGGCTGTCGCGACGCGAGTGCTTCCCTGAAGTCCCTGCCCGTTAACCGGACGAGGTCCTGGAGAGGGTTAGGGCTTTCCGAGGTGTCCGCCTCGTCTGGCGAGGTATCCTCCATCTCCGTATCCTCGGCCGCCTCCTCGGTGTCGGCTGCCTCCGGTGCCGGGATGTCCGCCGCGGGTGACGGCCCGAAGAGGAGCTCCCAGTCGCAGCCGTGGCCGGAACCAACCTCGCCCTTCCGGCCGGCGCCTAGGTCCAAAGACTCCCACGCGACTCTCTTCCCCTTCGGGCGACG
>Ga0247771_1000650_pt1 | contig 10759 bp, 13 predicted proteins | sample UWRJL197509C6_FD_179948 | JGI IMG/M metagenome (GOLD analysis project Ga0247771, IMG submission 179948) | Plant litter microbial communities from Arlington Agricultural Research Station in Wisconsin, United States - UWRJ-L197-509C-6 | ecosystem: Environmental > Terrestrial > Plant litter >...
ATATGGGCGATCGTCGACGTCATCGGCCGCAGCGGCGACCTCAAGCCCTTTCAGAAACGCTTCTGGCTTATTGTGGTGATTGCCGTACCTGTGTTCGGCGCCATGGTCTTCTACGGCCTGCACCAGGAACGCGGCAAGATCGTAACCTGAGCGCTACTTATCTTTATGGTTCCTGATAGCGTGCGGACGCCGGCCCTGGTCAGCGCCCGCACCCATTTGCCACCGTCAACCCATCAATTATGCATACACCCGAAACGAAGCTGCAAAACGAGGAAGCCATCCAGAAATTCAAGGGCCTCGTGAACGACGTGAACATCTGCATGTTCACCACCCTCGGCAGCGACCTCCATCTCTCCAGCCGGCCCATGTACACCTCCGCCGTCGACGACGAAGGCAACGTGTGGTTCTTCACCAACGAGTTTTCCGAAAAGATCAGCGAAGTATCGAAGGACAATATCGTCCACCTTATTTATGCCCATCCCGGCAAGAACATCTATGTAGATGTTGAAGGCAGCTGCAGCCTCGTCATCGACCGCAAAAAAATGGAAGAGCTGTGGGATCCTGCGCTGAAGCAATGGTTCCCCGAAGGACTTGAAGATCCCAAAATTTGTCTCGTAAAAGTATCGACGGAGAAAGCCCATTTCTGGAACAACAGCACCAGCAAGATGGGACTGTTCTTCCAGATGATCGCTTCGATCGCAAAGGGCGACCAGTACAAGGAAACCGAAAAGGGCAGGCTCGACCTGGCTAATCCGCCGCAGGAAAAGTAATGATGAAGGTAGTACCCTGCTTCAGCGCCGAGGTCACGTCCACCGTGGCCTTGTGCGACTGCAGGATATTCAGCGTGGCCGCCAGCCCCAGGCCCATACCGTTGCGCTTCGACGTGAAGTAAGGCTCGAAGAGGCGCGACACATTTTCTTCCGGTATGCCGCAGCCGTTGTCGCGGATCGTAACCACGTGCGAATCCTTCACCGTATCGATAGACACATTCAGCTCGCCCGTCATGCTCTCCACGGCTTCCACCGCGTTGATGATGATATTGAGAAAGGCGATCTTCAGCTTTTCCTTGTTGGCCATGATATGACAGGGCTCGTTCGCATAGCGTATCTGCATGTTCACATGCTGCAATGTTATGCGGTCGATGGCTTCGCTGATGCTTTCATCCATGATGGCCTGCAGCGAGCAGCGGTCGAACACCAGGTCGGTAGGGCGCGATGTGTCGAGCAGCTCGGTGATGATGTCGCCGATGCGTTTGCTGTTGCGCTGGATGATGTCGAGAAAGAGCGGTGAGTCTTCCACGGTGCCGTCGGGCACTTGCAAAAGCTGCTCTACGGACATGTTGATATTGTTCAGCGGGTTGCGCACCTCGTGGGCCAGCGTGCGCACGAGGCGGCCCGTGGCGCCCAGCTTTTCGATCTGGAGGTTGGCCTTCTCGGCGCGCTTCAGGTTGGTGATGTCGTGCATCAGTCCCTGGTAATACGATCCTGATTGGGGGCCGTCGGCCGTGGCCGTTACGGAAAAGATGCAGGTCTTGCGTTCGCCGGTCTTGGTCTTGAAGTCGATCTCGAGGTCGTTGACCTCGCCATCGCCCTGCAATCTTTTTTGCAGCAGCGCGCGGTCGCTGTCGTCCTGTATCAAGTCGTAAACGGTAAGGCCGCTGGTCAGCTCTTCCTTCTCGAAACCGAGGAGCGAAGAGGTGGCCACGTTCATATCGCGGAAGGCCAGCGCCGCATCGGCGATAAAGACCGCATCCTTCGAAAGCTCGAAGATGCTGCGGTATTTTTTTTCGTTGGCGCGCAGGGCCTTCAGGTAGGCCGTGCGCTCGAGGGCGTAGCGTATGCAGCGTTCGAGCTTGTCGGTGGTCAGCTCGGTCTTTACGAGATAGTCGGTGGCGCCCATCTGCATGGCTTCGATGTCCACGTCCTTGTTGCCCTTGCCGGTAAGGAGCACGATGGGCTCTTCCACGCCGAGGCGCACGGCTTCTTTCAGGAAATCGAGACCGGTCTTGGCGCCGAGGCGGTAGTCCACGAAATACATCTCGTAACTGCGGTCGTGCAGGTGCTGAACGGCATCGTTAAAGCGAAAGCACCAGTCGATCTGCAGCTGGTACTCCTGGATCATCTTAAGGTATTCGGAGGTGATGAAATAATCGTCCTCGTCGTCGTCGATAATAAGTATGCGAACCGCTGGGGGTTTTGATGAAGGCATTTTATTGAAATTTTCCGGGTATGGTGATGGAAAAAAGGCAACCGTTGTCTTTCACTTCGCGCACGGCAAATTCGGCGTCGTGAAGGGTCAGGATGCGGACGCAATCGGCCAGCGCGCCTTCGTTGGCCTTTCGCCACGCGGCGTCGCTGGTGATGTTGGTATGAAACCGTATTTGTACGGGTCTGAATCCATCGCTTGCCGGCTCGTCCGCCTGCGTGCAATCCACGTGCAGGAAGAATTTGGAGCCGGTGGGGCGGGCGCTGAAGATGCTGTTGGTCAGCGCATCGAACAGCTGGATCATCTCGTCGCGGTTGCCGCGCACGAGGGGCAGCGGCTCGCAGCGCAGCACGACCTTGCCGGTACCGCAGCGCACCTGCGCCTGCCGCATGCTTTCCTTGAACAGATCGTTCAGGGGCAGCAGCGTAACGAGGTGCACATGGGGAGCAATGTCGTGACCCTGGCTGGATAGGGTGGAATCGGTAACTGACATGGCCTCGGTCCTATTGATTGTTGAACTCCTGGTATTGCTTCATTTTATTATAAAGCGTCTTGCGGTCGATGTTGAGGAGCTTGGCCGCCTTGCTCTTGTTGAAATTCACTTTCTTCAATGCTTTCAGGATCATCTCGTACTCCGCGTCGATGCTGGCGCCCTTGAGGGTCGTCTCGGCCATGGAGCGCGGATTCTCGGCCGCTTCGGTGAAGGAGCTGCCGCTATTGCCCGGCGTGGCCGCAGCCGCGGAGGACATGGCGAACGAAGGCTCGGGTTGCTTTTCAAACTGAAGCTTGCTGAAATGCGATATCTCGAAAGGCAGCGAGTTGGACTCGACCTCTTCACCGTCCGACAGCAGGGTGGCGCGCTTGATCACGTTGCGCAGCTCGCGCAGGTTGCCGTACCATACGTAGGAGCGGAAGATGCTTTCCACCTCGGGGCTGAAGCGCTTGATATGCTTGCCCAGCTCGATATTGGTCTGGTGCAGGAAGTGATTGGCGAAGAGCATCACGTCGTCGGGGCGCTGGCGCAGCGGCGGCACGTCGATGCTGAACTCGTTGAAGCGGTGGTAGAGGTCCTCGCGGAACTTGCCGCGGCGTACAGCATCCCACAGGCGCTCGTTGCTCGCGATGATGATGCGCACGTCCAGCTCGATGTCCTTCAGTCCGCCCACGCGGCGCATTTTCCGTTCCTGCACTACGCGCAGCAGCGATACCTGTATATCGTAGGAAAGGTTGGCGATCTCGTCGAGGAAGATGGTGCCGGCATTGGCGATCTCGAGGCTGCCGACCTTTTGGTTGAGGGCGCCGGTGAAGGAACCCTTTTCATGGCCGAACAATTCGCTGCCGGCGAGTTCTTTCGAGAGGGCGCCGCAATCGATGGCTACGAAGGGCTTGTTCTTGCGCTTGCTTCTCTTATGTATTTCCTGGGCGATGGCTTCCTTGCCGCTGCCGCTTTCGCCGTGGATGATAACGGTATAGTTGGTAGGTGCTACGAGGTCGATCTGCTGAAGTATCTGGCGGAACACGGGCGTATCGCCGAAAATATAATCGCCTGAAACGGTGATGACCGGGCCTTTCTCGCCGGCGGGCGTGTTGTCGTTCTTTTGCTCGGGGGCGCTGTTGCTGCTGGCGGCCGCGCGGGGCAGCGGCGTCGCTTCGTCCTTCGATGTTTCGAGCGCCTTCTTGATGGTGAGTAGTATCTCGTCGGGGAAGAGGGGCTTGGTGATATAATCGTACGCACCCATTTTCATAACCTCCACGGCGATCTTTATATCGCTGTAGCCGGTGATGATGATGACGGGGAGGTGGGGGTATCTTTCCTTGATCTTCCCGAGCAATACGTTGCCTTCCATATCTTCCAGCCGGAAATCGCACATCACGAGCGAGGGCTCGGTCGTGTCCAGCAGTTCAAGAGCCTTCTTGCCGTTGTAGGCTTCGAGAACCTCGTAGCCGTGACGGGTCAGAAAGCGCTTGAGTAAAAGGCACATATCGCGGTCATCATCAATAATTAAAATGGTTTGCATTTGCTTTAGGTTGTTTTTATTTATTGGTTCGTAGTGAAATTAATAATTTATGCCCACAGGCCGCGTACGTGCGACACGGGGATCTGCAGCTGCTCGCGGTATTTGGCCACGGTGCGGCGCGCTACGGAAAAGCCTTTCTGCATGAGGATCTTCACGAGTTGCTGGTCGGTGTAGGGGTTGTGCTTGTCCTCGCTCTCGATCACTTCCTCGATGGCGGATTGTATCACCTTGTTGCTGATCACCTGGCCGGTCTGGTTGGCGATGCCTTCGGTAAAGAGGTCCTTCAGCAGCAGTAATCCAAAGGGCGATTCGGCGTATTTGTTACACGTGATCCGCGACACGGTGGAGATATCGACGTTCACCATCTCGGCGATATTTTTCAGGATCATCGGCTTCAGCTGGTTGATGTCGCCGGTCATGAAATAGTCGTGCTGCATCTGTACGATCGCGCGCATGATCTTGAGCATCGTGCCTTCGCGCTGCTGTACGGCGTGGATGAACCATTGGGCCGATTGCAGCTTGTTCTTGATATACTGCACGGCCGATTTATCGGTGGTCACCTTGGCGTTGTTCTCGGCCATTTCCTTCCAGGAGGAATTGATGTTGAGGCTTTCGGAGCGCAGGCGGTAGAGCTGCACTTCGATCATGTCGCCGGTGCGGGTGATGATGAAATCGGGGAGGATGTTCTGGTTGATGTTCACGCCTTCCTGCAGCTCGCATACGGGCTTCATCTTGAGGGAGGCGATGAGGCGCAGCACGATCTTCAGCTCCTCTTCGTCGATGAAAAGGTGGGCCTTGATCTTGTCCATGTTGCGGTTGTGCAGGTCGGTGAAATGCTCTTCGAGGAGGCGGATGGCCATGCGTACGTCGGGGCGCTTGGTATTGAAGCGCTGCAGCTGGATGAGCAGGCATTCCTTGATGCTGCGGGCGCCGATGCCCACGGGGTCGAGCTGCTGGATCTTCTCGAGCACCAGCTCGATCTCGATGGCGTCCACCCATTTGTTGTGCTTGAAGGAAATGTCCTCGGCCAGGTCCTCGACCTTTTGCTCCATGAGGCCGCAGTCGCTGAGCGAGTCGATGATGAACTCGGCGAGCTCGATCTCGCGGGCGTTGTCGGTCGTAAGCTTGTATTGTTCCTTGAGGGCGATGCGGTAATCGTATCCGCCTACTACGGGGCGCTCGGGCACCTTGTCGTTGTGGAGGTAGTTGTTGTACTCGGTCTTGTAGTCCGGTATGTCGTCGTAGCCGTATTCTTCCCAGTCCTGGTAGTCCTGGACGGAATCCTTGTTGTACTTGTCGACCACGGGCTCGAACTCATTTTTTTGATCCTCCAGCAAAGGGTTCTCCTCAATCTCCTGCTGGATGCGCTGCTCCAGTTCAAGAGTGTTGAGGTGAAAGAAATTAAGTAATTGGATTTGCTGGGGAAGAATTTTCAGACGTTGCTTTTGTGCTAACCGCTGATTCATCATGGTGAAGATTTTGGCGTATCCTTTATAAGACAACTGTAGCACCAAAAAACCCAAATTGGGGAATTTGTTTTAAAAATTTAAAAACCAAAGAGTTAGAAAGAGATCGAGGGGCATGACATAGAATTGGTTTTTTGTATATCTGCCTAAGCAGGCAGGACCTTGGGTACGATGCGCCCCAAAATGGGGATTTTAGTCTTAAAAAGAAACAACCTCATCTTTACGAAATTCCACAAAAAAGCGCAACCCTGGGGTTGCGCCGAAGCGTTGCGTACAATGCCTTTACAGCGGATCGTACTCGCGGGCCTTTATCCGGTGTTCGAAGAAGGCAGGGATGGCGTAGCGCTCACCCCGGGGTGAAGCGGATGAAGGATCGGAAGACTTTCTGTCGGCATTAGGCCCGCCTGCGGAAGCCGGGCTCATGGGCTTTCCCGTAGCCGCCGTCACGGTCGGCAGCTCGGTGCTGTTCGTTAGATTAATTTTTCGCATAGGAAGCAATTGAAAGTAAGTATTCTATCAGACGGCCGGGCATGACTCGCCCAGCCAACTATAATCAGAAAAAATGGGGCCAATTCCATTAGGGGCGGGAACGCTCATCCGTAGCGGGTTTCAGCCGGCCTTAGTGGTGAAACTTCCTCAAAGAACGGCTTCGATTGCCGTTCTATCTGTTGAATCCCTGCCGTATTTATGGTACGGTTCTTTAATTATTGATGGGAATAAATTCGTTAACCAACTTAAAACTTTCAACCATGTTACGCTGGACTTTAATCTTCCTGGTAGTGGCTATCATAGCAGCCATCTTCGGCTTCGGCGGTATTGCTGCCGGTGCTGCTTCCATTGCAAAGATCCTCTTCTATATCTTCCTGGTGCTCTTCGTTATCTCGCTTATCGCGGGCGGCTTCAGAAGAGTAGACTAACGGAAACAGAAAGAGAGCGGGCTATCCAACGATACTGTCCGTTCATATCAGATAATTCAGTGCGGCTGCGGCCGCACTTTTTTGTTGGGTTGCAGGCATAAAAAAAGTGCCCTTTCGGGCACCTGAAGCGGTAAGAAACCTCCCGCCATTCATTCACACATCCACCTGTTTCAAACACTGCGGGAGGTTAATCTTTTGAGATCCTGCCTGTCGTTCACGATTCGTCTGAACCTTGTACCGGGTCTATAATTTCTTCATCGTTGCTATTGCCTTCACTGGTATTGACGGCCGATTGAGCGGGCGAGTTCACGGTCTTGTCGCTGCGCTGTTCGTTCACGATCACCTTTTCATCCGAGCTGCTGTCGTTGGGAGAAGATTCGGCGAGCGAATCGTCACCGCCTTCGCGGCGTGGGGTTACGTCGGCCTCTACGTCGTTGTTGGTTGTGCGGGGGCCGGCGTTGCCGTTGCGGGGGTTATTGCTGGGTGTCATAAACAATGTTTTACGTGTTTATTATCTTGTAAAAACTGTACCGGCCCCGCTCCTGCTTTATAGTTCTTTTTACCTCGCTGCATTTCCTCAAACCGGGCGCTCGTAGCGGGAATATGTTCCACAGGCTCCGCCTTCGCCAAGGCTACGGCGGACGCAGTCCTCACTTCAACGAAGGGGCATCGGTGGCGCAGCCTGCCTCCGACAAAGGTTTCGGCGAGCGAGGCAGTGGAGTACTAATGTTTTGCTTCAAAGCAAAAGAGTTTTCTCCGGCAATGAAGAATCGCATTATCAAACACGTTCACTAAATAAGATAAATAGAAGATGAGGTGCCGTAGCACAAATAAGATGAGAGTAATAATAGTAACACTGATGCTTCATCACATCAAAGCCTGTGTCCACTGAAGGCTTAGAAGAAGGGAGAGGGCTGTGCCCGCCGTAGCCTTGGCGAAGGAGGGAGAGGGCTGTGCCCGCCGTAGCCTTGGCGAAGGAGGGAGAGGGCTGTGCCCGCCGTAGCCTTGGCGAAGGAGGGCGAACTGAAAACTCCTAACTAGATTCCTTCCGCTCCCGGAGGCGTGGCCTTCTTCTTTTTCGGGCGGATCTTTTCGTAGAGCTGCTGGACCTTTTCAGTGATCTTGGCGCGGTGCTCCTCGCTGATGATGTGGGAGGAGTAGTTCTTGATGACGAAGGGCACGACGATCTTGGTGAACCAGCCTGCGCGGGCCAGGATCAGCTTGCGCACCAGCAGGTCGATGCCGAAGTCGATGCCGAAATTGGAGAGCGGGCCGGTATGGTCACGGGTAGCAAGCTTGTTGAGGAAGCCTACGGCGCGCACCACGGGCTGGGCGTTTTCCTTGAGGCTTTCAAAGTCCTGGCGCAGCAGCACCTCATGACCTTTGATGGCGAGCTGGAGCCGTTTCTCTTCGGCCAGCAGATCTTCGTATGTGCGGATGGAGGGCTTATTCATATACCTTGCGGATGAGGAGGTTACGAATCATGGGAACAATAACTTTCTTGCGGAGGGCAAAGAGGATCAGGGTGAGGAGCAGGAAAAAGCCGGCGACGATAAAAAAGCCGGCGGCCCGGTTATCGACGAGGGTGCCTACCCACCAGGCAAGTCCGAACCCGATAAAGAACAGGAAAAAAAAGCTGAAGAAGAAGGCTACGACGCCGATGACGATAGCCGAAACGGCTGTGGAGGCGCTCTTCGTGGCTTTGGCCTTGGCCAGGTCCACATAGCTTTGAACGTACTCGCGCCCGTGCTCCTTGAGGTTATTGATCTTGCTTTTAAGGTCTTCCATCCTAAATGATTTCTTCGAAAGTAATCAGGCAGGCCGCGGCGCGGCCTGCCTGAAAAGGATCAGCTGTAGCTTTCCTTGATATTGTTGAATTTGTTACCGGCATCGCTGGCAGCCTTGGCGCCCTGCGACTTGAGGCTGTCGATCTCGCCCTTTGCGTTGGCAAAGAGGTCGGTCAGGTGGTCGGCCCAGTCGCCTGCGGTGTCTTTAACTTTCTTACGGAGATCGGCTCCGCTTTCAGGTGCGATCAGCAGGCCAACCAGCACACCGGCGGCGGCGGCGCCTACCAGTCCGAGAACAAGTTTGGATTTTGTTGTCATGGTACTCTGTTTAAAAATGAGCAATAATTTGGGTATGTAGTTAAAATATCATACCAACAGCAAAGGGGGGCGCCGGATTTAAATATCGATCAGGTGATGGATAATATTTATCAATCCCTAATTTTATTGCCGGGAAAAATTGTGGCCCTGCTGACTTGGTATGATAATTAAGGAACTAATACTATTGTTGAGAAGCTTATGATACCGCGGAAAAAAGTTTTAATCATTGATGACGAAGTCGATCTCTGCCTTTTGATGAAGACGTATTTCCTTCGCAAGAGCTACGAGGTTTATATCGCCCATACGCTCTCCGACGGCCTTTCGCGGCTGAACGAGATCGTACCCGATTACCTGTTTATCGACTACAACCTGCCCGATGGCCTCGGCTGGGACAAGCTGCCCGAGCTTTACCAGAAGTTCCCCGACATCCAGTTTCACCTGATCAGCGCCTTCAGGCCCACGATGCCTTCCGAGCTCGATGGCGCCAAGCTTACGATCTGGGAAAAGCCGATCAGCCTCAAGTCGCTGGATAATTTCTTCTAGCCCAAACCTTTGCGGGGCAAGGCTTTCAGCCTCCGTAAAGCTAAAATATAAAAGGGCGGCACGCTTCGCGTGCCGCCCTTTCCTTTACGTATAAATACAGGAGCTTAATCGCCCCAGATCTCGTCTTCTCCCTTCACCCACTTCTTCACCAGCTCCGTCGTGATCGACTTCGGACGCTCGAGCGGGAAGCCCAGCGCACGGTCCCAGCAAAGGCTCGCCAGCACGCCCAGCGCACGGCTTACCCCGAACAGAACGGTGTAGAACTCATACTCCACCATGCCATAGTGTACCAACAATGCCCCACTGTGCGCGTCCACATTCGGCCAGGGGTTTTTGATCTTGCCCAGCGACTGCAGGATCGGCGGAACGGCATCATAAATATTCCACACGGTTTGCACCAGCGGATCGTCGGGCATATGCTTCTTGCCGAACTCCATCTGCGCCGTGAAGCGGGGATCGGTCTTGCGCAGCACCGCATGGCCGTAGCCCGGCACTACCTTGCCCTCGCTTAGGGTCTTCTTTACATAATCGCCGATCTGCTCCTTCGAGGGGCTCTCGGTCTTCAGGTCCTCGCGCATTTCAAAGATCCACTTGATCACTTCCTGGTTGGCCAGTCCGTGCAGCGGGCCCGCAAGGCCATTGAGGCCGGCGGCAAAGCTGAGATAGGGATCGCTGAGCGCCGAGCCTACCAGGTGAACGGTATGGGCCGACACGTTGCCGCCTTCATGGTCGGCATGTATGGTCATGTACAGGCGCATCAGCTCCTTGAAACCATCGTCCTGGAAGCCCAGCATGTGGGCGAAGTTGCCGGCCCAGTCGAGCAGGCCGTTGGGTTGTATATGGTCGCCGTTCTTGTACTTGCGGCGATAGATGTAAGCGGCTACGCGGGGCAGTCGGGCAATGAGGTCCATGGCATCGTCGAACACCGCATCCCAGTACTCTTTCTTGTTCATGCCGGCGGCATAGCGCTTGGCGAACTGGCTTTCGGTCTGCAGGGCCATCACCGCCACCACGAACTGGGTCATGGGGTGGGTGGTCGGCGGCAGCGCTTCGATCGTTGCGAATACGTGGTTGGGCACATGGCTGCGGCGCTGCCATACGGAGGTAACGTGCTGCACGTCCTCGTCGGTGGGCAGGTCGCCGACAAGCATCAGGTAGAACAGGCCCTCGGGCAGGGGCTCGGAGCCGCCTTCGGCCTTGGGCAGGGTGGCCTGAAGCTCGGGGATCGAGTGGCCGCGGAAGCGGATGCCTTCCTGCGCATCGAGGAGGGAAGTTTCAGTTACGAGGCCGGTCATGCCGCGCATGCCCTGGTACACCTGCGCCAGCTGCACCTCTCCGATCTTTTTGGTTCCGTGTTCTTTCAGGATGTCTTTGATCTCGGCCGCAACCGTATCTGCTTTTTCTTTGAACCTGTCTTTGATAATACCCATTTTGAGATTGTTTATATAGAGAGCAATAGTTGTCTCGGGGGGCCTAAAGTTATAAATGAGCGGCGAACCGAAAAG
>Ga0247771_1000651_pt1 | contig 10753 bp, 6 predicted proteins | sample UWRJL197509C6_FD_179948 | JGI IMG/M metagenome (GOLD analysis project Ga0247771, IMG submission 179948) | Plant litter microbial communities from Arlington Agricultural Research Station in Wisconsin, United States - UWRJ-L197-509C-6 | ecosystem: Environmental > Terrestrial > Plant litter >...
AGATGGTGTTTTTTTCAGACGAGGGGAACCGTGCTTCCCCGAGGAGCAGGCGGAGTTGATACTCCGGCGCCACCTGTCCTTCTTCGCCAGCGAGATGGAGGATTTCGAAGGCTTTATTACTTATCACAGGGGAGACGATAGTCCGTTTGTGAAGCATCTCAAGGAAATACTCTGTACCTTCAGCGAAGAGGAGCCGAGGCTGCCTTTTGGGAGGTGGCAGCAGGTGGAACCCCAATTCAGGGATCTCGTCTGCAAGATGACCTGCATGGATCCCTCGAGGAGGATCACGGCGCGGAAGGCGTTACAGCATCCTTGGTTTGCTGGAGACTAGGAGGCCTGGTACAGCTGTGCGCAAGCGAGCTATCTCCGCGTACAATAGGTTTGAGTGAACCTCACAGCACCATAAGATATATCCAGTCTAAGACGAAAAGCACATTGTTCAAGAAGGTGCTCCATATCATCACAGACCTCCACCACGCAGCCTCTGAGACGGGTTGCGATGGTCGGGGCATCTCCGCGGCGCGTTTTGCGCCTGAGACTCGTAAAAGAACTTGCACGCCTCGAAGTCGTGGAACGGTCCCGGGGTGACGCACTGCCGAGTAACCTTGGACGACCGTAGCTGCGTCCAGCAACTGTCGCACCAGCGGTATCCCGGGAACTCGTCCGATTCCCTGGCAACCGCCAGCCGCACCATCACGCTGCAGAGCTTGTTGGAGCAGCAAGCACTTGCAGCGCTGGCAGCACTTATGCTCGTGACCTGATTCCATCGCGGCCAGTTTGTCCTGAACTGATAGTCGCCGGACAGGATCATCGAACCGTCGCTCTTCAGGCCCAGCGTGGTGCAGATGGCGTTGCATCTGTGCGACAAGAAGAAGAACTTGAATCCGTCCTCGTGCAGGTTGGTGCGGGACAACTTGAACCGCTGGGAATCGCGCGTGTGTATGGCCGGGTCGGTCAACAAGCTGCCCACCCCCTGCAGATCGCAGGCCAGGAGACGGCCCCGCGACCGCTCGAACGTGTAGTGCGAAAAAGCCTGGGCGGCCTTGTTGGCAGGGCTGTCCTCGTCGCTCACATAGCCGGAGTTGGAGTTGTACTTGACGTAGGTCCCATCCATATAGGGCTCCAGGGTCATGCACTCGCCGCCTCTCGACTTCAAGCACGTTGCGACGACAAAGTCGAGGGAGTGCTCCTCGCCGGCCAGGCTGTTGAACTCGAGGGCAAACGTTTTGCACAGGGCCTGGCAGCGCATGTCTTCGGCCACGCGTGCGAGCTGCTTTCCGTTTCGCTTGGGCTTTCGCTTGTACCACTTGACGACGAGATGGTTGTCCGAAGCCGGGGTGCGGGCGTACGCCGCCAGCCGCAACGCACCCTGGGCAAACGGCCTAGACCGTCTCATGACGGTGAGCAGAGTCGCGCTTATTTTGATCTCATCTTCGTCCAAGATGACGTCGTCGAGCGTCGCGCTCGTGCTCTGCACCGGGTCGGTAGTGTAGGTCTCGGCTGTGCACGTCGAGTCCAGCCAGCCTCTCTGGTCCCACCTCGGCGGGCTGGTCTCCAGGAGCGCACTGTCGAGATTATGGCCGCCCTCCTCCTCCTCCGCTTCTTCCTCTTCCTCTTCCTCTACCACCACCTCCTCTACTTCTTCGTCCACTTCCTCCAGCCCTACCATTGCTTTGAGGGGCCGTTTTGTTTTGAAGACACGATCTCTCGGATCTGGCGAGTCAACGGCCGTCCGAGATGCCGAAGTGGTGATGGACCCGACGACGAGATGCCACAGCCGTTGGAATTCGCTGCCGAGAGCGTGCTCTTCGAACTGCAGCCGAGCCACGGTGCCACGTCTGGGACCTCCGCTGGGAGGCGGGGGGTTGCCGTCGACGCTTTCGCCGTAGTATTTGTTGGAGGGGTGGAGCTTACTGCTCGCCGCCCTCGCTGCGTACAGCCTGGAGAAGGCGAAGGCCATCCGGTCAGTATACCCGCGTATACGGAGAAAACCGTAGTTGATCCGCAGTGTGATCAATTGTTCGATCAGCGGTTCGTAGGTAAGTTGGTGCGGCTCGCTCCCCGGCTCATAGTAATCATCCTGATAGCGCTCCAGGTCGTGGAGGGTGCGGCCGTGCGGCGGCGAGTCCCCGATGTGGATGATACACCGTGTCGGGTTGACCCACGATGCGTTGATGGCTTGTTGGATGCCGCCGAGGACGTCCTCAGGCAGGTCTTTTCCCCCGAACGCTCTCAGCTCGCTAAGAAAGGCGAATACCCTGTCGTCGTCGGATGTAAAGTCGAGGAAGGCGATGCGGGACGCCCCGTCCCCGTGGTCCTTGTATCCGACCACGGCGACCCGTAGATCGGCGTCGTTGAAGAAGGAATTCTGACGGATGTCCTTGATGATGTGCTTGACCTGGTCCTTGGCGGCTCGGATGTGGCCGCCCATCGAGCCTGTCGCGTCCATGAGAAACAGCAAATCGGAGGAAACTGTCGCCCTAAAGAACCCGTCCGTGGAGCGCGCCGGTGCACTCTCCCTCGCGCCGAGCTCTTCCGATCGGAAATTCTTGATGCCTTGTTTCTCCTGCTCGTCGGACAGCTCATCCACGGCCAGTTTTTTGGCTTTCTCGTTCCTGCGCTTTTCCGCGGCAGCTCCAACCTCCTTTTTTTCTGCGTCAAGCTTGTCGAGGTTGTTCCCATCCCTTAGATCGTTCACCTTTTTCGAGAGGTCTTCGACGTGTTTGATGCTAAACAACGCCCTAACGCGCCGTGTATAGTAGCCGAGCAGGTTCCTGATGCTGGGACGGCGGTCAAGATCCGCGGATGGCGGCAGCGCGGGGCTCTCTGGCGGGCGGAGGGTAGTGGTGGTCGACAGGAGCGAAGCCCGCGATCGGGCCATCGGCCGGGAGCCGTCTGGCGAGCCCTGGGGCTTGGATTCCATATCGATACTGGATACGGAGATAGACGGGCTCTGGGCGGCGGGGATTGAGTCTAGCAGGCAGTGGCAGTAAAGTGGATGGCGACCTCAGCCATGTAAGGTAAGGAGGAGGACACGGCTCGGAAGGCTGAGGTGCCTTTATCCCTCCTTCTCCCTCTTCCCCGGTGCGGCGGCGCGCCGTTCGAGGCGCCCGTGCTTTCGTACAGCAACGCACTGCAGAATCCGGCTTATGCAAGAGCCAAAGACTGCCTCGGCGAAGCATCTTCCCAATGGACCATTTCCAGCGCCATGCATCGCGCCCGAGGAGTTGTCCCCTCGCTTGCGGTTGCATTCGGCTCTCTCCCGACCATCCATTGGCGGATAGAGGTGTGGCTGCGGCCTAGTAGGTGAAGAGTGACCGCATTGACTCGAGCTATCCCAGCTTGACAATGGCATCTTTCAGCTTGGCGGCGGGCAGCCAATAACCCGCTCGACACGTCACTATCGGCGCCGGTACTTGCCTCAAACTCGGAGTGTGGCGTTTTCATCCTCAAGCCCTCGTGTCGCCCGGTTTCGCCCTGGAGGCCTACATTGGTAATCATATCTAAGGCATCCGAGGAGAGGTGGGCCAATGCCGTCGTTGTTCGTCATCCTCCCACCACAAATAATGGCGCAGAGCTCCTGAATGGCGAACCGACAGTCTGCCTTGTGTTCATGCACGTATGTCTCTAGATGAGTTCCCGGCTTGTCAAGTCGTCCGGCCCGGCCTGGTAATAGACACCACTGACTTGCTCCGCTCCGGAGGCCACATTGCGGAACCGGCAGTGCCCAAAGTAGGTTCAAAGCAAGTCTCACCGCTGGATGACCGCCCCAGCCGCAGGCTTCGTTAGGTCCGCACCGTGGTCTGTCCGGGGTACGGTCACCCTCACGCCGATGCTGATGCTCCGCAGAATTCGGGCTACCACCTAACGGAAATCATAACCGCGGCGTATCTCACACGAAATGGCAAACGACGGCAAGTTGCAGGGCTCGGAGAGGCCGGCCAGGCAAGCTGATGGTCGCAGATTGGGTGACCACGACCATAAACCGCGGGCGGTCGTCTGATGGCCAGTTGATGCGCCTACGGGGCCGAACAGAGCCGCGAACACCGTCGCCAACCTCGACGGCCATACTACATCCTAGCAACTCCACCGAGCCGTGCTCAGTGTGGTATACCGTCCAGCCGGGAGAGTACTGCTCCGTGGTAGCGAACCGCTATAACCTTACCCTGGCCGAGCTGAGAGCGCATAACCCGTCGCTCGATGACGAATGCAGCCTTGCGATCGGCCAAGTTCTCTGCGTTGCGACCGCAGCATCGCCCGCCGGGTTGAGTCATGCAGGTATGATCGGAGTCGTCGTCATAGCCGTCCTCGTCGGGGTTGCCTTGCTCTCGTTCGCTCTCTTCGGGTGGTGCAGATCTCGTCACCATGGGGAAGTGCGCTTGTTCTGCGAAGTCTGCAAGAGAAAACGGTCCGATGCCAAGTTCCCCATACAAATCACCCCTCGCTGTACTCACGATCGTGTGGTATGCTCGAGCTGCCTTTCGAAATGGATTCTAAAACGCGCCGCCGATGCCGAAGGCGAGCAATTCGCCATTGTCTGTCCGGCTCGGGGCTGCGAAGAGGAGCTTTCCCTCCAGGACCTCAAAACCCACCTTAGTCCCGAGGACTTTCGCGGGTTGTGGGTGGAATAAAGGTTGAAGACAGCCTCCTCTGCTATCCCCCTTCCATTCGATCATGTCTGACGGGCCTTCTTTCTAGCACGCATGTGCATCGACATCATAGCACCTGGGCAGCAGCCGCCACGGTGCCAGGTCAGATGAAAAGAAGCCACAGGGATGAAAATCGACTCCTGACCGAGTTAGGAGACGACGGACAGGAGACCCAGGATCGCCAACGCCCCCGCCGCGGCTCTCATCCCGACCTGCGCCCCCAGCGCCAGGTCGTCGTAGTTCTTCCGCATGCCCTCGGCGCCCAGGCCGTCCTCGACAGCGCGCATCTGCACCTCAGGCGCCGCCAGCACGCGGACCGCCGCCTCGTGCGGCACGCGGAACGTCTTGTCGGCGCATGCAATCTCCATCGTCACCAGCAGCGTGTGCTCGACGGCGATGCTCCACGTGCGCATCGACGGGCTGATGGCGAGCGAGCCCGGGCCCGGTCGGTGCACCGCGACGTCGAGCACCGCCCCCAGATCCGCCGCCGCCGCCGGCGGGGCCAGCCCGATGGCGTTGCGGAACCCCGGCGGCGCGTTGGCGTGCGGGCCTGAGACCGCCGGGCCGGACGGCGGCGGCGGGCCGCTGAGCAGCGGCGCGAGGAGGAGGGGCACGGCCAAGGTCGTGGTCGGCAGGAGGGTGAAGACGTGGCTGCAGTTGCTGACGGGCACGGAGCCGTTGAGGAGGCCCCCTGCCGGCGCGCGGATGCGGTAGATGGACTTGAGGCTGACGGAAACGGCGGTCACCGCGACGGGGGGCGCCTGCGCCGGGTCGATGTTGGTGAACTCGGGGTGGATGATGGGCATCGTCCAGATCTTGAACTCGAGAGGCCGCGGGTGGCCGAGCTGGATAACACCGGGGGACTGGAGGTAGAGGCGAAAGGTGTACTTCTGCGAGGGAGACTTGAATACCTGGCTCAGCCGCCTGCCGAAAGACCTGCGCTCCGGCGTCGGCGCCGGCGCGGCGAGCTGGGAGGACTGCACGGGGAATCGGTAGGCGAGGACATGGGGGCCGAAGTCCTCTATCGGCTGTTCCGTGGACGGCGTGCGCAGGAGCAGCGGGAACGTCGCCCTCCAGATGTTCTTGCCGTCGTCAGGATCCGCCGCGGTGCAGGCCAGGGCGTATTCGACGTAGCCCTCGGTGTCCGCGTCGGCGGCGTTATAATAGCAAAACACCGAGGGTAGCGGCTCCCTCTCCACATCGTCCGAGCTGGAAAGAAAGCCGTGGCTCTGCGGCCAGTCGACGTCGTCGTCAGCGTCGAGGCGCCTCGAGGGATCCCTGGGAAGCGGCGTGACGGTGTAAGGGATGGTCACGGTGAACGGCCACGAGATGCCGCCCCCAGCGTCGGCGTAGAACTGGCCAAAGGTCGCCTGTTGGCGAAGTAGTGGCGCCCGCCCGCGGCATATCGTCCTCGAGTTCCCGATCTGCGCCACGAACTTGGTCTTCAGCCGCCCGGAGAACTCGAGCTGCACCGCCGAGGGGGCTTTGTACCCCGCCTTCAATAGCACCTGGCCATCGATGCGGTCCCCTGGATGAAAGGCTCTGAGGTTGAAGACGGAAATTTCAAGGCCGCCGTTGCTTTGAAGGCCGGTACGAGGCATGGCGGGCGAGATCCCCTCCGTAGGTAGTCGCTGTTTCGCGGCAGTAGGCAAGGTGCCGACGAACGATACGACCAGAAAGGTGGAGAGGGCAGCAGCGATGTGACTGAACGGAAGCATTGGAATCCGGGCCAGGCTGTTGTCATCCGGGCCTCGATTAGGCCGATCCGTCCGTTACTACGGGACGCAGGTGCTGGACTCTCGGCTACCAATCAGCGAGCCCGTTTCAGCACTCGTTGCACGCTCATCCCTCTCAGTGGTGATTCAGGGCGAGGGCGAGGCTAAGTATGAGATGCCCCCTCCGCCGGGGGCGGCGTCCTCGACAAGGTCAAGCATTATTATAGCATTGTCTTCTCTCGGAACAACTTTAGCATCTAGGAATTCACGACCACGGGCGCCTCTAGCAAGAAGTCGTCCATTGGCCATTGATTGCGCAGCTCACAGATATTGAAGTTCTTGACGACATTGGCCGCGTTTCGGCCAAGAAGCACAACGCCACCACAGGCCGGCTCGGTCCGCTCCGCTGCCAGCAGAAGACACAACGTAAGCCTTACTGATACGGTTCGCTCGCCCGCCGACAATAAAACAAGGGCCGTCAAGGTCCGTCTCAGATAGCCCGTACGATGCAGAAGGCGTCGTCTGTACCTGCGAGGAATCCCGGAACGGGGGTAAACCGAACCCAAACGAAGGAGCTGAAGGGTGTAGCGCACACGGCCCAGCATGGGAACGACGTCTCAAGGTCCATTCTGCCATGTACGCCGTGGGAATTTGGTCCCTCGAAGCCGACGACTCCGGCCTGACCTTGTCTGACGACGAGGACGATGAGCGTAGCTAAGCCGTAAATATTGAGCTCCACTACCTTACCTATTCAGGGCATACCGGAATAGTAGAATTCTAAATCCTTGGCAGTCCAACCTTTTCTCCTGCATTAGGCGTCTGCTTACCAGATGCATACCCTACCTACAAAAAAAAAGGTTTTGATGCCCGCCAAGTAGACTTTGGCCAAGCCAAAGAGGACAAGCTAAGCAGGTGTGAACTCATATAAAAGGTGCCTACCCCCTTATCTCCTCACTCTCTGAAGTAATGATCACCGTATTAGAGTGCCAGCAGCCTTACCAAGACAATGATGACACTCGGTCAAGCCAGCGTCTGAGACAGATACCGGCCTATCCATGTACAGTGGTAGAGAACCAGAGAGACTGAGTCTTCACATTGCAAAGTTGCAGTGATTTTCACCATGTGGCAGCATTGCGCCCGCAGGTGCGGGCCTGAAGCCTGGGCCGGCGGTCCAGTACCGTCGTGCGAAGCCGGGCGAGAGAGCATCGTGTCGCGGTCACAGTTGAACTGCGAGGTGCCTGAGAGAGTTCTTGCTGTACCCCCTGACCATGATGAGTGCGGTGGGCGTCAGCTCGCAATTTCCCCATTACCAACTGTTTCTGACTGGACGTGAGAGCGGAAGGAAGCCAGAAGACGAGTGACAACGTGTGATAATGCTCGGCGTAAACACCTATGTAGCAGACCGCTATAATCCTCAACGGAGTAATATTGCCGCGCGAAAGACTGGGCGTGGAAGAAGGTCAACCGACGTTCCATCCCTGCTCCACTCTCGTATCCATGAGGCTAGCTCTGCCACACCGCATTCGCACAGCAGCCCCCGTCGTTGATCGTCAGCTTCGCAACTGTCTCGGCGGTGGTGTACTCGGCCCCGTAGTCCCCCGTCTTCTTTCCTGCGAGCTTGACCACCTCGACGGTCCCGCGGGGCCCCTCGGTGACGACGGCATACTCGTCGTTCCAGAAGGCGGGCGTCACCGCGTTGCTGCCGTATGCCCCCGACGTCGTCGAGAGGACGAACATGCGCTTGAGGAGGTCGCCGTTCTCGGCCAGCAAGAAGCACGATACCTGGCTCTTGTTCTTTGTGGTGCGCGCGCCCCGCGTAATGGCCCACAGGTAGCGTCCGGACGGGGAGAGGCTGAGACTGGCGGCAGAGTAGCCACTGGCTTGTTCGCCTTGTAGCTTGGGTCAGCGGGGGAGATAGGGACCGGGCATTTCGGGACAAATACCGTCTGGGATGATGGAAAAGCTCTTGCTATCCTTTGCCGCGACCCCGGTCTTGGCATCCAGATCGATTTGATGAATCGTATTTTCCGCTTCCGTGACCACATACAAGCGTGTTCCGTTGGGGTGCGCAATGACGTGGCGGGGGTGAACGCCCGCCTTCGCCATCTTCAACCTGCTGACCTCCTTGGCCTTCCCAGTCGCCCTGTCTATCGCGTGAGTCCATATGGAGTCTCCGTTGAGGTCGGCCGTGTACAGGATGGGCTGGCCGTCGCGCTCGCCCATGGCCAGACCGTGGGCGCCTGACTCTTGCGCGTAGCTCCACGCGTCGACAGTTTTGTCGAGCGTGCCGTTGGTGTTGACCGAGTACGTCGCACCACAAGCGTTCGGGCCGGGCCACGTCACCGAAAAGACATAGTAGGGTGCTGTATTCATGGCCTCGACAAAGTTAGGGTTCTTGCCACTACACACGCCCGTCTGCGCAATGGCCTTGCCGGCCTTGAGGGCCGCCGGGACCGAGACGTCGTAACTCGCAACCGGCCGTAAGTTCGAGATTGAGGTCCCATAAATGGCTTTTCGGTTATGCTGGTGAGAGCTTCAGCGATCAAGCGAGAGCTGGGGTGCGGCCTTGGACTGCACGTACATCCAAGGTGATCCAGTTGTGAGGCGAGTCGGCAGGGAACGTCTTGACCTGCTGGATAGTTTTGGCCACGTCATCAAACTCAAGTAGATGGATAGACGCAGGCGGACTCAGGTTGCCAGTGAAAAGGTAGTGGTTGGCCGCAAGGACAATGGTGGCGAGGTGGCCAGAGAACAGGGTGACAATGTGAATGCGGTGCATCGTGACGGCTGCTGGGACTTGGTGGCACGGGGGCCCCCTGTCAGCGGGCAATTCGATCACCTAGCGATACGCAACAATGACTATGAATTCATGGACCCAACAGCTGACCATGTGGCCTTAGCCCCAGTCGAGGTGCAGCGAGGAAAGGGGTCAAAGGTGTCGGAGTACCGCGCCGCCCTCCAGTTCAGCATTGTCGAGGATGAGAGAGAAAATCCTCAGCGGGTGCTATCTACAGTCCTTACGCGGCCATCTATAGTCGGTTGATATTACCGCTGCCGCACGCTGCTCGTCCGGAAGCCGTTGCCCATAGAATAGAATAGATTGAGTTTAGCCGTGGGGGCCTGAGAGATTCAAGGATCCCCGGCTCTATTCCCCACGTGCAAATCCCCGTGTCTGATCCCACAGATCAATTGCATCTGAAAAATGGGTTTGATGTGACAACCGGGAAATCAAGCCGTTTACTTAGTTTGAGACAGCTCTCCCGACCAGAGGCTGGGGACGGGAGGTCCCGCGATGTCTCACGCTAGTAGAATGGGATTAAGTTACGATACCCAGGGTACATTGCTCTCTACCTACCTCATCCTTCCTTAAGTTATACTGAGGTGGACAGGCGATGATGGCATACACCTGGTGTGGGTAAGCCAAGGCGAGTGGTCGAATCATGAACTGCTATACCGTTAGCTCGCACAGCAAGACTCACCCTCATGTCCTGGGACGTCAAGGACGGTAACTCGGTGTGGCGTCGTTCCTTTCAGATAGTCAGTCTTCTACACCCGCCATGCCATTTCGGGTGAGCGCTGCGACAACGGGTTGCCGAGGAAGTCCACAGCCTCCATCTGGGACTACGGTTCGGACCGTTTCTCAGTAGGCCTCTCGGCACTGCCGAACCTAGAAGGATTCACAACGCCAAGCAGCTGCGATCCGTCCAGAGACAATATCGGACCTGCTCGTCCGTTGAACCTCGGACTTCGACGACCCCACTCGTGGTCCTTGTAGCGCGGCTAAGCGCGGCTACGATCCTTCTAGGCTTCATCCTATCCTACCCTAGCCTAGCTCCAGAATCCTGTAGGAGCTATGTAAGACTATTGAGCTCGCCAGTGGGCACAGGGTAACGAGGAATGGAGGTAGGTATGGAGTACAAAAGACCGAAGATGTCGTGAGGAATGCCGAATCTCTCGGTCAACGTGTCGGCCTACTCGAGTCCCCGTCTACTTCAGTGATCGTCACGATATCAGGCATGTCTTCCAAACAACCTGTCTTTGTCCTCGTCGGAGGCGCTTGGCATATCCCAGCCCACTACCAGTCGTTCCTAGACGTCGTGGCCGCACGAGGCTTCCGGATTGTTGCACCACGCCTGCCCTCCACCGTCGAGGGGAACACCGTCGATACCGTCCAGGCCGACATCAAGGCCGTGGCGGACGTTGCGCAAGGGTTCATCGACGATGGCAGCGATGTCGTCCTAATCGGCCACTCCGCCGGCGGCCTCTCGTCTGCCGAGGCGGCACACGGCCTCGGCCGCCGCGAACTGGCCGCCAAGGGATTGCCTGGCGGTGTGCGCAGCCTCGTGCTGGTGGCTGCTCTCGGTGAGCCGGCCGGAGCGTCTCTCCAGT
>Ga0247771_1000652_pt1 | contig 10736 bp, 12 predicted proteins | sample UWRJL197509C6_FD_179948 | JGI IMG/M metagenome (GOLD analysis project Ga0247771, IMG submission 179948) | Plant litter microbial communities from Arlington Agricultural Research Station in Wisconsin, United States - UWRJ-L197-509C-6 | ecosystem: Environmental > Terrestrial > Plant litter >...
CCTCCATTGCTTTGCTGATCCCCGTATCCCGAGGACCGGTGCCTATTTGCAGAAGTCAGTATTGGTGAGCGGCGAGATCCCGGAAGTGATCGAGATATCTCACCGGAGGTATGCCTAGCGTTCCCACCGTGTCCCAGACGCCGAGAGCTTTGATGGTGACGTGAGGCCGGGTCCAGTTTACCTACGCCTTGGTTAGAGCTGAGAAGCCGTCCATCACCCCCGGAAGAGCGAGACTCACGGTTTCACTCAACCACCTTCGATATTCACGCTTCCGCTGTTCGATCCTCTGCTGCAGCGCTTTGCCGGTTGCGTCCCCCAGAGACGTGAGGTCCCCGAAGAGGAACTCGTCTGCACCGCGGTCCTTGTTGCCCATGTTCTCATAGTCCTCAAAGACGTCGTAGAAGTGGTCAAGCCCCTCGGTATTCAAAAGGCCCATGGTCGCTATCATGTCGGCCACGGAGCGGGCGGTGTACGCGCCGCGAGAGAAGCCGATGAGAATGATCTCATCTCCATCAGCATGGTTATTGCAGACAAAGCTGTATATGAGACGGATGTCCTGAACGCTTGTCAGTGGCTGTCTCGACGTATACCGACCCAACGTGGGACGTGGTAGGCAGGGTCGGAAAGGCGCAAGCGCTGGTTACTCACTCGACGAAGGCCCATCCCAAACATTCCACCCGTGAACTGATCAAGCTTGGAGCCGCTGCTACCTACGCCCGGGTGGTATAGAATGACCTGGGGCGTGCCGTTCAGGCATGTCCGTTTGATCACTCGGGAAATCCGAGTGACGTTGGAAGGCGGCTTGTTGCTGTCCCGCTGTCAGCTCACCAAGCCTATAGGTGGCTGAAAGAAGTACACGGCCGTTTACTTACCTCCCTTTGCCCAACGAGTTCATCCATGTTCCGTCACAGCAGACGAGGATGCGCTTCATGGGCCTCCGTTCCGGAGAGCTGTGACGGCTTCGCGCGCTATGGGCGCTTCTCGGGTATGAAGCCATGGTTGATAGCTGATGACGCGGGCCCCGGCCTTCTCATAATGTGTTCGCCGCACTGCGCAAGTCGAACTCGGTCGGACGGTACTTATCCCGAGAGAGCCGAATGTTTTGAGAGGGCGCGATTTTTGGTGATAAGAGTTCCAGCTGAAGATCCCGACACTGCGCCACCGAATTGTTCTAGGCGCCCAGGTCTAGGCCATCGGGTCCGTGCGTTCTCAGCTTGCATCACCACCAGTACTAGGCCTAATCGGGCCATCGGCAGTAGCCTCGGCGGCAGTTGCAGAGCCGCCGACATGGCCCATGTTGCCCGAGGTCCAGGCAGTGTTGAACGGATGCGACCAGAACAAGGCAACTATTTCGATTGATTGGCTGCAAGATGACATGGCAGGGGAATCTCAGTCGTTGTTTATGGGTAGCTACCCACTTTCCTATAGGAGTTCTTACCAACAACCCTGGAACAGACACTCGCTGGACCAAACCATAGTGCAAACAGGCTACTGCGTCTGCCATTCGGCGAAAGTATGATGCTCCACATTCCTTTTGCGCCCGTTTGGTTGCGGTGTCACGACCTTATGAGCTGCCTCTGAGTACGAGAAGTGGTTTGAAGCTGTCCCTGTAAGTACACTTCTAAGCCTAATAATAATTGAAGGCAAGGCAATCTTAGTAATTGCGCCCACTTCTGGCTAACATCCAGGGAGAAGGCCATCGGAAGACTGCCGCCGAGCCGCAACCTATGTCTGCACATTTACTTGCTATGCCAGACCAGGGAGTTTCCCCATAAGTCAACTCTAACTACCACTCACGCCTTAGAACCTTGCGGAGAAGTTTGATCTTATTCAATAGCAGCATCTGCTGCGTCATAAGTCCAGAGCCCGAGCCGCCAGGGAGACGACAGCCATGCGGCCCCACGCCTCCCGACTCCTCGTCGGCCTCGGCCTGAGTCCGGGCCTCTTCCATTCGGCCCTCGGCCAAGGCAACGCGGACCGCTGCCAACGGAGCGGCCTGCGCAACGCGACCGACATGTACCTCGAGTCCCTGGCCGCCGGCGTCGTCGACCCGACGCACGCGGGCATCCGGTACGCCGAGAACAACCGCGACTACACCCTCGGGCGCGGCACGCTCAACAGCAAGCCGCTCAACACCTCGCGCAGCTTCAGCGTCTTCGACCAGGCCGCGTGCGCGTCATATACGGAGCTGGTCGTGCGCGGGCCCACGCCTTACGTCGTCGGCGTCCAGCTGCGCTTCTTCGGCGACGACGCCGCCGGCGAGCCGGTGCGCGCCCGCCTGGTCGACGTCGTCGTCACCGGCGCCGGCGACTACAACTTCGACGCCGGCCGAACTCTGGACGTCGCGAGCCGCGTCGACTGGACGCCCGTCCCGAGCGGCGCCCAGGATCCGCGCGAGGTGCTGCAGGCCGGCGTCGACGCGTACCTCGACCGCTGGGGGTGGCGGGCCGAGATCGGCCGACCGGTACCCTGGGGGACGCCCTGCGGCCGGCTCGAGGGCTCGGTGTTCACGCCCGACTCGTGTGCAACGCCGACGCCAGACCCCGCCGGCCCGGTAGTCATTGACCGGCGGTATGTCATTGACCCGGCCCTCGGGGCGGTGCACCTGCTGGCGACGCTGGACAATGCGCCGAGCAGCTATCTGTTCCGTCTTGTGCAGGGAAAGCTGGTTTATGTATCTGTCATGGCTGCTAAGCCCGTCGTGCGGGCATAGAGTGTTGGGAGCACCCGGCATATTGCGAGAGGGCACCAAGCATTCACGGAGATAGGCATTACTCTCGCCGGCCCGCTGCTCTCTTCAAGATTTCTCCCGAACTTTCTCGCTTACCGTCTTTCAATAACACATATCCTTCGCCGTCGGTATGGCAGGTGAGATGGACGATCAAGAGCCGACTGGCGATATCATCTCGCCGTCAGATCCGTCGGGCCGGTCTCCAACAAACATCGACCCCAGGCCATCCCAGCCAGCCTTCGTCCCATTCCACGGCCAATATGAGGTCGCTCTCTTGCCACCTTCACGCCCTCTCTTCCTCCTTCTCTCACAGGCCTTCCTATACCATCTGCTCGCCACATTACACCTCCTCTTCACTGCTTTATGTTGCTCCCTTCCTCCACCTTCGTCATTCTCAATACTGCTCGCTCGCCGTCTCTTGGCCTACCATCACATGAATCAACATGCCACGCGCAATCGACACGGCACACGACATCATTATCGTTTAGATCAATGAAGCAAAGCTGTTTGTGCCCCTTTCCTATGAATCGCCCTTGCTAACTATTGGAAGCGAGCCCGAGACGACGACGATCACTGCGAAGTACCACACCTCAATCCTCTCATCCTCATCTACTTGGTGGTGTTGGGGAGGAGCGGTGGAGATCGGTGCTCAGAGAGTCCAAGGCCGAACCCTCTTCAGGTGCGCGGTGCCGGCGCAGCAGATGCGCAGGCGCCGTGTCGAGGAACTCGCCGACTATCCAAGGAAGACGTCAAGGAGGACTTGGTTCGGCGGCGATACAATCTAGTCCCAGGGCTGGACGGCTCGCGACCCGCGCCAGACGCAGAGGCGTCTCTGGACATCGCCAAGAACTCCTCGCCCTCCAGGTCCCTCTTCCATAGCGCCCGCCGCCTCAAGGTCCAAATGGCTGCCCATGTGGTCCCCCGCGCACTATCGTATCGCCACAGCTCGGCGACGAGGTGCGAGGCCGTCTCGACCCGCCAGCCAACCCAACTACCTGGGCAAACACTTCGACGGTGCCACTAATGCAGCAGGGACCTTGCAGTACATGTGTATGCATTGGACATATGTTGAAGTCAACGGTTGGGGTTCCCCAGTGTGCTTGTGCAGTGATGTGCATGATGCATTCCAACCAATGAGACGCAAAGGCACATTTGCGTCTTGTGCCGAAGAGCATGTGCACAGCCTCCCAGCTCATGTCGACCTCACTCGATGAACCGACCGCCTCTCCCTTTCTACCTCTCCACTTCACTATCACAGAATCCAACAGCAGATTCGGCTCTAAGCTCCCCAGTCCACCGAGCCGCATCGGGTGGCACTACGATCTTACCCTAGGAAACCTCTCACCTCCTTACTGCGCCAGGATGGAATTCTTTGCCCTATCGGTCGACAGTGGCGTCAATGCACCCCACGGTCCAGGCTCTTCTCCACAGTCTGTCCCCGTGACGGCCCCGGCCATCGCTATTTCGGAGCCACCACCGGTTGCACCCGTGGACACGACCAAGTCGACACCACCGGGTATGATCCCTTGTCGGGTGTATTCAGGAGGCCGGTGGCATCTCGCGGCCGCTCAAGAAGCATGTTAACATGTCTATTAGAACGCGAGCGAGCTGCGCGACGTCGAATGGTTACAGACCCTTACAACAATGGAGGCCGTTCCTCGCGTTCTGTACCCCAAGAACCTCAAAGCACTGTGCACAACCCCGTCCGTGGTTCCTCTGAGCCGCCGGCCCCGAACACTCTTACGCCAGCTCGTTTACTTCTTGCCTCGGGCGCAGGTTCCCACGCGATCCCCAAGCTCGACCGCACTATGACGGACATCTACAGTGAAGAGCTGTACAGCCACTGGCTCGCAACCGGTGGCGGCTCGTTATCACAGCCGAGCCAGTCGGCCGTGTCGCCCGGCCTCGCAGTTCCACAGGTCGTGTCTACCAGCAGTCATGTCGAGCGACGCAGAACGGCAACTTATCCAGTTACCTATCGGTGCATGCACTGCCCCAGGCGGTTTCACAAAGCGCACGACCTCCGCTCTCACCTGCAAACTCATACGGTTGAACGCCCCTTCGTCTGTGCTGTGTGTGGGAATTCCTACACCCGGATGGACAACAAGAAAAGACACGAGCGCTCCTGCAAGAAGAAATTCGTGTGCAAAGACGATCTTCATCCCGACGGGCGAAAGGGTTGCAAGAAGCGGTTTGTCCGGGCGGATTCGCTCGAGCGCCACCGTCGGGTTTGTCGCCCCGGGTTGTTTTCAGCGGACACGATACTAGAGCCGTGGCCAATCCAGCAGATGGAGCCTCAAGACAGTACAGAGGCTGTTGCGGGTGTGGAACTCGGCTGGGTGCTTGGCGAGCATTCACAGGGCACGACCGCAGTGCCGGATCCAGATCCATACCCAGTGCTCCATGGCGAAGGCGGGTCTTCAGCCAAGAGTCGTGACGACAAACAAGAGCCTGAGGCGGCTGCCAACGACACCGCGCTCGCTGCCAAGTGTCACACCACGGATTCGGGGTACGCATCGGCGCCGAACTTCAGTTTGCCTGCTACCACACAGGGCAAGGACCGTCTGTCATCCTCGACGAACCCGGAAGAGGGTGACGATACGAGGACGGAATATTCGGCTGCAACCACTGTACTGGACGACTCTGCTCATCAATGCATCGTCGACATCTGCAAGGATATCTACGCCAAGATCCGAGGACACATGGACGACAAGATCTGGAGCTCCATCTCCAGGGAAATGCCCTTCCGTATCAAGTCTTTTGCACTTCAACTAGGACACGGGTCCGCAGACGACGTTAGCCGGCGTATTATGGTCTTTGTCCATAGACGCCATCAGTAAGTCGGCGGGGAAAGACACGAGGAGCCGGGCTCAAGTCGACTGACGAAACGCGCTAGGGACATCGCCCGGCACTTGGACGCTTTGTTTCATCGCGGTGGTGATGGCGATCCCAGAGACCCCGACCAAAACGTGGGTGTCATGTCGCTGATTGACAAAATGAGTCTTTGGGGTAGCAAGTCGGAATGCGAACCCCCGGAACTCGACGCGTCCGACCTCTTCGAGGGCGTGAGGGAGGATACCGGAAGCATCTCGCATCACCTGGAGTTATCGACTTACAGCAAAACAATAGTCTCCAGCGCAGCATACAAGTGGCTCGTCGGTAGTCTCTTCAGGGAGTCTGAGTTTCACTGGGACCATCGTCTGCCGCGCGCCATGGTAACGAGCGTTCGGCAACCGATACTGGACTACCTTCCAAAGAGGGTTTTAAGCAGACAAGAAGCCCCCAGTCAGAGAGCAAACGCCAAATTTTACCTCCCCTTGAGTCTCTCCCAGATCCTATACAAGGTCAACGGCGTTCAACGGCGGACTGCATCACCTCCGCGAATCTCGGATATTGTCGTCTTCACTAGCTCCTCCCCCGACCAGGTTCAAGCAACCACGATCAAGCAATATTTTGACCAGACCTGGGCCAGAGGAGGGAGTGAGATTCTGTACGCGATAGAACGGGCAGACGACCGTCTGTTCAGTGACGCGAGGCGTGGTAAGTTGAGCCGTAACGCTCCCTCACGACGGAGACACCACACATACTAATACATAGGCTACGAGTAGTTACGCAGTCCGACGGTACCCATATCAGCGCCTGTTGGAATGGCACCGCGTTGGCTGTTGTCATCGCAGGGCCTAACAATTCTATCGCCGAGAACGGTGAACAACTGGCCTGGCTAACGGCCGCTCTGTCGTCGTCAGCCGGAACGGACTGTGTCGACCACGCCACGCCATATCTACCGCCCCTTCACCCTGGCGATTTGACGCTGAGCGAAACGCTCCTTCATTTTGCCATCAATCTTCACAGAATTCCACAGGACACTCGCTTTCTGTCTGGGTTACACCTGCCAGAGTTCCCTCGTCCGGTTGTTGTTCGAGGATTCCCTACACGCCGTCGCCCGGAGCAATGTCCTGGGCTGGAAGTCACACCTGACATACTCTTTCAGTGTGCAAGAACGTCGATCCCCACAGTCGCAGAGGGACGCATCTCACTTCAGGGGTCTGAACGAACTCTTCATCTGGTCAAGAGACTGGGCGACATGCTCGTCTGGCACGTTATTCAACTCCCCGATTCCCACTGTTGCCCACACTGCAGTTTGTCCTTGAAAGACATACACGCAGGTCTGCAACACCGCGAGCTCTTGTCTTGTCGTCACATCCTCCAATCCTGCTCTGGGCCTGATGTCGGTGTAGACTCGTCGAGGTCAGACAAGGACTGCACCGACACTGGGGACCCAACACCACATTCAGATCACGTACATGACTCCGGGCCATCTTTGTCGGATACAAACTCTCGAGAGACCTCTCTCGACTCCGATATGCTCTCGATATCAGACATCTCGGACGAGGCGTCGACAGGACCGTCCGATCCAGGAGCTGGTGTTCTTCCTGTATTCGACACTGTGGTCTGCCGTCTTGTGTCGGAGTATCGACAAGCCGCCGGGCTAGCCTCTGGCAGCAAGAGTACCGGCGCTTTCGCGATAACCAGTGCAGGCTCCTCTCCTCTGCATACTCAACTCGCAGGCGGCGTCGTTCCAACTTCGGGAGGGAATGGGTCGACTACCAAACAGCCGAACGGCAGCCCTAGTCAAAATGGGGCTAGACTCGGAAAGCGGAAACGCCCCGAGGACGATGACGGCGACGACGACGGCGACGACCGCGATGACAACTCCATGCCGCCACCGAAGACTCGGAAGTTCAGACCACTTGAGACGCGGTCCTCGTCGTTGGCCTGTCCATTCTGGAAGCACGACCCCTTCAAGTATGCAGATTGCTCTAGAAACAAGCTCTACAAGATCTCCCGCGTCAAGCAGCACATTGACAGGAAACACTCGCCGCAGTTTTACTGCGAGTGTTGTCTGGCCGTGTTCCCCGATGAAGCACGCCACGGTAATCATGTCCGGAGTGGCAACTGCGCTTGGGACCCGACCGCGAGGCTGGACGGGATCACGCACCAGCAACGCCGACAGCTGTCCCGGAAATCGAAGCCTGGCCTTTCGGAGCCAGAGAGGTGGTTTGTCATCTGGGACGTCGTACTGCCAGGCCAGAGGCGGCCCGCGTCGCCGTACATTGATGCCGACTTGTCCATGGACCTCTACCAGTTCCAAGCCTTCACGCATATGCACGGCCCAGCCGTGCTGCTCGAGGAACTGCGCGCCAGCAGAGTCTCGTCCTGGTCGGAAGACGTCGAGATGACGGACATGCTCCAGACCGTACTCGCCAGGGGTCTCAACCGGATACACGAGGATTGGCTCACAAATCGCTCCGCGTTGGCGGGCCAGACGACCACTCGGCGAAGCACCCCTTCCAGCTCGCCAGTGGACAGCGGCGTGGGTTTGCACAGCGGCACCCTTACTCAGTCTAGCGAGCAGATACCGGGCGGTTCTTCGGAATCCCGGAGCGAACCCTCGAGCAGCCAGCAAGACGCCCGTCTAGCACTCGCGTCGGACCAGCAGGGCTACTACGACGGGGACTTCTATCTGCTGACGGGTAACAACATCGCGACTGGTTACGGCGAGGACTTTTCGGTAAACGGCGGGAGGATCAGCGAGCAGCCGGTCGACGCGGCTCCTGGCGCACATCACTTGCAGTTTCCCCAGGTAGATCTTCCCCCCCTCGACCCAGACTGGTTCGATTTTACGGGCACTTGTTTCCCTCCAACATCGAGTGGTTAGCTCCATCTGGATCTCGTTCACATGCCCATAGGTACATGGGAATGGACGTGCCATAGCGCGACCATAAATAGACGACACATTGCCTACCTAGTGATTATCTTCCTTGCTTTCATTTAGTCTGTAATCCTCTCTAAGCTCCATCCCAAACTATAAGCCCAATGCTAGAACAGCAAAGCTGCTGTATAGACCTACGCCAATGTGTACAACTCGGCGTATTACTCAGGGTACCTCACCTCGCTGCAGTAGTTACCTTCCAAATCCAGCCCCAACTATTTAGCATTAGCAGGCCACAGCATCCCATCGAAGAACCGCGTGATACTGTTATCAGAAGACAAGATTTGAACTGAACGGCCGTCTTACTTTCGAAAAGCCCGCAAAATACGGTTGCTTGACGACACTACGCCCAAGACATAACGCCGCGCTCTTACGGGCTCCGAGGGTGAGGCTGGACGTGTCACGTGCACCTGACCTATGGACTACACTCGATGCTAACATTGTTTGAACAAATACCTTTAGACAGATATCGTATAAGCCGCCCTTATAGAGCTAGCCTCTCGCAAAATCTCCAATAGCGGCTCTTATCATCTCTAATAAATACACCTCAAGCTTGAAACTATGTGGTAGTTGGAGTGCCAACATCCGAGCCACATAGGTATGTTTGACCAGGTACGACCACCCTCACAGGCCATGGCCGGAACGCATCAAATGCTTTCCAAGAGCCCCGGGCATATATCTGAGGTCCGGTGCGGGATGTGGCCTGCGGTCACGTCACAAGGGAGAGCGATTGCCTCATGAGGGGGAAAGGGGCGTAGTACGAGCACCCTCGGACCGCTACGGTAGGCAGGGGAGATAGCAGATAGTTGAGATAGGTTTACGGATGCACATGTACCGTAGAAAGTTCCGAGAGGACACCACGCTGCGACGGATAAAAAGCGGCACGCCTTTCAACTCGTAAGTTACCCCACGCCCAGGGTCGCCCGGCGGCTTATTTAGCCTGCATACGCCTCGCAGCCGGACCTGATACAGCCTCCCACCCGGACCCGATGCAGCATATTTGAGCATCAGTATGTCGCCAGGGTCATTCAGGAACACCAAGGAGAAGACGCCGGCCAGCCGGCCGGGATAAATAGCCCACAAACGCCCCACACCGCTTCTGGACCGTTGGGGAAGCCTGAAGGACGCTTCCGAGCTCCGGTTTTAGCAGCGCTATGGACAATGTATTAAGACTCGGCACGGCTAGGGGCTACGGCCGGCGCGAGAACGGCCGTTGACCTAAAAGCTGGGAGGGCCGACATCATCGCCATCTGAACTTTCCAAGCAGGACACGCCCTCAAGATGCGCTTCTCGTCGATAGCACTCTCCCTCCTTCCGGCGGTCTTCGCCGCCGAGGCGGCCGACGCGGCCGACGCACTCGTCAACCGTCCGACTCCCCCGACCCCAGGATGGAAGTTCCTGTATAACTGCAACATCACCATGGGCTACTTCATCGAGGTCGGCAACAACGCCGCGAACAACTTCACCCGCGCGGTCCTGCCGATCCAGGGCGGGCAATTTGAAGGCGTCAACGGACTGACAGGTACGAAGAGGCGGGTCTGGGCGTGACAAAGCGCGCGAGAGGAGCAAGAAGCTGAAACTACGACACAGGCAGAGTGCTGGCTGTCGGTGCCGAGTGGAGCAGCTTCAGCGGCACGACGGGCTACTTCATCTCGGACGCGCGCTATCAGCTCCAGACGGAAGATCGCGCCGCCATCTACGTCAACGCCCAGGGCAACTCGCAGTCCAGTGGTCTCACGCACGTGCGCGCCAAGTTCGAGACGGGGGTCCCCAAGTATGCCTGGATGAACGACATCCTGGCCGTAGGCATCATGCAGACTACCAAGCTGGGATACATGATCGACATGTGGCAGGTCATCTCGCCCAACTACACGTACTTTTAGTTGGTAGAGCAGCAGTTGGGAGGCCTCGGACGTCGTTTTCTTGACCTACTAGTAGCAGTCGGTCTTCCAGTTGGGTTAGGAGCCCACGGCTATGTTTAGACCATCACCATATCCGTGCCACGGCGGCACCGCTCAAGAATAGGATCCGGTAGACAGCTTTGCATCGAGGCAAAAGGGAGAGCCAAAAATCCAAAAACTTTCCTCGTCCCGCCTTTCCCCAAGATTCCCCCAAGACCGGCCAGAACGCACGGATGCGTCTCGGCACTCGCTTTGAAGCGATCGGAAACTCCCCTGTCGTCGATATCTATGTGTGGAATGGGAGGCGGAAGTGCAGGCGTACAGGCTAATG
>Ga0247771_1000653_pt1 | contig 10734 bp, 5 predicted proteins | sample UWRJL197509C6_FD_179948 | JGI IMG/M metagenome (GOLD analysis project Ga0247771, IMG submission 179948) | Plant litter microbial communities from Arlington Agricultural Research Station in Wisconsin, United States - UWRJ-L197-509C-6 | ecosystem: Environmental > Terrestrial > Plant litter >...
CAGACCATTCCCTTCAGCCGCAAGGACGATGGCGCAGATCTGGTGGAGACCTCCTACCTTTTTCAGGGACTGCTGTGCGCCCGCCAGTATTTTTCGGGTGACGACCGTACGGAGCGCGAGCTGCGCAACCGCATCGGCTGGCTCTGGAACGACATCGAATGGAACTGGTTCACCAAGGGCGGCGAAGACGTGATCTACTGGCACTGGAGCCCGAACAACGGCTGGGCGATGAACTTTCCCATCCACGGCTTCAACGAATGCCTGATCGTATATATACTGGCGGCATCGGCCGAGCGTTACCCCGTGCCCGCCACCGTGTATCACCGCGGCTGGGCCAAAAGCAATTTCTTCAGGAACGGCAAAAAATATTACGGCTATACATTACCGTTAGGTTTCGATTATGGCGGCCCGCTTTTCTTCAGCCAGTACTCCTTTCTCGGCCTCGACCCGCGCGGCCTCAAGGACCAGTACGCCGACTACTGGGAGCAGAACCGCAACCATACCCTCATCAACCGCGCCTACTGCCTCGCCAACCCGAAGAAATGGAAGGGCTATGGCGAAAATGCCTGGGGCCTCACGGCGAGCGACAGCTATGTAGGCTATGCGGCCCACTCGCCCACCGAAGACCTCGGCGTGATCTCGCCTACGGCGGCCCTCTCCGCCTTTCCCTATACGCCCGAATATTCGATGCAGGCGCTCCGCCATTTTTATGAAGACCTGGGTCCGAAGATCTGGGGACAGTATGGCTTTGTGGACGGCTACAGCGAATCGAAGAACTGGTACGCCACTTCCTACCTCGCCATTGATGAAGGACCCATCGTGGTGATGATCGAGAACTACCGCAGCGGCCTGCTCTGGAACCTTTTCATGAGCTGTCCCGAGATAAAGAACGGACTGAAGAAGCTCGGCTTTCAAAGCCCCTGGCTCACCAATAAAAAATGATACGGAACATGAACTGGCGAAAAAAGATTTACGGACTTACCCTGGCGCTCGGTCTTTGCGCGGGCGCGCTGGCGCAGCAAAAAGCGGCCACCTACTGCAACCCCATCAACATCGACTACGGTTATACGCCGATCCCTAACTTCAGCGAGCAGGGCCGCCACCGCGCCACCGCCGATCCGGTGATCGTACGTTATAAGGATGATTACTATTTATTCTCGACAAACCAGTGGGGTTATTGGTGGAGCCCCGACATGCTGCACTGGACCTTCAACGCGCGGCGCTTCCTGCGGCCCTGGAACGCAGGCTACGACGAGCTTTGCGCGCCCGCGGTCGGCGTGATGAGCGATACCATGATCGTCTTCGGCTCGACCTATACCCGCAATTTTACGGTGTGGATGAGCACCGATCCCAAAAGCAATGTATGGAAACCGCTCGTCGATTCTTTCGACATCGGCGGCTGGGATCCTGCCTTTTATACCGGCGATGCGGGCCAGCTGTTCATGTACAACGGCAGCAGCAACCGCTTCCCGCTTTACGGCGTGGAGCTGAACCGCAAGACCTTGCAACCTTACGGCACCCGCAAGGAAATGTACCTGCTCGAGCCCGACCGCTACGGCTGGCAGCGCTTCGGCGAATACCTCGACAATACTTTTCTCGATCCCTTTATCGAAGGTGCGTGGATGACGAAACACAATGATAAATACTATCTGCAGTACGGTGCGCCCGGCACGGAGTTCAGCGGTTATGCCGATGGCGTGGTCGTGGGTACTACGCCGCTCGGTCCCTTCACGCCGCAGTCGGACCCGCTCTCGTGGAAGGCCGGTGGCTTTGCCCGCGGAGCCGGCCATGGCGCTACCTTTCAAGACAAGTGGGACAACTACTGGCACGTATCGACCATCACCATTGCCGTTAAAAATAATTTCGAGCGCCGCATCGGCATCTGGCCCGCCGGCTTCGACAAGGACGACGTGATGTATACCAACACGGCCTTCGGAGATTATCCCCACTACCTGCCGAACGGCGCACGCACCGATAACTACAATCCTTCCGGCGACGGCGCCTTCACCGGCTGGATGCTGCTCAACTACAACAAGCCCGTGCAGGTATCGTCCACCCTCGGCGCTTACGCAGCCAACAATGCCGTCGATGAAAATATCAAGACCTACTGGAGCGCCGCCACTGCCAATGCGGGCGAGTGGATCCAGAGCGACCTGGGTGCCGCGTCCACTGTGCATGCCGTGCAGATCAACTATGCCGACCAGGATGCGCAAATCCTCGGCAAGTCGGAAGGCGTCTATCATCAATACAAGCTTTACGCTTCGCTCGACGGCAAGACCTGGAAGGTACTGGCCGACAAGAGCGCCAACCGCACCGACGTTCCCCACGATTATATAGAGCTGGCGCAACCGGTAACGGCCCGCTACATACGCCTCGAGAACGTGCGCATGCCTACGGGTAAATTCGCCATCAGTGGGCTGCGTGTGTTCGGCAGGGGTACAGGCGCGAAACCCGCTCCGGTAAAGGCTTTCATAGTATTGCGCACGGAGAAGGACAAGCGCAGCGCCTGGATCCGCTGGGGCCTCGCCGATGATGCCTACGCCTATAATATCTACATGGGCACAGCTCCCGACAAACTATACAGCAACATCATGCTTTACGGCGTGAATGAATATTATTACAAGGGCATGGACCGCGACAAGCCCTATTATTTCCAGATCGAGGCGATCAACGAAAACGGTGTATCCACGCGCACCGCCGTGATGAAGGTGGAATGATAAAAAAAGTTTTAACCTTTGAACTCTTAAAACGCTCACACGACCATGCTAAAAAAAATGCTCATTATCGGCGCCGTCCTGCTATCGCAGGGACTTCGGGCGCAGCAGACCAACACAAAAATGAATGCCTTTATCGACGGGCTGATGAAAAAGATGACCCTCGATGAAAAGCTCGGCCAGCTCAACCTTCCCGGCGCCGGCGACATCACGACCGGCCAGGCCTCCAGTTCCGACATTGCCGGAAAGATCAAGGAAGGCAAGGTGGGCGGACTTTTCAATATCAAAAGCGCCGAAAAGATCCGCGACGTACAGCGCGTAGCCGTCGAGAACAGCCGCCTCAAGATTCCGCTGATCTTCGGCATGGACGTGATCCACGGCTACCAGACCGAGTTTCCCATTCCCCTCGGCCTCTCCTGCACCTGGAACATGCAGGCAATCGAGCGCTCGGCCCGCATCGCCGCTATCGAAGCCAGCGCCGACGGCATCTGCTGGACCTTCTCGCCGATGGTGGACATCGCCCGCGACCCGCGCTGGGGCCGCATTGCAGAGGGCAGCGGTGAAGATCCCTACCTCGGCTCGCAGATCGCCCAAGCGATGGTGCGCGGCTACCAGGGCACCGACCTCTCGCTGAACAACACCATCATGGCCTGCGTAAAGCACTTCGCCCTCTATGGCGCCGCCGAAGCCGGCCGCGATTACAATACTACCGACATGAGCCGCGTACGCATGTACAACGAATACATGGCGCCCTACAAAGCCGCTCTGGATGCGGGTTGCGGCAGCATCATGACCTCTTTTAACGAAGTTGACGGCATACCCGCGAGCGCCAACCGCTGGCTGATGACCGACCTGCTGCGCAAGCAATGGGGCTTCAACGGCTTCGTGGTAACGGACTACACCGCCATCAACGAAATGACCGCCCACGGCCTCGGCGACCTGCGCACCGTCTCCGCTCTTGCGCTCCATGCGGGCGTGGATATGGACATGGTGGGCGAAGGCTTTCTCACCACCCTCAAGCAATCGCTGAAGGAAGGCAAGATCACGCAGGCCGAGATCGACGCCGCCTGCCGCCGCGTGCTCGAAGCCAAGTACAAGCTCGGCCTCTTCGACGACCCGTATAAATACTGTGACCCCTCCCGCGCGCAGACCGACATCTTCACGCCTGGCAACCTCCGCGCCGCCCGCGACATTGCGGCCGAGAGCTTCGTCCTGCTGAAGAACCAGGGCAATGTGCTTCCCCTGAAAAAAAGCGGCACCATCGCCCTTATCGGCCCCCTCGCCGACGCCAGGGAAAACATGCCCGGCACTTGGGCCGTAGCCACCGATTTCAGCAAGGCGGTATCGCTCCGCGCCGGCCTGCAGAATGTGCTGGGCACTAATGCCCGCGTGCTCTATGCAAAAGGTTCAAACCTCGATGCCGACCCCGCCATCGAAGACCGTGCAACGATGTTCGGCAAGACCCTGCACCGCGACGGCCGCACCGCCGAAGAGCTCCAGCGCGAAGCCCTCGACATAGCCGCACAGTCGGACGTGATCGTAGCGGCCTTGGGCGAAGCCGCCGAGATGACCGGCGAAAGCGCCAGCCGCACCCAGCTTGAAATTCCGCAAACGCAAAAGGACCTGCTGAAGGCGCTGCTGAAGACCGGCAAGCCCGTAGTGCTCGTGCTCTTTACCGGCCGTCCGCTGGTGCTGAAATCGGAGCAGGAGCAGGTGCCCGCCATCCTCAACGTGTGGTTCGGCGGTACCGAAGCCGGCGACGCCATCGCCGACGTGCTGACCGGCGACGTCAATCCTTCGGGCAAGCTAACGACGACCTTCCCGCAAGCCCTCGGTCAAGTGCCGATCTATTACAACCACAAGAACACCGGCCGTCCGCTGGGCGAAGGCAAGTGGTTTGAAAAATTCAGGTCCAACTACCTCGACGTATCGAACGAACCGCTCTATCCTTTCGGTTTCGGACTTAGCTATACCAGTTTTGCCTACAGCCCCGTAAAGCTCAGCGCGGGCTCGCTGCGCCCCGGACAGACCCTGACCGCCACCGTAACCGTGACCAACACGGGCACCCGCGACGGACAGGAAGTGGTGCAGCTCTATATCCGCGACCTCGTAGGCAGCATCACGCGGCCGGTGAAGGAGCTGAAGGGTTTTAAAAAGGTGATGATCAAGGCCGGCCAGGCCACGACGGTATCGTTCACCATCAGCGTGGAAGACCTCAAATTTTATAACAGCGATCTCAAGTTCGTAGCCGAGCCGGGCGATTTCAACCTCTTCATCGGCGGGAACAGCCGCGACGTGCAGCAGGCAAGCTTTACTCTTTCAAAATAACCAATAGGGCACCCGTATAAATACGGGTGCCCTCTCATAAACTAAAATCAAGATCATGACCAAGAACAGGATGGTGACGCTGGCCCTCGTGGCCCTCACCGCATTTTTCGTTTCCTGCAACAATTCCGGCACCGCCACCACCGGCAGCGATTCGGCAACCCACGCCTCCGACTCAAGCGCAACCACGGGCGCGGAGGATACGCGCGGCATTCATCAGGAAGAAGCGGACTACAGCGCCGGCGGCGTCGACATGAAGGGCCTGCTGGTTTATAACGACAGCGTCAAGGGCAAGCGTCCCGCCGTGCTGGTTGTTCACGAATGGTGGGGCAATAACGATTATTCCAAGGGCCGCGCCCGCCAGCTTGCGCAGCTGGGCTACGTAGCCCTGGCGGTAGATATGTATGGCGGCGGACAGGTGGCCGAAGATCCTCAAGGCGCCATGAAGCTCGCCGGTCCTTTTTACGGCGACCCGACCCTCGCCAAAACGAGGCTGGACGCGGCTTTGGCCAAGCTGAAAACTTATACGCAGGTTGATACGAGCCGCATCGCCGCCATCGGCTACTGCTACGGCGGCTTCATAGTGACCAATGCCGCCAAGCTTGGCGCCGACCTTAAGGGCGTCGTATCTTTTCATGGCGACCTGAGCGGCGTTGCACCCGATAAAAAGCTCACCAAGGCAAAATTCCTCATCTGCCACGGCGAAGCGGACACACTCGTATCGAAGGCCGTTGTTGCCAAATTTAAAAAGCAGATGGATTCGATAGGCGCCGATTATACGTTCAAATCTTACCCCGGCGCTTTGCATGCCTTTACCAATCCGGCATCCACGGCCGTAGGCAAGAAATACAATATGCCCATCGCTTATAACGAAGCAGCCGACAATGGCTCCTGGAATGAAATGAAGGCTTTCTTAAATAAGATATTTCAGTAACCCGCCTTCGCCAAGGCTACGGCGGGCACGGCCCGCTCTGCCGAAGCTTTATCAGATTACAATTTCACGATAATAATAAAGGGATGCAAATGCATCCCTTTATTATTGCTGTATTAATTTACGTTTGTCCATGAACGCTATATCATGCAATGGAATTGTGTTCGGTAAAATTTGACGCGAACGGCTGCATTCTTATTAAGGATCATACGTATTTCGCTTTTAATTACCGCAGTCCTTCGAGCGAAACGGTTTCCTTCGGAGTGATGACCTGCACGCCCTTCAGGCTGATCTCTTTTGCATTGTTGGCCGTATAGCTTTTGTTCGCGCTGATGGTCATGTTGCTGAAGTAGATCTTGCTCACGGGCATCTCGGGCAGCCCCGTGATGGAGATGGCCGTAGCGGCGCCGCGGCATACGACCCGGTCGATGTGGAAGTCGCGGAACACCGGCGTCTTGTCGCGCAGGCCGGCGGGCGCCTGCCCCTTGTCCGTACCCGCGGGCACGTCCTCGTAATAGGTATCGAAAGAGATCGCTTCGTTCACGATATTCGACATGAAGATGTTGCTGATCCAGATATCGTGCACCAGCCCGCCGCGGCCCGCATTGCTCTTGATGCGGATGCCCACGTCGGTGCCGATGAAATTGCAGTCGGTAACATAGATATTGCGCATGCCGCCGTCGGTATTGCTGCCGATGACGAAGCCGCCGTGCCCATGATACACTGTGCAGCCGGCAATGAGCACGTTCTCCAGCCTTGCCTCGTCGGGGTTCTTGGCGCCGCTCGATTTCATGCAGATGCCGTCATCGCCGGCGCTCACCGTGCATTTGTAGATAACGACGTTCTTGCAGGCGCTGATGTCGATGCCGTCGCCGTTCTGGGCCCACCATTCGTTAAAGATGCTGACGTTGCGCATCGTGAGGTTGGTGCAGGCCGAAGGATAGAAAACAAATTTGGGCGAGTTGCGGATGGTCACGCCATCGATGAGGATCTTTTCGCAATTGACGAGGAAAAGCATGTAGGGCCGCAGGAAATCGCGTGCCGGCAGGTAGTCTTCGGCAACGGGCTTGGGCTTGGCGGTCTTCAGGTTTTTGATATAGTCCTCGCCGTTCATCGCCTCGCGGCTGGGCCACCATACGGATCCGTCCGCGCTCACCACGCCGCTGGCCGTCAGTTCCTTCCATTGGCTCGCAGTGACCTTGGTCTTTTTCACGGGCCGCCAGCTCTCACCCGCACCGTCGAAGATGCCTTCGCCCGTAATGGCGATGTTCTTCAGGCTGTAGCCATAGATGGGCGAGGCGACGGTAAGATTGCTGCCCGTAGCCGATGAAGGTATGATGGGGTACTGGCTGCGGTCGGGGGTGAACTGCACGAGGGCGCCACGCTCGAGATGCAGGTCCACATTGCTTTTCAACTCTATCGGGCCCGTGAGCCAAAGGCCTGCGGGTACGGTTACGCGGCCACCGCCGGCAGCCGTGCAGGCGGCAATGGCTTTTGCGAATGCGGTTGTGTTAAGGTGCTGTCCGTCGCTGACGGCGCCATAGTCGGTAATGGAAAAATTGCGGGCGGCAAACTCGGGCAGGGGCACGGCTGGCATGGCGAAGGGCGCTGCGGCCGTGTAGGCGGCGATCGTTTTTTCCTGCGCGCGGAGGGGCAGGGCATATAGGGTGACGAGCAGGGCCAGGGCAAGCGCCGGGCGGAAACAAGGGTGATTCATGGCAGGGTTGATGATGATAACCAAAATTAAAAACCCTGCTGCGCTGTTCCCGAATTAGTTACGCAAACGTTGCCAGCCCCGCGGGCTACGGCAGGGCCGATCCAGAAGGCATAACACACATTAATACATACACAAAATAATAAATAATATTATTAATATACGTGCTCGTTTATACTTCGAGCCTTCGGTTCGTCACAAAAAATTAATATGAGCCCGCGCACGGCCGGAAAAAACGGCCCACCTTTGAGCCATGAAGGCTTCCCTCCTGCTCCTGTCGCTTGCCGCCGCCATCGGCCTGGCCGCCCAACCCGTCGTACAGCCCGGCCCCAAAGGCGAGCGCGTTCTCCTGCCCAACGGCTGGAGCCTCACGCCCGCGGGCCGCAGCCTCCCCCTCGGCGACCTGCCCCTCAACATGGCCGTATCACGCAGCCGCAAGTGGATCGCCGTTACCAACAACGGCCAGAGCACCCAGTCGCTGCAGCTCATCGACGCGGCCAGGGAAAAGCTCGCCGCCGAGATCATCATCCCTAAAAGCTGGTACGGCCTGCGCTTCAGCGACGACGAGCGCTGGCTCTACGCCTCCGGCGGCAACGACAACCGCATCCTCAAATACCGCGTATCGCCCACGAGCCTCGTGCTCGCCGACAGCTTCCTCCTGGGCAAACCCTGGCCCGTGCAAATTTCTCCCGCCGGCTTCGACATCGACTCCAAAAAAAATATCCTCTACGTCGTTACCCGCGAAAACAAACAGCTCTACCTCATCGACCTGACCACGAAAAAACTGATGGACTCCACGGGCCTCGGCGGCGAAGCCTATACCTGCCTCCTCGCGCCCGACCGCAAGCAGCTCTACATCAGCTGCTGGGGCTGCGACAGGCTCCTCATCTACGATACCAAAAAAAGAAAGCTCGACGGCGAGATCAAGGTAGGCGACAACCCGAACGAGATCTGCCTCGACAAAAAAGGCAAGCGCCTCTTCGTGGCCAATGCCAACGACAACAGCGTATCGGTGATCGACACCCGCAAGCGCCGCGTGACCGAAACCCTGAACGCCGCCCTCTACCCCGACGCGCCCAGTGGCTCCACCACCAACGGCATCGCCCTCAGCGACGACGGCAAGACCCTCTACATCGCCAATGCCGACAATAACTGCCTGGCGGTATTCGACGTGAGCGAGCCGCTGCAAAGCCGCTCCCGTGGCTTCATTCCCGTAGGCTGGTACCCTACCAACGTAAAGGTGATCGGCAAAAAGATCTTCGTTACTAACGGCAAGGGCTACTCGTCAATGGCCAACCCCTACGGTCCCAACCCGCTCGCAAAAAATCAAAAGGTGGCCTACCAGAACGGCGATCCCTCCAAACCGATGAAGGTGCAGTACATCGCCGGCTTGTTCAAGGGCACGCTCAGCATCATCGACAAACCGACCGATGCGCAGATGAGCACCTACTCCCGCCAGGTTTATGCAAATACGCCCTATTCGAAAAATACCGAGCTCACCGCAACCATCGACAGGGGCAACCCCGTGCCCGCACGCGTGGGCGATCCGAGTCCGATCAAGCATGTCTTCTACATCGTAAAGGAAAACCGAACTTATGACCAGGTGCTCGGCGATATGAAGGAAGGCAACGGCGACCCCTCGCTCGTGCTCTTCGGCGAGAAGGTGACGCCCAACCTCCATGCCATCGCCCGCGAGTTCGTATTGCTCGATAATTTTTATTGCGATGCCGAAGTAAGCGCGGACGGCCACAACTGGAGCCTCGGCGCCTACGCCACCGACTACCTCGAAAAGACCTGGCCCACCTCTTACGGCGGCCGCGGCGGCAACTACGACGCCGAGGGCAACCGCGCCATCGCCAACAACAAGGCCGGCTTTCTCTGGGACAACTGCAAGCGCAACGGTGTGAGCTATCGCACCTATGGCGAGTTTGCCGACAACTATAAGGCCAACATACCCGTACTGCAAGGCCATTTCTGTCCTTACTTCACGAGCTGGGACCAGAAGGTGCGCGACACCACGCGCGTAGGCCAGTGGAAACGCGATTTCGACTCGCTGCTGGCCATCGGCCAGGTGCCGCAGCTCAACACCCTCCGCCTCATCAACGACCACACCGAAGGACTGAAAAAGGGCCGTCCCTCGCCCTATGCCCACGTGGCCGACAACGACCTTTCCGTAGGCATGTTCATCGACTACCTGAGCCATTCGCCGATCTGGAATGAAAGCGTGGTCTTTGTAGTGGAGGACGATGCGCAGAACGGCGCCGACCACGTGGATGCGCACCGCACCACGGCCTATATCGCCGGCGGCCGGGTGAAGCGCGGCTTTGTGGATCATACCATGTACTCGACCACGTCGATGGTGCGGACGATAGAGCTGCTGCTGGGCCTCCCGCCGATGTCGCAGTACGATGCGGCCGCAACGCCCATGTGGCGCAGCTTTGCGGCGGCGGCCGATCCCAGGCCTTTTACCGCACGCAGGCCGCAGGTGGATATGACCGAGAAGAACGTCGCCCTCAACCAGTGGCAGCAGCGCTCCGAAAAGTTCGACCTCACCCGCGAGGATGCCGTGCCTGATCTCGAATTCAACATCGTACTATGGCATGCGCTCAAGGGCAACCTTCCCTTCCCCTCGCCGCGGCGCGCGGCCTTCCTCAACTACACCATGGACAAGGATGACGACGATTAAACGGCTATACGTATTTATACGGTAAGGAGGCTGCAGCCCCGTATATCGCTGTGGTCCATGCGGCCCAGCACCTCGAAGCAGCCGTCATCGAGCCAGCGGCCGATGTCTTCGGTGGCAATGAAGGCGCAGGAGTAAATATTGGCGAGGTCGATGATGTTCATGCCGCCCGACACGCCCGCGCGGCGGGGCAGCAGGTCGAAGGGATCGGTTTCGTCGCGGAGCTGAATCTGCATCCACGGCGGCGTTTGAAAGCGCCCGTCGATGGCATAAGCCTGCGACAGCAGCTCGGTCATTCCGTATTCGGCATGGATCTCGTCTACTCCGAAACCCGCGCGCAGGGCGGCGTGCAGCTCGGCACGGGTAA
>Ga0247771_1000655_pt1 | contig 10703 bp, 7 predicted proteins | sample UWRJL197509C6_FD_179948 | JGI IMG/M metagenome (GOLD analysis project Ga0247771, IMG submission 179948) | Plant litter microbial communities from Arlington Agricultural Research Station in Wisconsin, United States - UWRJ-L197-509C-6 | ecosystem: Environmental > Terrestrial > Plant litter >...
TGGGGCAGGCATCGCATACGACAGACCAGGAGAGCCTGGCAGTTGCTTTGGATGTTCCCCTCCCTTCGGAGAGCGACAACTCTGCCCTGACGCGGTGGGCATCGAAGACGGTCGACGAACTGGTGGACGAAGGGTGCATGACAGGCTTGGTCATGCTTCTCACGTCAGAGCACACCAGCATACGGAAGGAAGCCCTCACCAATCTCCTCAAGATGGCGGCCAAGATCCGGGAATCCAGCTACGACGAAAAGGACCAGGTCTGGCTCCTTCTCTCGGAGCTGGCCGAGTCTTCGAAAGGACACGTCGGGGACGGGCCGCTCCCATCGCACACGGCAGCATTCGCGTGCCACGCGCTCGAAGTGCTCCAGAAGCCGTTACACCCGCTCTACGCCAAGGTGAACACATTCCTCGCCGCGGGCCCTGTCTGGAACCTGGACAAGGTGGCGCTCGTTTACGCCGTCTTGCAGGAGTCGCCCGGCCAGGACGACTCGTACTACGCCAGCGTCAGCTGGCTCAGTGGTTATCTCCTCGACAGCCTCCGGACCGCGGCCGACTTGACCGTCTTCCACAACAAGCGCCTGTTCGAGAAGATCCTGTCGCTGGCGGGGAACCCCTACTTGCGGGCGCCGCTGCGGGCGCAGCTGCTGAGGATCGTCTACCGCGCCAGCCGCATCGAAGGCGGAAGCACGACGCTGATGACTAGGTTCGGCGCCCTGGGCTGGCTCGAGGGACAGGCGGCCCGGTACGAGTCCCGGGAGGAGGCTGAGATGTACAAGGGCATGCTAGTGAGGCTCTGGGAGACGTGCGATCAGGACCGCATTACGGCCTGGAGCAAGCAGGGTGCTGGGGAGCTCGTCCGATTGTCCAGCGCCGGGCATTGAGACAGAACAGACGGCGGCATAGAAAGCAATCGTGGGAGGCAAGGGGTGCCGAGCAGGCCGTCCTGACCGCGAAATGAACCCCCAGAACAAGTCTACTTGGCCCTCGAACTTGAGAGTGGACGAGGTCGGCACGTGCCATAGGGGTACTTTAGAGCCGCGTCAGCCCCATAGTATTCGATAACGTGCTCGAAATCGGCGGGCAGAAGACATGGGCTGCCCGACGATACGGGTCACGGTATTGTCGCCATTCTGAAACCCTGGTCTTTAGGTACCTAGCAAAGAGAAAGGTGTCTCTTCAATGGTCGGCCGGACGGCGGGTAGATTTTGCGAACGTGGAGGACAAAAGGCCAATAGAAAAGGGGTGTGACGTGGGAGCCCGTTCGCCGCTGTCCGGTGTGGAGCCCGTCGGAGCCCCTGCCACTGGCTGCCAGTGCTAATCCGGTAGTGGCAGTTTTGGGTGGAGTCGCCAGCTCCCTTCCCCTGCCGGCCCCTAAAACATGCTGAAGACAGAGCAGCGCCAAACAGACAGGGCCTGCCCCGTGCACCACCACCCATGCTCGAGCCTTCCATTTCGGCTTGCGACTCGAGCTCTGGGACGGGAATGCCAAAATTCCAGCTGCATCACCAACCGACCTCCCTCGCTCGCCTCGAACCCACCCATCTTCCGGCCCCGACCAGCCCATTGTCGGGTCCACATCTCCCGTGACAAGCCACCGGCGATCTCGCCGTCTTCCGTCCCCCTCTCTCGAGCTCCCGCCGATTCTTGCCGCCTCGGACAAGCTGCGAGCAGCTGGGCTCGTGTGACCCTTCGGCGTGCCTGCTCAGGCAGAACGCCTCCAGTCGAGCCCTACCAAAGCCCCTCGTCGCCGCCGTCGGTTCTTCGCCCTAGACTCTTCTCCTCCATTACAATCCTTCGACCTTCAAAGCCTATTCGAGCCCAACTCGTGCTTCCCTGCTCGACGGCACCCGTGACGCCTCGCACTGTCGGATGCTCGACGGCGACAATGGCCACACGATACACCGCAGACGACCTCCTCCGGCTGCGCAAGTCGTCGCTATGCGTCAAGCCGCCCGGGCTGCCTCCCTCCGAGGAGTGGATGGGGTGAGGCGACGCCGCCCGCTCGGACTAACCGCCGCGATGCTGACCGTTGCCAGGCCGCCGCCGGACACGTTCCGCAACCAGACCAAGACCACCAACGACAGACCCAAGCTCCACGACAGTTCCCTCCTCGACCAGACCAATCGACGGCCCGGCGCCGAACGCCACATGTCCCGGAATAGCGCAAGTACGGATGCCGTGCCGGACGCCCTTCCCGGGTCCCCGTGCTAACCTCGTGTCAAGATCCCGAAGATATTATCCTCGGGCCCCCTCGAATGAGCTTCGCATCCGCAACGGTGCGTGGGGGCAGCAGCAAGCCGGCGGACGGAGAGAAGAGCCTCCGCGACGTTGATTCCCGCGACCGGTTTGTCTTCCGCAACAAGGCGGCCGACATACCCGACAACAACGCCGATCGCTTTCGCGACGGGCGGACCAACAACTACCGGCGCCGTGGAGAGTCGGACCAGGATAGCGAAGGCTGGAGCACCGTGAAGCCGAGGAAGAGCTTCGGCCCCGAGGGAGCGGAGCGCTTCCACGGCCGCATGGGCGGCGGGGACCGCTACACGCGGGACGACCGCCGAAATCGAGACCGAGACGACGCGGATGCCGCGAGAGACCGCCCGCGTCGTGCCTTCGACAACCAGTCCCGGGACAAGGAGGGCGAGGAGGGCGAAGCGCCTCGGCGAAACGGTCTTACTAGAGGTAAAACCGAACCGTGGTTGAGGGACGGCAGCGCCGTCGACGACCGGCCGTCGCAACGCGAACGCATCGACCGTGCCAAGAGCTGGCGTGATCGCGACCCCGACGCGGCGGACAACCACCGAGACCGCAATACCGAGCGCACCTACGAGCGCCGGTGGGATCGGGACAGGGACCAACGCGTCGAGCGCGACCCGGAGTGGCTGGACGAGCCCGCCGGAGAAAAGGCCGGCGGCCACACCGAGGAGGATTTCAAGAAATTCATGGAGAGCATGAAGCGAGGCGGGGCCCAAAAGCAGGACGAGAAGGGACCGGGCGCCGCAGAGCCGTCGGGCGGCGCCGACTTCTTTGACGAAGTCGACGCTGCGAAGGTCGCTTCCGCCCCCGCCGTGGAGCAGGGCCCGGATCGCTTCTTCGAGCAGTATGCGAAGAGCGCAGGCCTGGACGACGGAACGGCCGCACGCGAAGCCAAGGAGAACGCGAAGGCGAAGGCCGGCAGGTCGTCCAAGTTTAAATCCTTCTTCACCTCCCAAGAGGACACGCGACGGCAGACGGAGCCTCCCACGCCGGCGGCGGGTCTGCCACCCCCGCCGCCCGTCGAGAGCCTGGGTCCGTTGGCCCCCTCGCAGCCGTCGCCGTCGGAGAAGCTGGCTTTCCAGAACCTCCTTGACAAGTTGCAGCGGCAAGCCCTGTCGGGTGGAGGGACACCGACAAACACGGCGGCTTTCCAGGAGCCGCCGCCTCTGCGCCACCAGGAGTCGCAGCCGGACACCCGTCAAAAGGGCCCCGTCGTTTCGCCAGGGCCCTTTCAACAGTACGGGAGGGAGCCGCGGGAGGATCCCCGCTTCCCCAGCAACCACCAGAGCAACCACCAGATGGGGCTTCAGAGCCTGCTGGCAGCGCGGCAGGCCGAGCACAGCGCTCCGCCCATGGCGCGTCCCGATCTCATGCTGCAAGAGCTGGCACAACGTCAGCACGCCCAAGCCCAGGCCCAAGCCCAGGCCCAAGCCCAGGTCCAAGCCCAGGTCCAAGGAGGCCCTCGGATCGAGCAGAATCCCCAGGACCGCCAGGCCCAGTTCCTGATGACGCTGATGCAGGGCCACCGCAACGCTCCCCAGCCGCCGCGAAGCGAGGAGCTTCTCCTCCGGATGCCCCAGCCGCAGAAGCAGGCCCACGTGCCACCGGTGCCCGAGCGCGACATAGAGGCCGAGTACCAGCGGGAACGCGAGAGGGAGCGCGAAAGAAACCGCAACGCGGCCCAGCGCCAGCAGCAAATGCGCGCGCAGGTGCCGCCGGGCATGTTCGAAGAGCAGTTCCACCGTCCCGAGCCCGACAACCGGCCGCCGCAGCCCACACAGATCCTGCAACGGCCGCCGCCGCCGCCCGGACTCGACCACCAGATGCACCCGCCGCCTTTCATGCAGGGCGGCGGCCAGCTTCCGCCTCAGGGGCGGCCCATGATCCCACCGCCGGGGCTCCCCGGGAACCCGAACCGGGCGATGCCGCCCATGTTCCCGCCCAACTTCCCACCGGGCGCGTTCCACCCGCCGCCCGACGGCATGGGCGGGCCGCCTCCGCGGAACATGGGCCCGCCGCCCGGCTTCTTTGGCGGTCCGCCGCCCGGTCCGCCGGGCTTTATGCCACCGCCGGGCATGGGCTTCCAGGGTCCCCCACCCGAGGGAATCGGTTTCCCCTTTGACGCCCGAGGGATGCCGCCTCCGGGCGGAGGCTTCCGGAGACAGTAAGGAGCGGGGGCCGAACAGGCGGCGCACCTCGCTGCTCCTCCCACCAACAATCTCCCCTGCACCCCGGTGGCAACGGCGACTTTGCTTGGAAGAGACAAACGCATACTTGATAGAGTCTGCACTTGGCCGAATCATCAACGCCACGCTTAGGTGGGCGGACGCGTCGAGGCCGCCATCATATTTTGCTTCAGCCGCTGCCTTGGGCAACGCGAAGCAAGCCCAACCGGCTCCCTTGGACTTGACGGCCGGGCTTTTGCCCACCACGCCCGGGCCCAGCCATACATAATTTTTCGGCGCGGGGTGAGAGGCGGTTGGCGCTGGAAGGGCGTTTCCGGGCGACGGGCCGCCCCCTGGAGCTTTACTGATTACGGTGTCTCGGGCGGTGGACATGATCCGGAGCAAGGGAAGTTGGTCGGATCGGGCAAGGGTTCGCGATGGCATGAGCAACCAAAAGACGACGGATCACCGGCATGGGAGTGCGTTCGTCGGTTCATTTTGTCACCAGCGTTGTGAGATAGCCTCCCTGCCTCCATACTACCGAGGTAGCCCCGGCCGACGCTCCACGACGACCGCCGTGACCGTCACAACTCCCAATAGAACTGAAAGACCAGACCCCCGGGCGTCGCGTGTGACTGCGGCGGATATCCAGCCCACCAACAGTCGGATGGCGCCGTCAACGTGACCACCAGACTTTCTACGCGCCCGAGTTTCGCAGCCGCAAGTTCGGGCTACCCGTTTGATTACTCCCGTCTCCGTTTAGCTGCACTCGTTTCGAGGCGATGCGAGAACCCAAGCCCCCTCACAGTAACAGCCAGGCCAGTGACCCTCCCCCGGAGCCATCGCGCCCCGATCCAGACCACCCCGTCCAACGCCTGCCCCCGAAAACGCGGCCTGGCCGATAAGCCGAGCCCCCTGCCCACGGCAACAAGACGTGCCGGTCACGGCGCGGCCCCTCCGGCGACGAAGGAGGCGTCGTGCCCCTTCCCGTTCTCGTACCGAGCCCGCCGAGCCGGCTCCCGGGCAGGGGCGCCCTACTTCTTCAGCCCGAAAATGCCGCGCTTCTTCTTGTCCCGGTCGCCCTTGTGCAGCTTCCCGTCGCCCTGGCCGCTGCTCGACGGCGGCGACTCGTAGTAGTTGTCACGCCCGTTCAGCGGCTGCGGCGCCGGCGCCGGCGCGCGCCCGCTGCTCAGCGTCATCTGCCCCAACTGCTTGGTCGGCGGCCGCGGTCCGCTAGGGATCCCGCCGACGCCGCCCGTCGGCGGGGGGCGCACCTGCGACGGCCGGCCGCCGCCGGGCCGGACGCCGCCGCCCATGGGGCCTGACGGGAGGCCACCTCCGCTGTTGCGGGCCGGCATTTGTTGTTGGGGCTGCTGCTGTTGTTGTGGCGGCGGCGGCCGTGCAGGCTCGTTGCGCTCGAACAGGTGCGCCGGCGCCTTAGGCCGCGGTCGCTCCATGGGAATGTCGAGGCGGCGGCGGTCGGTCGATAGGTCGCTCAGCTGGCGGATGAACAAGTGGGGCGTCAGCATGTGGCTGGTGGCCAGGACGATGTCGCGCGAATGGCGGGCCGAGGCCTCGTAGCACGCCCGGGCCTCCGAGTACGTGGCGCCGCCGGCCATGTAGACGACGATCCGCTGCCGGTTCTCTACGACGCGGCGGCCGGCGCCGGCCCAGCTGGGCTTGGCGGCGCGGAGCGACCCCTGAGCGGCGGCGAGCGCGTCCTCGTTGGGGTCCAGAGGCGGTTTGACGTAGGGGAAGGCGGTCTGGTCCAGAGTGCCCCTGCAGAGGTGGTCGAGCAGGTGCTTGAGGCCGGGCTCGAAGCGCGAAAGGGCGTACTCCTCGCTCTGGGCCCGGTTCTTCGCGTCGATGGGGAAGAGCGGAGGAGGAACTGTACGGGTTTCCTTCAGGCCGTGCGTAACGCGGGCGCCCAGGAGCTCGAGGTTGGATATTATCTCTCCGTCCGTCAGCGCGAGGCTGGAGTGCGTCAGGAGGCGCTTGACGTCCTCGAGGATGACGCCGTCGCGGAAGAGGATGTAGAGCATGACCAGCCGCAGCCGGTCCCGGGGCACGATGGCCTCGTCGTCGAGAAGCCGCACAACCTGCTCCAGGACGTTCTTGGGCTTGCGGTAGTCCTCGTCCAGGCCCGTGGCCAGCGTCTGCTCCGTTGATGCCACGTCGGCGAGCTTGCGGTGCTGGAAGGCGTTCATGCACTCCTGCGCCATGGTCAGGTGTAACGAATAGGCCTCCTTCATCTCCTGGAACTGCGGTAGGCCCGCCAACATGTCCTTGATGGCGTTCAGGCTCGTGGTGTCTTGGTCGTTGGTGAAGTGCGGGTTCTTGTCGAGGAATTTCTGGAAGTCCCCCATGAGCTTGTCGATGGTGTCCTTCATATGCCGGTGTCGATTGTCGACCCACACCTTGTCCTTCTCCTGCAGCTCCATATCCTTGTCTTCGGCCTCGGCGGTGCCCTCGTTGATGGTCATGTGATACGTGGTTTTGTCGCCGTCCTTGATGTCCAGCAGGTCGTGGGCCATGGCCTGATAGGTAAACTCGTGCACCAACGGGGCCATCAGGTCCATGGACCTGTCCGTTATGACAAGAACTCCCTGCGGCCGTGCCGTCTGCGGCGGGAAGTTGGGGTTCCATTGCGCATATTGGTCGAGCTCCTCCTGCACGAACCTGGCAAGATGCTGGCTAAGCACGCTCGCCTCGTGAAGGGGACTCTTTGGCCGATAGAAGCGAACTTTAGGGTACTCTCCCAGCGACACGCAAACCCCAGCAATCTGCCACACGTCAGTCTTGTTTGAATGGCCTCTCGCGGGGTGGCTGTCGTCTACCTACCCTCTGTGCTAGCGCCTGCATATGATCTCGTACCAGGCTGTTGCAGTCGGGATGGTACAATATGGGGAAACTCCAGGGGTCCCTGAAGGTTACCAAGTGCGACTCCCGGGGGAAGAAGTCTATATTGAGCGTCTCCAAGTCGGCGATCATCGATTTGGACGAGGGGGATGAATCCAGACGCCGGCGCAGCCCCGAGTCTGGCAACGATGTCCAGACCAGAAACGCCCTCCGGTATCTCCCGCGGTCGAAATCCGCCAGCAGACAGTCGACAATATGTGGTTGCGGCGATAGGATGTATATGGCGTCCATGGTCTCGTTCATCTCTCTCCTCTCCTCGATCCGTTCGATGTCTGGGGCGGGTTCTTAGGCGTCATGTTTCTCGTCTGTCGGGTTATGGCACACATACTGGCAATGTTCTGGTTGAGGATATCATCTTCCTTGACCACATTGTCGAGAATCTTTTGTGAGTTCTCGTCAAGAACAAGAACCTTCCACTACGCGCAGAAAGCCTTGGGTCAGCGAGGTTTCGTGAGCGGAGCGGGTCGAGCGCGGGGCGATGGGCGTCTCACGTCGCCCTTGGTTATCCTCCTTATGGTCCCTATGACAACTGCGCGCCGGTTACTATTAGCATTGCCATTGCGCAGTGGGCGCACCGGAGTCGCTCGAACGCACTGTCATGTTGCTCTTGAATCACCGACACGCCCATCGTGGCCGCGGTGTACCGGGCCTCGGGTGGCGACAGCCAGCGCGGGGATCGCTTCTTTGGCAGCGGAACGGGGGCGATGCGGCAACCGGGAGAGACACTGGTTTCCTCGGGGATTTGAGGTGCTAAGCAGGTCGGAGGGCGGCGAGGTGAATCGAAGGCCAGGAGAGCAGGTCGTCGAGACAAGGCAGGCGAGGGATGCGATGTGGTGTGGAATGGACAGTAATGGCATTGCTTGGTTGGCGGGGCGGTTTCAACTATCGCGGCGCATCTCCACGCTAACGTAACCCCTCTCCACCTTTTGTCGCTGCCGCTCCGGCGAGTGCCGGGCGAATGGCGGGAAGCTGCATTTAAGCTTACCCGCTGGAGCTCCTGCCTTGAAAGCGGAACCCATTGGCCTCAACTTGGCAAACCGAGACATCATCCAACCGCAGAGCTTCGGATCTGCCTTGTGTGTTTCTTCGTTTCCATGTCTCACTCATCTTTCAGGGGTGAAAGCGATGGTCTCTGCTCCCGTCCGCGCTCTTCCATCCCTTAGCCCTTCCGCGCTCAGGGGAGCCCGAGCGGGTTCACGCCAAAGAAGGACAGGCGCTGTTGCTGCTGCTCGAAGCGATCCACCACGTTCAGGTTCTCCACAATCTTGACCTCGGCCTCGAAGCTGGAGCCTGGCGTCGCCCACCGCCTCAGTGCCTTGACCACCATGGCCTGCAGCTGCTTAACGTCGGGCATGAAAGGCCGCAGCGGCGGGCACGAGTCGGCCAGGAGCAGGACCACCAGGCACGCCACGCAGCCCTGCGAGAAGCCCCAGAGGTGCAGCGACCGCCCCTCGAGGATTTCGAGGACGTTGCAGAGATAGGCCGTGCAAGACGCGATGCAAGCCTCGCACTTCTCCAGGACCACGCGCGGGATCGGCGGCGCCTGCGGTGGCGCCGACCGCCCGGGCGAGGAGCGCGACGACTGCCGTCTATGCTCGAGGGCGACGGCAAGCACGAACGGCCTGTGGATGATATGTCGTGCCGTATAGTATCTGATGCGAAGGATCTTTCCCCGAGAGCTCGCGACAGACTCGGTGCCGATGGGCGGCCGCAGCGTTCCCGGAATGGAGCCGTACCACTCCTCCAGCTGGCGGTTGAGCTCGGAGCTCAGTACCAGCTGCTTGTTGAGGGCGCCGGCGTCGTACGGACCAGCATCCTTGTCGGAAATGGTCGATACGCCGCCGCTGTCCGGCCCGTAGAGAGCGCTGTGGATGCGGTTGAGGAGCCGGCGCACTGCCGTTTCTGCCACAAAGCATATCATGTCGTCATGCTCGTCCGGGTCGAGGCTTCGGGGCAGGGGCATCTTGTCCGCAAGTGGCTCCACACCGCTGCGAGGAACCTCGAGTTCCGCGAGCGTGTCACTGCGAAGCGTGAGTGAGAAGTTGAGACACGGTCGGGGTGCTTCCCTACCATTCCATCATAAAACACCCCCAAAACACACGTAAGATGGTATCGTCGTGGATGTCGATTCCTCTCCGTCTTCGACTACGCCCCTCGTGTTAGCAGACGCTGTCTCCCACAACCCCGAACACCTGTGCCGCAGGACAATGCTGCGTCGGGAGGAGGCCAGGCCAAGCTTCCTCTAAAAGAGAGAACCTTAAAGTGGACTCGAACTATCCTCAACGTCGCCACTGGTGAGTTCGCCCGGGTTGGTGAGATCGGATGCAGGTCTAGAAGGCAACCATTTGAAACCACCGGTTGGCGCGCTCCGATCTGCGTGAGCGAACGCCTCGGTGCCGTGGAGTGACAGGGGAGCCTATGGCAACGACGCCGTGGGTATTGGGACGTGTTGGGGGCTTACTCTTCAAGGAGAACGAAAAAGTGGCGTGCTGCGAGGGACACCATCTTCGCGTTGTGTAAAGGGCGTCCGGTGTATGAAAAGTACGAGGCGACAAGAAGAAGGGCTTGGCAAATGTCCAATGAGGACTTGAAGGCCCAGATGCTATGGTAGAGGGTGAGCCGCAGGGCCGGCTGGAAAAAGGTTAGGGCAAGACTGTCCCGCTCAGCCTGTTCTTCGGGGGATAGGGTGCCGGCATCCCTGGACACCAGGGCTCCGAGAGCCCAGACACTGTAGCAAATGGCCGACTCCAGAAACTCAGAAGGCCCGTTTTCGTATATGGTGGCCTCCCATGCCCGGTACGACTGCTTGCTGAAGAGCGGGAGGTGGGGGTGGACAACGGCGAAGTAGTTCTCGGCGAGGGAGCTGATGGTACTGGGGTTCAGGGGCGGCCAGCTCGGTTGGCTGACATGTAAGAGGTCCAGCTGAGGGGGCAAGGGCTGGCGGCTCTCGATTTCGAAAAAGAAGTCTTGGTCGTAGTCTCCCACGAGGTGGCGCGCCTGGGCCATGGCGAGGAGGGAGCTCAAGGACGTGGTGTGGCCACTCGGGATGAGGAACTGGGCGCTGTCGTTGGGTGGCAAGCCCTCGGTGTCCAAGAACGACCGGAAGGACTCCGCCGCCGGGGGAGTATAGCCAGGCGCCGACGGCAGGGCTTGGTGTGGAAAGGCGACGCTGGACTGGCCGGCCCCTTGGGTGAGGCTGTTCAGCTGCTGGCCTTGCTGCTCCAAGATAGCCTCGATCCTGGCCAGGCGGACCGAAACAGCGTCAGGAGAGCCCAGGGGACTGTCGAAGCTGTTATAAACTGTCAGCTCTGCGCAATGGGTCGAAACGGTGGGCCGGGCCGTCCGCGCACCGTTCCGTGGGCA
>Ga0247771_1000656_pt1 | contig 10680 bp, 8 predicted proteins | sample UWRJL197509C6_FD_179948 | JGI IMG/M metagenome (GOLD analysis project Ga0247771, IMG submission 179948) | Plant litter microbial communities from Arlington Agricultural Research Station in Wisconsin, United States - UWRJ-L197-509C-6 | ecosystem: Environmental > Terrestrial > Plant litter >...
CCAGCACCTCCTCGGCGCCACCCTACAAAGGCAGGATATTAGCCCGGCCCCCGGCACCGGAAAGGACGCAAGGGCAGCAAGAAAGGGGCGGAACCGGTGAGAGGGGAGGACATACCAAGATGGCGTCGAATTTGTAGGTGCGGTTAAAGTTCTCGATGACGCGGCCCATGCCCGTCTGAGTCAAGCCACGGCCGCCCCAGATCTGGACCGCTTCGTCGGCAACTTCGTGTGCGGCCCGCGTGCAGCTCATCTTCAGCAGGCCGACGGGCCCGCCCAGGTGCTTAGACTGCTGCGCGTACGGCATGTTGCACATCTGGTAGGTAATGGTCTCGAGCCACGACTGGTGCGACTCGACGAGGGCGATCATCTTGGCCAGTCTGCGGGAGGAGGCGGGGTTAGAGTGAGCACGTCCTCAGGGCGGTCCTCGTTGGGCTCGTCAGGAAAAGGAGGACATGGGGGAGCGTCTTACTTTTGGCGGATTACTGGCTGGTCGATGAGCCGCTTGCCGAAGACGAGGCGCTGATGTGCCCATTTCAGGGACTCTTCCACCACCAGGCGCGAGAAGCTGACGGATGCGCAGCTCATGGTCCCTGCCATGCGTGGTCAGCGCGCACGGCACACGTCCTTCATGGGCGACACGCCCACAGCGCCCACAGGACAGAGGTGAAGCTCAGGGGAGGAAAACTGACATCTCTCGTGGTTGAAGTTGCTAAGAATAACTTGCAGCCCCTTGTTCTCTTGGCCGAGCAGGTGCCCCACGGGCACCTTGACGTCGTCAAAGGTAATAAAAGTCGTCCCGGCCGCGGGGGAGTAGCTCGTCTTGATGGGCTTGGTCTCGACCCCCTCGCCGCGCTCGATGAGCAGCACGCTCAGGCCCTTGTCCGTCATGACGCCCGTGACGAAGTAGTCGCAGAAAACGCCGTTTGTGATCCATTTCTTGGTGCCGTTGACGACGTAATGCTCGCCGTCAGGCGTCTTCACGGCCGTGGTCCGTAGGCCGGCCACGTCGGAGCCGGCAAAGGCTTCGGTGACGGCCAGGCAGATCTTTTTCTTACCCGACAGGCACTCGCCGATAATGCGCTGCTTCAGCTCCTCGTCCCGGCAGTAGTTGATGATAACCGTTAGGCTGATGACCATGCCCGCTAGGTTGCCGTCCTGAAACCCCCGGGCGCCGGGCCGTGCCATCTCCTGCGACGCGATCAGATCGTGGAAGTAGTCAAACTCGCGGCCATCGACGGCACCGCCCATGAGAGTCACCCCATGGAGGTGCTGTCCCGGGCCCATGCGCATGTGCAACACCCCGGCCTTTGCCATGCGCTCCACGAACTCCTGGCTGACGTGCTCGCCCGTCCGCTCCTTCTCCAGCGCCTCGGGCGTCAGGTACTTGTCGACGAAGACGCGCATCTCCCTCCGCAGCCGGCGGTGGCTGTCCTTGTAGTACGGGCTCTTGAACGGCGGGCTCAGCCACAGGGGCTCGGCGTAGGGCACTAGGGACAGGTCGCCCGGCTTGGGCGTGATGATGCTCTGCTTCTCGCCCTTGATGGAGCCCACGGCCAGGTCATTGTACTTTTGCAGCACCTCGTGCCGGTGGAGGTTGTAAAAGGCCGACGTGGCATCGGTGCCGGCCACCTGCCGCAGAACAGACTCGCCGCCCGGGTGGGCGTCGAGGAAGTCGGAGACGTCGTAGACGACCGAGTCGATAACGAACCAGACGGCATCCTCGCTTTTGCCCTCCTTGGCCACTTCGTCCCGCGTAAATGTCTTGGAGGGGACTTCCATCGTGTTGAACTGCAATGGCGTTCAGGAGCGGATATCCAAGGTCCTAAACAAGGGGTCAGCACCTCGGTAGCAGGAGGTGGTCAAAGCATGGTTCCAGAGGGGAGAGGCTTTGGGAACTCACAAGATCACAGATGGCCGTGGCCTTGTCTAGGGGTTAAAGAGTCAAAAGGGGCAGGAGGAATTCGACCTAGATGGCCTCCAACTTTGTGGCCTCTTCCGGCGTCGTGCCCACCGGAGACCGAGGATTGCCGGCGGAGACTGCTGACAGAGATGCCTCGGCACATTCCTCATTCGGCAGAGTCGTCGTCGGAGGTGATTGGCTGAAGCTGTTGTCAGCTTGAGACCCCGCGACGGAGGACGGTGACGTCAAAATATGCGCTTACCGTTTTTTCTGTCAAGCAGCCATTCCGCCGGCAAAACGTGCGCATTCACAGAAGTTATATCTCATCCACGAACCTGAGTAATAGATCATTCTGACCACTGCTTGCCCAATACCTGCGGTAATTCTATAGATATCTGGGTACCCGCCCGGGCGGGGAGATGTTCAGGTAAGCCCGAACGCCTAGGCACCCAGTACCGACCTAAGTACCTAGTTAGCAAGCTGGCAACGCTGGCCAAAGATGACTGAGAGGCGGTGAGCCCCTGTTTTTCCTCCGTCCATCGAGTCGTGTACCTAAGGCATGTGAGATCCATACCTTTAGTAGGTACCCGACATGTTGAATGGTTCTTCTTGGTTTTCAAGCTGTTTGGTTTTAGCGGGTGCTACCGACCTACCTTAGTACCTAGTTACGTTTCTCTAAGTAACAGCTCCTTCTCCACGTGGTCACGAGAACGGGACAGTTGCCCCTCTGGCGGCACGGGGTCAAGAATGAGGTTCAGCTGTTTTGGTAACCCGGCCGGCATAGCCTTATCGGAGAGGCGGTCGGCTGCGGGCAGTATCTCGCAACCCCTTTTCCGTCGACTCCACGTCGCTCCTGATTTCTCCGACCCTCCGACCCGGAGCCACCTGTCCTGCGCATGACTCGACGCAGGCGTCACCACTTTCTCACCCGCTTGAAGCCGACGAGTGTCGAGGCGTGCCAACTCATCAGATTCCCATTGGTCGCGGCTCGCGTGAGAAGACGGCGCGGTTGTCGAGTGCCTGTTGCGATCTCATGCTGTTGGGTAGAACCCCGGAGTTGCGGGTGACACATGGGCTAAAATGCCCCCCCCCCCGCTGGCACCCATGGAGATAATGCCTTGGAGATAGGCCATTCGCGGCCTCGTCAGCCAGCTCAAGAGCAAAAACGGTAGACGGACCCGAGGTCGTGTCGGCTTGTTGCCACTCGCCTTCTTGTCCGCCGTTTCACGCTGTACCGGGTGTCGTATATATCTACCCATCTGTCTCATCACCTCCCTCGCCCCTTGGCCGCATTTGCACCATTCACCCACCGACGTTTTACCCCCCCAGAAACTCTACCTCATTTAAACGACGCGGGTCGCTACCAGTGCTCATTCTACCGATATGGATGCTCACTCCGTCTCCCACTCCAGTCGTTCTCGGCGGAAGTCGTCGCGCATCTATCAGGATCTACGGACCATCCTGCAATACAGCAGTTCCAAGTCACAGCCCAAGGATACCGTCACGATGGTCGACGGTGCCGAGGAATTGGGCCTCGTGAACAGCATTCCGCGTGCGGGCAAGGCCGTGCACGTTGGCGTTATCGGCGCCGGTCTGGCAGGGCTCAGGTGCGCCGACATCCTTGTGCATCACGGCTTCAAGGTCACTTTGCTGGAGGGCAGACAGCGAGTCGGTGGCAGGCTGTATCAGTCACGGTTGCCGAATGGGCACTTAGTAGATGTCGGGCCCAACTGGATCCACGGCACGGACAACAACCCCATTCTCGACCTCGCCAAGCTGACGAACACCATGGTTGACCCCTGGACCACCCGCTCATACCTCTATGACCAACATGGGGAGAAGATGTCGCTGGAGGAAAGCGAGGGGTTTTCCACCATGATGTGGAACATCGTCGAGGAGGCGTACAAGTACTCGAATAAGTATTCGGGCAAAATAAGTCCTGACGAGAACCTCTACGAGTTCTTCCAGCAGCGGAGCCGTATGGTGATTCCAGACGGCGATACTCGGTCGGAGGCTCAGCGGGAGATCCTCATGCAGACGGCCGAGTTGTGGGGCGCTTTCGTGGGAGGTCCCATTCAGCGACAGAGTCTCCGGTTTTGCTGGCTGGAAGAGTGCCTCGAAGGAGGTGAGTGATTCACGTGGCGTGAAATCCCTGCCGTGTTATGTACATTGCTAGACAAGTTGACACTTGACAGAGAACCTCTTCTGCGCCGGGACGTACCAGAAAATCCTGGAAACAATATCGAAACCCGCCGTCGATGCCGGCGTCATTCGGTACGGCAGCACTGTTTCCCGGGTGCAGATGAAGACAGGCTGCGAAGAGATGGTGAAGGTCCTCACTGTTGAGGGAGAGACCCTGCACTTTGACGAAGTCGTCTGCACGGCCCCTCTAGGATGGCTAAAGAGGCATCCCGAAGCCTTTGACCCGCCTCTCCCTCCTCGCATGCGAAAGGCAGTCGAGAGCATCGGCTACGGCTGTCTTGAAAAGGTAACCAAACCTGGCGCTGTGACGGCTGATGCGCCAGACTGAACGTAGGACAGGTCTACATAAGTTTCCCGAGGGCCTTTTGGCTTGATGACTCCGAAGACGGCAGCGTTGTCTTCGACTTCTACCAGTGGCTCAAACCAAGCTATGCGCTCGGGTCGAATCCGGAGAGGTGGACACAAGAAGCCGTGGATCTGGCATCAATGCCCCGGTCGGTGGCCCATCCAACCTTACTCTTCTACATCTACGGCGAGCAGTCTCGTTTCCTTGTCGACGCGGTCGCGAGCCTCCGTAGCACGGAGAAGGACGCATACCTGTTTGAGTGGTTCAAGCCATACTACTCCCGCCTGCCTCGCTACGACGAGGCGTCACCCCACTGCAAGCCGTCGGCGTGCTTCGCGACCGACTTTCTGAACGACGAGCTTGCCGGGAACGGGAGCTACACAAACTTCCAGGTCGGGCTTGAAGACGGCGACAAGGACATACGCGTCATGAGGGAGGGTTTGCCGCGCCAGGGCCTCTGGCTGGCCGGGGAACACACGGCACCGTTTGTGGCCCTCGGTACCGCGACCGGCGCATACTGGAGTGGGGAACTCGTCGGGAGGCGAATAGCAGAGTCGTATGGTTGTAAAGGAGCCGAGACGGCCGTGCCCCCTGAGTTGTCGAGGGACTGTTGACCTTCCTCGGCCCAGCCAAGGTGAAGATCCGATCAGGTAGCTCTGAGATGCCCTTGAAGTGTGGATTTCTGCTCGATGACAAGGCCAGTGTCCCTCAGAGCAAGATGTTGGGACTACGCAATTCGAGAGAACTGGTCGAGAAACGCGTGGAGGCCAATGACAAGTGGGTTGCCAGTGCGGACTCCCCGCTAATCGATAAGCGATAAGGTCAAGTGATACCGTAGGTGCAGGTGGACCCTGTAAAGTCGCCATCACGGGGCGAGGCGGAACCCAACTGCCTGACCTCCAAGTCTACCAACCTCCTAAGGACCTTGCCGCCCAGAACAAAGCCTCCCTCCCTCCCTCCGGGCTCTCCCACCGAAGAGTCTGCCGAGAACGTATCTTCTGCGCAACAAACGGCGCAAAGCCTCCGCGAGCAGACGTGGTCCCGGCAAACCAGAGCTTCCCGCCGCGGCCGGGTGACTCCCGAAGCTGCTAGTTGTGGAGCATGGCGAGCCGCACATGACCGACGATGCATTCCACCGGTCCCATATTCCTGATCTCCTCAAACGAAGCTGCCGTGACGCTCCGGAAGAGTCCGTACCTCGCCGGCGATCTCGACCCCGCACCTGACGGCGTCTGTCCCGCGACCGCCGATAACGCGACGTCGACCAAGCAGTAGTCAACATGGCAGGCATCTTCGAGTGGTTCGGGCGGGCTAGCATGGCCAAGAGGCTACTGCGGTACGGCTTGTCCAAGGCGGACATCTTCGAAGAGGAAGCCCTGAACCTACACAACCTCGAGTTGACGCTGGGCCGGAGGAACGTCGTCGAGTTCCGAGATGTCGGGCTGAAACTCAAAGTGCGTGTGCTTCAAAAACAATATCGCTGAAAGCTCGTGTCGTGATACTTACAGTCGCTCTCGACTACAGGAACTAAAGAAAAAGCTCAAACTGCCCCCGGCATTTGACATCGAGAAGGCGAGAGTTCTCCTGCTCCGGATCACGTTACCGGTGGACCTCTACCAGAGCCCCGTCCAAGTCGAGATCGAGGGCGTCGATATCCATCTGAGGGTACTGTCCAAGGACGACGAAACGGAGCGGAAGCGCAGGAGGAGGGAAAAGGGGGCCGAGGCGTCCGAGTTCCCAAACGCCGCCGACCTGGCACAGTCTTTTCTCGAGCAGGAATCCTTGTCCGAGAAGAAAGAACTGGAGGAGGCCCTCGCGGAAGCACAAGATCTTACTTCGTCGCTGGCCCTGAGTGATGATGGGAGCGAAGACGAAGCCGCGCTCGGCACAGGGCAGGGGCTCACGGTTCCGGCCTTTCTCACCGGTTTCCTCCTGGGGATCCTTGACCGTGTCGAGGTCCGTATCCGGAACGTCACCTTCCAGATGGATCTGGAGATACCGGTCGAAGTCGGTGCCACGAACCCCGAAGTGGTAACATTTCAGCTCGCGTTGGAGGATGTGGATGTCGAGGGCATCACGTCACCTGCCCCCGAAGCGGAAGGGTCGACGGCGGCCGTGACCAACGAGGACAAACGGCGGATCTTGCTGAAAAACATCAGGGCATATCTGATAACCGAGGCTAACGTCTTCTCCACGCTGTCAAGATCGCCCTCGATGCCGTCGTCTCAGGCTTCGCAGTCTCCGGAGCTGTCTACGCACAGCGTCGCGTCACGCGATTCCCCTTCGGGGCGTCACGGGGCTCGACGACGAACCGCGGCCGATTCTGACATCCTATATCAAGATGGCTTCCCGCTTCAAGACAGCGAGGATGCCTTCGATATCCCTTACGAACTTGGCGGCTTGGCCGAAGACGACGACGACGATCATCTCGAAGAGCCGGCATCTTCCTTGTCAACACCCAGGGCGTCCGTGTATCAAGAATCACCCCCAGCCGTGTCGCCTCAAGGCGCGCGGTCGGCATTCGCAGGAGCAGACCCTTCGCCTTGGGACTCCGAGGACGGAGACATACACTCAGAGCCTGCTCTCTTCGATATTGCGGATACAGGCCGCATCCCGACCCCCCCCGGAACGGATGACTCGTTCCACTCAAGCTCGGGGAGTGACAGTTCCGGCCGTGTTCCGGCGGAGGACCTGACCCAGTCCCATCTTTACAGCCACGAAGATGCGGAAAGCATGTACTTGAGCGCATTCTCTCAAACCGAGTCGGTGCGTTTAAGGGGCATGCCCGGCGGTTGGGATAACGACCCGCCTAGTCCCGAGGCATCGCCGTTGGCAACGACGGGGCGGTCGTCGACAACAACGCGGCAAGATGGTCGGGCACTGGTGGAGACGGCCTCGGAGTCCGGCTCATCGCCAGCCGAACCGCCCGTGCAAAAGGACCCGATATCAGATGCGACAGGACTCGCGCAAGAAGAAGAGGCGCAGGTACCAGATATCGAGCCAGAGGCACAAGACGAGGCTGCAACGCCGAGGGGCCCCACTCGACTGGTCAAGGAAGTCCTTGCGGTCCAGGCGATTTCTGTATATCTCCCCTCCCTCCACCAAGCCGTTGTCATCCCTACGCCAGCCGGGATGAGACAATCCGTCGCGCCCAACCTCCCCGGCGCGTTCTCGGTATACTCGCCTTCGATGATGGCAGCAACACAAGGGCAATCGGCCGTCCTGGCTGCCCCCGCACCACCGGCCAGCAAGTCCATCGACGTGAGTCTAGGCCCGTTGGAGGTCCGCTTCGATATGTCGGTTGGGTTCCTTTTTGCCATGGTGGCCTCGGAACTGCTCGCCGCTTTGCAGGGGGATGCGGGGGCGGCGACCAGGGGGGCGAAGAGCGCGTCAACTGGCCCTCTGCCCGAGCTCAATTTCTCGGCCGTCAAGATATCGATTCTGTTTTTGGAGAAGCTCGCCGGAGTCGCGGACACGGCGGAAAGGATACTGGACCCAAAGCCCGCCAGTTTCAACCAAGAGGTGCTGCTGCAAGCGGTAATCGAGAGTTTGACAGTGGGCACCCTGCCTTTGGGTTCCTCGACGGAAACGTCTATCGAACTGGAACGCTTCAGATTCGGATACGCCGACGCCGACGTCGTCTCCTTCGACCGTCGGCTGCAAATGAGAGCATCCGTCAGGGACGTCTTTCCGACGTCGGGGGCGGACATCTCGGCGAAGCTGGTTCAGTCGCCGGACACGACGAAATGCGAGGTCAACACCCTGCCGCTGCACGTCAAGTTGGATCTTCAAAGGCTGGACGAGACGTTTAGTTGGTTTGGCGGTCTCAGCAGCTTTCTCAGCATGGGATCCTCCATGACGTCGAACGCCTCTCAGGCGGGGAAGAGCACCACCAAGACGGCTCCGAAGCCGCGCGGCGTGCGCTTCGAGGCGCCGATTCGCCCGGACGACACCTCGGCCACGTCGGACAACAAACTGGACATGAGAATCGGTGGGTTCCACCTTGATCTCCTCGGAAAGGAGTGTAGCGTCGCCCTCGACACGAGCGCTGTAAAACTGGTGAGCCGCGACGAGGGCATCGGTGTCGGGTTGAGCAGGGTTCGACTCTGGGGACCGTCTCTCCGGAACTCGGGCGCGGAGCCCCCCATACTGCTCGAAGTGTCGAACACGCGGCTCGAATATCTGAAAACCCCTAAGGAAAAAGATCTGGAGCGGCTGCTCGAGCTCATCACGCCGTCCAAGGCCAAGTTCGACGAGAACGACGACGTCATCATGGTCGATACCCTGCTCAAACAAAGAAGGAAGGGTCCCCTGCTGCGGTTGAACTGCGACGCGGTGGACATCGGCGTCCACAACATCGCTCAGCTCCGGGTTCTCCCCGCGCTGGGCGAGGAACTCGCTCGCCTCGGCACGGTCGCCAGGTATCTGCCCGAGGACGACAGGCCGGGGCTGCTCACGTTGGCGCTGATCCGCAAGGTGGATCTGTCAGTCGACGTCGGCGGACGGTTCGGAATCGTCCAGACGTCGTTGACCGACTTTGAAATGACGCACATCACGATACCCTCGCTAGTCGCCGTCGCCGTCAACAAGATCACGGCGACTCGCAACCAGATCGAGGAGCTGGTCGGCTCGTCGCTGGTCCCCGCCAACGCGGCCACCCAGGTACCGGTGCTGATGATGCGACTGATCGGCGATGACATCGAGCCCGTCATCAACGTCAAGCTCAGGGGTCTGAATATCGAGTACCGCGTCCCCACCATCATCGACGTCCTCGGGCTCGCCGCGGACGCAACGCCCCAGGACTTCGAGGCGAGCTTGGCCGCGTCGGTAGCGAATCTGGGGGAGCAGGCCCATAGCGCCATTACCGGGAAGCTCCCCCGCGGCAGCGCGGTCGGCCAGAAAGACGTCTCCGGGAAGCCGACCACGGTGGACCTGTCCTTCCGCGAGTGCGCCCTGGGCCTGAATCCCCTCGGTCTGGCCTCGAAGCTGAACATCGTCCTTACCGACGCGAGGCTCGAATTCCTGCTTCCGAAAGACGAAAACGTGCAGGCGGCGGCCCACCTGACCAGGGTCTCGCTGCTGCTGATCGACGACGTGGCAGACGTCTCGTCGCGCGACGTGACCTTCGCGCCCGGTCACGTCCAGCGAGCGTCGGGCGGCGGCGTCCCCCCGACGAAGGATCTCGTGACGCAGCTGCGAGCCCGAGGATTTGTGGAGATCTGCCAGATATCGTCAGCCAACATCGCCGTCCAGGTAACGGCCGACGAGGACGGCGAGAAGCACGTAGACGTGGATGTCCGAGACGACCTGCTGGTCCTCGAGACGTGTGCCGACTCGACGCAGACGCTCCTCTCCCTGGCGAACGCCCTCAAGCCGCCGACGCCGCCAAGCAAGGAGGTCAAGTTCAAGACCGAAGTCATGCCCGTGAAGGATCTGCTGGCATCGATATCCATCGACGCGTTCGGGAAGGCCGAGGGCAACTACAACTTCGAAGACGACTTCGCCATCGCCGAGGAGGAGGGCGGCGAGGACGAATTGTACTATGACGACTCTAGCCCTTTCGTCTTGCCGTACTCGGAAGCTGCTGCCGGCGACGAGGCACCGGAAAAGCTGTTCGACGCCGCCTCCATGACGTCGGACGGGACGGCCGCACAAGGCTTAAACGAGGACGTCTCCTTCGGCGGCGACGCTCTGGACGTTAGGGAGAACTTCTTCGGAGCGCCGACGGCCGTCGAGGGCGGCGCCCAGCGCTGGAGCTCGGCCCGGAACACGTATGAGGCGAAGGTAGACGGCAGGACGGAGAAGTGCCCACTCAAGGTGTCGGTCCGCGACGTCCACGTCATCTGGAACCTCTTCGACGGCTACGACTGGCAGCACACGCGGGACGTCATCGCAAAGACGGTCCAGGACGTCGAGGCTCAGGCGTTCGAGCGCCGGACGCGCGGCCGGCGGCGGTCGGGCTTCGAACAGGATTTCGAGGAAGAAGAGACGGTTATAGGCGATTTCCTGTTCAACTCGATCTACATCGGCATCCCGGCGAACCACGACCCGCGGGAGCTGACGCAGGCCATCAACCAGAACATCTACGGAGACGCGACCGAGACGGAGTCGGTGGCGGCGACCACGGTGACGGCGGCGACGAGCCGCGCCGGAGGTGCCCACCGGCCCAAGTCCAAGAGGCTGAAGTTGAACAGGAGCCGGCACCACAAGGTCACGTTCGAGCTGAAGGGGG
>Ga0247771_1000657_pt1 | contig 10667 bp, 7 predicted proteins | sample UWRJL197509C6_FD_179948 | JGI IMG/M metagenome (GOLD analysis project Ga0247771, IMG submission 179948) | Plant litter microbial communities from Arlington Agricultural Research Station in Wisconsin, United States - UWRJ-L197-509C-6 | ecosystem: Environmental > Terrestrial > Plant litter >...
GTTTGATGTGCTATCATGCCGAAGCATTAAGACAGGAGTCATTACCGCAATAATGTTGCGCTCTGGTCGTGTGTGATGTTGAGAAGATCAGAGAGCATGGTGGTAAGTCCGGAAGCACACTTAATCCCCCGGCCACGGTGCCTAGCAGCGGCACCAGTCCAGGTGCGCGCCTCAGCGGCCAGCAGGTACGGCGGTCGAGAGGGCATACCGTCGCTCGTCCCTATACGGGCGGCAATATACTAACACCCGAAGCCCCTCCGATACCACGCCCCGTTCGGTACGGCACCTACTCCGGTACGGCGGCGCCTCTGCGCGGCCTCTTTGGCGCGGCCCCTCCTCCGGCGCGGCTCCTCCTCTGCGGCACTAGAAGAAGTCTGTACCAGAAGGGGCGCGGTACTAGGGGGGGTACCGCGCCGGAGGAAGCGCCACGCCACCAAAGGGATAAATCCTCTTCGAAGCAACGTCGTTATACTGCGGAGTGGGCCGGGGTCGATACGACCGTCCCACATGAAGTCCCATGAACATCTCGCCTGGGAGAAGAACGGGATCTGGCGGCATGTCGTCATCCTCCACAGGTGCTGTAGTTGGACGCAGTCGTAGGGGATACCGGATATTGTCAAGGTCGTTGGCTTCACGCTGGGTTGCATCGTCCGGGGCAGTGGGGGCTTCGGGGTCTCGAGCGGGGAGATGGAGCTTCCCGCTGTCAAGGAGGATCCTCCTGCTTTCCGCCCTGTCCTCCAGCTCCAGTCTTTGTAAAAGTGCGACACCATCGCTATCCGTCGCGTTGGGATCAAACTCGTTGAACCGTAACAGAAGATCCAGCAGCAGCGGGTCATCCGCCACATCAAAGAGGATCGTCTGCCTGCTGTAGCCGAGGCCGATGGAGTCCGCACTTGAAGGGGGATAGAGCTGATTCGCCATAGCGTGCTGGCAAAACGCCCGGTATGCCGTCAAGACACCGTCCCAGTTCAGTCGGCGGCCCACCTCGATGCCGAGGAGCGCGCACACTGTCTCTGCGTCGCGGCGGATCAGGGCTTCCTGGAAGGGACTCAGGGACGATCCCTCGGGGGCGTCGAAGATGTTCTCCGTCCAGGACTTGCACACAATGAGATGGGCATGGCAATTTCTCACCAGATCCATCAAGCTGGGGACCGGCAGCCGCGGGCCAAAGAGGCACGAGAGAGCTCCCTGGCCGAAAGAGAAGTTTTGCATGAATTCGACCTGTTGCACGCCGCGCCGATGTGCTTCGTTGGCGTGATGAAGGACGTTCCCGACCGCATAGCGCAAGAATGTTCCGCGCTTCGACCTCTGCTCAACGGGGAAGTCGTCCTGAACCGCGTAGTGCGCGCAGCATTGCTTGAGCTGCTCGTGTCCGTCGCCTTCCAGGTTGTCCGAGGACAGGCCAATGACTCGGAAGCCCCCCTCCTTGAGGAAAAAGGTGCGGACGGATTCGTGGATGAACCGCGTATCTGACCCCGGATCCGCTTCGACGAGCCCTTTGGAGCAGTCCAGGATGAACCGCTCGACAACGGCCTCGTTGATTTCGCTCCAGTACCACTCGAAGGACAGCCCCGGCTCGACACCGGCGAGGATGGCAAAGTAGAGTTCTGTCGGCGTCAAGGGGCGGGACGCGAAGAGGACCCACTGGATGCAGAGGACGAGATCCTTATGATTGTGAGTATCCCGCGTGAGGATGTCGCGAAAGAGCTCGTGCAGATTTCCGGGCAGCTGCTGGAGTCGGTGGCGCATGGCGTGTATCCGGCCCCTATCAAACTCTTTGTTGAGGATGGAGACGACGAGAACGACCCACATGAAGACGCCGGCTGCCTTGGTGACGATCTGCTGGTGGATGTCACGGCCGAGAGGGCTGTCGCCTACGTAGAGCCGCTGTCGTATGTACCGCGAGATGTCCTCGCTGTGGCCCGCCTGGTGCTCGAGATTGAAGATCAGGCCGCGCCTGACGCTGATGTGAGGATAGTGTCGACTGGAAAACCATGCACGGAGCGGAGGCCGGTTCGCATCCGGTTCCAGCAGCCGCTCGAGGAAGCCCACCATGTCCCGGATAGAGTCCTCGTCGGCTTCGTCGAGGGCATCGATAAAGCAGACGAGCTCGCGTCCGTCCAAATACCGGAGAGCGGCCTCGAAGACGGACTTGAGCTGATCGACGGTCCAGTCATATCCCACGTGCTCCTGGTCGTCAAAGGCGTTCGAGTGGGTCGACCGGACCCCCCACCTCCTGGCGATGAGGAAGTCGAAGGCGGGTTCGACCTTGGGCTCGGCTGTGACGAGTTGAAATAGAATTGATCGATACATCCCCGATGTGGACTTTTCTAGCTCGGTTCCGCGCGCGTTGAAGAAGTGCTGAACGATGATGCTCCCGTGGCTTAGTGTCTGTTGGGCTTTGGCCACGGCGAACTTTGCTAGCGTAGACTTGCCTGCGCCGGGTTTGCCCCTGACCCAAAAGAGGCCGTGATGCTCTGACATCTTGGAAACGTCGTGCCAGTCGCGATATTCTGGCGTGTCAAGGAGCCAGTAGCACGTGTCCTGCTCTGCAGCGCCGACCGTCATGAAGCGAGCGTCCATGCGGTGGAAGCCGAGTGAGCGGATCATGCCTCGCCTCATGTCGGCCATCTGTCTTCTCCAGGTCTGGGAAAGAATTGGTGCCGCGATTCTCTCCACGGCTGCGGCAACTTTCTTGTACTCCGGGTCTTCAAGGGTGAAGCGGCACATGCCCATGTGGTCCCGGCCGATCCCCTCGGTCGACTCAACTTGGACGTCGCCGAGACACGCAGAGGCATCCTCGACAACCTGCGACGAAAGCGCCAGTCAGAAGCTGAGATTCGCACTATGAGACGAAACAGCCTTCTCACCTTTTTCCCACCGAGCATCAACACGCCAACCTCCTCCCTAAACGAGTGGATAATCCAGCCTCCGCTGCGAGCAAGGGGTCCGAACTCCTGCCGAAGCTGCTTCAGCCGTTCTGAAGACGGAAGCAGAGAGTCCACAATCTTCTGGTTCACCGTGAACCCGGCGCATTTTATGACCTTCTCTAGGACGTGATGGAGGAATCCGCGCGGATCCGCCCCTCCATGTGGCGTGCCAAAGAATACCATGCCGACAGTCGAGTTGACAATGTTGTGAAGATGGACAAGACCGTTCTTGTGGGTGTTGGACTGACGGAGCATCTCCTTGACGACGATACCGCCCAGACTGTGGGCTATGAATATGAGGGGCCGCGAAGGATCTTCCCGACGAGACGCCTCCAGCATGACCAAGAAGTCGTTCGCTATGTCGTAGAGGTCGTTCGTGCTCGCCGGCGGCCCAGCCCAGTGGCGTACCTTGGTGTCGTAGCCGTAAGTCATAACCCGAGCGGACTGAAGGTTACTTGGGAGCATATCCTTCGGCCAGTACGTGCATTCCGTCTCCGTACCCGACCCGGACGCGGCGTTCCTAGAGAAGGCGCTGGCGGCGCGGTGTCTGAAGCCCTGGGCTCCATTACCGTTTCCCGTTTCAGCACCGGGGGGTTCGACGCCGGGCTGGCCACGTCTGGAGAGCCAGGTGAGAACCGGATGGCCAGTAAACCCATGGACAAGTACAACGCTATGACGATCAGCACTAGCGAGTTGAAGGAGGGACGACGGGAACATACTCCAGGGCGGGCGACGGCGGCTCGGCCAAGGTGGTCAGCCCGGTGGCGTGGATCGCATCGATTGAGCTTGCTACCCGCTCCATTGCTTGGCGATGCTCGTTGTTTTGCGTCCGCGGAACCGGACGCCTCGCGATCGGATACGAGAGGTGACTGTCAAATGTGGCAGTGCATCGGGATCCCCCGCATATACCGAGGTAGGTACTCAATCACAGGTCGCCATCCTGTGCCGCAACCAACTACAGTAGCTTAAAGTAAGGTGTTAGGTAGGTAGGCTAAGTACCCAAACATGGTTCCGCTCGCTGTCCATGTCCGTGAAAGGCCAGGCAGCATCGGCCCGGATCGTCCGGCGTCGGCATGCAAGCTCTCATCACCGCCGGAACCGGCTCCGGATGCGGGCGACGGAGAATTGTTCGCTCTTCCGTCGTGAGTCACGCCGCGGCCGTCGGACTTTGACCCCAGCATATCAAAGAACTCGACTTCCCAGACGTGTCGCTATTTCATCCCCGTCTCCAGCCCTCGAACACTTCGTCTCTCGACCCGACTGCTTGCTCCACAGCGCTTGTCCCCCCCAGGCCGAGAACGAGCCCGCCACGAAAGTCAAGATGCCCGTCATCCATCTGGTGCGCCACGCCCAGGGCGTCCACAACACCAGCGAGGAGGCCCTGAAGCTGCGGGACCCGGAACTCACGGATCTCGGCCGGGAGCAATGCGCCGCGCTGGCGGGCGCCTTCCCCTTCCAAGACGCGGTGACGCACGTGGTGGCCTCGCCCTTCCGGCGGACGCTGTACACGGCGCTGCTGGCCTTCGAGCCGGCGCTGCGGCGGACCTCGTCCAGGGTCGTGGCGCTCTCGCTAATCCAGGAGGTGTCCACGCTGCCCTGCGATGTAGGCTCGCCCGTGGCCAAGCTGCGCGGCGAGTTCGGCGACCGCGTGGACCTCGACGGCCTGCCCGACGACTGGTACGCGAAGCCCCGCGGCGGCCGGTACGCGCCCGAGATGGACAAGCTGCAGGCGCGGTCCCGCGAGGCGCGGGTCTGGCTACGCGACCTCGCGCGAGACGACGCGCATGTGGTGGTCGTCTCGCACGGGGGGTTCCTTCACTTTCTCACCGGGGACTGGGAGGGCATCGATCCGAACCGCGGTGAGTGTGTCCGTCTGGACGAGCAGATCTCTGGGTACTGGAGAAGAAAACGGCCGGATGAAGGGTGCTAACGAGACCAGGCACGGGGTGGACCAACACCGAGTACAGGTCCTATGAGTTCGCAGACCCCTCGGGCCAGGACGAGAACGCGAGCCTCAGGGAGACGCGGGAGAGTGCCCGCCGCCGGAGGGGAAGCGCGGTCGGGCTCTCTGAGACGGAGCAGAACGAGCTGAGGGCAGTAGAACAGGGGAACCTGCAGAAACTGTTTGACATTGTCGAGAAGAACGGGACGGGTATGAAGTTTGAGGATGGGGGCGCATAGTGCCGCCATCCAGTGAGCGCCTCGCGCTCAAGTTGGCCGGTGAAGGGAGGAAAGGTTCAAGAAAACGGGCCTTTGGACATCGGCCAACGTTTGCGTGGTAGACTCAAGTTCTGAATGGATAGAGTAATATGGATAGACAGAAATCAACGCGGCGACGGCAGAGTGCCGAGTGGCCGTTAGGACAGTGGTTGCTCAGCGGGTTGGAGTATGAACTCCCCGGCGCAAAAAGGGCCCACGACTTGTTCAGCAACAATCAGGGGATAAATCGCACGGTATAGGATGAAAGATGTCGATGAGTTGTCCGAGATCCCAAGCCAGGAATAGGATCCGTCGCTGGTGGAACTGTTACCTTGGGCGTCACGGCTCTGGCCGAGCTGTTCGGGTCCGACGACCGCGGACCTCGGACCGCGGAACTCAAGGCTGTCCCCGGTGGTTCGTGGCAGAGGATGTTTCCAACGTGGCAGACGGGAGTCAATGGCATGAGAGCCGAGGAACCGCCGCCGTGTGAACCAGTGTGGTCAACCTGGCGGAAATCGTTCAGCGCCCTTTCGTCAGATTCCAGTTCGTACAGACCCGTGGAGCAATGCTTGGCCGCACCACCTGCAATACATACACTTTTTATAGGTAGCCGAAAGCTTATTATAGTGAGTCTGCTTCGGACAAGCGCGCGGGTAATATCTCGCGGTGGGCAGACGCGGTAAGACGGACGTTGGCAGTGCTCGGTACGCGAGAGATCGTCGCCAACCGGTCCAAAGCGGCTGCAGAAGTAGGACCTCAGGTCATGGAAGCCTCAGAGCCGTTTCGAGGCTGCCCTCCACGGCAGGTCGTCCCGACGGCGACGGCGGCGAGATCAACGGCGGCAGCGACTGTGGCTTTCGGGCGACTTGAAACGCACTCATTAGCCACGGCACCGCGTGGTGCCCAATGACCTCACTCCGGTGGTGGGGTGGGTGTGTGGGAGACGGGACGAAAGACGACCTCTCGTCCTGGACGTTTCGACGTCGGAGCCGGCGTCGGTTCGCTGGATGTTTCATGAAGACGAGCGAGAAAAGGGGCAATTTCAGGTCGTCGGCCGATCCCCGAATAGGATTAGGCGCCGCTGTTCCTGCATGGGGCCGCACCACGGACCCCTGCCTCTCACTTTCTCCCCGCTCGCGAACCCGGTCATCCAAGCTGGATCCGGACGCCACGCGAGGCTCTGGGGCCGAGGGGCCTCGCGAAGGGGTCTCCGTAGGTTGGCCCGGTCGTGTTTCATCCTCGCCGCCTCCCCTTTTCCTCTTGTCCCCCTCCTCATCCCCACGCATTCCAGCCCAGATCCTGTGGTGGAACTGTCAACCTCGTTGGATACGATTGCCAACAGCCATTCATTGTCGTCACTCCTTATTGCTGCTGTTGAACGGCCAGCTCGTCTGCTATTGTCTATTGTCGGTCTCTCGGCCTCTCGCGCCTCTATTGTCTCATCCCGTGGCCTCCCGACCTCCCGACCGTCCTGATACCCGTCCCCGTCGGGTCGCCCAGGGCCGATCAAACGTCGACATCCCGCTCCCGCCAATCCTCATTTGCTCCAAGCCCTCGTCCTCCATGCCCCGTCGCCCTCTCCAGCAAAACAAGCTTCACTGAGCCCGGCCTCGACCGGCCCGTCAAGTGAGAACCGACGTGTTGATCTGCCAAGCCGTCCACGGTCCGTCGAAGCCATTGAGGGCACCGGCCACGGTCCCCAGCAGGGAAGTCCTCCGCGTCGCAGGTTCGCCCCATCCGTGGCCGTCTCGCTGGACTCCTGACCCACTCGGGCCTGTTCTCTCCCTTGTCTGGTCTCTCCGTCGCGGGCCTCACCAACTAAATACTGGCGCCTCACCGCGGGCCTCCGCTCTCTCGTCGACGACAGCAAAGTCGATACCATCGCGGGCGAGGGAACGACTGGTGCTGACGGCAGGACCGGTTCCCAACTTTCGACACTCCCTTTTGATGAATTGACCGCCGCCGGGACGACGGTCTACTTTCTCTTCTCCCTTCGCCCCTTGGCGCTTCCGACCGGGTCGAACGACTTCGCCCAATTCTCCGTCAGCCTACAGGCACCATGGGTTGCGGGGGCAATCGGGTGAAGGACGTGGAGATTCGAGCGGAGCAGAAGTGGGACTACATCGTAGGGAACCCGCCGACGCTCTTCGGTGATCGGCTTGCTAACCAAGGCCTCGTTCGTGCAGAGTATCAACGACTTCAAGTCGACGTCGTGCTTCACGCCTCTGGCCTACGGCTACCTCTACTTCTCCCTCATAATCTCCATCGCCGTGTACGCCGTCGACACCTTCACAGCCATCAACCTCCTCGCCTTCAACCGGTGGTCGTCGGAAATCGCGCCCAGCCAGATCATCAGTTTCGACGTGGCGAAGTGGATCTTCTCAATATGCATCATCCTGTCCTTCATCAACCTGGGCTACGAGCACTTCCGAGCGAACCGCGTCATGAGGCGGGGGAGCGTGGCGGAGTGTTTCCTCGACAACTTGGCGGTCCGCCTCGAGAGCATCCGGGTGGGCAAGGGCCGGGGCTGGAAGCGCTTCCTGGTCTTCGCGGAGCTCACCAAGAGTAAGAAGGGCGCCGAGTACATCGCCCTGTTTACCTACTTCAGCTTCCAATGTAAGTTCCGGAACCCGTCGTCGGCCGTCTTCGGCCCGGGCTGACCATCGCGCAGCATGGATGCGGGTCGTGCTCTGCTCCGGTCCGCGCCAGGTCGTCAACGCCCTGACGCTCCTGTCCGTGTACAACGCCAAGCTGTCCGCCCAGGGCGACAACGTCGGAAACACCCTCCTCGACTTCTTCGGCAAGATAAGGACGCTCGCCATGCAAGACTACCAGCAGGCCGTCATCCTCTCGGGCATGCTGTTCACCCTCATCGTCTGGGTGTTCTCGATGCTGTCGCTTATCCTCGCCACCCTTTTCTTCGTCTTCTTCCTCTGGGGCTACATCCCCAAACAGGACGGAGGACTCTCGTCGTTCTGCTCTCGCAAGATTAACAAGCGGTTGATGAAGATTGTGACGCTCAAGGTCAACAAGGCCATCGTGGAGGAGGAGCGGAAGCGTCAGAAGGCCGAGTTCAAGGCGGCCAGGAAGGCCGGCCAGCGGCCTCCGGAGGAGCTGAAGGCCACGCTCCCGGACGTCGGCGGCGACGCGCTGCCGGAGATGCCGACGCTTCACAGGAACGACACGATGACGACGCTGCCGCCCTACACGTCCCGGCCGGGAACCCCGGGCAGCTTTGAGCTCGGGGCGATGGAGCAGAGGCGGCCCAGCATCCCGTCGAGGTCAGAAACCATGGCGTCGAGCTCGACCAACTTTTCCGCGCGAGCTCCCCTGCTGGGCAACGCGGCCAATCCCGGGTACGCCCGGTCGGCGTCGCCCCAGTCGGTTCCCACCATCCCCGACCTGGGCGCCTTTCCCCAGCGGACCGGAACCTCGGCGTCGAACAGGACCTACAGCGGCCCGCAGCCCACTCGGTCGAACACCAACACGTCGAGCTTCGGGTCCGGCGGCTATTCGGCCAGCCCGGCAACGTACTCGTCAGACACTATGCCGTCCATGCCCCCGCCGATCCGGTCTCCCGTCAACCAGGGCGGCTACGGTAGGCCGCCGATGGGCCACCAGTACTCATCCAGCGGCGGCGGCCGGGCCAGCCCCGCGCCCTCGTCGGCGTCGTTCCGGGGCAACATGACCTCGCCGAGAGACGTCGGGCCCGGAGGATACCCTATGCGCAGCGCGACAAACCCCGTGCCGCCGCGCGGACCCCCCTACCCGCCGCAACGGAACATGACCGGGCCGCTGCACCAGCATCATGCGTCAAACGAAAGCTACGACTACTTCGATCGCCCACCCACCTCGGACAGGCAACGGAGCGGGAGCCGGGCTGGGTTCGGAGAGGGCTGGAACACGGACGTCGAGGCGCAAAGAAGACCGGGGCCGCGGTATTGACGGCCCGACGAGACGCGACAGCGCCCCGAAGCAGGGGACGGCTCTGGCATATCGTAATGATGTACTCGCCATAATCGGCGCATCCACGGCACGAGGAAGCCGTGGACCTGATCGGCTCGACCTTTGGCAACCGGAAGACGCCCCCCCGCCCATCTCGGGCTTGGGGGTTCCTGGTATTGCATAGGCGAAGGCACACCTCGGAACGGGTCACTTGCATAGAAGGTTCCCGGATGGAACAACTGCGAAGATGTAGAAAAGGCAATATCACGACCGATGAGAGTTCCCGGACGTCCCAAGGCGACGTGCTGATTCCAACATGCGGTGGTCCCTCGGCTTTTCGTCGGCAGCGGCCTCCCCCGCTTTGGACCAATTGACGACCCCTTTTTAGGAAACTTTCGACGACAGACGAGAAGGCTATCTCGCCTTGAGAGCCGCGGGTGCTTTGTAAGGTCCACGCTTGGCTGATATTGCGAATTCCATTTGCTTCCCAACGTTCGTCTTTCTCTTTACTAATTCCTTCATTCTCGACTTCCCAAGCTACTACTACTCAGCCCCTGGAGGGAATTCGTCTCGTTCTATAAGCCCAAAGGGAGACAGGTACAGGCGCCTGGCAGTCACCACACTGCAGACGGCTCTTGATGCTCCATGCACCACAGTGTCAAGGTCTCATCCCCTCTTTTCCCTTGAACGCCTCTATAGCCAACGCACACGTTCCGCTCCTCGCTTCAACCACCGCATTCGCCAACCCAACCATTATGGCCACGCTCCACGAGGAGGTCACGCAGTGGCACGCCGGCGAGCGCGCCGTCCATGCGCTGCTCCACGTTCCAACGCGTGGGAACCCGACGTCCCGCGGCCTGCCCGGCTCGTACGCGTACCGCGTCATGGCGTCGCCGCTGGTGGCGCTGGGGACGCTCGACGCGGCGGGCAACCCGTGGACGACGGTGTGGGGCGGCGAGGCGCAGTTCGCGCGGCCCATCGCGCAGTCGATCCTCGGGCTGCAGAGCCTCGTCGACGCCTGCCACGACCCGGTAGTCGAGGCGCTGTACGGGGGCCGCGACGACGGCGAGGTGGTGCGCCCCGAGGGCGAGGGGAAGCCCATCGCCGGCCTGAGCATCGACCTCGAGACGCGCGACCGCGTCAAGCTGATAGGCCGCATGGCCGCCGGCGCGCTGAGCCGGAAGCCCGCCGCCGGCGCGAGCGGAGGCGAAGGCGAGGAGGACGGCGGCGTGGGCGAGGCGCAGCTGGCCTTCCTCGTCGAGGGCTCGCTGGGCAACTGCCCCAAGTACCTCAACAAGAAGCACATCACGCCGCACGTGCCGACGCCGGAGCTCGTGTCCGACTCGCTGCCGCTGCCGGCCGAGGCGGTGGCGCTGCTGGGCCGGGCGGACCTCTTCTTCCTGTCGTCGGCCGACGGCTCCGGCCGGAGCCTGGACACGAACCACCGGGGCGGGCCGCCGGGCCTGGTGCGCGTGGCGCGCAACGAGGCCGGCGACGTGGCGCTCGTCTACCCCGAGTTCAGCGGCAACCGGCTGTACCAGACGCTGGGCAACCTGCAGGCCAACCCGCGGCTGGGCATCGCGGTGCCCGACT
>Ga0247771_1000658_pt1 | contig 10666 bp, 5 predicted proteins | sample UWRJL197509C6_FD_179948 | JGI IMG/M metagenome (GOLD analysis project Ga0247771, IMG submission 179948) | Plant litter microbial communities from Arlington Agricultural Research Station in Wisconsin, United States - UWRJ-L197-509C-6 | ecosystem: Environmental > Terrestrial > Plant litter >...
TGCCCTTGGCGAATGCAACTTCTCCGACCACGGCGCCAACCGCCTCGGCGCCTCCGCGCTGATGCAGGGTCTGGCCGACGGTTATTTCGTGATCCCCTACACTGTTGGTAATTACCTCGCCGACGAAATCCGCGTGAAGGCCATTCCCACTACGCATCCCGCCTTCGAGGAAGCCGAACGGAATGTTCGTGAGCGCCTCGAGCGGCTGATGAATATCAAGGGCAATCAAACCGTTGAGAGTCTGCACAAGCGCCTCGGTAAAATCATGTGGGACAAATGCGGCATGGCCCGCAATGCCCAGGGATTGAAAGAAGCGATCGAAGAAATCCGTCAGCTGCGCCGAGAGTTCTGGAGCGATGTGAAGATACCCGGCAGCATCAACGATTTCAATACGGAGCTGGACAAGGCCGGTCGCGTAGCCGACTTCATCGAGCTGGGTGAGCTGATGTGCATCGACGCCCTCGAGCGCGCCGAGAGCTGCGGCGGTCACTTCCGCGAGGAGCACCAGACCGAGGACGGCGAAGCCCTCCGTCACGATGACCAGTTCATGTATGTTGCCGCCTGGGAATACAAGGGTGAAGAGGACTGGCAGCTGCACAAGGAAGAACTTATCTACGACGTGGTGCACCCGAGCCAGCGTAGCTATAAATAAAAAAGGCGCAAGCCTGATTACGAACCCGGTTGAATAGCGATAAAAGATTTGACATGGAACACTACAACATGAACCTGACCCTCAAAGTATGGCGTCAGGCCAACAAAAGCACTGACGGCCGCTTCGAGACCTATACGGTAAAAGATATTTCGTCGGAGATGTCCTTCCTGGAAATGTTCGACGTACTGAACGAGCGCCTGATCAACGAAGGTAAAGACCCCATAGCCTTCGACCACGACTGCCGTGAAGGCATCTGCGGTATGTGCTCCATGCACATCAACGGCCGCCCCCACGGACCCTGGCACGCCACCACCACCTGCCAACTCCACATGCGCGCCTTCAAGGACGGCGACACCATCGTGGTAGAACCCTGGCGCGCCAACGCCTTCCCCGTCATCAAAGACCTGGTGGTGGACCGCACCTCCTTCGACCGCATCGTGCAGGCCGGCGGCTTCATCTCCGTCAATACCGGCAATGCCGTGGACGGCAACGCCATACCTATCGACAAGGACAAGGCGGACGCCTCCTTCGGCGCAGCCAGCTGCATCGCCTGCGGCGCCTGCGTGGCGGCCTGCAAGAACGCATCGGCCTCGCTGTTCACCGCGGCCAAGATCGCCCACCTGGCCCTTTTGCCCCAGGGCGACCCCGAAAGAAAGAACCGCGCCCTCAGCATGGTGGCCCAGATGGACAAGGAAGGCTTCGGCTCCTGTACCTTCACCGGCGCCTGCGAAGCCGTTTGCCCCAAGGAGATCGCCATTACGAATATCTCGCGCATGCACAAGGAATACCTGGTGGCCGGCCTCTCATCCGAGAAATAAAGCCCTGCCCCTCAAGACTTTCCACCAGGCCGGAACACGGGCGGGACGCGCCCGCCGTGCTTCAGGAGGCCCTGTGCCCTGTCCGCCGACATTTTCCCACCCTTTAACAATTTATCCTATGTTCCGACGTTAAAAAGCTGCACTTTTACGATTCGTGAAAAACCTCTGCTATTGAAGCTCCTGAGCCGGATACTGCTTTTATTCTTGCTGGCCTTCGTGTCGGCGGCAGGCAAGGCCCAGAAGCCTGCTCAAACCCCCTCAACCTCTAACCTCCGCACGAAAAAGATCGCCCTCCGCAGCGACAGCCTCCGCCTCGAAACCGTCAGCATCGTCCCCAACACTTTTCGCATACTCGAAGCCGATACCTCGCACTACCGCCTCGACTTCGTACGCAGCTTTCTCTACTGGAAAAAAAAGCCGGCCGGCGACAGCGTTACGCTCGTGTACCGCGTGTTTCCCTACCAGCTCAATGCCGTCACCCAGCGCCTCAGCTATGATAGTGTGCTGAACAATGTGTACCTGCGGCCCTTCGAGTTCAATGCCAATGAAGGCAAGACCGCGGGCGGCGGCCTGCTCGATTTCGGAAATATACAGGCCAACGGCAGTCTCGGTCGCGAGCTTTCTTTCGGCAACAACCAGGATGCCGTCGTCAATTCCAATTTCCAGCTGCAGATCAACGGCATGCTCAAGGACAGCATCGAGCTGTCGGCCGCCTTCACCGATAACAATATTCCCATCCAGCCCGACGGCACCACGACCCAGCTCAACGAGTTCGACCGCGTATTTCTACAGTTCAAGAAAAAGAACTGGCAGCTTAACCTCGGCGATATCGACATCCGCCAGAACCAGATGTATTTCCTGAACTTTTACAAGCGTCTTCAGGGCATCTCCTTTCAAACCACCAACCAGCTTTCTTCGTCCGTACAATCGACCACACTTGTGAGCGGCTCCATCGCCAAAGGAAAGTTCAACCGCAATATTTTTCAGGGCCTCGAAGGCAACCAGGGACCGTACCGGCTGACCGGCGCCAACAACGAGTTTTTCTTTATCGTTCTCGCCAACACCGAGCGCGTTTACCTCGACGGCGAGCTGCTGCAAAGAGGAGAGGACCAGGACTACATCATCAACTACAACACCGCCGAAGTGACCTTCATGCCGCGCCGCATGATCACCAAGGATTCGCGCATCCAGATCGAATTCGAATACGCCGACCGCAACTTCCTCAATGCAAACCTTTACGTGAACCAGGAGCTGGCCATCAACAACAAACTCAGGATCCGCATCGGCGCTTTCACCAACAGCGATGCAAAGAATTCGCAGATCAACCAGACCCTCGACACGAAGCAAAGGCAGTTCCTCTTCGGCATCGGCGACAGCATACAGAAGGCCTATTATCCCACGGTCGGACTCGACTCTTTCTCGACAGGAAAAATACTTTACGAAAAAATATATTTTCAGAACGGCAGCGTCACCGATTCTTTCTACCAGTATTCCGTCGATCCGGCTAAGGCGCACTACTCGCTTTCGTTCAGCGACCTCGGTGCGGGCAACGGCAATTACGTGCCCGATTTCAACGGCGCCAACGGCAAGGTGTATCGCTTCATAACACCGCTCAACGGCGTAAAGCAGGGCCAGTACGAACCCGTGATGGTGCTCGTGACACCCAAGAAGCAACAGCTCGTCAGCGTCGGCACCGAATACCAGATCGACGAGCACAACACTTTGAAGACCGAGTTCGCCGTGAGCAATAACGACGTGAATACGTTTTCGACAAAGAACTCCGGCGATGATGCCGGCGTGGCCGCGCGCGTACAGTTCAGCAATAACAGCATCATCAACGCGGCACGGAAACTTCAGCTCAACTCCTCGCTCGATTATGAATACGTGCAGCAGAAGTTCAAGCCGCTGGAACGCCTGCGCTACGTGGAGTTCACGCGCGAGTGGGGCCTGCCGCTGATCCTCAACCCCGCCACCGAAAACATCCTGCGCGCATCCACGCAGCTGAAGAGCACCAGCCAGTCGATCACCTATCAGTTCATGACCTACCAGCGCAGCGACGACTACAAAGGCTACCAGAATATACTTCAGCATACGGCCGACCTGAAGGGCTGGATCCTCAACAACCAGATGGCCATCACGAGCTTCAACAGCTTCGCGGGCAAGGGCTCTTACCTGCGGCCCGTGCTCGACGTCAGCAAGCAGCTCAAAGGCCTCGACAACCTGCGCATGGGCTTCCGCTACGCCCTCGAGAAGAATGAAGTGCACGACCCGACCACCGACACGCTCACCAACCTGAGTTTCTCTTTCGACACCTACACCGCCTACCTCAAGACCGACGAACGCAAGAAGAACCGCTATGGCCTCACCTTCTTCACGCGCTCCGATAAATACCCGTACGCCAAGCAGCTTACCCGCGGCGACCGCAGCTACAATATCAACACCGAAGCGCAGCTCCTGCAAAGCAGTCACCACCAGCTGCTGTTCAGCGCCACCTACCGCATACTGAAAGTGTACAACCCTGCAGTAAGCCAGCAGCAGGATGACAAGACCATCCTCGGCCGCGCCGAATACCTCGTGAACGAATGGAAAGGATTGCTCACCGGCAACATGCTTTATGAACTCGGCACGGGCCAGGAGCAGCGCCGCGATTTTGCTTATTTCGAAGTGCCCGCGGGCCAAGGCGAGTATACCTGGATCGACTACAACAACGACGGCATCCAGCAGCTTAACGAGTTCGAGGTGGCGCAGTTCCAGGACCAGGCCAAGTTCATCCGCATCTTCATCCCCACCAACCAGTTCGTCAAGGCCAACTACACTACGTTCAATTACAGCTTTACCATCAACCCGAAGGCGGTATGGAACAAGTCGGGCATGAAGGGACTGCCCAAGTTCCTCTCGCGCTTTAACCTTCAGACCTCGATGCAGAAAAGTAAAAAATCCATTGCCCGCGGCGATTTTGAATTTAATCCTTTTAAATACGACATCCTCGATACGGCCCTGCTGACGCTCAATACCTCGCTGCTGAATACGATCTCTTTCAACCGCTTCTCTAACAAATGGGGCCTCGACATCAGCAATGTGCAGAACACCGGCAAGGCCCTGCTGACCTACGGCTACGAGAGCCGCAAGCTGAACGACTGGCTCGCCAAGGTTCGCTGGGGACTGAGCACGGCCTTTACGCTGGACGTCACGTCCCGCAAGGGTTTGAACGGTTTGTACACGCCGAATTTCAGCAACCGTAATTACGAGCTGGATATTTATTCTACCGAGCCGCGGCTGTCGTTCGTGCAGGGTACGGTGTTCCGTTTGCAGACGAGCTATAAATGGGAGGAGAAAAAGAACAAGGAAATTTACGGAGGTGAGCGGTCGGTGTCGAATGTGCTGAATGTGGAGACGAAGTATAATGTGCTGCAGAACAGCTCGATCAATGCGAAGTTCACGTATGATAATATCAGCTACCACAGCGCGACGAATACGACGGTGAGCTATATTATTCTGGATGGGTTGCTGCCGGGGAGCAATTATTTGTGGTCGGTGGATTTTACCAAGCGGTTGTTTGGGAATGTGGAGATGAATTTTCAGTATGAGGGGAGGAAGCCGGGGGATGGCCGGACGATTCATATCGGCCGTGCGGCGATTAGGGCTTTGTTTTGATGAAGTGTCTCAGGAAGATTGTTATTGATATTTGCTGTGTGTATTAATAATAATAATATAATTATTGTTATTAATTCATTTTATATACTCGTCGTCTATTCTATTACGATCTTTATGATCTTTCCTCATTCGAGGTTTCTTTCCCCCGTCGTATATTCTTTTTCCACGCTTTTGTCTTGAAACAAAAGGTGGAGCCAAAAATTCAAGCCCATTCGATGCGGATCAGTCATTTATGCGGGAAGTCTTTTGGCGAATGGGCGATCGGACCACCCCGAAATCCGACGGCACGTGCAGCAAGACTACGCCTTGAGCATTTCCATCGTATGGTTGTGTCGCGATGGAGGCTGCTGTCTACTGCGCTGAATTTTTCCTTGGGAAAAGAGCTCGAGTCCCTATAGCATATGTCGGAAAAATGAGGCGCTAAACAATTCCGCCTATAGAGGGACGTCCATAGATGCGCCACGTGCGCTCATTGTTAGCCGAGAACAAACAGCCGTGACCATTCTTTCTCCGCAGCCCTTTTTGGCCTTCTGTATTAATACTGTTTCAAAGGTAAATGGCTAATTGCTACTTGAACGTGGCTAGAACTTTGATCGCCCATTGCTGACTGCAAATCAAAGGCGGCTGGGCTGCTGTGTCCGCCGTAGCCTTTGGCGAAGGCGGACGCTGAATTTTCCTTGGAAAAAGAGTTCGAGTCACTAAAGCATTTGTCGGGAAAATGAGCCGCTAAACACTTTGTCGTTCCTTATGCTCATAGGTTCTTTATTACACACCACTTTTTATACACGCATAGCTAATTATTAGTTTTTTTTATGCGAAGCCAACTGCATGTATTTTAGTCCCAAGGCTAATATGAAAAGGTAGCGGAGAAAGAATGGTCACGGCTGTTTGTTCTTGGGTAACGATAGGCGCACGTAGCGAATCTATGGACGTCCCTCTATGAGTGGAGCTGTTTAGCGCCTCATTTTTCCGACAAATGCTTTAGGAACTCGTGCTCTTTTCCCAAGGAAAAATTCAGCGCAGTAGACAGCAGCCTCCATCGCGACACAGGCGTACGATGGAAATGTTCAAGACATAGTTAGAGTGCACGTGCCGTCGGATTTCGGAGTGGTCCGATCGCCCATTCGCCGAAAGACTTGTCGCATAAGGAACTGATCCGCATCGAATGGGCTTGAATTTTTGGCTCCACCTTTTGTTTCAAGACAAAAGCGTGGAAAAAGACATTACGAAAGACGAAAAGCAACCTCGAATGAGGAGGGATTATAAAGATCGTAATAGAAGAGGCGGCAAATAACCAACGATTGCATAGCCCTTCCAAGCCAGCCTTGACATCATACGTATTAATACAGTTACAAAAGGTAAGCGTTCAATCCTTGCTTGAAGTACTTAGTAATTCCAACAACAAATTGCTAGCTGCTTACCGGGAAGAACTGCTTAAACGTTAAACCTGAAGTGCATGATATCCCCGTCTTTCACGACATATTCCTTTCCTTCAATACGCAGTCGCCCCACTTCGCGTGCGGCCGCTTCAGAGCCGTATTTTACAAAGTCTTCGTAGCTGATCACTTCCGCTTTGATGAAACCTTTTTCGAAATCGGTGTGAATGACGCTGGCAGCCTGCGGCGCCTTCCAGCCTTCGTGTATCGTCCAGGCACGCACTTCCTGCACGCCCGCCGTGAAATAGGTTTGAAGGTTCAGCAGCTCGTAGGTGGAGCGGATCAGGCGGTTGAGCGCCGGCTCCGTCATGCCGTATTCTTCCATGAACATCTGACGGTCGTCGTCATTGTCCATCTCGGCGATCTGCTGCTCGAGGGTATTGTTCATCACGATCACCAGCGCGCCCTCGCCGCTGACGGCTTCCTGCAGCGCCTTCGAAAAACGATTGCCCGTATGCATCGAGCCTTCATCCACATTGGCTACGTAAAGGACGGGCTTGGAGGTGAGCAGGAAAAGGTCGGCGATAGCCGCGCTATCCTCTTTCGAGAGGTTGAGGGTGCGGATGCTCTTGCCCTGTTCCAGGTGGGCCTTGCAGCGCTCCAGTATCTCGAGCTCGGCCTTGGCCTTGGGGTCGGTCTTGGCCAGCTTCTCGGTACGCGAGAATTTTTTCTCCACGCTCTCCAGGTCTTTTAACTGCAGCTCGGTATCGATGATCTCCTTGTCGCCCACGGGGTTGATGGCGCCTTCGTCGCGGAGGATATTCTCGTCCTCGAAACAGCGGATCACGTGGATGATGGCATCAACCTCGCGGATATTGCCCAGGAATTTATTGCCCAGACCCTCACCCTTGCTGGCGCCGCGCACGAGGCCGGCAATGTCCACGATCTCGATCTGCGTCGGCACCACGCGGTTGGGCACCACCAGCTCGGCGAGCTTGCGGAGGCGTTCGTCGGGAACGTCCACCAGTCCTATGTTGGGGTCGATCGTGCAGAAGCGGTAATTGCTTGCCTGCGCCTTGGCGCTGGTGCTCACTGCGTTGAAGAGGGTTGACTTGCCTACGTTGGGCAGACCTACGATACCTGCTTGTAAAGCCATAATGGTTGATTTGAGGAGAACGGGCCGCAGCGCCGTTTTCGGGGCGCAAAGATAAGTATCTGCGCCCGCTCATTTCCAAATGAAACGTTTATCTTCATTTTTTCAGCGGCAGCCGCCTGTCCGCACAAAATCTTATCTCTATGGCGCTAAGCAGAATCTGGTCGGCCTTCATCATTATTGCCATCCTGGTGGCGACCGTTCGGGTGACCCTTACCGATAACAAGACCATCTACAGTGCCATGGTCACGGGCAAGTCGGGCGATACGATACGCCTGGCCAAGGCCGATTCCACCGCCCTCGCACCGGCCCAGCTGCGCCAGCTCGATTCCACCAAGACCCTCGTCGTCGGCAAGCGCGCCGTCATCCGCACCGCCGACCGCCGCCTTCAGTATTACCAGGTGCAGGGCGCCGACGGCATCATCGAAACCTGCAAGAGCGCGGTCAACATCGCCATCGGCCTGATCGGCATCATGGCCCTCTTCATGGGCTTCATGACTATCGCCGAGGCGGCGGGCGGCATACGCTTGCTCTCGCGCATCATCGGACCGTTCTTTTCCCGTCTCTTCCCCGAGCTGCCGAAAGACCACCCGGCCATGGGTCACATGATGATGAACTTCTCCGCCAACCTCCTCGGTCTCGATAACGCCGCCACGCCTTTCGGCATCAAGGCCATGCAAAGCCTGCAGGAGATAAACCCGCACAAGGAGCGGGCCTCCAATGCGCAGATCATGTTCCTCTGTCTCCATGCTTCGGGTCTTACCCTTATACCGGTGGCGATCATCGCCGCCCGCGCCTCGCTGCCCAAGGGCGTAGCCGCGCAAAATCCCACCGATATCTTTATTCCCTGCATGATCGCCACCTTCGTAGCCACGGTGGCCGCCCTGCTCATCGTTTCCATCAAGCAAAGGATCCGCATCTTTCAACCCGTGATACTGGCCTGGATCGGAGGCGTGTCGGCGGTGATAGCGCTGCTGGTGGTTTACCTGGCTAAATTGAATGCCGATGGCGTGCAGGTATTTTCCGCGCTCTGGAGCAATGTGATCATCCTGCTTATTTTCTTTCTAATCATCATCGGTGCGCTGTACAAGAAGATCAATATTTTCGATGCCTTCGTGGAAGGAGCGAAGGGCGGATTTGAAACGGCCGTGCGCATCATTCCCTATCTCGTTGGCATGCTCGTGGCCATCAGCCTGCTCCGTACCAGCGGCACCTTCGATGCCATCATCGACGGCATGAAGAGCCTCTTCGGTTCGCTCGGCGCCGATACGCGTTTTGTGGACGGACTGCCCACGGCCCTCATCAAGCCATTGAGCGGCAGCGGCGCCCGCGGCATGATGATCGACACGATGAAGGCGCACGGCGCGGACTCGTTCGCGGGGCGGCTGGCCTGCATCCTCCAGGGCTCGTCTGATACGACCTTTTACGTGATCGCGGTTTACTTTGGCGCCGTGTCGGTAAAGGATACGCGCTACGCGGCAGGGGCCATGCTGCTGGCCGATCTTGTCGGCATCATCACCTCGATCATCCTTGCCTACCTCTTCTTCGGCAGCGTACAGTAATCACGATCTTTCATCGGCACATAAAAAAACCCGCAGCATAATACTGCGGGTTTTTATCGTAAGGCTTTTTGATCAGTTGTTGTACAGGAGCGATACGGCGGCGGCGCGGTTGCTCGTGCCGGCATTATACCCACGGGCGAACACGGTCATCACGCGCTGGTTGGGCACCGTCAGCGGAGCCGAAACGCTCGTGCCGACAATGGTAGGATACATGGCGATCGGCGTAGCATTGGCGGCAGCGCCGGCCGTGCGGATATACCAGCGGGCAGTATCGCCGCGGTTGAGCGTGAACTCGGGGCTAACGGCGGTGTAGGCCACGTTGCCGGCCACGAGGCGCGTACCCCAGTACAGGTCGAGGGCCGGTACGTTGGGCAGCAGGTTCACGAACTTGAAGCGCGTGGTGTTGGCTGCGGGCGCGGTCATGTTCTCGGTCACCAGCACCAGCTTGGTGTTGGCGGCGGTGTCGGTAACGTAGGCCGAATAATACTTATTGGCTTCAACGTTGATCCTGGTCGTGTAGAGGAGGATCGAGTCGATGCTGGTGCCTACCTTGGGAACCGACAGGGTGATCTGGTTGTTGCCGGGTTTCATGGAGAGGTACCAGGGCGAGCTGGCGCCGCCGGTATTGAGGCCGCCGCCCGGGAAGGGCGTGGCATTGGTAACGTTGGCGCTCACCCGAAGATCGTTCACCTTTATCGCTACCGGATAGTTGGTGGTGTAGGCGGTGGCATGAACGATCTTGACATTGGCCATGCCGTCGGTCGGCGTGGTTTCAAGGTAGGTGACGAGGTCCCTCTTACAGCTCCAGGCCAGTAGGCAGGCGGCGGCGAGGGCGTATATCGATACATTGCGTTTCATGAGAATAAATTAGCAGTTAGTAATTAAGGTTGAGAGAACCACTGTTCCTTGGTATGATAATCCAGGGCCAGCGCACCGATGCGGCTCAGCGCATCGATATTGTACAGGAACTCCGAATTATACCTCGGGCGCACGCGGTAGATGTATTTCTGGTTGTTGTTGGCAAACAGATCCGTAGTTGCGGGCGGCGCAAAATCGGTGTACACCTGGCGGGTCGTATTTCTTTCAAGGTCGACATAGTGATACCTTCTCAGGTCCACCCATGTTTCGAGGAAGCCGTAGCCGTACATCGCGATGTATTTCTGCAGCATGATCATGGACAGGTTCAGGCCCGATCCGTCGGCGGGCACCAGGGCGGTGTTGCCGAGGAAGGCGGTCTTTACGGCGGGCGTGATTTCCTTGCCGGCGGGGATCGATGTATTATACACGCTGGTCAGCATGTCGATGTCGAGGCTGATGCCGTTCTTGTAAGCCTGCAGCGCTTCGGTCTTGAAACCCTTGAGGTAGTAGGCTTCCGATTTCATGAACTGGATCTCGGCGGCCGTGATCACGGGCCAGGGCATCGCGTCCTTGAAGACGTAGCGGGCGCTGTT